>Ga0210388_10000056_pt1 | contig 157327 bp, 137 predicted proteins | sample IncBWC19OmetaG_FD_155485 | JGI IMG/M metagenome (GOLD analysis project Ga0210388, IMG submission 155485) | Forest soil microbial communities from Barre Woods Harvard Forest LTER site, Petersham, Massachusetts, United States - Inc-BW-C-19-O ...
TTCTACGTGGGAGGGCGCGGGCATCTACTGTAGAATATGACAATTGGGGCGATAGCGCGGCTGCTTTGCGGACGGGGCGAAAACGTGGGGACAGGCCGCTCTGTCCACGCGGCGACGAACGGACCTTTGTTTAACGGAGACTAATGGCCGCCTTGGGACAGAGTAGCCTGTCCCCTGGTTTTCGCGATTTTGTGTTGTTGGAATTTACATCATTTGTAGAATATGACAATTGGGGCGATAGCGCGGCTGCTTTGCGGACGGGGCGAAAACGTGGGGACAGACCGCTCTGTCCACGCGGCGACGAACGGACCTTTGTTTAACGGAGACTAATGGCCGCCTTGGGACAGAGTAGCCAGTCCCCATGTTTTCGCGATTTTGTGTTGTTGGAATTTGCATCATTTGTAGAATATGGCAATTGGGGCGATAGCGCGGCTGCTTTGCGGACGGGGCGAAAACGTGGGGACAGGCCGCTCTGTCCACCCGGCGACGAACGGACCTTTGTTTAACGGAGACTAATGGCCGCCTTGGGACAGAGTAGCCAGTCCCCATGTTTTCGCGATTTTGTGTTGTTGGAATTTGCATCATTTGTAGAATATGGCAATTGGGGCGATAGCGCGGCTGCTTTGCGGACGGGGCGAAAACGTGGGGACAGGCCGCTCTGTCCACTCGGCGCCGAACGGACCTTTGTTTAACGGAGACTAATGGCCGCCTTGGGACAGAGTAGCCTGTCCCCATGTTTTCGCGATTTTGTTTAAGGAGGGAATTTGCATCATTTGATTTCGGGGGCTGCTGGATTCATCGGCTCCCATCTTTGCGACCGTCTGCTGGCGGACGGGGACAGCGTTGTTGCGATTGACAATTTCATTACCGGGTCGCACCGGAATTTGTTTCATCTGACGGATCATCCGAATTTCGTTTTTTACGAATTCGACGTTACGGAGCCGGTGACGGTGACGGGTCCGTTCGACCAGGTTTGGCACCTGGCGTCGCTGGCCAGCCCGATGGCGTACCTGGCGCATCCGATTGAGACGCTGGAGAGCGGGTCGACGGCGACGCGGAACATGCTGGAGGTCGCGCGGAGGGATTCGTCGCGGTTCCTGCTGACGTCGACTTCGGAATGTTACGGGGATCCGCTGGAGCATCCGCAGGTGGAGACTTATTGGGGGAACGTGAATCCGGTGGGGATGCGGTCGTGCTACGACGAGAGCAAACGGTTCGCGGAAGCGATGACGATGGCGTATCACCGGACGTACGGCGTGCCGACCAATATCGCGCGGATCTTTAATACTTACGGTCCAAGGATGGCTTTGAAGGACGGACGCGTGGTGCCGGCGTTTATCGATCAGGCAATGCGGGGCGAGCCGCTGACGATTTTTGGGGATGGGTCCCAGACGCGGAGTTTTTGTTACGTTTCGGATTTAGTGGAGGGGTTGATTAAGTTGAGCCGGTCCGATGAGCGGTATCCGGTGAACCTGGGGAATCCGGCGGAACTGACGATTTTGGAGTTTGCGGAGAGGATCAAGAGGCTGATGGGGGTGAACGGGGAGATCGTGTTCGAGCCCTTGCCATCGGACGATCCGAAGAAGAGGCGGCCAGATATTTCGAAGGCGAAGAAAGTTCTGGGGTGGGAGCCGAAGGTGGTGTTGGAGGATGGGTTGCGGGAGACGGTGGGGTATTTTAAGGGGCTGTAGCGTATTTACTCAGGGTACTTCTCGCCGGAGCGGACGATTCGGATGTTGTGGTCTGTGAAGGTGTGGTGGGCGCCGGGAAAATCGATTTTCGGCATGTGACAGGTGACGCAATTCTTTTTGGCCACGGTGCAGACTTTGGTTGCGCTGTGGCAGGCGAGACACTTCTTGTCATAGGCCTCCGCGCGGGTTTCCACGTCCCGATGCGGATCGTGGCAGGCGGCGCAGCGAATGCGCGGATCGGCGGCATCGTAACACTTGCTGATGACCAGACGGTAGGGCTGGAAGCGGAGGTTGCGAATGTTGTGGGGGCCGTCGGTGGCGATCTTCGCCCAGGTGCGATGGCAGCGGCCGCAAAAATCGGACATTTCCTCCGTAGTAAGCCGGGAAAGTTTCGCGGGCACAACCACCGGCGGGTTGGCGGATTTCATCGAGGCCACGTGCGCCGCTGCCGGGCCATGGCAGTTTTCGCATTGAACTCCGGGGGTGAGCGTTTCTAAATGGATTTCCCTGGCCTGGATTTCGCCAGTGGCATGGCAGGCGAAGCATTCGGTGCGCTCCGCGACGCCGATCCTGCGGCCGAGCGCTTCTTCGAGCGAGCGAGGCACATCTTTGATGTGTCCCATGGTGACGTCTAAATTTTCCAGCGTGTGGTAGTAGCTGACACGGCTTTCATACCAGTTGCCGTTGTACGCCAGCACGTAGGTTTGGCCGACGGAGCCTACTCCGAAGGCCCATTCGAGGGGCACACGGATGGTTTGCGCGCCGTCGGTTACGGCGTAGAAACTGTGGCTGCCTTCACGGGTAATCGACGTGGAATAAGCTCCCTCGCGAAATTTCAGGAGGGGATGATTGCGAAGGATGGCGGATTGTTCGCCGCTCTCAAGCGCGCGGGCCATGGGCGTGCGCTGCTGCGAAGCAAACTGCGACGCATGGCAGGACGCGCAGGCGGCGCTTCCCGCGTAGCCGTCCGGAAGACTGGCTGCAAGGAATCCGCCCACCAGCAAGACCGCGCCGATCACGGCTGCGGATGCGCGAGGGCCGGTTCTGCGTCGGACTGCTCTTCGGCATTGAGCTTCTGGACCAGGGCGCGCTCCCGGTCCCCGTCAGCCTTGCGCTTCAGGCGGTAATAGGCGGTGGTTAAGGAAACGTCGGCCGCGATGAATCGGGGCGAATCGTGGGTGATGGATTCGAGTTCACCGACCGCCGCATTCAGATCGCCGGTGAGCAAGTGAATGGACGCGATCTGATATCGTACGGCGATGTCGCCCGGCCTCAATTCCAGCGCGCGGAGAAGGTGCACCAAGGCTTCGTCGTACTGCTGATTCTGCTTGAGGAGGAAACCCAGATCGAGGTGGGTGAGAAAGTCATTCGGATTGGACTCGAGCTCCCGCCGAAACGCGGCCTCGGCGCGGCCGGTTTCGCCGATCGATAGAAGGGCGGAGCCGTATGCGGAAAATACGTTCGGCAGCTTAGGGTCCATTTGTGTGGCGCGTTCCAGGTCCGCGACGGCGGCGCTGGAGTCGCCTCGCTGAAGTTCGAGGGTACCCTCAAGAATGCGGGCCTCCGCGGAATCACCCCGCCGGAGAACCAGTGCGACGAGGGCCTGCGCGTCAGAAGGGCGATGCGCTGCGATCAGCGAGGTGCCTAACAGATAAGCTGCGCCGAGATCCTGCGGGTCAATCCCGGAAGGCGGACCGAGCAGGGCGATGACCTGCGAATGGTCGCCGAGATGGGATGCGGCGTCGGCCAGGAGCATCGTGATCTGCCTGTTGGCGGGGTACAGGGCGTGAGCCTTGGACCATTGCTGCGCCGCCTCCGTCAGTTTGCCCGTCTTGTAATAGGCCAAGCCCAGGTTCGCGATGATGCCGGGATTGTCAGGAGCAAGGGCCAGCGCGCCGCGATATTCGGCGATCGCCTGATCGAAGCGGCCCAGCCGGGCGAGCGCGGCACCGAGATTCGAGCGGACTTCAAAGGCTTCAGGATGAATTTCGAGATAAGCCCTATAGCCCTCAATTGCGGCTTCCACGTTGCCTTTTTGATAAAATGCATTTGCTTCTTTCAAAACATTTTCTTGGGATTGAGCATTATTCGCCGAAAGAACTACCAAGCCGGCGGTCAGGAGACGGAGAGGTTTTCCCTTTAAAACAGGGGGTTGCACATCCAGGAAAAAGACAAATTGGCCGTACAGCAACAAAGGTACAGCGAAAAATACAAATAATAAACAAACAATTGACATGACTCGGCCCCTGTTGGACTTATAGACGTCCGATAGGCGGCCGCGTTTCCGGGGAATGTAGCTTAATGCAGAAGGGCCGTGCTCTCAAGCAACCGCGCGAAGAGGGTCAGGCTACCCAGACTTTTTGGGCTGCGGTGCTGGCGAGCTGGACTGGCTTTCCGGCTACCTTGAGGGTCAGGGTGTCGTCGTAGTTGCGGGTTACCATTTCTAACTCGGCTGATGGGCGGATGCCCAGGCCGTCTAAATATTCGAGCAGGGAGCGGTCGCGTTCGAAGACGCTCATTACTTTCGCGGTCGCGCCGGTTCGGAGCTCGTCGAGAGGGGTCCAGCCGCGATCTCGGCGGGCTTGGGGGTGGTCCACTCCGGCTTGGTTGCCGTGAGGGCAGGCTTCGCTTTGGCCCAGTTTTTCGATCAGACGGCGTTCGAAGTCGGAGGAGACGGCATGCTCCAACTGCTCGGCTTCGTCGTGGACCTTGTACCATTCCATGTCGAAGATCTCGGTGAGCATGCGTTCGATCAGGTGGTGACGCTGGAGGACGCGGTCGGCGATTTCGCGGCCTTGTTTTTTGAGAGTGATTTCGCCGGCGGGGCTTACTTGGATGAGGCCGTCGCGCTTCAAGCGGCGGATGGCCATGGTAACGGCGGGTGCGGACACTTTCAGCCAACGGGCGAGGGTTGCGGCGATGACGGTCTCGCCTTCCCCTTCGGCTTCGGCAATGGCCTTCAGGTAATTCTCTTTAGAGATGGTGATTCGCACGCTCTACCGAATTGTAGCGCTGAAGAAGCAGCCAGCAGCCAGGATAAAGATTACGCGCCCGCGATGGCTCCGGCTAATTGGTCGAGTTTTTGGCGGAAGGCGGCGGAATCGGCGCCGGGGCTGCGGTCGACGACTCCCGCGGTGGCCTGGAGCGTCACCGTTTGCGAGAGCCCGTTTTCCTGAACGGCATAGCCGCCGGAGAGCTTGCGAGTGGCCTCAGCGGAGAGGGCGATCGCGCGGCTGGACGGCACGTCGAGCACGGCTACGAACTGGTCAACGGTCCAGCGTCCGATAACGGCTTCCTCTCCGAGCAGGGCGGAGAAGCGGGCGACCAGGGCTTTCAACGCGCCTTCGACCACGGTGGCCGAATACTGGCTCTGAGTACGCTTGAGGTTGCGGACCCATACCAGCAGCAGGCAGAAGGGCTGGTTCTGGCGCAGCAGGTTGTCGAGGTGAATATCGATTTTCTGGCGGTTCCAGGCACCGGAAGCGCGGTCCATAAAGAGGGCCTTGCGCTCCTGCTCAAATTGCAAATGAAGGACGCGGATTTCATCCTGCAACTGGGCGACGATGAGCTGATTGCCGCGGTGGATCTGTTCGACGCTGGAACGGATGCCCGCAACGGCTGCGCCTACGCTGCCGCGAATCTCGCCGATGTCGATGGATCGGGCGGCGGATTCGAGAGTGTGAAGCTGGGCGCTCACTTCCTGTTCGTGATTTTCTCCATTCAAAGAAACGGTCTCCGCGAAGATGGTCATGGCGGCGGTGGCGTTCTGTACCTCTTTGCGCAGCTTTACCAAGCGGGCGTCGGACTTGTCGCGATAATCGCGCAGCTCGCCGCGGAAGGAAGACTGGGCGGAGTGCAATTGCTCCGCGGACAGGGCGGTGCGGCTTTGATCTTCGATGACCTGGAGATGGCCTCGGAACTCGAGGGCGAGAGCGGGGTCGACTTCCACCGCGTACTTGGCCGCGGAATGGATCGCCAGGGTGTAGCAATCCCGGATGGCGCTGGACAACGCTTCGCGTTTCTCAAGTTCTTCAAGGCGCGATAGATTGTCTACGGATTTGCGGATTGAGATCATGGACGTCCCCTTTGAAATTCTCATCGGACGGCCGCGGCTTAGCTTGAATGAAATCTCATACCCGCGAAACTAACGACGCTCTGATCGTCGATATTCCACTGTTGATAGCGCAGTAGGCGGCCGCGGGCTTGGGGAACGGCCTTTAGAAACGTATAAATGGGCGCCGAGCCGCACCACTTCAGATCGTCCTGGTTTTGCTGAACCAGATCCCAGAAGCCGCGGGCGTCGCCGGCCTCCATGCGGTCGATGCGGGCGCGGTCGCGGAGGGCGACTTCTTCCATTTCATCGCGCTCGGCTGCGGCTGGGAAAGGATCGCCATAGCGGCGGCCCATGTGGGCCATATCGATGCCCAGGACCCACAGGAGGCGATCGCCTTCGCGGGCGGCGATTTCGCCCAGCGTGCCGAGCATGCGATTGACGTGGTCGTTCGCTTCAGGCGCGCCGCCGCGATAGATGCTATTGGCGTAGGAGCCGCAGAGGATCGGGACGATGCGGATTTGGGGTCCAAAGAGATGCTGGAGGAAGACGACTTGGAATTCGATGGAGTGCTCAATGGCGTGGCAGTAGTCTTCCATGGCGGCGGCGTCGCCGGATTTGGCTTGAATTTCGTTGATGAGGGCGAGGTCGGGGATGGTTTCGCCGTAAGGAGTCGCGAAGGGCTTGCGGGTGAGGCCGAGGCGGTCGGGTTGTCCGTAATGGGAGGTTCCTAGGATGACGAAGGTGCGGTCGGCGTCTCTTTCGGAGAGGGAGGAGTAAGCTGCGCGGTAAGCTTCGACGCCTCCGAAGGGGCTGACGTGGGGGGCGGCGATGGCGAGGAGTTTCTCGGTGGCTGGCGGAGTACGATCGCCATTTAAATGCTCGTCGAAAGTGCGGATGAGCTCGGATTTTTCTTCGGGGTAGCCGGAGCCGGCGTGGGAGGGTTCGCGGACAGAGGCTTCGGCGAAGGCTCGCCCGGCGGCGGCTTTACGTTCTTCGAAGGCTTCGTCCTCTAAGAATCCGGCGGAACTTAGGGTGTCGACCAGATGCTGCTCGATCTCGCCTACTTCGAGTTCGCCGGTGGCGCGGACAAGGTATTCGCGCAGGTCCAGGCTGGAATGGGCGCCATCGAAAAATTCGAGGCAGGCGATTAGCGGGGGAGGAACGATGAGAGTCGCGTCGGAGTATTGAAAGGGATCGCGGATCACCAGGCCGGGGCGGTCGGGAACCGGCGAAGGCAAGAAGTCGAGATTGGAGCGGAGGCGAGGGAGCATTGTTTATCGGCCGTTAAGGAACGCATCGACGACCTGCACGTATTTGTCGGGCTCTTCGTAGGAAGGGAGATGGCCGCTCTTGGCGAAGACGACGAATTTTGCGCCGGGGATGGCTTTATAGATGTTCCAGGCGGTGAGGGGCGCCACGTTCATATCGTAGCGGCCGGTGATGACCAGGGTGGGGAAGGCGAAGTTCGCGAGGTGCGGCGTGAGATCGACGTTCGAGACCGCGCGGCTGACGGCGGCTCCGATTTGCGGGTTGTAGCCGAGATCTTTCGCGCCCGTGAGATACGCGTCGCGTTTTTCTTCGCTGTAGAAAAGCATGCGGAAGTGATTGCGCATCTGCTCCTGCGGGTCTGGGCTGCGTGACGGGTTGCGATCCATCATGTCCGGGAAGACCTGGGACAGAACGCGGACGATGTTCTTCATCGCGGGCGCGGCAGAGTCGCTGAGGATGAGTTTATTTACGCGGTCGGGATGCGCGGAGGCGTAGGCCATGGCGAGGAAGCCTCCATAGGAATCGCCGACGAGGTCGAATTTTTGAAAGTTGAATTTGATGCGAACGGCTTCGAGGTCGCCGATTTGAGCTTCGATTTCCTGGGAGGCTCCGGATTTCAGGCGGGTGGATTTGCCGGTGCCGCGCTGATCATAGAAGACGATCTGGCGGGTTTTCGCGAGGCGGGTCCAGACGTCGTTCTGAATCATATAGACGTGGGAGAGTCCGGGTCCGCCGTTGGCGACGATGACGGGAGTTGCCGCACTGGGAGCGCCGTAGGATTCGTAGGCGAGGTCGACGTCGGAGGTTTCGACGAGGCCGGTTTGTTGCGCGATCGCACCGGCCGAGAAGGAAAAAAGGATGGAAAGAAGTTTCAGCACGGATTCCCAGTTTAGACTGAAGTGTGTCTCCAGTTGAAGAATATCGCGCGCGGTTGAGCAGATGGAACGAGAGGCTGGCGCGCGCGGAGCGGCAGTATAGCCGGTTTGGCAATGCGCGGCTCGCGACCGGCATCGCTGCGGTGGTGGTGACAGGGTTTTCGATCGGCACCTCGACCATCTCGCCCTGGTGGCTGACGGTTCCGGTGGCGATTTTCGTGGTGTTGTGGATCGCGCTCGAACGGCTCGACACAGAGCGGCAGGCGGCGACGCGTGGGGTCGCCTATTATGAGCGGGCCATCGGACGGATTGAGGACCGGTGGATCGGGACGGGGAGCCAGGGGGAAAGATTTCGAGATTCAAAACATGTTTATGCCGACGATCTGGATTTGTTTGGGCGGGGATCATTATTTGAATTGTTGTCGACGGCTCGAACGGGTGCGGGCGAAAGAATGCTGGCGGAATGGCTGCTCAGGCCGGGAGAGCGCGAAGAGGTCGCGGCGCGGCAACAAGCGGTGACGGAATTGTGTCCGCGCGTCGATTTGCGGGAAGAGATCGCGCTGATGGGCGAAGATATTCGCGCGGCAGTGGATGCGCGGGGATTGTCGGCTTGGGGGACGGCGCCGGCGATTCACTTTTTCAAAGGGGCTAGGGTGGTTGCGGCGGTGCTGGCTTGCGCGGCTGTGGTTAGTCTCGGCGCATTTTTCGCGCAGAAGGTTTCAGCGGCGCCGTTCTTGATCGTGGTGCTGGCGGAGATGATTTTCAGCTTCTCGGTGCGGCCCAAAGTGGGCGTGGTGGCGGAGGCGGTCTCGGCCCCGGCGCATGAATTACGGATGCTCGCATTGCTGCTCGAGCGGTTGGAGACGGAGCGATTTGCGTCGGCCCGGATGATGCGGCTGGTGGGGGAACTGAAGGTCGAGGGAACGACGGCGTCACGGCGCATCAGACGGTTGACGCGGTTAATTGAGCTGCTGGATTCGTCGGAGAACATGTTCTTTCGTCCGCTGGCGGCGATGCTGCTGTGGAACGCGCAGTTCGCGATGGCGGTGGAGGCGTGGCGGGTTTCGTGCGGGCCGCTGATCGGGAAATGGATTGCGGCGGTGGGTGAGTTCGAGGCGCTGTGCTCGCTTTCCACGTATGCGTTCGAGCGGCCGGACGCGACGTTTCCGAGGCTGGACGCGGAGGGTCCTTTGTTCGACGCGGAGGCTCTGCGGCATCCTCTGATTCCGGCGGCGGTTGCTGTGGCGAACGATGTGCGGCTCGGCGACGGAATGCGGCTGTGGATCGTCAGCGGGTCGAATATGAGCGGCAAGAGCACGCTCATGCGGGCCGTGGGATTGAACACCGTGCTCGCTTGGGCCGGTGCGCCGGTGGCTTGCGCGCGGCTGAATATTTCTCCTTTGTGCATTGGAGCCTCGATGAGTACGCACGATTCACTGGCGGATAATCGTTCGCGATTCTATGCGGAGATCAGCCGGGTGCGCGATGTGGTGGAACTCGCGCGGACCGGGCATCCGACGCTGTTCCTACTCGACGAACTGTTGAGCGGAACCAATTCGCACGATCGGCGGATCGGGGCGGAGGCGGTGGTGCGGGGGTTGGTGGAGCGAGGCGCGATCGGTCTGGTATCGACGCACGATCTGGCGTTGGCGGAGATTGTGCCGCATTTCAACGGGCGTGCGGCGAACGTGCATTTTGAGGATCACCTGGAAAACGGGGAGATCCGATTCGACTACCGGCTGCGGGAGGGAGTGGTGACGCGGAGTAACGCGCTGGAGTTGATGAGGGCTGTGGGGTTGGATGTGTGAAGAGAAGTAGCCAGTACCCAGGAGCCAGGAGCCAGGAGAAGGCGATAATGGTCGGATATGAGTGTTCTGATTACTGGAGCCAACGGCGGGCTGGGGACCGCGGTTTCTAAGGCGTTTGAGGATTCGGGCGCGACGGTTATCGGCGTTGCGCGGCACTGGCCGGAGCCCGCGCCGTTTCTTACGCTTTCCGTGGATCTGACGACGGCGGAGGGCTGCGACTCGATGGTCGAGCAGGCGTTGAAGCATGGGCCGATCGACGCGCTGGTGCATCTCCTCGGCGGATTTGGCGGTGGGCAACCGATTGCGGAGACCAGCGACAAAACGTGGGATGGCATGATGGCTTTGAATTTGCGCGCCGCGTTTTGTGCGATGCGCGCTGTGTTGAAACCCATGAGGGCAGCGAAATATGGCCGCATCGTGGCGGCGGGAGCGCGGGCAGCGGTGGAACCGATGCCGAATTACGCGGCCTATTCGGTATCGAAGGCGGGGCTGGTCGCCCTGGTGAAGAATGTCGCGGCGGAGACGAAGGACTTGGGAATTACCGCGAACATCGTGCTGCCAAGCACGATCGACACTCCGCTCAACCGGCAGGCAATACCGAACTCCGATTTTTCGCGATGGGTGCAGCCGGAGTCGATCGCGAAAGCTCTGGTGTGGCTCGCGTCGCGAGAGGCGGGCGACGTCAGCGGCGCGGTGATTCCGATTTATGGGAGGGCCTGATGAAGAAGCTTGACGATGCTGACATTCAGAAAAAGGTGCACGAACTGGCAGGATGGTCTGTGAAAGACGGGAAGTTGCACCGCGAGTATAAGTTCCCGGATTTCGCGCATGCGTTCGGCATGATGGCGACGGCAGCGCCGACTATTGAGAAGATGGATCATCATCCGGAGTGGTCGAATGTCTACAACCGGGTGACGGTGGATCTGTCGACGCACGATGCGGGCGGGATTACGCAAAAGGATTTCGATCTGGCGACGCTGCTGGAGGGGATTGCGAAGAAACTAATATGAAGACCGGCGCTGCGACAGTAGTCTTCGGAACGGTAGGGGACAGACAGCCTTTTTCGCCGCGAAGGATTTCAATAACGCTAGGCTTGACGGGCGAAAAAGGTAGTCAGTCCCCGAAGCTTGACGGGTGGCGGCCAAGAGGCATCGCTTTGATGGTGGTCGCGTGTGCGGCGTGCACCTTCGCGCAGGAGACGTTTTCGGGGTCGGCCGCGCTCGACGTGGCTGTGGAGCAGGCGGTTCAGGATGGATTGATTCCCGGAGCCGTGCTGATTGTCGGGCACGACGGCAAAATTCTGCATCGTAAAGCGTATGGCAGCCGGGCGCTGGTGCCGGAGCGGGAGGCGATGACGCTCGATACGATTTTCGACCTGGCTTCGCTGACCAAGGTGATCGCGACGACTTCCGCGGCGATGAAGATTTTCGAGGACGGGAAGTTGCGGTTGTCGGAGAAGGTCACCGACTATCTGCCGGAATTTCAGGGCGGCAAGAGCGACATTACGATTCGCGACCTGATGACGCATTTCTCGGGATTCAAGCCGGATTTCGATCTGGATCCGCCGTTCAACGGATATGAGGCGGGGATTCACCGGGCACTGATCGAGAAGCCGCAGAATCCGCCGGGGGTGCGGTTCGTTTATAGCGATACGAACTTTATTCTGCTGGGCGAAATTGTGCATCGCAAGAGCGGAAAGATGCTCGACGAATTTACGCGGGAGGAGATTTTCAAGCCTTTAGGGATGGCCGATACGCAGTTCAAACCGCCGGCGTCGCTGCGCGCGAGGATCGCGCCTACGGAGATCGATGCGGCGACCGGCGCGCCTTTTCGGGGCGTGGTGCACGATCCGCGCGCGCGGCTGATGGGAGGCGTGGCGGGGCATGCGGGCCTCTTCTCAACGGCGTCGGATCTGTCGAGATTCGCGGAGATGCTGCTGGGGATGGGAACGCTCGACAAGGTGCGTGTTTTTTCGCCATTGACGATTCGCAAATTCACGACGCCTGAAACTCCCCTCGATCAGCCGGTGCTGCGGGGGCTGGGCTGGGATATCGATTCGTCGTATTCTTCCAATCGCGGGGAATTGTTTCCTATCGGTTCCTTCGGGCACACAGGGTTTACGGGAACGTCGATGTGGGTGGATCCGACCACCAATTCGTACGTGATTCTGCTGACGAACTTCGTGCATCCGAAGGCGGGGAAGAGTCTGACGGCGCTGCGCTCGCGCGTCGCCACTATTGCGGCTGCGGCGATTGGAGCGGACGCGCCGGCCGTTAGCGTGGTCGGTTACAACGAGGCCATGGAAACAGCGGGTATCCGGCGGATGATCGCGCCGAACCATCGGGTGCTGACCGGCATCGATGTGTTGGAGCAGGAGAAATTCGCGGCGTTGAAGGGGAAGCGGATCGGGTTGATCACTAATCAAACGGGGCTCGATCAGAACGGGCGGCGCAATATCGATGCGATGCGCGACGCGGGAGTGCAGATTGCCTCGCTTTTTTCCCCGGAGCATGGATTAACGGGGAAAGAAGATCGTCAGGATGTTGCGGATTCGAAGGACGCGGCGACGGGCCTGCCGATCTGGAGCTTGCATTACAACGGCCGCTTTCGGATGACGCCGGAGATGCTGCGCGGCGTGGATACGCTGGTCTTCGACATTCAAGACGTCGGCGCGCGTTTCTACACCTATTCGTGCACCATGCTTTATGCGTTGGAAGAGGCGTCGAAGGCGGGGCTGCCGTTTTACGTTCTCGACCGGCCGAATCCGGTGACGGGCGCCCATGTCGAAGGGCCTCTGCTGGACGACGATCTGCAAAGTTTCGTGGGATGCTACGCAATGCCGATCCGTCACGGGCTGACGCTCGGCGAGCTGGCGACGATGGCCAACGGAGAGCGGAAATTTAACGCGGACCTCCATGTTATTAAGATGAAGAACTGGTCGCGCGGCGATTGGTTCGATTCGACGGGGCTTAGCTGGATCGACCTGTCGCCTAACATGCGCAGCCTGAACTCGGCCACGCTTTATTTCGGGCTCGCGATGCTCGAAGCGGCGAAGGGTTATTCGGTGGGGCGGGGAACGGACGCTCCATTTGAGCAGATTGGAGCCGAATGGATTCGCGGGGCGGAACTGGCCCGGTTCTTGAATGAGCGATCGATTCCGGGTGTGCGTGCTTATGCGACACGGTTTACGCCGGCAGCTCCGCCATTGAAAGACCGGCCCCTCGAAGGAGTTCGTTTCATCATCATTAATAGAGAGCAGTTTTCTTCGGTGCGCCTGGGCCTGGAAGTCGCTTACGCCCTGCAAAAACTGTACCCGGGCAAAATCGACGTGGAGTCCTGCCGGAAGCTGATTGGCAACCGAAAGGTAATAGATTTTGTGAAATCCGGCGAGGATCCGCGGTCGATCGAACAGCGGATCGCAGAGGAATTGAGTGCCTTCGAGGATCGCCGCCGCGCCTATCTGCTCTACTAGATCGTAAAAACGGCGTTAAGTGAGTTAGCGCTGTTACTATTCTAAACAACTGGAATTTCAAGAACATCCATACGAAGGCTCTTGACAGTATGACGGGCCTTGAGTCACAATTGCCTAGTTTTGCTTTGCGAGACACGACTGCCTTGGTTTGCAAAAGGGGACTTTGATTAATGAAACGTGTAATGCAACTCTGTCCGTTGCTCGGCGTGGTCCTGTTGATAGCGTGTTCTATCAGCCGCCCGGCGTTTGCGCAGGCTCCGGTAGGAACGATTTCAGGGGTGGTTGCCGACGAAACGGGCGCCATCATTCCTAACGCGACCATCAAGATTCGCAACAAGGCAACAGGAGCGGAACGGGAACTGGTGTCCAATGCCGAAGGCGCGTTCAGCGCTCCGGCGCTTCCCGCCGGGGTTTACGAAGTCCGCGTGGAATTAAAAGGGTTCCGTACAGTAGTTCGCGAGGCGACGGTGGAAACCGGTCTCACGACGACGGCCGACATGCGGCTGCCGATCGGCCAAACCAGTGAAGTGGTCAATGTGGAAGCGGCGACGGCGCAAGTGGAGTATGAAAAACACGCGATCGACGGCGTGGTGGAGCGGCAGCAGATCCAGGATCTTCCTCTAAACGGGCGCAGCTTTATGCAACTGGCGTCGATCGAACCGGGCGTCAGCGTCGGCACCGGCACTACATCTCAATACAATGCTTTGTCCACCGTGTCGATCCTGGGCGGCGATTCCGGGAAGACGGCGATCAGCGTAGACGGGGGCGCGATCCGCGACACGATTGAGGGATCGGGTTCGGCGATGAATTTCTCCCAGGAAGTGGTGCAGGAGTTCCAGGTTTCCTCCGTTAATTTCGACTTGTCGACCGATATCACCAGCGTCGGTTCGGTTAACGTGGTGACGCGCACGGGCAGCAATCAATTTCACGGATCGGGATACTTCTATTTCCGCGATCACAACATGGCTGCTTATCCTAACTTAGTGCGCGATCCGCTTGCGAGCAGTCCGTTTTTCGCACGGCGAAATCCCGGATTCTGGGTCGGCGGGCCGATCAAGAAGGACAAGCTGTTCTTCTTTTTCAATTACGAGTACATGAACCAGGTGCAAAATTACAGCGTGGTCCCGAACCTGCCGTCCGTCGCCGGGCTTTTGGGCAACTTTGGCAGTCCTTATGTCGGTAAGACGCTCAGCTTGCGTTTTGATTACAGGCTTAACGCGAAGACCAGCCTGTTTGCGCGCTACTCTCATGACGGGAACAGTGGCTTCGGTCCGAACGGCGGGGCGACTTTGCCTTCGAACTGGCTCCGTAACCAGAATTGGAGCGACCAAAGCATCCTGGGAGTTACGACGGCCGCCAGCCCGACGATTGTCAACGATTTTCGATTCAGCTATCAATTCTGGAGCAATCGCAATCTGTTCCCCACATCTTCTGACTGTTCGGGATGTCTGGGGTTGGACGGACCGCAAATCACGTTCGCCGGAGTATCGAGTAATTTCGAAGTGGGAGACACCTCGAACGCCACCCAGGGGCGCGATCTACGTAAGTTTACCTGGCAGGACAGCATGACGTGGCAGAAGGGCAACCACCGGATGAAGTTCGGCGGGTTATTCGAATACGATCCTGGCACCGGGTTCTGGGGCTATTGCGATCCCTCATGCGCGGAGGTGTTTTCGCCGGAGTCGTTGGCCGCTTACGGCCTGGGCCCGTTTATTCCTCTGTTTTTCCCGAACCTTCCTACTACGATCAAGACCAACGCGGACTTGTTGAACCTGCCGTTTGCAGGGTCTGTGGTTGGTATCGGCAACCCCGGCCAGCCTCCTCCGTACAATATCAATCAGGCAAAGGTCAACGATCGGACTCGCTTCTATTTCCAGGACACCTGGAAGCTAACGTCGAGCTTCACCTTGAATTACGGCGTTGCCTGGGAGTATGAGAGTAATCTCTTTAACGAGGATCTTCCGAAACCGTCGTACCTGACGCCGCTTTACGGCAGCAATCTGAGCGCGACGCAGAACCCTGGCGGACACTTCTCGCCGATAGTCGGGTTCGCGTGGAAGGTCGGCCACGATAACAAAACCGTTATTCGCGGCGGCGGCGGAAAATATTACGACACGCAGTACCTGTACCAGCGCTTGCAGGAGCGTTCCGAAATCGGCCCTGTCGGCAACGGACGAGTGGAGTATCCGTACACGGGATACACAAACATTTTCCCGGGGATCATTAACGTCGGAGTCACGGCGGCGACTTATTTGGCGACCGGCAAGTTGAATCCCGTTCTCGTCCCCGTGGGCGCAGCGCTTCCGGTGGGCATCACCACGCTGACTCTCGCCCAGTACGAGCAAATCCAGGCGCAGGAAACACCGGCGATTACGGCCAGCCTGTCTACTCCGGTTACTGGAGAAACTCCGATTCAGGTGTCCAAGTCCGGTTCCGATCTCTATCCGCTGCATTCGCCGGTGCAGGACGCCTATCACCTGTCGCTCGGCGTTCAAAGGGAATTGCGCCACGATATGGTGCTCAGCGCCGATTTCGTGCGCCGCGTATTCCTGAACCTGCAATACGGCGCCGAGGATATTAACCGGTACAACCGCTATATCAATGGCGTTCAAACTCCGGTGATCCCGATCTGCACCGGCACTCAGGCCAGCAACCCAGCCGCGGAATGCTCCACCGGTCCCATTACTTTCTGGGAGTCGGGTGCGCGCGGCACCTACACCGCTCTCCTAGTGAAGGTGGATAAGCGCTTCGCAAAGCGCTATCAGTTCACAGCATCTTATGCCTTGCAGAGCCAGATGGGATTGAACGGCATCGAGAACCTGGATAATTATGATTCCACCTGGGGTCCGCAGGCTCCCCGGCAGATTTTCCACGTTGTGGGTACCGTGCAGTTGCCTTGGGGATTCTCTGTTGGCCTCGTGTCGTCGACCTCGAGCGTCGGCCCAGTGATGCCCGTTGTCGGCGGCATCGACATCAGCGGAAGCGGAGCTGGCTCTACGCCTCTGCCTGGCTTGTCCTACAATTGCCTGAATATCAGTTGCGGAGTGGGCGCTCTCGATGCCGCGGTGGCGAACTGGAACTCCACGTACGCCGGCAAAGAGGATGGCACCAATCAACACACTATCCCGAGGCTTACGCTGCCCGCGAATTTCAGCCTGGGCCGTCCGTTCAATTCGCAGGACATCCGGCTTACCAAGTCGTTCACCTATCGTGAACGCTATAAGGTCAGTCTCTTTGGCGAGATGTTCAACGTATTCAATTACGCCAACTACAGCGGGTACAGCTACGATCCCAGCAACTCCACCGGCTTCGGCATCCCGACCCAGCGCGTAACCCAAGTCTTCGGATCGGGTGGTCCCCGCGCGGTGCAGGTCGGCGGACGCTTTACGTTCTAAGCTTCCCAGGTTGAAGCCTGTGCCACCACGTGGTCCGCAAGGTGGCACAGACTTTAGTCTGTGTTTAAACGATTCCCATCCTCTTCGCAACCCGCGTGAGAATCTCGATCGCGCGCTCAAGAACCTCGCGCGAATGTGTAGCCGTCGCGATCGTCCGCACCCTCGCTTTCCCTTCCGCGACCGTCGGAAAACCGATGCCGGTCGCGAACAGCCCTTCCTCGAATAACGCCCATGAAAATGCGTGCGCCGTCGCTGCTTCGCCCACCATGATTGGAGTAATCGGCGTCTCGCTTCCGCCTGTCGAAAATCCGTTGGACCGCAGGCCTTCCTGAAAGAACCGTGTATTCGTCCACAACTGTTCGATCCTCTCCGGCTCTTGTTCCATGATGTCGAACGCCGCCAGGCACGCCGCGGGCACTGCCGGAGGATGTGAGGTCGAGAAGAGAAACGGGCGCGCCCGGTGATGCAGAAAATCGATCAGGTCGCGGCTTCCGCACACGTATCCGCCCAGCACGCCCACCGCTTTCGAAAGCGTACCGACCTGCACATCCACCCGTCCATGCAAATCGAAATGGTCCACCGTCCCGCGGCCGTTTCTCCCCAGCACGCCCGAGGAATGCGCATCGTCCACCATCATGATCGCGCCATAGCGCTCCGCGAGCGTCGTCAATTTATCCAGCGGCCCGATGTCTCCGTCCATCGAAAATACGCCGTCCGTAATCAGCAGCTTGTGGCCCGGCACGCCGGTGAGGGCAGCCAGCCGTTCTTCCGCGTGCGCCACGTCGCGATGCCGGAAAACGTGGATTTTCGCGCGCGAAAGCCGGCAACCGTCGATGATGCTGGCGTGATTCAGCTCGTCCGAGATGATGTGGTCGTCCGCGCCCAGAATCGCCGAAACAGTTCCCGCATTCGCCGCGAATCCGGATTGAAACACCACGCAAGCCTCGACATTCTTGAAGGCCGCGATCCTCCGCTCCAGCTCGACGTGCAGGCTCATCGTTCCGGAGATGGTGCGCACCGCGCCGGATCCAGCGCCATAGCGCCGGGTCGCCTCGATCGCCGCTTCCACCAGCTTGGGATGATTGGCTAGCCCCAGATAATTGTTCGACGCGAGATTGATGACCTCCTTCCCGTCGAACCGCGCCAACGGCTCGCAAGGCGATTCCAGTTCGCGAAGATGTTGAAAGGTGCCGGCCTTGCGCCAGCTTTCCAGTTGTTCCGTCAGGTATTGAAGTGCGTTCGACATTAAAACTCAGGATAAAGCAAAACCGTCCCCTGGCTGACGCCGGGGATTCTCACCTCAAGCCGAGTAACATAACTTCATGGAAGGAATTCGAATCATCCGCGCCGGCGAGCTCGATACCAACACGCCGCAGACCCCCGGCATGACGCGCGCCGCAGCCATTACTCACGCCACCGCGGGAGCCTCCAAGCTGTGGGCCGGAACCGTTGTGGTCGAGCCGAACGTCAAAACCTCGGCGCATCACCACGGCGAACTGGAAACCGTTTTGTACATCGTCAAAGGCCGCGCCCGCTTCCGCTGGGGCCAGCGCCTGGAGTTTGTGGATGAGGCCGGGCCGGGCGACTTCATCTACGTCCCTCCCTTTGTGCCCCATCAGGAAATCAACGCGCGTTCCGATGAGCCCGTCGAAGCCGTCGTCGTCCGCAGCGGACAGGACCCGATTGTGGTGAACCTCGATATCGAAAGTCCGGAGCCCGCCTCCAACGCGTCTCCGTCCTTTCATCCCTTGAAATAGGTTATTGCGCGGGAGCGTAGTAGCCGTGCCGATACTGTGTTCGCAGCGCGGGCATCCCCGCGGGCGGCGCGAGCGTCAGTTTTATCGTGCGATATTTTCCGTCCCGTTCCAAATTCGCCGGCGAGTAACCCAGCAGGTACTGATTGCGAAGCTCCATCCCGATCCGCTCGCTGATTTCCGGCAGCTCATTCAGGTCGCCGATCGGAAAATGCCGGCCACCGCTCAACTCGGCCAGTTCGCTCAGCAGGCCCGGACCCTTCACTTCTTCCGGCGGACGCTTCTTCGACGAATCTAAAGGATCGAAAATGCCCATCGCATAAACTTGCACGTCGGATTCTACCAGCGCGTTCCTGATCTGGCCCACCGTGTAGCGGCTGCAATTGTCACCGCCGTCCGACACAATCACGATCGCCTTGCGTGTATTTTTCGCGTTCTTCATTTGCAGAAGCGCCATGCGGATGGCGTCCAGCAAGGAGGTTCGTCCCGTGGTCCTGGTATGAACGATGTGATTGTACAGCTCGTCTGAATCGAAGGTAAACGGAACCGCCAGGTGAGGCCGTTCGTTGAACTCGACCAGAAAAAATTCGTCCTCGCGGTTGGCGGTCTTGAAAAACGCGGCCGCCGCTTCTGACGATTTGTGCAGCTTATTGTGCATGCTGGCGCTGGCATCGAAAACCAAGCCGATCGAAAGCGGCACGTCGTCCTTGGAAAAGTGGGTAATGGTTTGCTCGACATTATCCTCGAAGAGTTGAAAATTAGTTTTGTCGAGGTCCGTCACGGAGACGCCCAATCGAGTGGTCACATGAACCGGCACCAGCACCAGCGACATATCCACGCGCAAATGAGCGGCGGGAAGCTCCAGCGGGGACTTCGCCGCCACGCGCGTAGCGATCGTGACGCGCTCGTCGTCGAAGTGCGTTTGAAACCCATTTGCGAAAGAACAAAACAGGAGGGATGTGCAAGCGATAGACAGCGAGTTGATAAAAGTACGCGCCATTCGAGAGTCTCCGGCGAGTCAGCCAGTATATCACCTGGAGACAACGCGTGGCGCGATGCAATTCGTAGACGCAGGATTGTTGAGGACGAGGATTGTTGAGAACGAAAGGAGCCTAGAATGTCAGAACCAAAACCGAAGTTGCCGCCGCTCGATCCGCAGCCGAGAGATCCCTATCAGGATCCGTTCGGTCCGGAACCCGATGAGCCCGATCCCGACGTGATCGATCCCATGGAGGACCCTCTTCCCGCGTAAACGAAAAAAGAGGCGGGAACCATCTCCCGCCTCAAGTCCTCTATGCTGGAAGCTCCGTTTTAGAAAGCCGTTACGCTTTCACGCGGTTTGCGCGAAGCGCGAAAAATCCTAGCAGTGAAACCAATCCGGCCAACCCGATCAAAGGCAGAGTAGAAGCCGTCTGCGGCAGAGTGTCGGCTGGCACAGGCGTCGGAGCCGGTGTCGCCTGCACTTCCTGAGGGGCCGGGGCGGGCGCTGGTTCCGGTGCCGGTTCCGGCGTTACGGCCGGGGCAGGCGGGGGGGCAGCAGCCGCAGTATAAGTGTTGGTATCTAAGGTGGACGAAGCGCCGGTCTCATTTGTCGAAGTGATCGGAGCGCTCTTATATTCTTCCGGAGTCGCCGCTGCCGTTGTCGGCACGGGCGTCTTCGCGGTCGCCGCTATCTGTTGCGACACGTTCTTGGGATATACGAATTCCTGTCCGAAATTGTCGCCCGGGTAGAACCACGCGCGAAGAGCTGGTGGCTGGCCGGCGGGTACTTCCCAGAACGAGAACTTGGTCTTTCCCGTAGGTTGCAACCGGTAATTGGGGACGGCAAGAATGGTGGTGATGAGATGCTTTTCGTCCTTATCGAACACCTGCACGATGTGCCGGTCCGATTGCGAATCCAGCAGCTTCAGCGTATAGGTGCCGGGTTGCAAGGTTGCGTTGGGAAGCTGAATTGTCTCATTAATCGTCATCACAGTCTGCTTATTCCACTCGTCAGCCATAGCGGACGGAACCAAGCTCACCGCCGCAGCCAGAGATGTTAACGCGATGAGTCGAATTGGATTCATCATTTCATTTTCCTCCACGAAAATTTGGGCATGGACACAACATTGGTTAGGCAGATTACATGCCAAAGAGGTAAGTTGTTAACCATGCGTCGCAAGTACTGGCAAAAGGACGAGAATCGAGAAAATGTTTCCGCTTGTGTGCAAAGCTTGCGGCGAAACCATGACGAAAATCGGGTAACAACTGTCCGTCCGTCGACTCTAACGAATTAGGGATGAGTAGATCTGCTCAATTTTCGGCGCTGTTCTTCATGGGTTGCATCTTTATTCGCGGTCAATCAGAAAGCGAACAGGAATTCAAACTCGTCGCGCATGCCGACCTCGTGTTGCTCGACGTAAGCGTAAAAGACTCCAAGGGCGGCTTCGCCTCTAATCTGCGTAAAGAAAACTTTCATGTATACGAGAACGGCAAGCTGCAAACCATCTCTCAGTTCGGTAAAGAAGACACGCCGATTACCGTCGGTCTAGTCATCGACGATAGTCACAGTATGAAGCCTAAGCGCGCCGAAGTGATCAATTCCGCGCTGTCCTTCATCGATGCCAGTAATCCGAATGATGAAATGTTCGTCACCCACTTCAACGATCGTGTGCGCCACGGACTTCCGTCCGGTACCATGTTCACCGACAATGCGGAGACGCTACGCCAAGCCCTGTGGAACAATCCCGCCGAGGGGATGACGGCGATGTACGACGGTATCCTTGATGCCTTGCATCAACTGAATCAAGGCAAGCAGGATAAGAAGAGTCTCGTCGTAATCACCGATGGAGGAGACAACGCGAGCCGCAATCAATTCAAGGACGTCTTGAACGCGGTGCAGTTGACCCGGGCCATCATTTACACCGTCGGAGTCTTCGATTCAGAGGATCCGGATCGTAATCCAGGCCTGCTTCGCCGCCTCGCAGGCATCAGCGGAGGCGTGGCCTATCTTCCGGAGCACCTGGAAGAACTGCCGGAAATTTGCCGCGGAATCGCCAAAGACATTCGTAATCGCTACTCGATCGGATACGTTCCGGAGCGAGTCGACGAGAAGAGCTCGCTGCGGACCATCAAGATTTCCATCACCGACGCTGGCAGCCAGAAATTTGTAGTGCATGCTCGAACCAGTTACTTAATGCCGGCGCATCCGTGAAGGTTAGAATTGTGATGCCCGAAAACCGCGCCCGCCGCGTGGCCCGCTTGGTTCTGCTGGTTGTCGGCATTGCCTGTGTCGGATTTTATTGCGAGGCGTGGCTCTACCGGACGGCCTTTCAACTGTACGAAAACTGGCAATTCGATCATCGGCAGGCCGAACAGACTCCTCCTCCGCCGCCTCAGAAACGCGTGGCCCTCCCGGCTGTCCTTCCCGACCCGGATCGCGGTGCGCCGAGATCGAAGGTCGATGGCCCCGGAGGTATCGTGGGACGCATTTCAATCCCGCGCCTGAATATATCGGCCATGGTCGAGGAAGGCGTCGATGAGACCACTCTCTCCCGCGCCGTCGGTCACATCCCCGGCACCGCTCTGCCCGGCGAGACAGGCAACATCGGCATCGCCGGACATCGCGATACCTTTTTTCAAAAGCTCAAAGACCTACAGCCCAACGACCAGATCGATTTCACGACTCACTCGGGCCGCTATCATTACATCGTCGAGTCCCTCACCATAGTCGAGCCCAGCGATGTCAGCGTCCTCCGCTCGACCGGCGGAAAAATTCTGACCATCGTGACGTGTTTCCCGTTCCACTACATTGGCAGCGCTCCGCGCCGTTTTATAGTCCACGCTGTCTCTGAGTAGGCCAGGGCCCCGGCCTGTCCTCCCTGTCTAAGTCACCAGCGTCGGCCCATTCAACCCAAATCTCTTCTTAGTCTCCATCAAATCATTCGCCGCCTGCGATAACGGACTGAGCGACAATCCCAGATCGTCATCGATCAAATCTTTCTGAAACCGCTCCAGGTAAAGCCGCACCGTCGCACCCTCCGTCCCCGTGCCCGATAACCGGCAGACAATCCTGGACCCGTCGTGAAACACAATTCGAATTCCGCTTTGCTCCGTGACGCTCTGGTCCACCGGATCGTGGTACCGGTAATCGTCGGCCAGCGCAACGTGCATTCCCGACAGCGTCTGATCGCGCAGCGTAGGCAGCTTCACGCGCAAATCGTCCATCATCTTGGACGCCGCCGCGGGATCCAACCCCTCATAATCGTGCCTCTGAAAATAACTTCGCCCGAATCTCTTCCAATGATCGTGTGTTACATCGGAGACGGACTTCTTCGTATGCGCCAGAATCGACAGCCAGCATAACGCCGCCCACAATCCATCCTTTTCCCGCACGTGAACAGACCCAGTTCCGAAACTTTCCTCTCCGCAAAGAGTGCAGAGCCCGGCGTCGAGAAGATTGCCGAAATACTTCCATCCTGTCGGTGTTTCGTAGCATTTGATTCCAGCCGCGGCTGCCACGCGATCCACGGCCGTGCTGGTGGGCAGGGACCGCGCCACGCCCGCCAACCCGCTCTTATATCCCGGAATACAATTCGCCGCGTGTTCGGCAATCAGCGCGACAGAATCGCTCGGACCCACAAAAAAATTCCGCCCCAGGATCATATTCCGGTCGCCATCGGCGTCGCATGCCGCGCCGAAATCCGGCCCGTCTGGAGTATTCAGCATCGCCACGAAGTCCGCTGCGTACACCAGGTTCGGATCTGGATGCCCTCCGCCGAAATCCTCCAAAGGATTCCCCCGCATCACCACCGACGAATCCTCCGCGCCCAGGCATCGCTCGAAAATATGATGCGCATAGGGGCCAGTCGAACCGTGCATCGCATCGAAAATCATCCGGAATCCGCTCTTGAGATAGGCGCGCAACGCATCGAAGTCGAACAACGATTGCATCAGCGCGGTGTAATCCTCCAGCGGATCGAAAATCACGATCTCCGAATCACCGAGCTTCACCTTCCCTTCGTGGTCCAGGTCGAGATCCGGGTGATCGATGGTCAGATACCGGTCGATCTTCAGCGTCCTTTGGAAAATCTTCTCCGTCAGCGATTCCGGCGCGGGACCGCCATTATGAGTGTTGTACTTGATGCCGAAATCCCCGTCCGCACCGCCCGGATTGTGGCTGGCCGAAAGGATCAATCCCCCCAGCGCCGATCTCTTCCGGATCACCGCCGACATCGCCGGTGTGGACAGGATGCATCCGCGCGCCACCATGATTGTGCCGAAGCCGTTCGCTGCCGCGATGCGCAGGATGCTCTGAATCGCCGTCCGATTGTAATAACGCCCGTCGCCGCCCACCACTAACATCTTCTCGCTCAAATCCTTCGCGACCTCATCGCGCAATACGTCGAAAATCGACTGAACGAAGTTCTCGACATACCGCGGCTGCGAAAACTCGCGCGTTTTCTTTCGCAACCCAGACGTGCCGGGCCGTTGATCCTGAAAAGGAGTGGTCGGGATAGTCTTCATAAATGGAATTTTAATTGCTGGTGCAGTTGGCATGAGTAAAGTCCTTGGAGCCATCTTGATTATGCTCGGCTTGATCGGTCTTTTGTGGGGCGGCTTCACCTATACGACACAAAAGAAAGTGCTCGATTTGGGCCCCATCCAGGCGACCCAAAAGAAAACGCACGAAGTGCCGGTCCCACCGATTGCGGGCGCGGTGTCGCTTATCGCGGGCGTCGCATTTCTCGCAACCGGTAAACGAACCTGACACGCGTGTCATCGGTACTTCTTACTTGCACTTAAACCGCCATAACTATCCGATTAGCGCGTTGAAAAGCAGCTTAAACGTGCCATAAGTTTGCGCCCGATGCTGCGCGCGGAAGCCGACCACGATTACGCGGCCCTTGCCCACTCCCGCCGTCACCATCGCCGCCTTCTTCGAAAGATTTTGTTCGCCCACCAGCCAGCCGCTTTGCAGAATCTCGCGATCCGTGTACCGCGCAATTACATGATAGTTCTCGTTTGCCGTATTCGATAAATCGAACGCCATATTCCCTTGCAGGAACACGCCAAACGCTCGCGTCGGCATTCCATAAGCCTCCGGCTGCGTCGTGTCGATATCGAGTCGAAGGGTTGACCCAGGGCACCAGAACTCTTTCGTGCTCAGCCCGGCCAGGGAATTCCTCAGCCCTAGCGAAAATTGCTCGATCGCAAAATCGCTAGCGCCGCCGAGCGCGACCAGAGTCCCTCCTTTATTCACAAACTCCTTCAGCGCCGCGACCCCTTCATTGCCGATCCCGGCGCGATACTCGGGCGGATAAGTATTTCCTCCACCGAATTCTCCACCCCCGCCGCCGCGCCCGCCCGCAGCCGCCGGAGCCGCAGTCCCACCACCACCGCGACCTCCTCGACCACCCCCGCCAGCCGCCGGAGCCGCAACCCCCGCGCCAACAATCATCGCGGTGCTGTCGTCCGGAATCACAATCACGTCGTATTTATCGATCAAATTGCCGGCCTTGATATCCTTGTCCATCAACGGCGTCGAAGGAAATTTAAAATCCTCCACCAGCCACCGCGTCCATCCCTCATCGATATTTCCGCCTGAATACCGTTGCCGCAGCCCGATCCGCAGTTTCTTAACCTCGTGCGTCGATCCCGCCTTCGGAGCCGTATTCAGAGCCACGAATGAAACGCCGGTTTCCTTGGCGATCGGCGCAACCGCCGCGCCCTTCGCCACCACGAAATCTCCCACCCGCAACCCCGCCTGCGCCTGATCGACCCTCGACACTCCCGCGCCCGCCGCGAGAAGTTCGTTCACCGCCTTAAATCCATTGTTCAACCGACCATCGATCACGTACCCCGCGCTGCCCTCGCTAACCTTCCCCGCGGGCTCCACGGGACCCGTAAGCTTCTTCAAATTAGCCATATCCACTGGCTCATCGAGAGCATCCGTCCGCACGCCCATAAACTCATCCATCGTGTCCGTCGACATATCGTAAGGACGAATCGGCGTCCCGTCCCCATTGCGCGTCCACGTGTTATCCGGAAAAAATGTTCGACCCAGCAGATTGCGAATCAGCCCCATCTTCGGCTGCGCCAGCGAAATCATATACGACCCCGCCGGATAATCGATCCCCGCTCCCGACACAAACGGCTTGATCGTCTGATGAATTTCGACCCCCTGCACCAGCAGCTTATTAATCATCAAATCGGCCGTCAAAGGATCGTGCTGCATCGCCGAAACCACGTAAGCGTAAGGCTTTCCCGCCGCGCCGCGCTCCGTCTGCCGCTTGCCCTTCAGATACGCGTTCCACAACACCGTCTCGCGATTCCGCGCTGAAATATCCAGCACTGCCCACGCCGAAATCTTCTGCCGGTCGACGATGTCGCGCAGCCTCCACCACCCGCCCGGCCATGGATTTGGAAATACCGTCTCCTCTTCGTACTTCGGCATGTTGCGCACGCCGCCCTGTAACTGCTCCGGATGAATGTAGAGCGGCGAAGCCATCTTCGCGCTAGCCGATTCCGTCAGCATCCCCGCGATGTTATGAAACGGCGTGATCCAGTGGAACCCGAAGTGTCCCCACCCGGAATACTCGCCCATATTGAACACGCCGGACTCGCCGCCCTCTTCCTCTTTGTAAGCCATATGAGCGCCATACCAGCTCAGCTCGCGCCAGATCAGAGGATCCGCGTAAGGCCGAACCGGCTCCGCGTACGGAGGCAAATAAATCCTCGCCCCATAACTCCCCATGTGATGATGATCGACGTAAGATTCCGGCCGCCACTTGGTAAACAGCAGTTCCGCCATGTATTTCGACTCGATATTCTGCGTCATAAACGCATCGCGATTGTCATCGTGCCCCGCGTATTTGTGATAAAGCCACGGAGTGCTGGTCCCCTCCCAAGGCTTCCCCACGCTCTCGCGATACCAGTCCGTAACCATCACCTGCCCGTCGGGATTGAACGAAGGCACCTCGATAAAAATCACGTTGTCGAGAATCCGTTTCGTCTCCTCATCGGTGCGCGCCAGCAAATCGTAAGCCAGTTCCGGAGCCATCTGCGACCCGCCAATCTCATTCGCATGCAAACTCATCGACTGCACGCAGAACACTTTCCCCTCGGCAACCAGCCCCTTAACCTGAGCCTCGGTAAGCCCGCGAGAATCGCTGATCTGCAAATTAACCTCCCGCAAATGCTCGAGCTTGGCCTGATTCGCCGGCGACGTAATGACGACCATCAAAAACGGGTTGCCCATCGAAGTGGGCCCCATATTATTGACCTTCATCTTCCCGCCGCTCTCTTTTTCAAGGACAGAAAAATACTCAACAATCTTGTCCCACCGAGCCATCTTGCCGTCGGCGCCAAGCTGGAACCCAAAAAATTTCTCAGGTGTGGTAACGCCTTGCGCGAAGATCAGAGCGGAGGAAAAAAGAAAAATAAGAAGTTTCATCAGAAGCGCCTCGTTTGGAGGCTAAGGATACTGCATTATGCCCGATAGACGCAATATGGGCATAGGAACCTCCTGCCAAAAAAGGATGCAGATGAAACCTTTTTCCAGGCCGTTGCGCGTTCTTCGACGGACGCATTCCAATGTTCACTGCTGCGCGTTCCCTCAGTGATACGGTAACTGTTGCTCACTCCGCGATCAAATATATCTTCAACCGCGTCCCGCTATCGATGACGATCAGGTAATCTCGTCCGTCACGGTCAGCGAACTGCGATAGCACGCTTTCCTTCCCGAGTTCGTTGATAGTTCCGACCTGCTGTCCGGTCTTTAGAGAAAGGATATTTTCTCTATACTCGCTCGGCTTGCCAGGATTTCCCCAGAAGGTCCGCGTTGGGAAGCCAAAGCAGCTTTCCTTCTCAAACCGACCGTTGCGAGTTATGCCCGTCGTCGGGCAACGATGTTTCAACGGGTCCTTGAGTCGCAATTCGTAGAACGAGGAGAACACGTTAAGAAAATCGGACAGAGAAATCGAATCTCCTTGCGTGCGCCTCAACATGTCTGCACAGGCCCCGCTGCGATCGTCGCGGCTATTGCCTCCACAGTGGAGCGCCTCGCGATAGTGGCACTCGCCCGCGTTGGTTAAATCGGGGAGAGTGAGTAATTGCAAGTCGATTTCCGACTTGTTCCACTCAAATTCCGTCGTCGACACTCGGACAGTACGTTTGGTAGCGGTGTCGCAATAACTTGTAGGACTTCGCAGCGACGTGTTAGTCCGGACAACGAGACGCCCGGCGTGATCCAAAGCATACTCTCGGGTTCGGATCGCTCCGTTGCCCCCTTTGGCCGGCTCTTGGCTGAGCGTCGGACCCCGAGGGGTCTTCACAACGCGGAAAGCGTCCAGATCAACCACGGAAACAACATCGTCGCTTGTCGAGGTTCCAGCACTGCCGTGCCAAACGCCGTTCGCGATTGATATTGCAAAGCGTCCATCTGTCGTAACCAACAGGCTCATTTGTAAGAGTGTCAGACGAGAACCAGATTCTGAAACCTGTCGCGGGACCTCAATTCCAGGGATATCGATCGTTTGCTCAACCGGCTCCCTGTCAAGCCACCCTCGCACACGCGTGAGCCGCCAAGTGCCATTTCGCTTCGGTATCAGGGAAAGCACGTCTTGTTCGGGGGTAATAGCCATCGCGAACAGAACCCCTATATCACGAGGCTCCCGCAACTGATACGTGCGGACCTGAGAGATCCCGGCTCCAACTAGTGAAGCCGTCGCGAAAGCGAAAAGCAGAAGTAGAAACCATATTTTGCGTTTCCACGTCATTGATCGCCGCATGAATGAGCTGGGTTAGTGAGACGATTATTCGGTTTCTAACGGCGTCGCCGTTAGCTCGGGACTGTGGCTGAGTGAATGACAGCCCGCGACTTGAACATACATCGCATCCGGCGCCAAATCGATCTCGCCCGGCCAAGCCACCGCGCCATGATCAATAAACACTCGCTCGAAAAAGGTGACATCCAACAACGGCGCGAGTACTCCCGTCAATTCCTCTCGCCTCAACTGCACACGTCCGGCGACTCCGTCCCTAAATCGGATGAACAGGCGATATCCAGGCTCCGGCTTCACTTCGACGACGTCCCAATACATAAGACCTCACGGCAGCGGATCGATCTTCGCGGGCTGAGCGTTTTCGCGACACAGCCGCCAATCCTCCAGCAGCTCTTCTCTATGTATCATCGCCCATTCCTGCACCAGGCTCAAACATCGGCTTGGCAATTCGCCATGTAGAACAGCCAGCGTTCCGAGGTCGATCGTCGCCTCAAACTCACCATACCGCGCGTGAAAATGCGGCGGCGCATGATCGTTGTAAAACATCCGGATCAAGATGCCGTAGAACGCACTGATCGTCGGCACTATCGCCCACTCGCCCCCCTTGCCGGCTCAAACCTCTCCACCACCACCGACCTCCCCACGATCTCCCGAGCCTCCTTCAAATCCCTAACCACCCCCGCCCCCATCGCCTGAATCAGCACATTCCCAATCGCCGTCGCCTCCACTGGACCCGCAATCACTACCCGACCCGTAATATCCGCCGCAAGCTGATTCAGCAGCCGGTTCTGCGACCCTCCGCCGACAATGTGGATCACCCGAATCTTCCGCCCAGTAAGTTTTTCGATGCTAGCCAGAACGGTCTTGTAGCGCTCCGCCAGACTCTCCAGAATCACGCGCGTAACCTGCCCCGGATCGAGAGGAACCGGCTGCCCTGATCCCCTGCAAAACTCCGCTATCCGAGCCGGCATCCGCCCCGGCTCCAAGAAAGCATCGGGATCGATCACCGCCGTCCGAGCCTTCGCCGCCGCCGCGCTCTGCATCAATTCTTCGTATGTAAAATTGTGACCTTCCAAAGCCCAGGCCGCGCGGCACTCCTCTAAAAGAAACATCCCCGCGATATTTTTCAGAAAACGAATCTTCCCGCCAGCTCCCGCCTCATTCGTAAAATTCTCGGCAAGTGTTGCCGCGTCGATCACCGGTTCATCGAGTTCCACGCCCATCAACGACCAAGTGCCGGAACTGATATAGCACCAGTTCTTTCCCTCCGCCGGAACCGCGACCACAGCGTCCGCTGTATCGTGCCCGCCGCTGGCATAAACGGGAGCTGCGCCCAGCCCGCTAAACTCCGCGATGTCCTTCAATAGCGGCCCAAGCTCCGTCCCCGGATCCACCACCTCGGCGAGAATCGATGCGTCCAGCCCGAGCTTTCTCAGCATGCCCGTAGCGAAACCACGCTGACGAGGATCGTAAAACTGCGAAGTGCTCGCAATCGTCTTTTCCGCGCGAGCCACGCCGGTCAGCCAGTAATTAAAAAGGTCCGGCATGAACAACAGCTTCTTCGCGACCCGCAACGCAGGCGAGCCAGCCAGCTTCATCGCGTACCACTGGTACAGCGAATTAATTTGCATGAACTGCACGCCGCTGGCCTCGAAAATTTCTTCTTTCGAAACCACCTGGAACGTCTTCTCCGGCACACCGTTGTTGCGAGCATCGCGGTAATGATGCGGATTATCCACCAGCGCGCCGTCCTCTCCCAGCATCGCGAAATCGACGCCCCAGGTGTCCACGCCAATCGCGTCGATCTTCAGTTTCCGCTCGCGACCCGCAATCGCAAGCCCTCGCCGGATCTCATGAAACAGCCGCAGCGTGTCCCAATACAAACCAGTAGGAAGCTGCACCGGCGTATTCGCAAACCGATGCAATTCCTCCAGCGTCAACACGCCCTCTTCCAGCTCCCCCAGCATCACCCGCCCGCTGGTAGCCCCCAAATCAATCGCCAGACTCTTCATCTTGTTGCCCGTGTTGCGAGGGGTTTTGGCCGGTCATAATCAATCGGGGACTGACTACCTTTTTCGCCCCCCGTCTTCTCCGAATCAACAAAATGCTTTGCGGCGAAAAAGGCTGTCTGTCCCCTGGCTGTCTCAGACCTAGGTCGCAACGATCCTGGTTCGGCTCTCTCGTGCCTCGTGCGCGCCGCCTCGACGCGCCTGTCGCCGTCGTCCGCGCCTGTGATCCTCGCGGAGTTCTTCACTTGATCTCCACCACCACTTTCCCCACGCCATCCGTGTAATTCGCCATCATGTCAAACGCCTTCGGAGTCTCCTCCAACGGCAGCGAATGCGTCAGCAACGCCGTCGGCACCCGACCCGACGACATCAAATCCAGCGCCTCCTGCGCCCGATGATTCGACCTCTTCAGCGTTTGCAGCCGCAGCTCCTTATGCATCGCCGCGTGAATATCGATCTTCGGATAGAGCTCGCTCAAAATCCCGATCATCATCACCGTTCCGCCCGGCCTGCACATGTGAATACCCGCATTCACCGTCTCCGCCGATCCCGCGCATTCCAGCACCTTATCCACGCCGCGCCCGCGAGTCGATTCCAGCACCGCATCCACCAACTTCTCGGTCGAGGTGTCGATGGTCACATCCGCGCCCATCTGCTGTGCGATCTTCAACCGGTAGGCGAGCTTGTCAGCAATGAACACCCGGCCAGCCCCCGCGGATTTCGCAGTCGCCGCAGCCAGCATGCCGATTGGCCCGGAGCCGGTCACGCACACCGTATCGCCCACATGAATGTCCACCAGCTCCAGCATATGCATCATCACCGCCAGCGGTTCCGCGAGCGTGGCCTTCGCGAAATCGAATGCCTTCGGAAACCGAGTCGCGTTGCCGGCGGGTACGCTCACATACTCGCGCAGCATACCGTCGGCCTGGCATCCGCCCATGAACACGCAATGAATACAGTTATTGTGCTGACCCTTCAAGCAATATTCGCAATGGCCGCACGTGAGGCTGGGCTCGATCACTACGCGATCGCCGGCCTTCAAGTGCTCGACGCCCTTTCCGACTGCGACTACTTCACCCGCCGGCTCATGCCCAGGCACGCGCGGATAATGCGCCGGAACTTCGCCGATGCGTCCGTCCAGATACCAGTGCAGATCGCTGCCGCAAATGCCGATAGCGCGAACCTTCACGATGACCTGCCCGTGACCCGGATCGCGCTCCTGCGGCATCTCTCGTTCTTCTAAAGTCTTGGGAGCAACAAGTTGAATGGATCTCACGCCTAAGAGGATACTACTTGGTCGCCGACGGAAAAAGCAGTCGGCATCCGATGGGGACTGACCTCTCTGTCCCGAGCCACAAAGCCTACAGCATTCTCATTTCCGCCGAGTGGACAGAGCGGTCTGTCACCGTCGGATCACTCGCAACCCGATCCCGTCTACTCCACAACTTTAGCAGTCACCACTAGTATCAAAGGGCTCTCCCCATTGTTCACATCCGACTTCCCCACCACCACCTTTTGCCCGTCGCGGATGTCGATATCGCTGCTCAGCCCGCTCGATTTGTATTGAATATTTCCCTTTTCGTCGTGATACCCCGTTGGCGTCCGGATCAGCAAGTTCAGGTTTTGAAGATTTACGATTTTAGGTGTTCCATCCAGCACCGACGCTCGGCCATAACGGAAGGAATAGGTTGCGCCCTTAATCGTCCCCTCCGCGCTCCCGCCCTGCCCCATGTCACGGCCGCGCAGTATGAAGGACTCAATCATTTGGTAGCTCTTGTAGGCAAATACTCCATGCAGTTGCTTCGCGGTTCCGGCGAGAGCCTCCGGCAACTGATCGCCCGCTTGCGCCCCGGCCGAAATAAGATAAACGGTCAACTCGAAATCAAGCGGAGCCACGTCGATCTTCTTTACCGCTTCCTCAGCGGCCGCCACTGCTTCCGCCGGACCGCGCACAGCGAGCACATGGAGGCGATCGTCATCTGCCACATACAGATCACCGCGTCCACCGGCAAATGTGTTCACCAGGTTTCGAGCTCTCGACGCTTCCACGTATTTGAGCTGAATTAACCTCCGCTCTATCTTCGGGGGAGCGTCCTGCCCCAACGCCAGCAGCGACATCGCGACAAGTCCACATAAAATTTTCATTCAGAGCCTTCCTTTTTGTCGACAATCCAATAAATCACCACATCCGGATCGGACGTAAACATTTTTACTCGCAGAGTTTCCGCCGGCACCCGTTTCCTCTGCTTACGTTTCACCACAGGAACGCTCGCAACCACGGGCTGCTCTTGTTTTGTGGGGCGGCCAATCTTGGCGGCGGCCGCCCTTTCAGGCGGCTTCACGGCGGTCGTCCGCCAAACTCCAATCGCCACAACCATCGCCGCCGCAGCCGTAGCCAGCGTCCAATACATTCTCGGCCGAACCCGCATCTCGCACATTGCATAGGAGTTCAGCCGCAGTTCTTTCGCCAACAACCGGCACTCGTTGCACGACTTCAAATGCTCTTCTGCGCTTTCACCCATTCCTAATTTGATTTCGCATTCCTGACAGGTCATGAGTGTTTCCTCACATATTTCGCTAATTTCACTCTCGCCACGCTGATCTGGCTGCGCACCGTCACTTCTTCGATGCCCAATATTTTTGCGACTTCCTGTGTCGAGCGCCCTTCGATGTCGCGCAGTACCACTGCCCGTCGTTCGCGCTCGCCGAGCGTCTTTAAAGCCTCTTTTAACAGCCTCTTACGTTCTTCAAGCGTGATCGCCGTTAAGGCATCGGCCGAAGGATCGGCTGCGTGTTCATTTGGTTCCGCGACCGCGATTCGTTTGCGATACCAATCGTTGCAGACGTTTACCGTTACTCGGTAGAGCCACGGCTTTGCGTCGCCTTCGATTTGATCGTGTTTCTGAAAGAGCTTGAGAAAAACTTCCTGAGCGGCATCCTGCGCGTCTTCCATCCGCCCCAGCAGACGGTAGGCGACACCCAATACCATGCGTTCATGCAGGCGCACGAGCCGCTCGAAAAACGCCAATGGAATCTCCTCGGTCACTCACCAGGAGATACGTTTGAAAGTGCTAAAGCGTTGATCTGAATCCGACTGCCGACAGGATCTTCTCGCGAATTGCACTGACTTCTTCCGAGGTCAGTGTCCGGTCCGCCGCCCCGAGCGTGAAGCGGTAGGTCAAGCTTCGCTGTGCGTCCGGCAGTTTGAACTCGCGCAGAAATTCGACTGACAAAATTTCAGGCAGCTCCGGTACCGCGGCTTTGACTTCGGAGATTAGCGTGCGTTCCGGGACGATGAACGAGAGATCGAAGGAGCTTTCCGGGAAACGCCGAAGTGGTTGATAACGCACCTCGTGAGGTTGATTGAGAAGATTCAAATTGAGGTCGAGAACGGCGGCTCGGCCGTTCTCTACCAGCTTAGGATGAAACTCGAAAAGGCGGCCTATGTTACCCACCAGTGCCGCGCGTTGCGGATGTTCATAGGAGCGCGCGGTAGTGGGGCGGACTTGGACTCCGGGGAGCAGGCATTCGGCAAGACGTTTTAATTCAAGTATTTCCGTCTCTTTCGAGAAGATCACCGCCACGAAATGCGGAGTTTCGTGGTCCATGTGAATCTCGTTGCCGATTTCGAAGAAGCGGAAATGATCGAAGTGGCGGGAGTTGTCTTCGATGTTTTTCAGGATGCCTGGTAAGAGGCTCGGGCGCAGGTAGTTTTGGTCGGTTTGCACCAGTTCGGCGGGATTGAATCCGAAGGCGCGCGCCGATTCTTCGGTGACGAAAGAGTAGTTGTAGACTTCGGTAAACCCTTGCGCAGCAGCCATTTCCCGGACTTTGTGATGGAAGACTCGCTCGGGATTTCCGGGCGGAACGCGGGCCGGGGAAAGTGGCGCGACGGGGGTGATATTGTCGTAGCCGATCATGCGGCCGATTTCTTCCACCAGGTCCTCTTTAATAGAGATGTCTTTCGTCGCTCGCCAGCTTGGGACTGTAACCGTAAACGATTCGTCGACCTCGAATTGGAGCGATTCCAGGATCCTTCGCACTTCGGCCGGAAGCACTTCGCAGCCGAGTTTGCGGTTCAACCAATCGAGGGGTAAGTAGATTGGTTCCAGTGGTTTGAGCGGTTGATAGGCGTCTGCCAAACCGCCCACTAAGCGGATTCCGGGCGAGACTTCTTTTAATAGTTCCAGCGCTCTCGCCAAGCCACGCACTGTGTTGACCGGGTCCTGCGATTTCTCGAAGCGCATGGACGCGTCGGTGCGGAGCTTCAATTTTGAAGACGTTTTGCGGATGCTCGATGCGCTAAAGCACGCGCTTTCAAGCACTATGCGGGTTGTTGCGCTCGAAATGGCGCTCCCGGCTCCTCCGATGACACCGGCCAGGGCAACGGCTCCTTTGGGATCGGCGATTACCAGGTTCGACGGGTCGAGCTCGTAGGTTTCGCCGTTCAGGGCTGCCAGTTTTTCACCCGCATGTGCTGGTCTTACAATGATTTGGCGGTCATGCAGCTTGTCGGCATCGAAGGCATGCATGGGCTGAGCCAACTCAGCCATCACGAAGTTGGTCACGTCGACGATATTCGAAATCGGGTTCAGGCCGATCGCTTCCAGGCGGTATTGCAGCCATAACGGGGATTCCTGGACGGTCACGTTCTCGAAAACCAGGGCGGAGTAGCGCGGGCAGAGGGAGTAATCTTCAATGGTTACTTTGACTTGCGGATCGACCGTCAGCGTCTCGTGGACGGGATCGATCAGCTTTTTGCCGGTGATCGCCGCGACTTCTCTGGCCATGCCGTAATGGCCCCACAGATCGGGTCTATGGGTCAGGGATTTGTTGTCGACTTCGACGATCCAATCGGGCTTAAGTATCAGGTTTTCTTTTAGTTCCACGATGCCGGAGTGGTCGCGATTGATACCCAGTTCCGACGTGCTGGCCAGCATACCGTCGCTTTCTATTCCCTCGATGACTTTCTTGCCGAGCGGAACATAAACGGTGCGCAGACCGGGGCGGCAATTGGCGGCTCCGCAAACTACCGTTTTGATGCCGTAGTTAGCGGTTGCAACCACGGTTTTCACGTTCTTGCCTAAAGGCTCGACCGTGACGATTCGGGCTTCGCAGGCTTCGGCCAGCATGAGGCCGGTTTGTTCGAGGCCTTCGCACTCGGCCGTTTTGAGCGTGATGAGGTGCATCAGCTCTTTGGGCGACTCGTGGAGTCCGTCGACTAGTTCTTGAAGCCAGGAATACGAAAATTTCATGCCTTAAATGACCTTAAATGTTCTCATAGTGCGGTGTGCGATGCCTTAGATTGCCATAATTGCGGGTCGTTTTGAGACCGGCGGCGAAGATCTGTGGACGGGGCGAAAAATGGGGACAGCCCGTTCTGTCGACACGGCGCCGAAGGGATGACCGCGTTCGCTGATTTGCGGACCGCCTTGGGACAGGGTGGACTGTCCCCATTTTTCGCAATGTGGATTCCGTGGGGAGATCATATTTACGAAAACTGGTTTAGGAAGCGCAGGTCTCCGCTGTTCAGCAATCTTATGTCGTCGATGCCGTAGCGCATCATGGCCAGGCGGGTTAATCCTAAGCCGAAGGCGAAGCCTCCCCAGATTTCGGGGTCGGCGCCGCCGGCCCGCAGGACGGCCGGATGCACCAAGCCGCAGGGTAGGAGCTCTACCCAGCCGGAGTACTTACATACGGGACAGCCGGGGCCGCCGCAGATCAGACATTGGATGTCCAGTTCGAAGCCGGGTTCGACGAAAGGGAAAAATCCGGGGCGCAGGCGGACGGTTACGTCTTTCTTGAAGATGGCGCTGAGTAGCGTCTTCATGAAGTAGATCAGGTGCGCGACCGAGACGTCGCGATCGACCATCATGCCTTCCAATTGATAGAAGGTGTGCTCATGAGACGGATCGACTTCTTCGTTGCGGAAGACTCTTCCTGGGGCGATCATTTTCAGGGGCGGACCTAGTTTTTCTAGAGCGCGGATTTGCACCGGTGAGGTGTGGGTGCGGAGCAGGCGGCCGTCTTTTAGCCAGAAGGTGTCCTGCATGTCTCTCGCGGGATGGTCGGCGGGGATGTTGAGGGCGTCGAAATTGTAGTGCTCGGTTTCTACTTCGGGGCCGTCTACTACGGCGAAGCCTAGCGATAGGAAGAGTTGTTCCAACTCCTGCTGGACTTGGGTTACCGGATGCAGTGCGCCGGGTAGGATGCCGGGGGCGGGGGTGGTCAGGTCGATCCACTCGGATTCCAGGCGTTTGTTTAGGGCTTCGTTTTCTAACGCTCCTAGCTTTTCTGTGATCCTCGATTCGAGGTCTTGTTTGGCGGAGTTTAGAATTTTGCCTTGGGAGCCCCTTTGGTCCGGTGGGAGTTTGCCTAGCTCTTTGCTTAGGTCGGCAAGCTTGCCTTTGCGGCCCAGGGCTTCTATTCTTATCGCTTCTACGGCTTCCTTGGTTGTTGCTTCAGAGAGCTGGTTTAAAGCTGACGCGTGTAGAGCTTCGATTTTTTCTTCTAGCACTTGTTGTGCTCCGAAGGGCGCGGTGTCGGCGTTGTGTCCGGGGCGAAAAAGTGGGGACAGTCCGCTCTGTCCACGCGGCGCCGAAGCACGTAGCGTTTTAGCGGATTTTGGTTGCGCCTTGGGACAGAGTGGGCAGTCCCCAATTTTTCGCGAGTCGCGGATGGCATTAGAGTTTGGCTCCGTTGGATTCCAAGTAGTCCACCATTGCTTGTTGGCCTTTGGTCAGGGCCAGGTCCAGCGGCATTTGATTGTTTTCGGCTCTGGCGTTGATGTCGGCTCCGGCGGCTACCAGGGCTTTGGCCAGGTCCAGATCGCCATTTTGGGCGGCTGCGTGCAACGGGGACCAGCCTCCGTGCTGGCGGGCGTTGACGGGGGCTCCGTGATCGATCAGGAGTTTCGATACCTCCAAATGGCGGCCCGCGGCGGCGGCGTGAAGGGGCATATTTTCCATCTGGTTCGTCGAGCGGGCGTTGACGATCGCTCCCTTATTCAATAACAGGCGGGCGGCTTCGGTCTTGCCGAAGAAGGCGGCCAGGTGCAGAGGGGTCCAGCCGTCCGTCGAAAGCAGGCCTACCAGCGATCGGTTGGCGGTCAGGAGGTTCTCGATCTGTTCGGTGTCACCTTGGATAGCGGCGGCGAAAATTGCCAGCGACGGATCGGAGGCTAATAGTTCTTTGATGCGCGCATGGTCGCCTGCGCGGACGGCTTCGAAGAGTTCTTTCATTGCTTGCTGGTGGGGGCGGCGAGGTCGGTGGGCGTGAAGACGGTTTCGGACTTGGCGATTTCCCAGGCCAGATGGTTGATATAGAATAGCAGCGCGGCTGGTGAGAAAGTGCCCTGGAATTTGGTCCAGACTTCCTGCTGCCAGCCCTCCTTTAGATAGCCCGACACGTCGGCGTCCTTGGCGAAAAAGCCGTCTTCGTGCGGGACACCCAGATGATCCAGAACAGCTTTGATCATATCGAGATGCGAGACGAGGATGGCTTGCGCCAGGTCTGTGGCGTAGTCTTCGTCATGTTCTTCCTTGAGCCGCTCCCAGAGGCGGGGGGAGGCTTTGCGCAAGGTCTCCGAGCTTAATTTGTGGAGATGCAGGCGGGTCTTGATCCGGTCAAAGAGCTGATAGGTGCGAAGGCGGCCCATGGAGACGGAACGCATCAATTGCTGGAACGTCTCCTCGCCCAGGCCGAGGAAGATATCGGAAAGCTGCATGCAAGATCAATTGTAACGGATCAGAATTTTCAGAGGGGTCAAGAGGCATTAATAAAGTGTAATGGCGTGAAGCTGGTGGTAAACTGAAACCAGAATGAGTTCGCTTTCACCGAGACTGCAAGTTCGGGTCCAGCAGAAGCAAATACTCACGCCCGGGCTGGTCCAGATGGTCAGCCTGCTCCAACTGAACCGTTTGGAGCTGAAAGAGATGATCTCGGCCGAGGTCGCTCAGAATCCGGTGTTGGAAGAATCACTGGATGGCGGGGAGGAATTGAGCGCGGATGAGTTGCGGCCGCTGCTGGAAGCCGAGAGGGTGGCTGATCCGGCGGATCAGGCCATCTTGGATAACAGCCGGATTGCCGCCGGCGACATGGAGCCCGTGGAATCGGACCGGGGGGACTTTGAAGCGGCGAACATGGGGAATCCGGAGCCGGCGTCCTTGTCGGAAATGGGGCCGGAAACGCTAACGGCACCTGACGCGGCCGAGGTTAAACCCACCGATCCTTTCGACGAAATTGATTTCGGCAGTTACTTCGACGACTATTTGGACCCTGGCTATAAGAGTCCGGCGTCGGAGAACGTGGAGAAACCGTCGTTCGAGACTTTCCTATCGTCCCCGGTGACGTTGAGCGACCATTTGCGTTCGCAACTGGCGCTGGTGTCATTAACCGAAGCGGTGCGGGACGCGGCAGAGAGCATCATCGGGAATCTGAACGAAAACGGCTACCTGACGACGACCCCGGAGGAAATGGCGGCGGCGGAGGGTCACAAGCTGGAAGATGTGCAGGAAGCTCTGCGGGTGGTCCATACGCTGGATCCGGCGGGCGTGGGATGCTGCGATGTCCGGGAATGCCTGCTGTTGCAAATCGACAGCCGCAACGGCCGGGGCGGCGTGGCGTGGCAGATCGTGCACGATCATCTGAAGCTGGTGGAGTTGCGCCAGATCAAAGAAATCGCGCGCCTGCTTCATCGGCCTCTGCAACACATTGAGATCGCGGTGGATGTGATCCGTCATCTGGACCCGCGTCCGGGGCTGCGCTATTCGGGGGCGAATGCGCGGGTGGTGGAACCGGACGTTTACATCACCAAGGACGGCGAAGATTATCTGATTTCGGTGAACGACGACGATATTCCGCAGTTGCGGCTGAGCTCGCAGTACCGCAAGATGCTGGACCGGAATGAGGAGCCGAACAAGGACGTTCGAAATTACGTGAAAGAACGTTACGCTTCGGCGATCCAACTGATGAAGAACATCGAGCAGCGCAAGCAGACGATCATGAGGGTCTGCCAGAGCGTGGTGCGGCGTCAGATGGAATTTTTGGAGCATGGCATCGACTTTTTAAAGCCGATGATGATCAAGGAAATCGCGGAGGAGATCGGCGTGCATCCATCGACGGTCAGCCGCGCGGTTTCGAGCAAATACGCGCACACGCCGCAGGGCGTATTCGAACTACGGTACTTCTTTTCAGAGGCGGTGCAAGGGCCCAGCGGAGGCGTCCTGCCGCTGCTGATCCTGAAGCGGCGCGTCAAAAAAATGATTGAAGAGGAGGACCCGTCCCATCCGCTTACCGACGAACACATTACGGAGCGTCTGCAAGGGGAGGGAATTCAAGTGACTCGCCGTACCGTCGCAAAATATCGCGAAGATATGCGCATCCCGTCGACGCATCAGAGACGGGTTCGCAGCTAGCCGCCCCAGGTTAGTTCAAAAGACGGATCCGCACGGAGGTTTTCCATGAACGTCAGTTATCGAGGCATCAAAAAAGAGTTGTCGCCCAAGCTACAGGAGAAGCTGGACGCGAAATTTGCGAAGATTTCGAAGCTGGTGGAGAAGCGCGGCGAGAAGGAGGCACACGTTGTGGTGACCTCTGAGAATCGCATGCACAAAGCGGAGATTACGATGCAGATGTACGGACATCCGCTGGTGGGCATCGCGTCCGATCCGGACCTGTTCACGGCGTTGAACGGAGCGCTCGACAAGCTGGATAAACAGGCGGTAAAGAACGGCGAGAAGTGGCGCGCGAAGGTGCGGCGGTCTTCGGACAAGGAATCGGCGAACGGAGCGGGGGAGCTGGTAGGCGTGGTGGCGACGAGCGACGGCTCGAAGACGGCGCAGAGGGTTTATCGGGTGAATCACCTGGATCAGCGGAAGCCGATGACGCTCGAAGAAGCCCTGCTCGAGATGGGCAAGGAGGACGATTACGTGGTGTATCGCGACGCCGACAAAGAATGCGTGTCGGTGCTGGTGCGGAGGCGGGACGGGCATTTCGATTTGATCGAGTCGTAGCGGCGTTGAAAAAGGGGACAGACCGCTCTGTCCACCTCTTCGACTTTCTCGTCGAAATCGGCAGTGAGAGACTGGGGACAGAGTAGTCTGTCTCCTTTTTCAGAGTCGTAAAATCATTAAAGTAATAGGATGGCCAAGCAGACCGCTGTTGCTCCTTCCGCGCAAACCGAGGTGGTGATCATCACGGGCTTGAGCGGGTCAGGGAAGGGCACGGTTCTGAAGGCGTTCGAGGACCTGGGATATTATTCGGTCGACAACCTGCCGATCGATTTGATTCCCAAGTTCGCGGAGTTGACCAAGGACGCGCCGAACGCGCGACGCGCGGCGTTGGTGGTGGACATTCGCGAAGGAGTCGCGCTGGAGCGGTTTCCGGCGTTATACAAAAAAATCCGTCGGCTGATTCCCACGCGGCTGCTGTTTCTGGAAGCGGACGACGCGGCTTTGATCCGGCGGTTCAGTGAAACGCGGCGTCCGCACCCGCTGGGGACGGAGCAGAGTGTCGAGGCAAGCATCCGCAACGAGCGCGAGCGGATGGCGCCGATTCGCGCACTGGCCGATCCGATCATTAATACGACGAAGTTCAATGTTCACGAACTGCGGGATACGATTCGGGGGTTGTTTCAGGGGCAGAAGAAGTCGCCGGGGATCCTGGTGCAGTTGAACAGCTTCGGGTATCGCCACGGCGTGCCGGCCGATAGCGACCTGGTGTTCGACGTACGATTCCTTCCGAATCCGAACTACATTCCCGCGTTCAAACATCTGACCGGCAAGCATCCGAGCGTGGCGCGATACATCCGGTCGTTTCCGCAGACGGTGGAGTTTATCACGCGTATTACCGATCTGCTGGTCTACCTGCTGCCGCACTACATCGCCGAGGGGAAAAGCTATCTCACGATTTCGTTCGGGTGCACGGGCGGGCATCATCGGAGCGTGATGATCGCGAGCGAGATCTGCAAGCGTCTGGCGAAGGCGGGGTATCGGGCCAAGGAAACGCATCGCGACGTTAAGAAATAAATGTTAAAAGGTGAGTGGCTCGAGACCAATGGGACCGGGGCGTTCGCGATGGGGACTGCCGAGGGGCTGAACACGCGGCGGTATCATGCGCTACTAGTGGCGTCGCTGCGGCCTCCGGTGGAGCGATATGTGCTGCTTTCGCGGCTGGAAGAAGCAATCGCGGTGGACGGGCGAACGTTCGTGCTCGGCTGCTGCCAGTATCCGGGGGTTGCGCCGTCGACCGAATTTCTGAGGGAGTTTCATCCGGCGCCTTGCGCGACGTGGGTTTTCGATTGCGGCGGCGCTCGGTTTGAAAAACAGGTTTATCTGATTTCGGGCAAGCAGGCGGTGGTGGTGCGATACCGTTGCGATCGCGTGGCGACGTTGCGCGCGCGGGTGTTCACGGCTTATCGGGACTATCATTCGCTGCGGAAGGCGAGTGCCGATCCATCGTCATGGCCGCCCTACGGGCTCTTGCCACCGCTACATTTCCAGCATGGGGGCCGGTTCGAAGCAGACCCGAAGTGGTATTACAACATCGAGTATCTGGCGGAGCTTGAACGCGGCTTGGATTTTCGCGAGGACCTGTTTACGCCCGGCGTGATCGTGCTGGAGTTGAAAGCGAACGAATGGTCGCCGGTTCTTGCGGGAATTGAGCCGGCGGAAATAGCCGAGCCCGCGCCGAGAGCGGAGCCGTTTACGGTGTGTCGCGTGGACGGGAAGCCGACAATCATCGCGGGTTATCCCTGGTTCACCGATTGGGGCCGCGATACGATGATCAGCTTGCCGGGGCTCCTGATCGGCGCGGGACGGCTTGATGAGGCGCGGGAAATTATCGAAGGATTTCTGGCGCATCTGGATCGGGGGCTGATTCCAAACCGGTTTCCCGACTCGGGCGAATCGCCGGAATACAACACCGCTGACGCGACCCTGTGGATGTTTCAGGCGATGCGGCACTGGCTGGCTGCGGGCGGGTCTCAAACATTTCTGAAGGATACGTTTTATCCGGCGGCGAAGGAAATCATCGCGTGGCACCGGCGCGGAACATATAACGATATCGCGGTGGACGCGGAAGATCATTTATTGAGCGCGGGAAAAGCCGGATCGCAGCTTACGTGGATGGACGCGAAGATCGGCGATTGGGTGGTGACGCCTCGCCACGGGAAACCAGTCGAGATCAATGCGCTGTGGCATGGAGTGCTGACGCTGACGGCGGAATGGGCGGAGCTGCTGGGCGATCGGGTTGATTTCCGTGACGAGGCGCAACGGGCGCAGGAGAGTTTTCGCGCGAAGTTTTGGAACGCGAAGCGTGAATGTCTCTATGACGTTCTGGCGCCGGAAGGACCGGTCGAAAAGTTGCGGCCGAATCAGATCTTCGCGGTGAGCCTGCCGCATGGGCTGCTCGAAACGCCACAGCAGCAGGCGATTGTGCGCGTAGTAGAACGCGAGCTACTGACAAACGTGGGATTGCGGACGCTCGAACGCGGCGATCCCGATTATCAACCTCGCTATGAGGGCTCGCCCGCGAAACGGGACGCGGCGTATCATCAGGGCACGGTGTGGCCTTGGCTGTTGGGGGCTTACGCCGATGCTTATTTCCGAGCTTTTGGGCGCGTGGATTTAGAAATTCCCGACTTGACCGCGGAGATTTACGATGGCGACGAGCCTCGCGAGCCGCGCGGGTGTCCGTTCCAGGCGTGGACGGTGGCGGAGATCGCGCGAGTCCGCAGGGTTCATTTCCGCGATTCGAAGTAGCGAAGCGCTTGGTCGACGCCATCGGCGTACAGAGCGGCCAGCTTAGGGTCAACGCCGCGAATGGTATCCAGGTCGCGGGCAATCGACAGGCGCAGGCGATCCGCAGCAGCGGGACTCCAGGCTTTCGAACCCGCTTTAGAATAGGCGCGCAGCGCACGATTTCCCAAGGCGTTGGCCACATGCGTGGCTTCGACGCGCGACAAACCGGCGTCGCGGAGGCTTTCGACCGAAGCGGCGATCCAGGGCAGCAGCAGGTGCGTCGCCAGATGGACCCCGGAAAAATAAAGAGCCTTAGAGGCCGCGCGCAGTTCGATCAGCTTGCGCCGTTCGGCTGCGATTACACGGCGCAGTTCGCGCATCGCGGCGGGATCGCCCTCCGCCACAAACACCCGTTCGCCCGATTCTTCGACGCTGTTGAGCGTGGCCACGCGCGCTCCTCCGGCGAGCAGGGGTCCAGGCCAAAAGCTATCGCGCGTGGACCCGCACAGCACGGCGACCTTTCCGGCGAGCGGCGTTGCCGCGGCCAAATCGCGGGACACGCGGTCGATTCCCGCTTCCGGCACCGCGATCCAGATCAGATCGCAGGGTTCCAGCGCGGCGTAGTTCATCACCGCGTTGCCCGCGCGCAAAGTGTTTGCAATACGGCGCGCCACGCGGAACGAGGCGGCCTTCACGGGACCCATTCGGCCCAGCAACACCGGCATTCGCGAGAGGAACGACCGGCTGACTCCTCCGGCCGCGATCATGCCCATGAGCGGGCCGCTCTTGTTCATGTCACCGTGTCGCTCAGCACGGCCTTCGCCCGCAATTCTTTAATCCGGTCTCGAAACGCCGCGGCTTCCTTGAAGTCGAATTTGCGCGCGGCTTCACGCATCCGCTCTTCGAGCTCCGCCAGATATCTATCCATCTGGTCGGGGGGAATCGCGGCGGTTTCTTCGTCCGTTTCGAGAGGCACGGTTACGTAGTCCGCTTCCGCCACCGCCACCAGCATCATGTCGATCGGTTTGATAATCGACTGTGGCGTGATATCGTTCGCTACGTTGTACGCGGATTGAATCGTGCGGCGGCGCGTGGTCTCATCGATCGCGCGCTTCATGGAAGCGGTCATCACGTCGGCATATAGGATCGCACGTCCATTCAAGTGGCGCGCCGCGCGGCCCATGGTCTGGATCAGCGATCCGGCGGAGCGCAGAAAACCTTCTTTGTCGGCGTCGAGAATCGCAACCAGCGAAACCTCCGGCAAATCGAGCCCTTCGCGCAGCAGATTCACTCCGATCAACACATCGTAAGTGCCGCGGCGCAGATCGCGCAGGATTTTGATGCGGTCGAGCGTCGATACTTCGGAGTGCAAGTACGCGCACTTCACGCCGGCTTCGGTGTAATGCTCCGCCAGATCCTCAGACATGCGTTTGGTGAGCGTGGTTACCAGAACGCGCTCGTTTTGCTCCGCGCGCAGCCGGATCTCATGCAGCAAATTGTCCACCTGCCCGCGAATCGGCCGTACCTCCACTTGCGGATCGATCAGGCCCGTTGGACGGATAATCTGTTCGATGACCACTCCGGATGTTTTCGTCAGCTCGTACGGTCCCGGGGTCGCCGAGACGTACATTACCTGATGCACACGATTCTCGAACTCCTCAAAAGTGAGAGGCCGGTTATCGAGCGCGCTGGGCAGGCGGAATCCGTACTTCACCAGGTTCTCTTTGCGGGAGCGATCGCCGTGATACATGCCCTGCAATTGCGGAACGGTCTGGTGGCTCTCGTCCAAGAACATCAGCGCGTCATGCGGCAGATAATCGAGCAGCGTCGGCGGAGCCTGTCCCGGCAGGCGTCCGGAAAAATGCCGAGAATAATTTTCGATCCCGTGGCAATAGCCGATCTGCTTGATCATTTCGAGATCGAACATGGTGCGCTGCCACAGCCTCTGCCCCTCAATCCGCTTGCCCTCTTTATCGAGCTCGCCTTTCCACCAGTGCAGTTCGTTCTCGATGCTGCGCAGCGCGTCATCGCGTGTTTCGGGCCGCATCACGTAGTGCGATTTCGGATAGATCGGCAGGCGTAGATAGGTCTGCTTGACCTGTCCGGTGAGTGGATCGATCTGTTCCAGCGATTCGATCTCATCGCCCCATAAACCGATGCGATACGCGAAATCGTCATAGGTGGGATGCAGCTCAATCACATCGCCGCGCACGCGAAACGTGCCGCGTTTGAAGTCGATGTCGTTGCGTTCGTAGAGAATATTCACCAGCTTCGAGGTGATCTCCTCACGCGCGATATGCTGCCCTTTTTCGAGCATCAGCAGCATGCCGTAATACGCTTCGGGCGAGCCTAGGCCGTAAATGCAACTGACGCTCGCGACGATCACGCAATCGCGGCGCTCGAACAAAGACCGCGTCGCCGAAAGACGCATCCGGTCGAGGTCCTGATTAATGGTTGCCTCTTTTTCGATGTACACGTCGCCCGCCGGAATGTAGGCTTCGGGCTGGTAATAATCGTAATAACTGACGAAATATTCGACCGCGTTGGACGGGAAAAACGTCGAAAATTCCTGATAAAGCTGCGCGGCGAGCGTTTTATTGTGCGCCAGAATCAGCGCGGGACGGCCAGTGTGTTCAATCACTTTGGCCATGGTGAAGGTTTTTCCGGAGCCGGTGACGCCGAGCAGAACCTGGTGCTGTTCACCCTGCTTCAGCCCGTCCAGCAGCGATGCGATGGCAGTTTCCTGATCGCCGCGGGGCTTATAGTCGATTCCGAGGCGGAAAGACATCTCTTTATTATAAATTCTTACAACACCCGCTCGAATTCGTAACCCGCCTTGGTCAGCGCATCCATCAACTCGACGATGTGATCCGGTCCGCGCGTCTCCATCGTGATGTCGATGATAGTATCGCCGAGATGAACGCCGAAGTACGCGCGGTCGTGCGTCACCGTGACTACATTTGCACGCTGCTGGGCGACCAGCGTCGTTAGCCGGTTCAGGCCTCCAGGATGATCTGGCAGAGGAACACGCAGGCGGACCAGGCGGCCGTCCTTTACCAGACCACGCTCGATGATCCGCGCGAGCACGGTCACATCGATGTTGCCTCCGCAGATCAGGACGACGACTTTCTTTCCTTTGAGCGACGTCTTTTTGTTCAGCATGGCGGCCATGCCCGCCGCGCCCGCGCCTTCGGCGAGGGTCTTTTCTTTTTCGAGGAGCCAGAGGATCGCCATCGCAATCTCCTCCTCTTCCACGGTGACGATTTCATCGACGTATTTTTCGAATAGAGGATAGGTCAGCGCGCCCACCTGCCGCACCGCGATGCCGTCGGCGATGGTCGATGCGGGCGGCACCAGCACGGGATGATGCTGTAATAGCGCCGCTTGCATCGATGGCACGCGCGATGTTTCCACGCCGACCATATGGACATCTGGACGCTGTTCCTTGATCGCGCAAGCGATGCCGCCGATCAAACCGCCGCCGCCTACCGGCACCACCACGGCTTCCAGATCCGGGACCTGTTCCAGCAATTCGAGGCCGATGGTTCCTTGACCGGCAATCACCGCGTCGTCGTTGAAGGCGTGCAGGAAAACGAGGCCTTCCGCATCGCAGCGACGGCGTGCTTCGTCCACCGCTTCGTCGAAATTGTTGCCGTGGAGGATGACCTCGGCGCCGTAGCCGCGCGTGGCTGTGACTTTCACCAGAGGCGTGAGCACGGGCATGCAGATCTGCACGCGGATGCCGCGCTTCGACGCATGATACGCTACCGCCTGCGCATGATTGCCGGCCGACGCGGTGATGACGCCGCGAGCGCGTTCGTCATCGGTCATCAGAAGGATGCGATTCAGCGCGCCGCGCTCCTTGAAGGAGCCGGTCATGTGAAGATTTTCCATCTTCAGGTACAGCGTGTTGTCGGCGTGGCGTGATAACGTTTCCGAATACGGTGCCGGAGTGAACAGAATGCTGTCGCGGATTCGCGCACGGGCGGCTTGAATGTCGGCGAGTGAGATCATGCCTTCTCAAGGTACATCGACCTTCGATCTGTTTGCACTGCGCCTGCACTGCGCTGCGACGGAGCCGGTACATTTTCCGGCGGGCGAGACGGCCAATCTGTTTCGCGGCCAGTTGGGAAAAATGCTGCATCGCTACAGTCACGCGATGTACGACCGGTTCTTCGCGCCGGTGCGCGAGACCGGAGTTCCCAGCGGTCTGCACGATCCTCCGCGGCCCTTCGTGCTGCGCGTGCGCCATCTGGACGGAGCAACTCTGAAGAGTTTTCACATTGGGCTGAATGTGTTTGAAACAAATGAGTCGGATCTTGTAGCAATCTATCAGGCGATTGACGACTTGGCGCGGGAGATCTTGCGCGCCGAACTTATTCACATCGCGGGCAGGGATATTTTGCGGCTTCCGTTAGCAGGTTCGCCACCGGCCGAACGCGTGCGCGTGACATTTCTCTCGCCTACGGAGTTAAAGAATCAGAAGAGCCCGGAATTTGGGCCGCTGTTTTCGCGTATCCGCGATCGCATCAGCACCCTGCGGGCGCTCTACGGACCTGGACCCCTGGAGATCGATTTCAAGGCGCTGGGCGAGCGCGCGGCGGCGATTCGGATGACGCATTGCGAGATGTATCCGGTTGCGGCGGAACGCGTCAGCCGGGGCACGGGCCAGCGTCACGCGCTCAGCGGATTCGTCGGTTTCGCCGAGTATGAGGGCGACTTGACCGAATTTATCCCGTATCTTGAAATCGCCGGCTACACCGGCGTCGGGCGCCAAACCGTCTGGGGAAAAGGAGAAATATCTGTTGAAACATTTTGAGCGAGAATTGGTGCGGGGCTTTCTTCACGAAGCAGAGCACCCCACGGGCGACGGCTTGGTTATCACGCACGGCGCGGGGAGCAATAGCGACACCACTCTGCTGAAGGCAGTAGCGGACGCCTTCGCAAAAGCGGGGGTGGTCACATTGCGCTGCGATCTTCCATTTCGCCAGCAGCGTCCGAAGGGTCCGCCGTTTCCCGCGCAAGCCGAGCTCGATCGCGAGGGATTGCGCCGCGCGGTCGAAGCGTTGCGGGAAATCGCTGGTTCAAATAAAAGTGACGGGAAGGTTTTTCTCGGAGGCCATTCCTATGGGGGCCGGCAAGCGACCATGCTCGCGGCGGAGGAACCGGGCGTCGCCGATGCTTTGCTGTTGCTCTCCTATCCGCTGCATCCGCCGCACAAGCCCCAGGCATTGCGCACGGGACACTTCGGCTCAATCCAGATTCCGGCGTTATTCGTCCACGGAACGCGCGATACGTTTGGAACTATCGAAGAAATGCGCGCCGCTCTCACGCTGATTCCCGCGCGAACGGACCTGGCGATCGTGGAAGGCGCAGGCCACTCTCTGAATCCGGGTGTCGCGGCGATGTGCGTTCAGCGCCTTTCGGTATTGTAAAGAGGATGGGTTCGTTCGCCGTTGTTAACTGCGCTGAATTAGTGACGCTTGCCGGTCCTGCGCGTCCCCGCGTGCGTGCGGAGATGCGGGAACTGGGCGTGATCCGCGACGGCGTCATGATCGTCCGCGACGGTGTGATTACGTACGCAGGTCCAGCGCGCGGAGTCGATTCTAATATCGACGTCATCGATGCGGGCAATCGAGTGGTCATGCCCGGGTTTGTCGACGCTCACACGCATCCCGTTTTCGCAGGGAACCGCGCCGACGAGTTCGAGAAGCGCTCAAGCGGCGTAACCTATAAGGAGATTTCCGCGGCCGGTGGAGGCATTCGATCCACCGTCCGCAAGACTCGAGCTGCCAGCGAGGACGAATTGTTCTGCGCCGCCTCGCGCTACGCCCAGTGGTTTTTGCGCGGAGGCACGACCACCATCGAGGCGAAATCGGGCTACGGCTTGATGCTGGAAGATGAGCTGAAGATGCTGCGCGTCATTCACCGGCTCGGCCCGCTGCGCACAGTGCCGACATTTCTCGGCGCTCACGAAATTCCCGATGAATATCGCAGCAATCGCCAAGAATACATACGACTGGTGATCGATGAGATGCTTCCCGCCGCGAAGAAACTCGCCGGCTATTGCGACATCTTCGTCGAGCCTCACGTATTTCCCATCGACGATGCCCGCCGCATTCTGCTCGCGGCGAAAGGGCATGGCTTCAAATTGCGCATGCACGTCGATCAGCTTGAAAATTCCGGCGGCGCGCAACTCGCAGCCGAGCTTGACGCGGTCACCGCGGATCATCTGGAACATACAGGTGCCGCGGGAATCGACGCGATGGCCGCAAAAAATGTCCAACCCGTGCTGCTTCCCGGTTCGGTCTACGCGCTGGGATCGAAGCGGTATCCGGACGCGCGCGCGATGATTGAAGCAGGGCTCGCCGTCGTGCTCGCCACCGATTTCAATCCCGGCTCCTCTCCGACGCCCTCCATGCCGATGATTCTCTCGCTCGCTTCGACGCAAATGAAAATGACCCCAGCCGAAGCCATCACGGCAGCCACCATCAACGCCGCGTACAGCCTTGAGCTTGGCGCAGAAATCGGATCGCTCGAGCCGGGCAAGCGCGCCGATTTCGTGATCCACGATTGCACGGACTATCGCGAACTCGCGTACTTCTTCGGCGTCCAGTCGGCGAAAGCGGTGTATATAGGAGGCGTTCCATGTTAGCGGAACGTCTCGCCAAAGTCGAGGAGCGAATCCAGAACGCCGCCAATCGCGCGGGACGCAAACGCGACGAAATCACGCTAGTCGCGGTAACAAAAAAATTCCCCGCGGAGGTGACGCGGGAAGCGTATGAGCTCGGTCTGCGAGTCTTCGGCGAGAATTACGTGCAGGAATTCGAGCGCAAACATCCCTCGCTAAGCGATCTCGTGAACGTCGAGTTTCATCTGATCGGGCATCTGCAATCGAACAAGTCCCGTATCGCGGGCGACATCTTTCAGGTAATCGAGACCGTCGATTCCGAAAAACTTGCCAGGCGTTTGGATCAGCTAAACCGCCCTCTCGAAGTCATGATCGAGGTCAAGCTCTCGCACGAAGAATCGAAGGAGGGCGCGCCGCCGGAATCTCTCCCTGGCCTGATTGCCGCGATTCGCACCTGCCCGAACCTGCGCCTCACCGGCCTGATGACTATGCCTCCCTGGTGCGACGATCCCGAAGTCACACGGCCGTATTTTCGTACGTTAGCAACGCTCGCGCGCGAACACGGACTCCCGAAATTATCGATGGGTATGTCGCACGACCTGGAAGCGGCGATCGAAGAGGGCTCCACGCACGTGCGCGTCGGAACCGCGCTATTCGGCCCCCGCAAAAAGGACTAATTTTGACGGTCGGCTTTTACTCGCCTCTTCCGCCCGCAAAAACTGGCGTCGCGGATTACGCCGAGGCTCTGCTCGGCGCGCTTCGCAAACACGGCGATGTGAAGATCGACACGCCCGCCGACATCGCTCTCTATCACATCGGCAATAACCAACTGCACTCCGCGATCTATGACTGGGCGCTCTCGCACCCTGGAGTGGTGGTTCTGCATGACGCGGTATTGCAGCATTTTTTCCTGGGGCGATTCTCCGCGCAGCAGTACGTCGACGAATTTGTTTTCAATTACGGAGAGTGGACCCGTTCGCTCGCCGAGGATTTGTGGAAGCATCGCGCGCGCTCCGCCGCCGATCCCCGGTACTTCGCGTGGCCCATGCTGAAGCGCGTTGCGGCCACGGCGCGCGCGATCGTCGTCCACAATCCAGCCGCGGCGGCAATCGTAGAGCGCCACGCCCCCGATGCGCGCATCACCGAAATTCCACATCTCTTCGTCCAGCCGGAAACGCCTTCCGAAATCGATACTTTGCGCTTCCGCGACCAGCTTGGGCTCGGCCCACGCACGCTGCTCGTTGGCGTCTTCGGGCACCAGCGCGAATCGAAACGCCTGCCAGTCGTGTTGCGCGCGATGGAAAGCGCTTGGGCCTCCGGGGCCGATGCGCGCTTACTGATCGCCGGCTCGTTTGCATCGTCCGATTTAGAACGATCCCTCGCCGGCCAATTGTCGAATCCGCGCATCCTTCAGGTAGGCTATTTGTCCGAGCCCGATTTCTGGCGCTACGCCGCCGCGGTCGATCTCTGCGTCAACCTGCGCTACCCGACTGCCGCCGAAACCTCCGGCATCGCGATCCGTCTGATGGGGATCGGAAAGCCAGTCGCGTTTTCAGACGGCCCGGAGATCGCACGTATCCCCGAAAACGCTTGCCTGCGTATAGAACCAGGTCCCGCAGAGGAAGAAATGTTGGCCGCCTACATCACCTGGCTCGCGCGCGATCGTGAGGCGGCGGAAGCGATTGGAGGCCGCGCAGCAGCGCACATTGCTTCTCATCATGCGCTCGATGCCGTGGCCGAGCGGTACTGGGATGCTCTTACCGCAAACACAGGCTGAAACGATCCGCTGCGGGTGGCACAGGCTTTAGCCGGTGAGCCTTCTCCTAAAACAAAGTAAGCGGCTTCGTCTCCGTCCCCAGCCAGATCGCCGTCGATCCGAATTCCCATGGCGGCACGTTCAACAACCGCGGACGCAGCACCAGCAGCACCTGATCGAAACTCTTGTTGATGTTGTTGGTGCGCAGAATCCGGCCGATGACCGGGATGCTCGACACTCCGAAAATTCCGTTGACCGTGGTCCCGTCCGAAGATCCCACCAGTCCCGCGACCACCGCCGATTCGTCCATCCGCAGTCTCACTTTGCCTTCGTATTTGCGATTCGATATCGTAGGATTCCCGTTCCCGTCCGTCGCCCCCAGCACCTTGAACTCGGTGCTGATTTCGAGCGTTACCTCGCCCTGATCGTGCACCGAAGGCGTCACTTTCAACACCAGCCCGAGATCCTCGAAATTGATGGTCGGCGGCGCGTTCAATCCGGAAGCCAGACCGGAGCCGATTGCGCTCGTGCTTCCTCCAGAGTAGGTCGCCGTGACGAGCGGATATCGCTCACCGACATGCAGCGTCGCCGCCTGGCCGTCTAGCGTTACGATCTGCGACTTCAGAACCGTGCTGGAGTCGGATTTGGTAAACGTCGCCAGCACGGCCGAGCTGGCAATGCCGATTCCGAAAAATGTCGCGCCTCCGCCGAACGTCAAAAACTGCGTCAATCCGTTCACTGACGTCGGCACGTTGCCCAGAAAGGAGCTGAAATTCACCAAGCCCGTTGAATTCGGCAACTGGAGCCCGTAACCCAGCGCCGAAGTCTTTGTCACTTCCACAAACTCGATGTCCAGTTCCACCTGCGCCCGCAGCCGCGACAGATCGCTGAACATCGACCGCGCCGCAACAATCTTCGACACCTGGTCCCGCAGATAGACCACTCGCTTCACCGGGTCCAGGCTGAACTTACGAATCTCCAGCGTCTGCGCGACCGCCGTCATCATCTCCTGCGCATCCGTCACCGAAATTCGCTCCGGAATCGGAATCGCGATCGCCATCGCCGGCGCCATCTCCGTTCGCTTCTGCGCCGTATCCCTCACTATCAGCGCCAGACGGTCGTTTACCGGGACCAGAAACGAATTCGACAGCGTCTCCAGCGCCCGCATCGCCTCTTCGAAGCGCACGTCGTTCAGCCGAAACCGAAACGTGGGCGGCGGCTGGTAATCTCCTTCGAACACCACCATCAGGCCGTAGACGCCCATTACCTTCTCGATGACCGATTTCGGATCGCCGCTGAAGTCGAAACTCTTGAGTCCTTCCGGTCCCTTGAGCCGTGGCGGCGGCCGCGAAATGCGGGCCTCCACCACCTCGCTATCGGTCAGCGGTTCCGCGGAAATTTCCTCATGCTCCGCCGGACCCTTATCGATCTCAGTCTTGGCCGACATCGCCGCATCCGCTTGCAGAGCCGCTTTGCGCATCGCGTACTCCACGTTTCCCGGCTCCAGCCGCGCCGCCTGCGAATACAAGAGGAACGCATGCAAAGTGTCGCCCGCCTTCTCCGCCCTCTGCCCCGCCTTGAAAAGCCTCTCCGCGAAATCGTCGCCCAGGCACACGAAACTCACTACGCACAAGAAGGCGAATGTTTGGAGAAACCGCACTATAAATAATGACGCCCCGCCGCCCCGTCCCGTGCAGTTTAAACTTCGGCTGGATTCCGGCCGATAGATTCTTGGGAAGGAACGTTCCCCCAAAATCATGGCTACACTCGCCCCCGTCCGCTCCGCTTTTAATCCGTCCATCCCCCAGGACTTCAAGGACTTAGGCATCTCCGAATCGCTCGTGCTGGACCTCGTGCTCCGCCGCATGCTGATCGAAGGTTATTCGAGCATCGCCGGCCTGGGCCGCTCCCTGCGCCTCTCGCACCAGGTGGTTGACCTCATGTTCAAGCACATGCGGTCTATGCAACTGGTCGAGATCAAGGGAATGATCGGGAACGATTACAACTTCACCCTCTCGGCCGCGGGCAAGCAGCTTGCCGGCGAACGATTCCAGATCTCGCAATACGCCGGCGCGTGCCCGGTCTCGCTCAAGGATTATCACAAGGCGAACCAGATTCAGGCGGCGAAAGTCCACGTTGACCGTCAGGTGCTCCGCTCCTGCTTTTCGGACCTCATCGTCACGGACCGCATGCTCGATCAACTCGGCCCAGCCATCATTTCCCAGAACTCGATCTTCGTCTACGGCCCCACCGGCAACGGAAAAACCAGCCTGGCAGAACGCATGTTGCGCGTCTACAAGGATGCGGTCCTGATTCCCTACGCCGTCGAAGTCGATAACCAGATCATCAGTTTGTACGATCCGGTGGTCCACCAGCCGATTGAAGGCGACGATAATGACGACGTCGATCCGCGCTGGCTGTTGTGCAAACGCCCCTGCATCGTGGTGGGCGGCGAATTGATTCCCAGCATGCTGGAGCTGCGCCTCGATGAAGCCTCGGGAATCTACGCCGCGCCTCTGCAAATGAAGGCCAACAACGGCATCCTGATCATCGACGATTTCGGCCGCCAGCTCATGTCCCCGCGCGATCTGTTAAACCGCTGGATCGTGCCTCTGGACCGCCATGTCGATTACCTCACGCTCCGCTACGGCGTGAAATTCCAGATCCCCTTTGAGCTGATGGTGGTCTTTTCCACCAACCTCGAACCATCGGACCTGGCCGACGAAGCCTTCCTGCGCCGCATTCACAACAAGATTTTCGTCGAAGCCGTGGACGCTTCGAGCTTCGATCAGATCTTCACCCGCGTGGTCGCTGCCCGCAACATTCAAGCCGAGCCCGATAGCGCCGAATACCTGCGCAAGCTTTGTCTTCGTGAAGGCCGCACGGAACTGCGTGCGTGCTACCCGGCCGATATCTGCAACATCCTGCTCTCCATCGGCCGCTACGAAGGCCGAGGCCCGATCATGACCAAATCAGAAATGGAACGCGCCGCGTCCTTGTATTTCGCGAAGAGCTAGCGCTTTCTGGTTTCCAGAATGTCAGTTCGATCGTGGTCGTGCTTCAACTGCACTTCGCCGTTCCGGCTACGCACTTCGCGATCGAACTTGATGATCAAATGTTTGCCGTCAACGGCAAACTGAGCCTTCGCGCCGTCCTGGAAGTGGAGTCCTCCATCAAGGCTGGTGCGCCGGATGACGTAAATCACGTCTGCCGCATCGATTTCCAGGATTTGGCTAAACGGAGTCGCGGTCCGAGCCCCGTGACTGTCGTTAAAAAGCGCGGTCGCGTCACCTCGCGGAGGTCCGCAGATCTCTGGATAGTCCGGGATACCAGGCCGTCCACACCACTCGTTCGTGTCCAGGACTTTGATGGAGCCCGAACTCCAGGAGTCCTTGCCAAATGCGAGAATCGGTAGCGCAAAGAGAAGGAATGCAAACCGTCTCATAAATCGAGCCTATCACGGGACGAAGCGGCTGCCACTTCGCAATTCTGTCGTTTGTCATCTTTAGTAGGACAGGTCCCCGACCTGTCCTCTTTTTCTCACTTTCGCCTGGTCGCCTGGGGGTCGCCTGGGGACGGACGAGACTGTCCCAACCTCCTGGATGGGGCGCCTGGGGACGGACGAGACTGTCCCAACCTCCTTGAGAAACCTCCGGCCCGCTCCACACTAAACGTATATGCCAAGGGAGCCTCGAGTCGTGGCCATCGGTGCGCCGCACCACATTACCCAACGTGGAAACGCCCGTCAAGACGTCTTCACCTCAGACCCGATCCGTCGCGCTTATCTACGGCTGCTCGAATTGCACGCCGCCGCCAACCGCCTCCGCATTCTCGCGTACTGCCTGATGACGAATCATGTCCACCTCGTCGCCATCCCGGAGACGGATACGTCCATGGCGAACACCTTGCGCCACGCACACGGCCGATTTTCGCAATATTGGAACACCGAGCGGAACCGCATTGGGCACCTGTGGCAGAACCGCTACTATTCCTGCCCGGTGGACGAATCGGTAGTGGGGCGCGTGATTGCCTACGTAGAACACAACCCCGCGCGTGCCGGTCTTGTCGAAAGCGCCGAGGATTTCAAGTGGTCCAGTGCGCGAGCCCATGCCGGCCTGGAGGACTTCCCAGGCTGGCTGGATCGTGAATGGTGGCATCCCCGCTGGTCGCCAGCCGAGTGGCTTGTCATCTTAAAGGACCGGATCGAGGTGCCGGGGGAATTGCGAGCGATCCGTCGAGCCACCTTTTCGGGCCGCCCCTTTGGCTCGAAGCAGTTCATCGCTGAGCTGGAGAAAAAACTTGGCAGAAAGCTGGAGTTTCACGCGCGAGGACAGTCGAAGCCGGAACCGCGTGCCAACGATCAATTAGCGTTCTGGACCACGGAATGAAAGCTGGGACAGTCTCGTCCGTCACGTTTGTTACGTTTGTTTGTGCCGAAATAAGCATCGATTTATGGTCAATTAAGGCTCCACGCAGCCGCAAATTGGACGATTTATGCTCCGTTAAGCGTAGCTAGAGACGCTCAATCGGTTCTTTTCCGCCCGGTCCCGGGTTGCCCGTTCCAAATATCCACTCGCCCGAAACGCCGCGAGCGGATCTTCCGCCAGACCCTTCGACCGGCGCCATTCCCGAATCGCTGGACGGACGTCGGTCGAGAACGCGCTTTTTAGACACTCCTCGGCGTCAATCAACCTAGCATGTTCTTGAAAATAAGTGAGTTTACCGTGATCCACTAGCGCCGCCTTGGCGTAAAGCTCCTGCGCGACCGACGCCGTCTGAATCATTTCCTCGATTTTCGGCTTCAGATTGTGGCTCTGATCGACCATGTAAACGACGTCCGCCCGTGTCCCGATTTCCCACTCGAACTGCCTGATTTCATGGAAGATACGGAAGATCTGGTATGGATCGATTGAGCCCAGCGTCAAGTCATCGTCCGCATAACGCCGGTCGTTGAAATGAAACCCTCCCAGCATCCCCTCCGCCAGCAGCCACGCGACGATTTGTTCAATGTTTTGAGCCTGATAGTGATGCCCGGTATCCACCAACACCCGAGCCTGCGGCCCTGCCGCCCGCGCCAGTAGCAAAGCCATCCCCCAATCGGCGATATCGGTATGGTAAAACGCCGGCTCAAACGGCTTATATTCCAATAATATGCGCTGATTTGGATCGAGCCGCCCATGCATCGCCTTTAGCCCTTCTTCAAACCAAGCCCGCCGCTGCCGGATGTTCGCCGTGCCGGGATAATTCGAGCCGTCGGCGAACCACAAAGACAAATCGCGGCTCCCGGTTTGGCGCGCAATCTCCACCGAATCAATCAGATGCCGCAACGCTTCCGCCCGAACCGCCGCAGCCGGATTTCCGAGGGACCCATGTTTGTAAATCTGATCCTCAAAGAGATTCGGATTCATCGATCCGATCGCGACGCCATACTTCGAAGCAAGGCTGGGGTCACAAGGAAAATCCCACTTCACGTGCATCGCCACAGTGGGGCAACACCCTGTGAATGCTTGGACTTGCCCGGCGTCGGCGAATTTTTCCTCGGTAGTAGTTGCCGCGGATTCCTGAATGAATTTCCCGAACCGCGTACCGGTATTCGCAAAGCCCCAGCTAGGGAGCTCGATCGCGAAAGTATCTAAAGCGTCAAAGACTTCCATGGCTTGCCTTGCGACTCAGCGACCGCCTGATAGACGATGTGCCCTTCGTAAGTATTGACGCCCTCGCGAAGCGCGGCGGATGCGCCTTTGATTCCGCGGTTTGCCAGTTCCAGAAGGTACGGAAATGTGGCGTTATTCAAAGCAAACGTCGAAGTGTGCGGCACCGCGGCCGGCATGTTCGAGACGCAGTAATGGAGAACGCCGTCGACGAAATAAATCGGGTCGGTGTGGGTGGTTGCGTGGGAGGTTTCGAAACAGCCGCCTTGATCGATCGCAACATCCACCATTACCGCGCCTTTTTTCATTAACGGCAGCATTTCGCGGCGGACTAATCGAGGGGCGCTCGCGCCGGGGATCAGCACCGCTCCGATCACCAGATCGGCAAGGCGCAGGGATTCGCGGATGGTGTAGATGTTCGAAGCGAGCGTGACTACCTGGCTGGAATAGATGTCGTCGAGTTCGCGCAGACGGTTTAGATTTCTATCGATGATGGTGACGTGGGCGCCCAGGCCGACGGCCATTTTTGCGGCGTTATGGCCGACCACGCCTCCGCCCAAAATCACCACGTTGGCCGGTGCCACGCCGGGAACGCCTCCGAGCAAGATTCCGCGGCCGCCCATTGGGGCTTCCAGATATTGCGCGCCCACCTGCACGGCCATGCGTCCGGCGACTTCGCTCATCGGAGTGAGCAGGGGCAGGGAATTGTCTTGCTCCCGGATCGTTTCGTAGGCGACCGCGTTCACTTTGGCTTGGAGCAAGGCGTCTGTCAGGTCCGGAAGAGGAGCTAAATGCAGATACGTAAAAAGGGTCAGGCCGGGGCGCAGGAACGGATATTCGGAGGGCTGCGGCTCCTTCACTTTGACGACCAGATCGCTGCCGGACCAAAGAGCTTCGGCGGTGGGGACAATCTCAGCGCCCGCTTCACGGTATTCTTCGTCGGGCAGAGAACTGCCTAAGCCGGCTCCGGCTTGTGCCAGGACTTTATGGCCGGATTCGACCAGGGCCTTCGCGCCGCTGGGCAGGAGGCCAACGCGGGCCTCGTGATCTTTAACTTCCTTGGGGACTCCGATGATCATGGTGTTTTTTGTTCTATTTCCGCCACTTCCCGTTTCGGGCCGAGGCCTAAGGCGATGAGCGAGAGCGATCCGATTTTTCCGTCCTCCACCAGTTTTTGATCGTGCTGGAAGCGCTTCAGAGCGTCGATGGAAGCGGGACCCCAGGTGCCGTCGGGCTCGGCGTTGAAATATCCGCGGCTGGCTAAGGCTTGCTGAATTTCTTTCAATCGTTCGGTACTTGGCTGCTGCGGGCGGTGGGCTACCACCGGGGCTTTTTTCTTTGCTGTTTTGGTGGTGCTGCGAGACGCGGTTTTCGCGGCGGAGGGTTTTTTCTTGGTGGTAGAGGTTTGAGGAGAGGCCCACACACCGATGGTGAGGGCTGCGCACAGGGCAACTGGGAACGGAAGAAGCCGCAAGAATCCAGTGTACACGAGGCAGTGGCGGGTTTCGTTCTGGTGAGAGCGCTGAGAAGAGTGGACTGGGCGAAAATCGGGACAGACCGCTCTGTCCACGCGGCTTCGAGGCTGGCGTGTTTTATGCGGGAGCTGGTGGCGCCTTGGGACAGAGTGGTCAGTCCCGTTTTCGCGATGTGTTTCGTTACGAGGGGAAATACGGATAGTGTGGACTGGGCGAAAATCGGGACAGACCGCTCTGTCCACGCGGCTTCGAGGCTCAAGTGTTTGTGCGGGAGTTGGTGGCGCCTTGGGACGGAGTGGTCAGTCCCGTTTTTACGAGGTGTTTCGTTGCGAGGGAAATACGGGATAGTGTGGACTGGGCGAAAATCGGGACAGACCGCTCTGTCCACGCGGCTTCGAGGCTCAAGTGTTTGCGCGGGAGCTGGTGGCGCCTTGGGACGGAGTGGTCAGTCCCGGTTTTGCGAGGTGTTTCGTTGCGAGGGGAAACACGGGATAGTGTGGACTGGGCGAAAATCGGGACAGACCGCTCTGTCCACGCGGCTTCGAAGCTCAAGTGTTTGTGCGGGAGCTGTTGGCGCCTTGGGACGGAGTGGTCAGTCCCGTTTTCGCGATGTGTTTCGTTGCGAGGGGAAATACGGGATAGTGTGGACTGGGCGAAAATCGGGACAGACCGCTCTGTCCACGCGGCTTCGAGGCTGGGGTGTTTGTGCGGGAGCTGGTGGCGCCTTGGGACAGAGTGGTCAGTCCCGTTTTCGCGATGTGTTTCGTTACGAGGGGAAATACGGATAGTGTGGACTGGGCGAAAATCGGGACAGACCGCTCTGTCCACGCGGCTTCCAGGCTCAAGTGTTTGTGCGGGAGCTGGTGGCGCCTTGGGACGGAGTGGTCAGTCCCGTTTTCGCGAGGTGTTTCGGTTGCGAGGGAAATACGGGATAGTGTGGACTGGGCGAAAATCGGGACAGACCGCTCTGTCCACGCGGCTTCGAGGCTCAAGTGTTTGTGCGGGAGCTGGTGGCGCCTTGGGACAGAGTGGTCAGTCCCGTTTTCGCGATGTGTTTCGTTGCGAGGGGAAATACGGGGTAGTGTGGACTGGGCGAAAATCGGGACAGACCGCTCTGTCCACGCGGCTTCGAGGCTCAAGTGTTTGTGCGGGAGCTGGTGGCGCCTTGGGACAGAGTGGTCAGTCCCGTTTTCGCGAGGTGTTTCGTTGCGAGGGGAAACACGGGGTAGTGTGGACTGGGCGAAAATCGGGACAGACCGCTCTGTCCACGCGGCTTCGAGGCTCAAGTGTTTGTGCGGGAGCTGGTGGCGCCTTGGGACAGAGTGGTCAGTCCCGTTTTTGCGAGATTCAATCTCTTCGCAGGGCTGTTGCCGGATCGATGGTGGCGGCGCGGGCGGAGGGGATCAGGCTGGCCAGCAGCGCGATTACGATCAAGGCTCCGGCGGACAGCGCGATGGTCGAGGGGTCGTGGCCGGTGAGGCCGTAGAGGAGAGCAGTCGCGCCGCGTGCTCCGGCGAGAGCGATGGCCAAGCCGGCGGCCAGTCCGATGCCCAGCAAGACGGCTACTTCTCTCACGATCATCCACGCGATGCCGCCGCGCGTTGCGCCCAGCGCGACGCGAATCCCGATTTCGGGCGTGCGGCGTGAGACGGTGTAGGAGAGCAAGCCGTATAAGCCGACCGCGGCGAGCAGCAGAGCGAGCGCGCCGAAGAATCCGGCCAGGAGGGCGAGCGTGCGTTCGGGAGTCAGGGAGCGGTCGAGCTCGTCGCGCACCATTTCGATTTGCAGAGGATATTCGCGCCCGAGCGATTCGATCTGCCGGCGCAGGGCCTGAGTTAGAAGCGTGGGGTCTCCGGAGGCGCGCAGGACCGCGCCGTTGTACCCAAGAAATTTCGGCTGCTGGAAAATCGCCGCGTAAACCGACGGCAGGTTGGAAGCGTGGGGATCGCGCGTGGCGTCCCCGGTGACACCGACGATTTCAAACTCGTCGAACTTGCCAGACGGGTCGCCGACTTTCACGCGCTGTCCAATGGGATCGCCATTAAGAAGATGGGCGAGGCTCGCGCTCACAATCGCGATTTTTGGATGGCCTTCGGTGTCGTTGCTGTCGAAATCGCGGCCGCGCAGGATGCGCATGCCTAAGGTATCGAAATAACCAGGCGCGACGAGGCGGAAATCGGCGGTCACGTTGACGGGCAGAACCGTTCGCTTCCAAATGAAGCCGATGGGACGGCCATGCTCGATGGACGCGGAAGCTGCGCCGGGGATCTCCTGGAGCGCCAGCAGAAGCTGGCGGAAATAGGCCGGTTTGTCGATCCCTGTATAGCTGGTGCGTGGGAAAAGCTGGGCGACCAGCAGCCGGTCGGACGCGAAGCCGGGATCGTGCCGCAGAAAATTTACGAGACTGCGGCTGAACAAGAACGCGGCGCAAACGATGGCGAAAGACAGCGCGATCTGCACGGTTACCAGAACTTTCCCCGCACGGCCCAGGCTTCCGGAGACGCGGGCTCCGGAATCCTTCCGGAACTCGCGGCCTGCGCGGAGGGCGGGAAAGAAGCCAAACAATATTGCGGCGAGCGAAGCGACGGCGGCGGTGAAGAGCACGATGCGGAGATCGGGCTCGAGCGAAAGAGCCATGCGGCCATACCCGGTCCACATGAAATCGGCGAGGTAGCGGCTGCTCCAAACGGCGAAGGCTAATCCGGGAATGGCGCCCAGGACCGCGAGAACGACGGACTCGGCCAGGGAGGCTTGCGCGAGGCGCCAGCGGCCGGCTCCGAGAGCCGCGCGGATCCGGTATTCGGCGGCGCGTCCGTGGGCGCGTGCCAGCGCGACATTCGCCAGGTTCACACATGCGAGCAGCAGCAGAATGCCGACGATGACGGACAACGCATAGAGAGGACGTGTGAAGCGCTCCCGCAAGTAGGAAACGCCTTGCGCTGCGGGCTCATCCTGAATGCGCCGCGCCAGAAACGCGTCGTGCTCGGGAGCCGTTTCGGGCGCGGTCAGCTCGCGGACGGAAGGCCAAATCGTCTGAAGTTGCGCGCGAGCCAGAGCGGGGTCTACGTTGTCGCGGAGGCGTCCGATCACGGTGTAGTAGGAACTTTTGGGGTCCGTCGCGGTGACGGGAATGGTTGCGTTCGCTTCCACTTCACGGATCAGTCCGGTGAAGGATTGGGGATGCACTCCCACGATGGTGTAGGGCTTGCCGTCGATCAAAACGGTCTGACCCAGGACGTCGGCGCTGCCGTGATAAAACCGCTGCCACGCGCTGTAGCCCAAAACTGCGACACCGGTGTCTTCGCGCGCGATCAATCGGCCGAGTGCAGGGTGGATGCCGAGCACCTGATAGTAATCACCGGAAACTTGATCGACTGAGGCGGCGGTCGGCGTACCGTTCAGCTCCAGGTTCTGCATTCCACCGCCGATCCAGGCGAAGATGCCGGAGAAGCAATCAGCGCGGGCGGCGATTGATTGAAGCGCGGGGATCGAGAGGCCGTGCTTGGCGTCCTTCGGATCGAAGGTCGAGATTTCGAGCAGGCGTTCGGGATGAGCAACGGGGAGGCTGGCGAGGAGCAGGGCGTTTACGACGTTGAAGATCGCGGAATTGGCTCCGATGCCGAGGGCCAGGGTGAGGATCGCGGTGAGGGTAAAACCGGGGCTTTTCCGGAGGGTGCGGAGGGCGTGGCGGAGATCGCCGAGGATGCCGGGGAGCATGGGGATAGCTTACAAGAAAGATACCACCAGTAAGCCGCCTTGATAGGCGGCTGCCGCCAAGATTGGCCGCCCCACAAGAAGAGGGCAGGCCGGGAACCTGCCCCACTGTGGTTTGCGGATTATTCGGGCAGGGTGCCGGGGAGCAGCAGGACTTGCGTGGCTGGCGTTCCTGTGCCGTGGCCCCGGGCTACTGTTCCGGCGGTGCGGACTACGCGGAAGACCACTGGGTCGCCTGGCTTCAGGGTCGCCTGGATCTTCTTCACATCTTCAATCGAGTTGACCGGGTGACGATCGACCGACGTGATGATGTCGTGCTCCAGCATGCCGATGTCGGCGGCGAAGGAATTCGCTTCGACTCGGGTGACCATCATGCCGTGCTTATCGGTGGTCAGGGCCCGTTCATCGTCGGTCAGAGGCCGCACCCCGATGCCGAAGGTGACCAGCTTGCTGACTTCCGGCTTCTCCTCCTCGGAGTTCGCCGTGGGCAGGTTCTTGACCTCGCCAACCACGCGCGGATCATCCCAGAACACCTTCAGGCGATCCATCACGACCAGTTTGAACTCCATCTTCTTGCCGTCGCGGTCGACATTCAGGACGCAGGCGGTTCCGACGGGCATATCGGCTACGCGGCTCATCAAATCGTCGCCGTCTTTGAGCGGTTTGCCGTTGATGCCGAGCACGACGTCCTCGGCTTTGACGCCCGCTTTATCGGCCGGTCCGTCCTTATGAACGTCTTCGATAATCACGCCGTGATCGAAGCCCATCGCCTTCAAAGCTTCGGGCTTGGTGGTCTGCCAGGTGATGCCGATGGAGCCGCGGGTGACGTGGCCGTCGCGGATGATGTCGTTATAGACGCGCACCATCATGTTTACAGGGAGCGCGAAGCCGATTCCTTCATAGGCTCCACTGCGGGTGGCAATCATGGTGTTGATGCCGATCACTTCGCCGCGGATGTTGAGCAAAGGTCCGCCGCTGTTGCCGGGGTTGATGGCGGCGTCGGTCTGGATGAAGCGCTGGAACTGGCCGTCGCCGATGTTAGCGCGGTTCAGAGCGCTGACGATGCCGGCGGTGACGGTCTCCTGAAGCCCGAACGGGGAGCCGATGGCGACTGCCCAATCCCCGACCTGTACGGCCTCGGAATTGGCGATGGTGACCGGCTGGAGAGGGCGGTGGGCGTCGATTTTGAGCACGGCGACATCGGTTTCGCGGTCGAAGCCGATCAGCTTGGCGCGATACTCGGCGTCTTCCCCGTGAACCTTAACTTTAATGTGGTCGACGGGATTGCCGTTTTCGTCCGAAACGACGTGTTTGTTGGTGACCACGTACCCGTTCTTATCCACCACGAAGCCAGTGCCGGACTGTTCATGCTTGGAACTGTCCTGAGGAGGCACGATCAGGCCGGGACTCTGGTTACCGAAGAAGCGGCGGAACAGATCGGTGGAAGGGTCCTCACCATTGCCCTCCTGATCGTCGCCCTGCTGCGGGCGAGCGCGGCGATTGTGAGTGGTCTGGGGCGCCTTTGGCAGGTAATCGGCCGTGATATTGACCACGCTCGGGCTGATTTTCTTGGCCAGCTTGGAGAACTCATTGCCGGTCTCCACGGCCTGGGGCACTACCAGCGGCGTAGCATCGGGCGCGACGTTCTGCGCCTTGGCCGCATTCACTCCCGTATTGACCAGCGTTCCGATCACGATCCCGATCGAAAGCGTGAACAGCATTAACGTGGTCGACAAAAGCTTTTGCTGTCTCATTCTATCTAGCAGCTTCATTTGTTTTTCTTAACCTCAATCATCGAAGTTTGCGGGCACACTGCCGCCGGTCCGTCCACTTCCATCCTAATAGATGTACGCCCGCGACGGGGGGTTTCAGCAGCCTCGGGTGTTACCGCTATGAGCTTATAGACGAGGATTCGAAAAAAAGGTCACTGGCGGGCACGCACCGCCGGGGATTTGTGTTATTGTTTGCCCCCAGTGGCCGCCGGCCGTTTTGGGAGGCACGCGGCACAAGGAGACAACGATGCGAATGCTGATGAAGGTCAAATTACCGCTGGAGCCGTTCAACACGGCGGTTAAAGACGGAACTGCCGGACAGAAGATGCAGAAAATCCTGGAGGCGATCAAGCCGGAGGCTGCTTACTTTTGCGAGCACGATGGACATCGCGGAGGGATTCTCGTGGTGGATATGAAAGAAGCGTCGGAGATTCCGAGTCTGGCGGAGCCGTGGTTCCTGACCTTCCACGCGGAGGTGGAGTTTCAGGTCGCGATGACGCCGGAGGATTTGGCAAAGGCGGGGCTGCCGGAGTTGGGGAAGAAGTGGGGGTAAGTGGAACGGGGGGCAGCCCTACTGACCGGCATAGCGCTTTTTGAGCAATCTTTCTATGTCGGAGGGCAGTGCGAAGATCGCGTCGGGGATTGGCTGGTTGTATTTTACGTCGTCGACGACAGTGGTAAAGGACAGGCCGTTCACCCCGGTATTGACGACACGCGCGATTTTGATTCCTCCGGGCTCGAAATATTCGACTGTCGTCGCTTCTCCGTCGAGGCCTTCGCGGAGCGGCGCGACCTCCTTCACCGCCATCCCGGTCTTCTGGTTAAACCAGAGCGTGTGCGGCGCACCCACAAAAGGGACAACTTCAAGCACGTAGCACGGCGCGTCATCCAATGCGTCGGTCCGGACGGTTTTCGTGAACTTATAGTATTGGCGCCAGTGCCCGTCGGAGAGCAGGTCTGCGGCTTGGAGCGCCTGGGCCAGTTCTTCGCCGGTTTCGAGGACGTGAGCAACGTCGCCGGCGCGGCTCCAGGCAATGCCGTTCTTGACGCCCAGTTCGGTTTTTCCATTGGGGCCGTTGGCGATCTGGTGCATTTCGCCGGAACGGCTGCGGTAGACCAGGATTTGCGTGGACTGGCCGGACACGGTTACGGTCATGTGCCGGATTTCGTTCTGGACCCGATCGTAGCGAGCCTGGCCGCCGGTGGCCTCGATGTAACGGTCGAGGATGGTCTCGGCCGAGGGGAGCGTTTCCTGCGCGGAGGCAGTTCCCAGAATGACGAGCGAGACGAGCAAGCGCCGCATGATTCCTGAATAACATCGGCGGCACGCGGCGTCGATGAGGGAAAGACCTTAAGGGCTATCCTTTATGACCGGGAAGGCCGATCTCACGATGGTGCGAGTGCTTTCAGCCATCCTATTCACCGGCCTGCTGCGGGCCGACATCGCGTTCGATCTGCGGGAGACGATCAGCGGGCATCCATCGATGGTGCGCAAGACTACCGAAATCACATCGCACATCTTTATAAAAGGTGGAAGAGTGGCGAGGCTCGAGAATCAGATCGTGCAGATCGTGGACAACGAGAACAGCCAGCTCACGCTGATCGATTACCGCGATAAGAAATTTGCGACCGAGGATCTCAGCGAGGCCAAACGCAATCGCGATTTCCATTTCGACCAGGAGTTCCCGCAGGACATTCGAATCGAGCTAATCTCCTCCGAGCAGCCTGCCGAATGGGAGGGACGTAAGACAAGGCGCGACGTGTTTCGCATCAAGATCAACACCGACCCCGGACCTGGGGAGGTGATTCTTACCGTGGATAAGAGCGCGGAGCCGCCTCGGGATTTTCAATCGACGATCGAGGCTTCGAAATCGGCCGAGAGCCGCTACGACCAGGAACTGGACGCGGAGATTCAGACGCTGGCGTTCATCAACATGGACCGGTTTAAGGACATTCAAAAGGCGCGGCAGGGGGAGGGTCCGGCGGGAGGACTGACGCTCCACTCGATGGCGGAGTTTCGATTGAAAAAGGGCTCGCCGTTGCTTGAAACGATTGGCGAGCAGTTTGCGGACCAGGTGCTGATGACGAAAGAAATGGAAGTGGTGGACTTCAGTTTCGGGAACGTCGATTTTAACGTGTTCATGGTTCCGCAGGGATTTGAGAAAGTCGAGATGCACCAGCTTCTCGTCCAGCAGAATATCCGGCAGAATCAATAACGGTCCCTGCGGTGTAGCCCAAAGTTGGGCCGGCTGGGCGGGAGGCAAGGTGCACGACGCCGTTCATCTTTACTGCGCGCAGAAGGCCGGGTGCGATCGGGTGTCCACATTCAGTGTGAGGGGTTTCCGCGCCCGGGCCCAAGCGGATTTTGTCGATCGAAGCACGGCTCCATGAGAGCGATTAATCGCCGGTGCCGAATTGCAGGTAGGGGCGGGAAATCTTGGTAACGATGTCGCGGGGATCTTCGTTCGGACTGGTTCTGCCGGTTGCGTCGAAGACCACGTCAACCTTGAAGTAGGGGCATTCGCGGCTCACGTAAGTACGCTGAAAGCGGCTCGATATGCCGCCTTCGGTGTTGAAGACCTTTAGCAGAGTCTCTCGCGTAGCGCCGGTTTTAATCGTCTCCATCCTCTTAAGGATATCGGCGACCCAGGTGACGTGATCCGAGGACTGGGCATGAACGGTAGCGGCGGCTAGCAGGGCGAGCGCTGCGCGTCGATCGATCACTGGAACCTCCTTACTCGTTGGTCAGGAGCAGGCAGAGGGCTAACAGAATTCTTCGCAGGCCCAGTTCGCGGCCTTCGGGTTGATACCACTCAGCTGCGGTATGCGCGCCGGCGCCTTGGCCTCCGGTGCCGATGGAAATCGCCGGGATGCCGAGCGACAGGGGAATGTTCGCATCGGTCGAGGAGCAATCGAGATGGCTGCGGATGCCCAGGTGCGCGTCGACGGCGCGCATATATTCGAGGATCGGCGCGTCCGGCGAAAGTCCTCCTCCGGGCCGCGACCCGATTTCCTTGACCTTGGCGGCCACGCGTCCGGTGCCGCGGCTATTCTCCACGGCGATCGCTTCGTCGACCGCAGCCGTCAGGAGGGCAGCCATCTCATCGATGCGCGCGGCGCTTTCCGAACGGAGGTCGACCTTGGCGCGGGCTTCGCTGGGAATGGAATTGATGCTCGATCCTCCTTCGATCAACCCAAAATTGAAAGACGAGCGGGGGCCGGCTGAAGGGACGCGGTCGGTGAACAGAGTGACGGCGCGGGCCAGTGCGTGGACCGGATTGCCGACGCCGTAATCGGACCAGGAATGGCCTCCGGGTCCGGTAATGGAGACGTCGAAACGGCGGCTGGCCAAGGCTTGGGAGGTGATGCGGTCCGTACCGGGGCCGTCGAGGACCAGGAAAGCCTTAATGCGGGCTGCCGCGCCGTTGCGGCACACGTAGCGCATCCCGGAGAGATTTCCTTCGCCCTCTTCGCCGACGTTGGCGATCAGGATCGGGGCGACGCCCAGATCGTGAAGCGGTTTCGCGGCTTGCCAGACGGCGGCCAGAGCGAGCAGCGCCGAGAGGCCGGCTCCATTATCGGAGACGCCTGGACCGAACAATTTTCCGTCGGGGGAATGGCGGATATCTTCGGGAGTGCGGGGCGCGAGTACCGTATCGAGGTGGGCGGTGACGGCGATGATGGGCGCGTCGCGGCGCCGTTCCAGAGTAGCGACGACGTTGCCGGCGCGATCGATTTTGGCGTCCCATTCGAGGTCGCGGAAACGGGCGGCCATCCACTCGGCGCGCTTCTGTTCGAAAAACGTGGCGGCGGGGATGCGGCAGAGCTTGAGGTGCTGTTCCTGAATCCAGAGGCGTTCGCGGCGGAACCAGTCGAGGGCGGCGCGCACACCGGGAGCCGCGCAAAGATCGGCGACGGATTGGGCGAGCGCGGTCAAGTCTCAGTGTACACGCTCGCAGGATGAAGAAACCGCTTCCGAGGACTAGTCGGTACGAATAGGGCTCGACTTTTGTCGTAGAATTTCAGGAGCTTGTAACGGTTCGGGAGATCCATGCCAACTATCCTCACCGCCTTCCTTGAATTCCCGCGCACCGCCTTGTCGATGTCCGTCGCCGGTCTCGCGCTGCTCGTGGTTGGCCTGTTGGCAGCGAAGAACGATATTGCACAGGCTCGGGGGATGGACAAGATTGTCGCGTTGACCTACTTGTGCTTCGCCATCCCGTTGGCGATGTTTGGCGCGGAACATCTTGCAAGCGGAAAGCTCATGGTGAACGCGGTGCCGGCGTACATGCCGTGGCGTTTGTTTTGGATCTATTTCGTCGGCTTTGCCCTGATCGCCGCGTCATTGAGCATCGCCACAAAGATTCAAGTCCAGTGGTCCGGCCTGTTGTTCGGGGCCATGATGTTGCTCTTCGTGGCGATGGTGCATCTTCCGGGCGCGGTCGCCGCCGGCGGGCGACTTCCATGGACGATCGTGGTCAGGGAAATGTCGTTCGGTGGCGGCGGCTGGGTTTTGGCTGGAATAGCCATGGGCGGGAACAGCGATCGGCGGGGCGGGAGTCTGGTCGCTGTGGGCCGCGTGCTGATCGCGATCGCCGCGATCTTTTTCGGTATTCAGCATTTTCTGCATCCGCTGGGACTTCCCGGAGTTCCGCTTCAGAAAGAGATGCCCACGTGGATTCCCGCTCGTGCCATGATCGACTATCTGACGGGCGCATTTCTCATCGTTGCCGGAGTATGCTTTCTGCTGGCGCGCCGGAAGCGCGTGGCTGCCGCATATGTCGGCGCCTGGATTGTGCTCCTCGTTGTGGTTATCTACGGGCCCGTCCTGTTCGGGGCGCTCGCGAATCCGAGTGCCGATGTGAAAATCGAAGGGCTCAACTATTTCGCCGACACGCTGCTATTTGGCGGAGTGATTCTTTCGGTGGCCCGCGCCGGCACGGGCTCGTCACTGCTTTCAGACTGAGTCCGCGGAATCGTGTCCCTTTCTTACTCGGGCTGCGACGCTGAGAGTTTCAGAATATTGGGTAAATCCCGGTTGCCCTCATGGCATGCGTACTCGAAGGGCGGGTTTAACACCCGGGTCATCGTGAGTTCGCCCTTCCAAGGCTTCGTGTAGGCGGTAGGGTCCTCCACTTCAAAGCGGTAGAGGATGGTATTGGCGTCGAGCAAACTAAAGCGTTCGACAACGTGCATGTTGCGGTCCCAGCCATACATTCCTCCGGCGTCCCCGTAGAAGCCCCCGGCGTCGTTGAAGTTGGTGGTCTCCACGATGAGCGTCGCACCCTCCCAGTGCCCCACGGAATCGCCCAGCCATTGCCTGACATTTGATGGCAGATGCGAACGGCGATCGAGCCGGATGATTCTCGCCTCGTGGATCATTTCCGCCTGCACCATGACCGCATCCCCTGTCTGGACGATTTGATAGTTGCTGTTGTAGCGATAGGGAATCATGGGCGGCACGGAAGTTGGGAAGACCAGGCATCGATCCTGGAGACCCATATCTTTCGCCTCGGCCGGATTGTGAAGCCGCTCCAAACGAACCTCCTTGGCGGCGGCCGCTGAAGGAGTGAGGCTGGGAAGCAAACCATCGGGAGGATCCGTGATGATCGACGTCCGGCGGCTGGGCAGCATCAGTGAACCGGTCTCCAAACGGCTCAGCGGATCGTCGTCCGCGCCGCGTATCTTTTTTTGCAATTGGGCCGCTTGTTCCGGGGTGTAGAACGGTTGGTCCTTCAGCTTCTCGGGGCGTTCGAGTGGAATGGCGGTCGCGGAACTCCAGGCGCCGCTAAAGTCCGGATGTACGCCCGCGGCTCGCTGCGGCGTTTGCGCGACCACGCTCAGTGCTGCAGAAAAAGCCAGAACCCGGAAGAAACCCCCGGTCATCCAGCAGCGGCTCAATAGAATTCTATCCACACCCTATTATGCCGCGATGGCCCATGCCGACGTAATTTATGGTTCCCGTCGGACGGTGGTCGGACGGCACCCCTGCTCAGTAACGATTCCGTTCGTCGTGCCCGGTGAAAATAGCGCGACTGAGCACCGTGGCGCGTCTCCAGCGGCGGATTTGTTGGCGGCATTTTTTGCCTCCGCGATTCCGGCTTGGCGAGCGGCCGCCGTGGAACCGATGGTGGCGCTGCGCACCGAATAAACGAAGGACTCCGCGAGATCGGACCAAGCGGATAGTGGCATGCAGAGGAGCAGGCAAAGGCCGCGCATACCTTGTACCATAGCGGCTATGAAATGGGTATTGCCATGGTTCGCGATGGCCGCGTTGGGGATCGGCCAGACAGTGCAGGATGCGAAGAAATTCCTCGACGAGGCGGAGGCCAAGCTGCTGACGCTCAGCAATGAATCCGGGCGCGCCGATTGGGTCCACTCGAACTTCATTACCGACGATACGGAAGCCATCGCTTCGCAAGCGGACGAAAAATTCATCGCCGAAGGAGTGCGGCTGGCCAAAGCCTCCACGCGATTCGATGGACTGACGCTGCCTCCGGATATGGCGCGGAAAATGAAGCTCCTCAAAGTCGGGCTCACGCTGGCTGCCCCCGGCGATCCGAAAGAAAGTGCGGAAGTGACGCGGCTGGGTTCGTCGCTCGAAGGCACCTACGGAAAGGGCAAGTACTGTAAGCCGGGACAAAGCGAAAAATGTCTGGACATTGAGGACATCACGCGCATCCTGGCCAACAGCACGAACGCCCGGGAACTCGCCGACGCGTGGCAGGGATGGCACGGAATCTCGCCTCCTATGCGCGGAGATTTTACGCGTTTTGTCGCGCTGGCCAATAAAGGCGCGCGCGAGCTGGGTTTCAAAGATACGGGCGCGATGTGGCGCGCGAAATACGACATGGCCCCCGACGATTTCGCCCGCGAGCTCGACCGCCTGTGGGAGCAGGTGCGTCCTCTTTATGTATCGCTGCACGCTTATGTGCGCACCAAGCTGCGCGAAAAGTATGGCGACGTCGTGCCCGCGAACGGTCCGATCCCGGCGCATCTGCTCGGCAACGTGTGGGCGCAGGATTGGTCGAACATTTATAAATTGGTCGCGCCAGCCGACGCCGATCCGGGTTACGATCTCACCGCAATTCTCAAATCGCGCGAAACCAAGCCGCTCGATATGGTTCATTACGGCGAGAATTTCTTCAAATCGCTAGGCTTTGCGCCCCTGCCGCCGACCTTTTGGGAAAGAAGTTTGTTCGTCAAGCCGCGCGATCGCGAGGTGGTCTGCCATGCCAGCGCCTGGGACGTCGATAACGAGAACGACCTGCGCGTGAAGGTCTGCCTCGATATCTCCGCCGAGGATTTCTCGACCATCCACCACGAACTGGGGCACAATTTTTATCAGCGGGCCTACAACAAACAGCCGTTTTTGTTCCGCGACAGTGCCAACGACGGATTTCATGAAGCGATCGGCGATACCATCGCCCTTTCCATCACTCCCGAATATCTGGTGAAGCTCGGATTCATCGACAAAGCGCCGGATACCTCCAAGGACATCGGACTGCTGCTTGATAAGGCTCTCGAAAAGATCGCGTTTCTCCCCTTCGGTCTGCTGATCGATCAATGGCGGTGGAAAGTCTTCTCCGGCGAAATTTCGCCGGAGAAGTATAACGAAGCATGGTGGGCTCTGAGGCTGAAATATCAGGGCATCGCGCCTCCCGTTTCGCGCTCCGAAAAGGATTTCGATCCGGGCGCGAAGTACCATGTCGCGGCGAATGTACCGTACACCCGGTACTTTCTGGCGGACATTTTGCAGTTTCAGTTTCACCGCGCGCTTGCGCACATCGCCGGTTGCACGGGACCGCTCAACCGCTGCTCGATTTACGGGAATCAGGACGCGGGAAAAAGGCTGAACGCGATGCTCGAAATGGGCGCCAGCCGGCCCTGGCAGGACGCGCTTTTCGAGTTGACGGGCCAGCGCCAGATGGACGCTACCGCGATCCGCGATTACTTCGCGCCGCTGCAAAAATGGCTCGACGAACAGAATCGCGGGAAGCCCGTCGGCTGGTAATTGTGACGCTAAATTAACCCGCTATTGGTTACTCGTAAACATTGACAGGCTGTGCGGATTCGTGTATACCAGATAGAACCGGTTCCGCTACCACGAAGTCGCTGCCGACTTTTGAAAAGGGGTTGCTAGCAAATGAACAGATTGGTATTTGTATTTCTGCTCCTGGCCTGTTTCGGAGTGGGTCTTTTCGGACAGAGTTCTTCGATCACGGGGAATGTGACCGATCCGACGGGGGCCGTTATTCCCGGCGCGACAATTACGATGCGCAACATCGACACGGGTGCGGATCGTACCACGGTCGCCGACACACAGGGCCGCTATAACATTCAGCAGCTCCCTCCTGGATTCTATAAAATCACCGCGAAGGCTCCCGGATTTTCCGACGTCGTCATTGAGCGGGTCGAGTTACTGGTGAATCAGCCGGCGACGGTGGAGCTCCAGTTTGAAAAAGTCGGTGGCACCGCAACCACCGTGGTGGTAGAGAGCACCGCGACTCAGGTGAACACCACCGACGCTTCGCTCGGCAACGCGATCGACACGAACGTGGTCACGCAGATGCCGTCGTTCGCCCGCAACGTGGTCACCTTGCTGGCGTTTCAGCCCGGCGTAACCAGCTATAGCTCGGGTGGCACGATCGGCTCCAACGACGGCGCGGTGAATGGCGGCAAGCCGGACCAAGGCAACGTCTCGCTCGACGGCGCCGATGTGAACGACCAGAATGCGCGCGCGGCGTTTACCAGTGTTCTGCGCGTCACGCTCGACTCGGTAGAGGAATTTCGCACCACGACCACCAACGGCGATGCTTCGACCGGGCGCGGTTCGGGCGCAGATGTGCAGCTAGTCACGAAGTCCGGGAGCAACACCTTTCACGGCTCGCTATATGAATATCGCCGTGGAACGGAGACGGCCGCCAATACGTTCTTCAATAATCAGAACGGTATCCCGGTCCCCCCGCTGCTGATCAATGTATTTGGCGGATCGGCCGGCGGAGCCATCAAGAAGAACAAGCTGTTTTACTTCATCAACTATGAAGGACGGCGCGACGCCAGCGCCAACAATGTGAATCGAACCGTACCCACGGCGACCCTGAGGGCGGGGAGCGTCGGTTATTTGAACAGCGCCGGCCAGACCATCTACCTCACGCCCGCGCAGGCCATGGCCATCGATCCCGCCGGCATCGGCGTCAACGCGGCGGGCCTTAAGCAGATGTCCACCATGCCTTTGCCGAACAATAACCTTCTCGGCGACGCGATCAATACCGAGGGGTATCAGTTCAACGCACCCGGATACAACGTTCAGAATACCTATATCTCGAAGTTCGATTATCAGGCGAACCAGAATAACCGGCTGTTCATCCGAGGCAACCTTCAGAACGACTGGGCGGACAACGGGACCACCAATGTTCCTCAATTTCCCGGACTTCCGCCAAACTCGGTGAGTCTGGCGAACAGCAAAGGCCTGGCAGCCGGCTGGACCGATGTGATTACCCCGAACCTGGTAAGCACGCTCCATTACGGATTCACCCGGGCCGGAAATCAGACCACGGGCGTCCTGACCAGCAACTACGAGTGGTTCCGCAATGTCAGCACCCCCTATGGCACCAGCACCGGCACAACCCGCATTATCCCGGTGAATCTGGTTGCCGAGGATCTGTCCTGGAATCATGGCGCGCACGACATCCGCTTTGGCGGCTCCTTCCGCAGCATTAACAATGAGTCGCAGAGCTTCGCCAACTCCTACAGCAGTTCCAGTTCAAATCCTTCCTGGCTCACCGGCTCCGGAGGCGACCTGCTCCCCGCTTCCCTCGGCGTTTCGAGCAGTTTCAAGCAGAACTACGAATACGCGATGGCGGACGTGCTGGGACTCCAGGCGCAAGGCAATGCGGACTATAACTATCTGGTGAACGGCACTGTGCTCCCGAGCGGGGCTCCGGTGTCCCGCAATTTCGCAAATCGGGAAACCGAGATGTACGTTCAGGACACCTGGAAGGTCACGCGGCAATTTACGATCACGGCGGGCATCCGCTTGGGCCTGGAGCCGCCGGTGCACGAAGTTAACGGGCAGCAGGCCTCGACCAATATTCCCCTCGCATCATGGCTGGGTTCACGCGCGAATCTGGCCGCTCAAGGTCTCTCCCAACAGGGTGCAGGTCTCATCGATTTCATTCCGTTGAGCCAGGGAAGTGAGATGTATCCCTTCCACAAGAACTGGGCCCCACGCCTGGGCCTCGCATATTCGCCCAAAGCGGAAAGCGGGATTTCGAAGTGGCTGTTCGGCGGACCGGGCAAAACCTCCATCCGCGCGGGCGCTGGAATGTATTACGATCTGATCGGCCAGCCGCTGGCCCAGCAATTCAGCTCCTCCACGCCGGGATTGTCGCAAAGCTTCTCCAATCCGGCGAATCTCTTGAACTCGGCGCAAGTGCCCCGCTACACCACGTTCTATACGGTTCCGACTGCCCTGGTGCCGCCGCCTCCGGCCGGCGGATTGCCGCTGGTTTATCCGTCCGCGGCCGGTGCCTCGGGCGCATTCGCGATCACCAACAGCATCGACCAGCAGTTGGCCGCGCCGTACACGATGAATCTGGATTTCACCATCGGCCGTGAGTTGGGGCATGGGTTCTTTGTGCAGGGTTCCTACGTCGGCCGCCTCTCGCGGCACTCGCTGGTCCAACGCGATTTGGCGATGCCAACGAATCTGGTCGATCCCAAGTCAGGCCAAACCTATTTCCAGGCCATGACGAATCTAATGAGCTCGATCGATCTTCACGGCGCCTCCATCACCACTGTTCCACAACAACCGTTCTTCAATAACCTGTGGTCGAATGCCGCCGTGAATGGACTCACCCCGACGCAGGTCTGGGCCAACGATTACATCAACAACAGCAATGTCGGCGATGCCACCAACACTCTGAATAACGCCGATAATGGCGCCAACTGTAACGCGGCGGGTAAAACCACATTAAGTGCGAAGGGCGCCGTCACGCAAATCGGTTGTTCGAATTTGGGCCCGTACGCTATCTTCAATCCGCAGTTCTCCGCTCTTGAAGCCGACAGTTCGATCGGAATAGGCGATTATCACGCCATGCAGTGGACCATCCGCAAGCGCTACAGCTACGGCTTGCAGTTCGACCTGAATTACACCTGGTCCAAGTCCATCGATCTGGGATCGGCACAGGAAGCAGCCGGTACCTACACGGGATTCATTCAGAACACCTGGAACCCGAGCCAGATGAGAGCCGTTTCCACCTACGATACAACGCAGCAGGTGAACCTCTATGGCATCTATGAGCTGCCGTTCGGCCGCGGCCGGATGTTCGGCTCCCACATGAACAAGTTCGCCGACGCGATCGTTGGTGGCTGGCAAGTTACCGGCAATTACCGTCAGACTTCGGGTCTCCCCGTGACCGTCGGCAATGGCTCGCGCTGGCCGACCGACTGGAACGAGAGCGCGAACGCCACTCCCATTGGGCCGGTTCCTGTCAGCATCACCGGCAATGCGACCGCGGCCCCCGGCGTCGACAAGGGCGGCGGTCCAAACCTCTTCCAGAATCCCGCCGCCATCGTGACGGCGGCCGGAGAGCCGCAAGGTCAATACGGCCTGTTCGAGGAGACCTTCGCCGGCCAATCCGGACTGCGCGACAATATTCGCGGACCCGGCCTGTTCAATATCGATAGCGGTCTGTATAAGACCTTCAGCATGCCTTATAAAGAAAGCCACAAGCTGCAAGTCCGGTGGGAGTCGTTCAACCTGACCAACTCGGTGAGGTTCACCAGCGCGTCGCTCACAGACAATTCGTCGACCACCTTCGGGCGGTTCACGAACACGCTGACTTCGCCGCGGCAAATGCAGTTCGCAATGCGCTACACCTGGTAGGCATAATAGGCAAAGCAATATCGGCCGCTGATGAACGCGAATAAACGCTGATAAGAAGCGAAGAGTCCTTTTTCTTATCAACGTTTATTCGCGTTCATCAGCGGCCATTGTCGTCTTTCATGCCACAATGAAATTACCCAATGACCGGTTCCCAGACACGCCAGAAGTTTCTCGATTACTTTGCCCAGCGCGGCCATCGCATCGTGCGCAGTTCTTCGCTCGTTCCCGCCAACGATCCCACTCTGCTGTTTACCAACGCCGGGATGAACCAGTTCAAAGACGTGTTCCTCGGCCAGGAGAAGCGCGACTACTCGCGCGCCACCACCTCTCAGAAATGCGTCCGCGCCGGCGGCAAGCATAACGATCTCGATAATGTCGGCTACACCCGCCGCCATCACACCTTCTTCGAAATGCTGGGGAATTTTTCCTTCGGCGATTACTTCAAGCGCGATGCCATCGATTTCGCCTGGGATCTGGTCACCCGGGAATACGGGCTCGCCAAGGATCGTCTCTACGTCACCGTTTTTCGCGAGGACGACGATGCCGAAAACCTGTGGCAGGAAGTCACCGGCATCCCGAAGTCCCGCATCTTCCGCCTCGATGAGAAGGATAATTTCTGGCAGATGGGTGAAACCGGCCCCTGCGGACCATGCTCGGAACTTCACTACGATTTCGGAGAAATCGCCGGCCCAGGCGAATTTCCTCACAATCCCGGTGAGCGCTTTGTCGAAATCTGGAACCTGGTCTTCATGCAGTTCGACCGCGACGCGTCCGGTAAAATGACGCCGCTGCCGAAGCCCTCGATCGATACCGGCTTGGGCCTGGAGCGCACCGCCGCCGTCTTGCAAGGCGTTATTTCGAATTACGACACGGACCTCATCCGCCCCATCATTCACCGCGCCGGCGAGCTGTTCGGCAAGATTTATGGCGATGATGAACGTGCCGATACCGTGCTCCGCATCAACGCTGACCACGCCCGCGCCACCGCGTTCCTGATCAACGACGGAGTCCTCCCGTCTAACGAGGGCCGCGGCTACGTGCTCAGAAAAATCATGCGCCGAGCCTTGCGCAACGCCCGCATGCTGGGCACCGTCGATCCCTATCTCCACAAGTTAACCGGCTTCGTCGCCGAACATATGAGCGACGCCTACCCCGAGATGATCGAAAGCATCCCGCGCGTCGCCCGCGTGGTGAAGGATGAAGAGCACCGCTACGCGACCACGTTCCAAGTCGCCGAGAAAGTGTTTCACGACGAAGCAAAAACAGCCGTTGGCGGAGTACTGCCCGGCGCGTCGGCGTTCAAGCTCTACGATACTTACGGTCTCGCGCTCGATGAGCAGGAAGAAATGGCTCGCGAGTTCGATTTAATCATCGATCGCGAAGGTTTCTCCGCGGAAATGGAGAAGCAGCGGACCCGCGCCCGCGCGTCATGGAAAGGCGCAGAAAAATCGCAGGTCAATCCTGTCTATCAAGCCCTCCCGCGCACCGAATTCGTCGGCCGCGAAACGCTGGAAGCACCTGCGACGGTCACCGCCGTTCTCGAAGGCGAAATTGCGCTCGACAAAACCCCCTTCTACGCGGAAGCCGGAGGCCAGGTCGGCGATACCGGCGTCCTCCTCTCGAAAGAAACCGGCGAGCCTGTAGCCATCATCGAATCCACCTATTCCGCCGCTCCCGGCAAGAGCGTCCACAAAGCGAAAATCGTCGGCCCTGTCAAGGAAGGCGAAACGGTAATCGCTCATGTCGACCCGCAGGCGCGCTATTCGACCATGCGCAATCACACCGGCACCCATCTTCTCCACGCCGCCCTGCGCACGGTATTAGGAACCCATGTAAAGCAAGCCGGCAGCGTAGTCGAGCCCTCGCGCCTCCGCTTCGACTTCACCCATTACACCGCCATGGACGCCGACGAGATCGCCGAAGTCGAGCGCCTCATGAACCAGCAGATTCTTCTCAATCGCGAAGTCACCACCAACGTTATGGACCTCGATCAGGCGCTCTCCACCGGCGCGATGGCCTTGTTCGGCGAAAAATATGGCGATAAAGTCCGCGTCGTCTCCATCGCCGATTTCAGCAAGGAGCTCTGCGGGGGCACGCACGTAGCCCGTACTGGCGACATCGGCATCTCCAAGATCGTCTACGAAGGATCGATCTCCGCCGGAGTCCGCCGGATCGAAGCCATCACCGGCGAAGGTGCGTTGCGCCGCTTCCAGGACGCACAAAAGGACTTGGCTCGCGTAGCGAACCTGATCCACGCTCCCGAATCCGAATTGGTCGAGCAAGTGGAAAAGCTTCTAGCCAAAGAAAAATCGCTAGAGAATCAACTGGCCCAGCTAAAAAACAAGGCCGCCCAAGCCGAAGCCGCTACGCTCGAAACACAGGCCCGCGAAATCAAAGGCGTAAAAGTCCTGGCCGCCCAAGTCGATGGATTTGATCGCCAGCAGCTCCGCACCCTGGTCGATTCGCTGCGCAATAAATGGAAGACCGCCGTAGTCGTCTTAGCGACCACCGAAGAAGGCAACGTAGCCATCGTCAGCGGCGTCACCAAGGACCTGACGTCCAAAGTTCATGCTGGAAAATTAGCAGGCTCCGTGGCCCAATCCGTCGGAGGCAAAGGCGGGGGACGCCCGGACATGGCCGAAGCCGGCGGCAAAGACGTCTCCGCGTTGCCGTCCGCGCTGGCGCAGGTCTACACCACAGTAGAAGGAATGCTTTGAACAAAATTGTTTGGAATCAGGCGGCCTGCTCAACCGACCAATGTCTCCAATAGAAAACTTCGACGTAGTAGTCTGCGGAGCCGGCCCCACCGGCCTAGCCTGCGGAATCGAGCTAAAACGGCGCGGCATCAACGCCGTTCTCGTCGACAAAGGCTGCGTCGTCAACTCGCTCTATCACTACCCCACCAACATGGTGTTCTTCACCACGCCGGAGCTGCTCGAAATCGGCGACATCCCCATGACCTCTCTGAACGACAAGCCCGTCCGCACGGAGGCTCTGAAATACTACCGCCGAGTCGCCGACCATTACCAGCTCGACATCCGCCAGTATCAGCACGTCAGCCACGTCTCCGGAAATGACGGAGCCTTCGTCACTCACTCCACCGACATCAACGGGTGCCCGCACGAATACGGCTCCAGGAAAGTCGTCTTCTCCACCGGTTACTACGACGTCCCGAACATGCTGAACGTCCCCGGTGAGGATCTGCCGAAAGTCATCCACTATTACAAGGAAGCGCATCCTTATTACAACCACGATGTTCTCGTCGTCGGCGCGAAAAATTCGGCGGCCATCGCGGCGCTGGAACTCCTCTGGACCGGAGCCCGCGTCACCATGGTCCATCGCGGCCCCGGCATCCATCAAAATGTCAAGTATTGGATCAAACCGAATATCGAAAACCGCATAAAGAGCGGCGAGATTAAGGCGTTCTTCCGCTCCAAAGTGGTCAAAATCGATGAATTAAGTGTGACCATCGACACGCCCGAGGGCGAAGTCACCCTCAAAAACGATTTCGTGTTCGCCATGATCGGCTATCGCCCCGACCTCACGTTCCTCGAAGCCCACGGCATCCGTCTGGACCCCGAAACGCAGCGTCCCTATACCAATCCCGAAACGCTGGAGAGCGATCGCAAAGGAATCTATTTAGCGGGAGTCTTGGTGGCAGGGATGCACACCAACGAAATTTTCATCGAAAACGGCCGCTTCCACGGCAAAATCATCGCCGAAGCCATCGCCGCAATCTGATTCTATTTGGTTGCGCGAGCTCTAGCCTTGCAGTCGGCTTCAGCCGGCGTTACCGAAGATCGCGAAAAAATGGGGACTGCCTACTCTGTCCCAAGGCGCCACGATATTCCAGAAATAACTGAACCTGCGCCGCCGGCGGACAGAGCGGGCTGTCCCCATTTTTTCGCCCGTCCCAAAAATCGTTCCGCCTACCGCTCCTTCAACAACTTCTCAATCTCCGGCCGCAGCCCCACCACGTCCTGCAATTCCGGCGAACGCCCCTTTTGTGGCGCGCGCACTCCTGCGTGCCGCGTTGACACTCGTGTCTACGCCCCGAGCGCTTCCACCCAACAGGTCACCGCTCCTTCAACAACTTCTCAATCTCCGGCCGCAGCCCCACCACGTCCTGCAATTCCGGCGAGCCCTTCACATCGCTCTGCGCCCGAATCATCCCCTTGCGGTCGATCAACACCACCTGCGGATACACCCACCGCTCCATCACCGAAATCTGTAAGAAGCTCAGCGCATTGTCCGGCTTCGACAAGCCCACCGGAAAAGACGGTGCGTAGAGACGCTTGAACTCCGTCACCTTGGCAGCATCCGCCTCCGGATTGATCGCAATTCCGATCGCCTGCAATCCTTCCGATCCGAACGCCTCCTGCAAACCGTTAAACACCTTCGCCGTGTTCTGGCAATGCTGGCACCATGTCGCGAAAAATCCCAGCAAGACAACCTTGCCGCGATAGCTCGACAGTAACGTTTCCTTGCCGCCTGGAGGCGAAATCGTAAACTCAGGTGACTTGCGCGGCAGAGGCGGAATCGCCAGCGCAACCGTCGCGAAAGTGGTCGCGGCAAAAATGACGATCGCGCAGAACTTCCGCATTAGTGCCCCACCTTCTTCTTAGCGCCAGCGGGCGCGGCCAGCAGATCGCTAATCTTCTTGCGCAACGAATTCTCTTCCTGCAACTCCTCGGAACCCTTAGGCCCGCTCTGCGCCACAATCATTCCTTTTCGATCGATCAGCACCATCTGCGGCACGTTCCAACCCTTACTAGGATCTTTATCGTCGAGCTGCAAATAGTCAGTCACCGTCAGCCGAGCCGCATATCCCACCGGGAACGTCGGATGGAAGTTCTGCACGAAGCCGCTCACCAGCATTCCCGCGTTGTCGTTGAACGCCACCGCCACAGGCTGAAAACCCTTCGGGCCCAACTCCGCTTGCAGCTTGTTCATAACTCCGGTTTCCGCCTGGCAGTGTGGACAGGTAGTGAAGATGAACGCCAGCAGCACCACCTTTCCCTTATAACTCGATAGCAGAGTCTGCTTGCCGGACGGCTCGACGATCGTTAATTCAGGAGCCTTCCTGGGCATCGGCGGCTGCGCCAGCAGCGAAAACGAGATGAGAGATGCAGCCAGAAACAGTCTGGAAATGCGCATAATCCGATCTTACCTCAGACCTTCGATGGACGTCACCGTAGTTCCTGAAATTCGCAGCTCGAATCTGCCCGAATCGCCCGTTCCATATACATGATCCGCCGCACGCTCGGTGACTTTCATGGTCTTCCATTTCCCCTTCATCACTCGTTGATACAACGTAAAAACCTGCCGCGCCGCCTCCGGTGACGACCATTCCGACGCATACGTCAGCACCGGATGCTTGTCGTGCTTACTCTCATACAAGCGAAACCCTCCGCCGCGCCAATGGCTCGCCGCCAGACGGCCTTCCTTCTCGGGGACGAACTGCCGCAGCAGCATCGAATGATCGAACTCCCCGACGCTGCCGTCATTTATCACCTTAAATTCCTTCTTATCCATCGTGGGAGGGTCCACGTCCACCGGCTTCTCATCCTCTATATAGGTCTTCGGATGCAGGATCTGCTGCGTGCTGCGCGGCGGACGCACGAAAATTTCGTCGAAGCTCTTGCGTCCCAGTTGCTTGTACACCGCATCCTGAAATTTCATCCCTTCGTCGTACGGAAATACCAAAGATTCCCGCAGATACAAAGGCTCCTTCGCGAACACCGGAAAATCCGTGCCCTCGCTGCCGGAATTATCGGTCAGCTTCTCAATCATCTCTTTCGAAACCTCGGCCCTGCCTCCGTTACGCCTGGAAACATAAGCCCAGGTCAGCCACGTGGCTTGCCCTTCCATCACCGCCTCGCGCGCAGTCGACCCATCGTCGTCGGGCGAATCTTTCTTCAGATATTTTCCCAGCGGATGCTGTTGATCGGCCAGCGCATGGGCCAGTTCATGCACCAGCGCGACCCTCTGTTCCGTGCCTTCGGCCGTCGAATCGAGCACAAACAGCCGCTTTTTCGAATAATCGTAGAACGCCGCGGCCTGTTCGCTCACCAGGTCCACGGTCTCTTTGGCCAAGTCGAAATCCTGAGGGATAAAGCCGAACATCTTGAGCGTCAACTCCTCGGCGTGCACTTCCTTATTAGTGGAGGAGCCCTTCATGCGCGATTCCACCTGGTGGCGAAACTCTTCCTTGGTTATGATTTTCGCGGGTACTTTTCGTTTGACCGGCCAGCCCGTGATCTCCGACAGCGACGCGGTCATTTCATCGACTTCCTGAAATAAAGCGGAGGGTTTCTGTTGAGCCGGCGCAAGCGAGGCCAGCAGCGCCAGCAAAACAAAACGGACAAGCATCCACTTTCACAGTAACATTACGCTAAACTGGGATCTACATGGCAGACGAAAAACTCTACAAAGCCGAGTACATGGGTAGCGGCACCTTCATCATCAGCAAACCGAAGCGCAAGTCAGCAAAACTGCGCCAATCGAGACTAAAGCACCCCAGGCGCGGCGCCCGCAAGTAATCAACGTTTTTGCAGCGTCACTGCTAGGACGATGATCAGCGCTTTCAGCATCATCTCCACGTTGCTATCGACATTATTCAGCCGCAGCATGTTCGTCAGCACTCCGATGGTCAGCGTCCCGACAATCGTTCCGCCGATCGATCCGCTGCCGCCTGATAACTTTGTACCACCGATCACCACGGCGGCGATCGCGTCTAACTCGTAAGCTACTCCAGCGTTTGGGTTTCCTTGATGGTTTTCGGCGGCATACAAAACTCCCGCCACTCCGGAAAGCAGTCCTGCCAGTGTGTAAACCCAGATCTTTACGCCCCTAATCGGCAATCCGGCGTAAAGCGCGGCATGTTCATTATCGCCGACGGCTCGAACATGGCGGCCGAAGACCGTTCTTTGCAATAACATCCAGAAAACAATCGATAGAACAATCCAGGCTCCAATCACAACTGCCTTCGTGCGGAACATTTCGGCGAACCGCGCGGCAGTGTCCTGGCCGAATCCGATGTCGATATTCGCATTTCCCGTCAACCATTTAGCGAGTCCACGGATTCCGATCATCGTCGCCAGAGTGACCACAAACGGCTGGATTTTAAGGAGCGCTACGCAGGTTCCATTGATGGCACCGACCGCGGCCGAGGCGACTAGCGCGACTAGAATCGCTATCGCGATGTTGGCATTCGGTTTAACCAACTCCATCGCGACCACCGAGGTCGCCAGAGCCAGCGTGCTGCCGACGCTCAGGTCAATCCCCGCCGTCAGGATCACGAACGTCATCGCCAGCGCGATAATTCCCGTCACGGAGACTTGCCGGAGGATGTCGGTGAGGTTGCCTGGGTCCAGAAAAATGCGCGTCGGAGTGACGAGGATCGCTAGTAAAACGATGCTAATGAGGCTTAAAGTGCCGTTTTTGCCGCTCAGCAGATCCTTATTTGACCATAATTTCATCGTTCCAGCGTTTTGCGCCAGAATAGCATCATGAGACTCCTGCCCGTTCTTCTCGCCGCCAGTGTCCTGTATGCGCAGCGCGCGGAACATCCCCGTCCGGATTTTGAGCGATCCCAATGGATGACCCTGAACGGCAAGTGGGATTTCGGATTCGATAATAAATTCGGCCGCTCCATCACCGTTCCGTTTTGCTGGGAGAGCGAGCTCTCAGGCATCGCGAAAAAAGGCGAGACCACCGGCTGGTATCGAAGGACATTCACGATCCCCGCGGATTGGAAAGGGAAACACGCGTGGCTGCATTTCGATGCCGTCGATGAAGAGGCGCAGGTTTGGGTGAATGGAAAAGAGCTCGGCACGCATCATGGCGGATATTCGCCGTTCGAATTCGATTTAAATGATGTCGCGAAGCCGGGCGATTCCGCGACGATAATGGTCCGCGCGTTCGATCCGACGGATCAGGAATTGCCGGTCGGCAAACAAACTCCGGGTTGGTACACCTATACCAGCGGGATCTGGCAGACGGTCTGGCTGGAGGCTCGGCCGGAGCATTATATAAAGACATTCGCGCTGACGCCGCGGAAAGACGGCGATCGATGGCTGCTTGACGTCGATGCTACGGGCGATGTCAATGAGCCGCTTCTCATCTCCGGAATCATTTCCATCCCTTTCAAATTCGAAAACGGGCGAGCGCACGGGTCGATTGAAATCAGGAATCCGCAGACCTGGACTCCCGATTCGCCGCATCTTTACGATATTGTTTTGCAAGCCGGAGAGGATCGCGTCAAAACCTACTTCGGCCTCCGCACCATCTCGCGCGGAAAATTTGGCAATCTCCCTTACGAGTCGATTTTCCTCAACGGACAACCTGTCTATTGGCGCGGCGCTCTCGATCAATCCTTCAATCCGAAAGGAATTTATACCGCGCCCACCGACGAGTTTTTGAAGCACGATATGGAACTGGCGAAAGCCGCCGGGATTCAGTTCCTCCGCATCCATATTAAAGCCGACGAGCCGCGCCGTCTTTACTGGGCCGACAAACTGGGCATGCTGATCATGCAGGATATGCCCAGCGCGTCTTATCAGAATCCCAGCAAGCGTTCCGCGTGGGAAGAAACCATGCGCGCCGAAATTGCCCGTGACCGGAATCATCCGTCGATTTTCGCGTGGGTCGCGTTTAATGAAACTTGGGGATTGTCGTATTTCAAAAATTCGCAGCCCGCGTATCCACAGAATCCGGATACGCAGAAGTGGGTTGAATCGATGTGGCAGGAGATGAAGCGCTTGGATCCTTCGCGCCTGGTGGAAGACAATTCCGCGGACAAGCGCGATCACGTGGCCACCGATATCAACTCCTGGCATTTTTATATCGACGACTATCAGCGCGCCAAGACGGCGATCGCGGATGTGGTCGCCGGCACGATGTCAGGGTCGAATTTTAATTTCGTGAAGGGCCGCCAGCAGGATACCGCGCCGCTGATCAACTCAGAGTACGGTTCGGTGAGCGCCGGCGGAGGCGACCGCGATGTCTCCTGGGGATTTCATTACCTGACCAACGAGCTGCGGCGCCACGAAAAAGTGCAGGGCTACATTTACACCGAACTGACCGACGTCGAGTGGGAGCACAACGGCTTCTACGACTACGACCGCTCCGCGAAAGAGTTCGGGTATGACGCGTTTGTGCCGGGGATGACCACACGCGATTTGCAGGGCGAGGATTTTATCGGGTATGACGATCCTCCGATGATCAAGGCTCCAGTGTTTTCGCTGCCGGTATTCGTCAGCCATTTTTCCGCGCGAACGGATTCGCCGACCCTGCGCTGGTGGTTAACCGGAACAGACGATCTCGGCGCCCCGGTGAACACTCCTCCGCAGACTTTGCCGGTGAAGTGGGAAAGGCTGCGGGTCACTGACCAGGCTCCGCTCGAAGTGCGTGTGCCGGGGAACCGTCCGTTCACGGGCGCCGTGGCTCTCGAACTGATCGATGCCGGCGGCAAACGGATCGCTGCGAATTTCGTCAACGTGGCCACGCGATCGTCGTTATCGCCGCGCATCGAAGTGATCAATCCGCACTTGATCGCCCTGCGCTTTTCGCCGATTGAGACCAGAGAATCCGGCCCAGACAGCGGCATCCATCCGGGAAAATTTTGGGCCGCCGGCCAGGCCGAGGTCGCTTATCGCGTGGTCCTGCCGGACTGGGTGGCAGCGGCCGGCCCTGAAAAAGTCGAGCTGATTGCCGAGATGGCGACCCACGCGGGGACGGCGAAGCTCGATTGGCCGTGGAGACAGAAGCCGGTCGATTATCCGCAGACCGACGTTCACAAATACCCAGGAAAAGCGCACATCGCGATCGCCGGAGTGGATGCGGGCGAAGTCGAATTCGCGGACGATCCAGCGGATATTCGCGGATTCTTATCCAGCGCCGCGGCGTTTCATCACGCGAGTTACGGATATTTAACGCGAGTGTCGGCAACGCCGCCGAAAGGCGCGACGGAGATGCTGATCCGCATCGAGGCAGATAAGGGAATCTCGATTTATGGCGAAGGGATGGGCCGGTATGGATTCGATCCGGTACTGCTGGTGCATACCGGGCGGGATGTGAGGGAGGAGAAGTAAGGAGAGTCGATGGCGAGGGCGGATTAACGTTGTTATGTCTCATATTTGATACGCTAAATCGTGAGGCTAATTCATCTTCCATCCGAAAGCCAGGGGGGTGGTTCACCGGTTTCCCGAGGCTGCGAGGGCGCGACTTGGTCGTGAGCTATTCCAGCTCCAGATGGAAGAAGTGTTGCCAATGCCGCGCTCGCGGCCCATGCCGGTTGTGGCGACGGGAGTATCGGAGCTTCGTGTGCGGGATGAGAATGGAATCTATCGAGTGTTCTACTATACGGCTTCTCCGCGAGGGATTTTGGTGTTTCATGCTTTCGTGAAGAAGACTCAGCGTACGCCGCCGCTTGAAATTGAACTAGCGAGAAAACGGTTAAAGGAGGTTCTCGATGAAGAAAATTAAACCGATTGTTGCCAGGACCCCGGAGGATCTCGCCAGGAATATGGGCCTTCCGGCGGCGGTTGCGAAGGAATGGCAGGTTCAATACGCCCTCTTAAACCGACTTAAAGAAATTGTTCAACGCGAAAAGATCACCCATGCTCAAATCGCCGCGAAGGCCGGCACCTCACGAACAAGAGTGACAGCAATTCTCAATGGCGACCTCGATCACGTCTCAACCGATTTACTGATCCGTATTTTGGCGTCGCTTGGATATCGCGTGAAAGTATCGGTGACTCGGGCCGCCTGACACGAAAAATAGCTCCTTCCCATAGTCTCGGCTTAGATCGCGCCACTCACCACTTTGCCGACGGCAGAAACTCGTGGAGATGCCGGTTGAAGCGATCCTCATCTTCCAGGTTTGGCATATGCCCGATCCCCGGAAAAATCTCCAGCCTCGAGCCTTGCATCGCCGCCTGCATCGCCTTTGCTTCTTCTACCGTGGTGTACGAATCATCGGTGCCGATCGCGATCATGCATGGAAATTTGAACTGCGTCACCGACTCGCGATAGTCGCGGCGCATCGCACGGCCCCGAACGGCGGCTGCGGCTCCCACTGGATCGGTGGAGCAGATCATCTCATACACAAACGATGCGATCGCAGGCTTCTTTCTGAGAGACGCCGGGCCGATCAGCTTGGGAATCATCTCACAGCCAGTAGGCGCCATTCCTTCGGCGATGAGACGGTCAGCCATTTTGTTGCGCCGCTCGACGCCTTCGGGAGTTTCCCCTTGCGGAAAGGTAGCCGCAAACACGGCTGCGGCGGTTCGATCCGGAAATGCCCTGGCGAACTCCATCGCGATTTGTCCGCCCATGGAGAGGCCGACGACGCAGACGCGCTCTACCCCCAGATGATCCAGCAACGCGACCAAATCGCCGGCCATGGTTTCGAGAGGGATCGCAGGCTCCGCCGGTACACTGGTTTCTCCATAACCCCGCAAATCCGGCGCGATGGTCCGATACTTCCAGCGAAGCGACTGGATCTGCGGCCTCCACATGGTCCGATTGAAAGGATGACCGTGAATGAACAACACCGCGTTGCCGGAGCCGGCATCGTCGTAGGAAATACGCAGCCCCTGATGACCGAAGATCAAGCTTCCTCCACAGAAATAGTCTAGCGTGGGGTGTATGAAGATCCTCCAATGGCTGCTGCTCGCCGCCGCCGTGATTCAATTGATCCCCTACGGCCACGATCACTCGAATCCTCCGGTGACGAAGGAGCCTTCCTGGGCTTCGCCCGAAACCAGGGAGTTGTTCCGTCGCGCGTGCTTCGATTGCCACAGCAATCAAACCGGGTGGCGTTTCTATTCCTACCTTGCGCCGGCATCGTGGCTGGTGGAGAACGATGTGCATGGCGGACGCCGGCATTTGAATTTTTCCGAATGGGACAAACCGCAGAGGCATGCCGAAGATGTCGCCCACCAGGTGAAGGGCGGCGATATGCCCCTCTGGTATTACCTGCCTCTGCATCCCTCGGCCAAGTTGACTGACGCTGAGAAGCAGGCGCTGATCCTGGGCGCCGAAAAATCCTTGGGTCCGCAAAAATAAGTGTTGACAAGAACACTGTGTAACACATAGTATGTGGTACATACGATGTTGTGCACGGTATCGTTTGAAAATCTTCGATTGGAGCTTCGCAGAGGCTGCCTGGTGCTGGCCGTTCTGGCCGCGCTGCGCGACGAACAGTGTGGTTATACTCTACGCAAAGCCTTGGCGGAGAATGGTTTAGCCATCGACGAAGGCACGCTTTATCCCTTGCTCCGGCGGCTGGAAAGCCAACGTCTCCTGGCCAGTGAGTGGCGGCAGCACGACAAGCGAAACAAGCGCTTTTACCGGCTCACCGGCGATGGCACGGAGATTTTAGAGCAGCTTCTGGCCGAGTGGCGGGACATTGATGCGTCCATACGGGCGATTTTAGAAAAGCAAGGAGCAGGGTCATGGAATTAGTCGAGCGTTACTTGCAGGCGGTCCAATTCTGGCTGCCGCGCGGACAAAAGGACGACATTATCGCGGAGTTGTCGGAAGACCTGCACGCGCAGATCGAGGAGAAAGAAGCGGGCCTCGGACGCAAACTGACCGACGTTGAGGTCGAAGCGATTCTGCGCCAGCGCGGCCGTCCGGTGCTGGTGGCGAACCGTTTTCTGCCGCGCGATTACCTGATCGGACCGGTGTTGTTTCCGATTTATATGTTCGTTCTGAAGATCGTCATGCTGGGCTATGTGGTGCCGTGGATTCTGGTGTGGATCGGAATGATGATCTATAGCCCTGGGTATCGCGTCCAGCACGCCGCGCACTCCTGGCTGGAGGCATTCGGATACGTCTGGAGTTCCTTGTGGGGCACGGCGTTCCTCGCCGCGGGCACGGTAACGGTGGTTTTCGCGGTGCTCGAAAGGGTGCAGAAGAAGTCGGGGTTCCTGGAGAAGTGGGACCCGCACAAGCTTCCTCCGCTGCGAAATCCGAATGTGATCACCCGGCCCAGCGCGTTTTTTGAACTCGTCATTAACGCGCTCGGCGTCGTCGTGTGGGTGACTAACATGTACTCCCCGGTGACCATGATCTCCGAGGTCCGGATTTCCGTGTCCCCGTTGTGGCCCTGGTTTTTCTGGGGATTCTTGCTGGTTTCGTTGGTGAACACCGCGTTGGCGGCCGTTAATCTGACGCGTCCTTTTTGGACCACGCAAAGGGCGATCGTCCGCCTCCTCAGCGATGCCACCGGATCGGCCCTGTTCTGCTGGCTGCTGAAAGCGAACATCCTCACCGGATTCGCAGTGGCTGGCATGTCGCTCGAAAGAACCGCCGAAATCACGCAGCTTATTAATTACTGGGTGGGGAGGGCATTCCCAATCGCTGTCGCCATTGGTGTCGCAGTTCTGTGCGGGAACATTTACAGGCTCGTTCGGCTGAAAACGGGGAGGACGCATCCTGCGCTCCAGGCGATCGCGCATTAGCAAGGCGGTTTCCACGCGGAAGTGAAAGTGTATAGAATCGAACAATGCCCATCCTCCACGCTTGCGGAGGGCGTTGACCGCCTTGCCGCGACAACTAACAACCGCGTTCCTGGAACAGTTACAGCGCGAGCACGGCGCAGCACTGGTCCATGTCTGCTGTAAGTGCGACAACAATAGCGCCCTCGATTCCAACGCTCTGATCCTCGTAAACGAAGAATGCTCGATTCATGGCCGATCCTGGCATCGGCTGATGTTGAGGCAGTCCGACGGCTCGCTCACTCTGGCGATGCCACTCGATAAGAACCGAACTATTGAGTGACACTACCGCGCGAGTCCTCTTTGTGGTGAAATAGAAGTTACCCCCATCCCTGGAGGAATCAGCACACTTGCATACAGCAGTCCTCGCTCTGGAAGACGGCACGGTCTTCGAGGGCAGTAGTTTTGGTGCGCCCGTCGAACACGCGGGAGAAGTTGTTTTCAATACCTCCCTCACCGGCTATCAGGAAATCTTCACCGATCCTTCGTATGCCGGGCAAATTGTGGTCCTGACCAATCCTCAAATCGGCAACTATGGCGCCAATGATTCGGATAACGAATCCGTGAAGCCGTTCATTGAAGGGCTGGTGGTGCGCGAGTTTTCTCCCCTCTCTTCGAATTGGCGCGCCGATGAGACCGCTCAGCAGTTTCTGACAGGAAACAGCGTTCCGGTGATCGCCGGGATCGATACGCGGGCCCTGGTCCGGCATCTGCGGTCGCGCGGAGTGATGCGCGGGGTGCTGTCGGCGTCCGGTGGCACAAAGGAAGAATTAGTCGCCCGCGCGAAAAACTCTCCGTCGATGGCAGGACTCGATCTCGCGACGCGCGTCACCACGCCGAAGATTTACGAGTGGTCGAAGCCCGTCGATCTGTGTTCGCCCTCCGACCTTGCCGGTACCCCTGCCGAACCGCGATTCCACGTCGTCGCCTACGATTACGGCATGAAGCGGAACATTCTGCGAAGGCTGGTCCAAGTCGGCTGCCGCCTCACCGTGGTTCCCGCCGGTACGTCCGCCGAAGACGTGCTTGGCTTGAAACCGGATGGCGTGTTTCTCTCGAACGGCCCTGGCGATCCCGAGCCTCTCGAATATCCCGCGGCGCAAGTCGCGAAGCTGGTTGGCCACGTGCCGATTTTCGGCATCTGCCTGGGCCATCAGATTCTCGGCCTCGCGCTCGGAGGAAAAACGTTCAAGCTGAAATTCGGCCATCGCGGCGGGAATCATCCAGTCATGAACAGCGTCACCGGCAAGGTCGAGATCACGTCGCACAACCACGGCTTCGCGGTCGATCCCGATTCGCTCAATCTCAACGAAATCGAAATCACCCACACCAATTTGAACGACGATACGCTCGAAGGCTTCCGCCATCGCAATCATCCCGTCTTCTGCGTGCAGTATCATCCGGAAGCCGCGCCGGGCCCCCATGATTCGCTCTACCTGTTCGAAGATTTCATCAAGCTGATGGAGCAGAATGCCTAGACGCAACGACATCCATCGCATCCTGATCGTAGGCTCCGGCCCGATCATTATCGGGCAGGCCTGCGAGTTCGATTACTCCGGCGCGCAGGCGTGCAAAGCCCTCCGCGGCGACGGATATGAAGTGGTTCTGATCAACTCCAACCCGGCGACCATCATGACCGATCCCGATCTGGCCGACCGCACTTATATCGAGCCCTTGAGCGTCGAGTTTGCCGCCGAAGTGATTCGCCGAGAGCGTCCCGACGCGCTTCTATCGACCGTCGGCGGCCAAACCGGCCTGAATCTCTCCATCGCCTTGGCCGAAGCAGGCGTGCTCGAAAAATATGGCGTGGAACTGATCGGCGCGAAAGTCGATTCCATCAAGAAAGCCGAAGACCGTCTCCTGTTCAAAGACGCGATGCGGAAAATCGGCCTCGAAACACCGACTTCACAGCTCGTCAACAGCGTCGAAAAAGGCCTGGACTTCGCGAATCGCATCGGCTATCCCGTCATCCTGCGGCCGAGCTTCACCATGGGCGGAACCGGCGGAGGCATCGCCTACAATCGCGAGGAATGCGAGGAAATCCTGGAGCGCGGCCTCGACCTTTCCCCCGTTCACGAAACCCTCATCGAGCAAAGCGTCCTCGGCTGGAAAGAGTACGAGCTCGAAGTAATGCGCGATGTCGCCGGCAATGCGATCATCGTCTGCTCCATTGAAAATTTCGATCCCATGGGTGTCCACACCGGCGACTCCATCACCGTCGCGCCCGCCCAAACGCTCACCGATCGCGAATATCAGATGATGCGCGACGCGGCGCTCGCCTGCCTGCGCGAAATCGGCGTCGATACCGGCGGCTCGAACGTCCAGTTTGCCATCGATCCGGTTACCGGCCGCATGGTGATCGTCGAGATGAACCCGCGCGTGTCGAGAAGCTCCGCGCTCGCATCGAAAGCCACCGGCTTCCCGATCGCGAAAATCGCCGCAAAGCTCGCCGTCGGCTATCATCTGAACGAAATCAAGAACGACATCACCCGCAAGACGCCCGCCTGTTTTGAGCCGACCATCGATTACGTCGTCGTGAAAATCCCCCGTTGGCAGTTCGAAAAATTCCCCGGCGCGGAGCCGGTGCTCGGCACGCAGATGAAAAGCGTCGGCGAAGTCATGGCCATCGGACGCACCTTCAAACAGGCTCTGGGCAAAGGAATGCGCAGCCTGGAAACCGGCAAAGCCGACGGCGCTGCGAAGTTCGTCGAAGAACTGATCGAGCCGCGCCTGATCACGCCCAACCCCGACCGCCTCGGTTACATCCGCTTCGCGTTCGAAAAAGGCTACACCGAAGAGCAGGTCCACGCCTTCACCGCCATCGACCCCTGGTTCCTGCGCAACGTCCGCGAGCAGGTTGATCTGGAAAAACAGATGGCCCAGGTGCCGTTTGAATCCGTCACCCGCGAACAGATGCTCACCGCCAAGCGCGACGGACTTTCCGACTCGACGTTAGCGCGCGGCTGGGGACTCAAGCCTCTCGAAGTCCGCGCGAAACGAAAAGAACTGGGTGTAACCGCGGTCTTCAACCGCGTCGATACCTGCGCCGCCGAGTTTGAAAGCTTCACGCCCTACATGTATTCGAGCTATGAGTCAGAGTGCGAATCGCACCCGACCAACCGCAAAAAAGTCATGATTCTCGGCAGCGGCCCGAATCGCATCGGGCAAGGAATCGAGTTCGATTACTGCTGCTGCCATGCATCCTTCGCCTTGCAGGAATTCGGCATCGAATCGATCATGGTGAACTGCAATCCGGAAACGGTCTCCACCGATTACGACACCAGCGACCGCCTTTACTTCGAGCCGCTCACTCTCGAAGAGGTCCTCAACATCGTCGACACCGAAAAACCCGACGGAGTCATCGTCCAGTTCGGCGGCCAGACTCCGCTCACTCTCGCCTTGCCTCTAAAGGCCGCGGGCGTGCCGATCATCGGCACCGATCCTGAAAATATCGACCTCGCCGAGGACCGCAAGCGCTTCGGCAAACTCCTCGACGATCTGAAAATTCCGTCGCCCGAAAACGGCTCCGCCACCAGCGCCGAAGAAGCCTGCAACGTCGCGCGAGCCATCGGATTCCCTGTTCTCGTTCGTCCCAGCTACGTGCTGGGCGGCCGCGCAATGGTGATCGCCTACGACGAAGACACCGTCCGCCGCTACATGCAGGAAGCCATCGGCTTCTCGCAGGATCGCCCCGTGCTGATCGACCGTTTCTTAGAAGACGCCACCGAAATAGACGTCGACGCCCTGGCCGATATGCACGGCAGCGTATTGATCGCGGGAATTATGGAGCATATCGAAGAAGCCGGCATCCACTCCGGCGATTCGAGCTGCGTCCTGCCCGCAACCTCGCTTGCGCCCGAAGTGATCGCGACCATCCGTTCCTACACCGAAAGCCTGGCCCGAGCCCTGAACGTAATCGGCCTCATGAACGTCCAGTACGCGGTCAAGGACGGCAAAGTCTACGTCCTCGAAGTAAATCCGCGAGCCTCTCGAACCGCTCCGTACGTCAGCAAAGCCACCGGAATCGCGCTCCCGAAAATCGCCGTCGGCCTGATGCTAGGCAAGAAGATCGAAGAATTCACCGACCAAACCGGCGTCCTGAGAGTCCCACAGTTCTTCGTGAAATCCCCGGTATTCCCCTTCAACAAATTCCCCGGCGTCGACCCCACGCTGGGACCCGAAATGCGTTCCACCGGCGAAGTCATGGGAGTCGGCGAAAATTTCGGAGAAGCGTTCGCAAAAGCTCAATTAGCCGCCGGCCAGCCCCTTCCCGATAAAGGCCGGGTCTTCATCAGCGTGAACGATCGCGACAAAACAGTCGCCGTCGCGCTGGCGAAACGCCTGAACGAACTGGGCTTCGAAATCACGGCCACGCGAGGCACCGCCGCCGCCATCCGAGCCGCCGGGGTGCAATCCAAAACCGTTTTCAAAGTAAACGAAGGCCGCCCAAACGCCGTAGATCTCTTGAAAGCCGGCTCCCTCGACCTGATCATCTACACCGCAACCAGCGGCGCCCATGCCTTCTCCGATGAAAAATCGATCCGTCGAAACGCCGTCGTCTACCGGGTCCCCTGCATCACGACGATGAGCGGCGCCAAAGCCGCAGTAGAAGCAATCCAATCCCGCCGCCGCGACCCCATCCGAGTTTGGAGCCTCCAGGAAATCCACGGAGCCCCGGTGGCGAAGACGACAGCATGAGCGAGGGATTAGCCTCCGAACGCAGGCGGAACCGCCTGCGCCACCTCAAAGCCAACCAACCAACCTGAAAGCAAGGTGGGGCAGGCGGTTTCGCCTGCCGCCAAACTCTACATTCAACACAACAGCCTCGGTGATTATTCGAACCGGTAGCCCGAAATTCTGGTATCCAAAATAAAAACTCCCCGCCGCCGTCAGCTCCAACCGAGCCGCGACCGCAGGGAGTCGATCTTTTAAAACCTTATAAAGCCTTAGCCAGCTCTTCCGCAAACGCGCTCTGCGGACCACCCGAAGCCCGTTTAGCCCCCGCCGCGCTCCGCTTGCCTCGCCTCGGCGGACGCTGATCGGCCACCGGAGCCGCCGTCGCCGTCGAGCTTTGATTCGAAACGGCTGCACTGGCAGCAGGCTGGGAAGCGCCGTGACTCGCCGGGCTAGGCGCATGATAAGGCGCCCGTTCCGGACGATGCTCAGGACGACTGTCAGGCCCCCGCTCTGGTCGATCCCCCGGCCGCGTTGCGCCTTTCGGCTTGGGCGGTTGCGCGGGATTGGCGCGGAGCAGACGGTCCTCAAGAGGCGCCCGATCGAAACGGCGGATTATGGAGTTCATTTCCTCGGTATTCGGCGCTTCTATGAACGCGAATCCCTTGGACTCCTGTGTTTCCGGATTGCGGATAACCTTGATCGCGTCTGCAACCAGGTTTTCGGCTGTCAGCCAGCCCTTAATATCGTCCGCGGTTACCCAAACGGGCAAGTTGCCCAAAAAGACCGTAAAACTCATTCAGTGGTTGTCTTCGACTCCATTGGTGGGGGTTTGGCTCGAGGTCGATGGTCCCTCGGGCACTACCAGCGTATCACACTATGCAAAAAGGGTAAATAAAAATGTGAATGAAAATCGCCGCTCCCGTATCTACCTAGGCTAGGAGATCCCAGTGAAAACCACTCTGTTGCTTGCACTTGCCGTTTTCAGCGCCGCTCAGCCGAACCAGGACAAAATTATCAAAGAAGTTCGTCATGAGTTGGTGATGCTCCCATATTATGGCGTATTCGACAACCTCGCCTACCGCGTGGATGGTACCAAAGTCACCCTATTCGGCCAGGTCACCAAGCCCACCCTCAAGTCCGACGCCGAAAGAGCGGTGAAAAAGATCGAAGGCGTAGAAAACGTCGACAACGAAATCGAAGTCCTCCCCCTCTCCCCGATGGACGACCGCATCCGCCTCGCCACCTATCGCGCCATCTTCTCCAAGCCGCCTCTCCAGCGCTACCAGATGGGAGCCGTCCCTCCGATTCACATCATCGTCAAGAACGGGAACGTCACCCTCATCGGCTTTATCGACAACGAGACCGATAAAAACCTCGCCGGCCTCGCCGCCAACGGAGTCCCCGGAGTCTTCAAAGTCACCAACGACCTGGTCGTCAGCAAATCATGATCGACACCAGCAAACTCCCCGTAATCGAGCGCCTCCCCGGCTGGCGCGGCCGCTATTTCGATTCCCCCAACATGACCTTCGCGCATTACGAATTCGACCGGGACGCCGCCATTCATGAACATTCGCACCCTCAGGAAGAGGTTTACGAAATCCTCGAAGGTGAAGTGGAGATCACCATCGACGGAGTCCCCCAGCGCTATGGCCCCGGCTTCGCAGCCATCGTTCCAGCCGACACGCCCCATTCCGTCAAAGCGATTTCAAGCGGAAAGTTGATCGTCGTAGATTACCCCCGCCGCGAATCCTCTTTCTTCCAACCTCATTACTAATCGAAGCAAGTGGGGCAGGTTCCCCACCTGCCCCCTACTCCGCCCGCAACACCTCCGCCGGATCGATCCTCACCGCGCGAATCACCGCCGGCAAAGCCGCCACCACGGCGACCCCGATCATCACCGCCCCAGGCGCCAGCACCATCCCCAACTCCGTACCTCGAACCTCAAAAAACAGCCCCTGAATAAATCGAACCGACCCCATTCCGATCCCGAACCCCGCCGCCGCCCCCACCAGCACCATCGCGAAAATATCCAAGGTCACCAGCCGGGCAATCCTACCAGCCTGCGCCCCGATCGCCATCCGGATCCCGATCTCCCGGCGCCTCCGCACTACGGAATAATTGAGCACTCCGTACAGCCCCACCCCCGCCAGCACCAGCGCCACCCCCGCGAAAAACATCGCAAGCACCGCCAACAACCGTTCGCGCACCGTCTGCGATTCAAGAAGTTCCTGCTGCGTCCGAACGTTGCTCACCCGAAACTCCGGCCGAGCCTTCCGTATCTCCTCCCGCAAAATCGACGCCATCGCCATCGGATTCGCGCCCACCGTCCGCACGATAAACGTCCCCCGGTCCAACCCGCCGTCTCTGCGAAATGGAATATACGCCACCGGCAAAAATCCCTCGCGCAAATATCGATACCGCGCATCCCGAACCAGCCCCACCACCTGAAACCGCCGCGGACCCGAGTTCGTAGGGCTCCCCTCGAACCACTTGCCCACCGGATTCGCGCCCCCAAAATATTGCCGCGCAAACGCACTATTGACGATCGCCACACCGCCCGAGTCGTTCTCCGTGAAATCCCGCCCTTCAAGCAGAGGCATCTTCATCACCTCCTGCAGCGCCGGCGAAATATTCAGAAACCACCCGCCCTCCAGCGGACGCCCTCCGTCCACCGCAATCGAGCTCGACCGATACCCCCACCCATCCAAAATCGGCCAATCCGCGAGCGCGACTTTCTCAACCCCCGGCACCTCCCGCAAATGCTCCATCACCTGAGTCCAAAAAGCCGGCGGCTGATCCTTCCGCGTAACCGTATAGAGAGTAAGAATCCGTTCCGAAGAAATCCCAGTAGCCCGATTCGACAACCGCTCAAACGTAGCCACAAAAAGTCCCGCCACAAACAAAACCAAAAAACAAAAAGCCGCCTGCCCGACAATCAACAACCGTGGCGCAAAGTGGGGCAGGTTCCCGACCTGCCCGCCTTTCGTGACCCTCAAAGCCGGCCCCAACCCAAACAAAAACGTCACCCCGACCGTCAACGCCACCCCAAACCCCAAAACCCTCCAGTCCGACGAAAGAAACAACCGGGCCGGATCGTCCGGAGCACTAATCATCCGCACCACAAACGGCGCAGCCCACCACGCAAACAACACACCGCCCGCCGTGGCCAGAACGGCAATCCACGCGCTCTCGACCAATACCATCTGCCCCAATCGAAATCGCCCCGCGCCCACCGAAACCCGGATCGCCATCTCCCGAGCCCTGGCCATCCCCTGCGCTGTCATCAGATTCGCGACGTTCGCGCAAGCGATCAGCAGCACCAACGCCACCAACACGCAGAGCGCCGCCAGCGCCAGCCGGTAATTCCTTTGCAACCCCGACGCGCCCGCCGCCGCCGGCTCCATCGTCAGGACCTGCCGATTCCTTCTCCGCTCCGAATTCAGAGCCCCCAGCGCCGCGTCCAATCGGTCGCGCACCGGCCCCGCCTCCATGCCCGGCTCCAACTGCGCGAACGCCCGGAACACAGACCATTCGTGCCCCACTCCCCAATGCATCGCCGCCGGCATGAAAATGTCGACGGCCGTTCCAGGCTCGGTTCCCGTGAACCCCGCGTTGGCGACGCCAACGATCTCGTAAATCCGATCAGCCAGCCGAAAGGTATGTCCCACCACGCGAGGGTCCCGTCCAAACCGCCGCGACCAGTAATCGTGCGACAACACCGCCACCGGAGCATCCTCATTCTCCCCAAGCAATCGTCCCGCCGCCGGCCGCAATCCGAACGAGGAAAACATGCGCCCCGAAACATACTGCACATGCCCCTTCTCCATCGCATCATCGGACCCATAAGTCAGATCCACCCGCTCCGCAAAAGAGATCGCGATCACCGCAGCCTGCTGCGCAACCGAATCCCGCAGCCGCGTGAACTCCCCATATTCCCAACTGTCCCGTGTCGGCAGGCGCCCCAACCCGTAAAGCCTCTCAGGATGCGCCACCGGCAAAGGCCGCAACAGCAGCGCATCGATCAACCGGAACGCCGAAGTGCAAGCCCCAATCGCCAGCGCCAAAGACAAAATCGCCGCCGCCGAAGTAACCGCATTGTTCCGCAGCCTCCTCCACCCCAGCCGCGCATCATCCCGCAGCGACTCAACCCAATTCATCACGCGTCTCTTTTCCCCCAGCACAAAAACCTGCGAAAGCAATGCTTTCGCATCTGATCCGCTGCCGAAAAAACGCAACACATCGCGAAAACCGGGACTGACTACTCTGTCCCAAGGCGCCACAATCTCCCGGGAAAGCACTCTAACCTAGACGCCGCGTGGACAGAGCGGTCTGTCCCGATTTTCGCCCCGTCCGCAATTCCTATCCTTGGCTTTCGCCCCGCGCCAATCCCCAGCCGAGCATCATCCCGCAGCGACTCAACCCAATTCATCACGCGTCCCTTTTCCCCAGCACAAAAACCTGCGAAAGCAATGCTTTCGCCCCGTCCACCCATCTGACCCGCTGCCGAAAAAACGCAACACATCGCGAAAACCGGGACTGACTACTCTGTCCCAAGGCGCCACAATCCCCCGCGAGAGCACTCTAACCTAGACGCCGCGTGGACAGAGCGGTCTGTCCCGATTTTCGCCCCGTCCGCAATTCCTATCCTTGGCTTTCGCCCCGCCGCCAATCCCCAGCCGCGCATCATCCCGCAGCGACTCAACCCAATTCATCACGCGTCCCTTTTCCCCAGCACAAAAACCTGCGAAAGCAATGCTTTCACACCGTCCACCCATCTGATCCGCTTGCCGAAAAAACGCAGCACATCGCGAAAACCGGGACTGACTACTCTGTCCCAAGGCGCCACAATCCCCCGCGAGAGCACTCTAACCTAGACGCCGCGTGGACAGAGCGGTCTGTCCCGATTTTCGCCCCGTCCGCAATTCCTATCCTTGGCTTTCGCCCCGCCGCAATCCCCAGCCGCGCATCATCCCGCAGCGACTCAACCCAATTCATCACGCGTCCCTTTTCCCCAGCACAAAAACCTGAAAGCAATGCTTTCACCCCGTCCACCCATCTGACCCGCTTGCCGAAAAAACGCAACACATCGCGAAAACCGGGACTGACTACTCTGTCCCAAGGCGCCACAATCTCCCGGGAGAGCACTCTAACCTGGACGCCGCGTGGACAGAGCGGTCTGTCCCGATTTTCGCCCCGTCCGCAATTCCTATCCTTGGCTTTCGCCCCGCCGCCAATCCCCATGTCTGTTCATTGCTCCGCGACCACAACTCCCCTAGCCTTCCCCATCAAAGGCCTATTCAAAAACTCCACCATCGGAGCCACCGCCCGAAACCTCTTCGCAATCTCCCCCTTCAACTTCGGCGATGTCGCCAGCGCCAGATCCAGCTCCACCCACCAATACCACTGCTTCATCTTGATCAACTCCGCCGCCGGATGCTCCGCGTCAAACCCCTTCGGCACCCTCGTCAACGTCGAACCTTGCAGCGAACCCATCCCCTTAATCTCCCGCCGCAGCAGCTTGTGATTCTCAGCAATATGCCGGCGTACCTTCAACAACTGCTCCGGCCCCGGAGCATACGCGCCGCACGCCACGCCAACTCCCTTTGACGACACGTGAAAATAAAACCCCGCCGCCGCGTCTTTCCCCAGCCCTCGCCGCGGAAAAATCGCCCCCAGATGCGTCTTGTACGGAGTCTTGTCCTTGCTGAACCGCGTGTCGCGATAAATCCGGTACACCGCCTTCTTCGGCTCCGTGATATGCTCCGGCGCAAACTTCAGCAGCTCCCCGTTGATCGCTTCCACGAACGCGAGCATCGGCTCTTTCAACTTGGTATCGAAAATTTCCTTGCGCGGCTGGAACCAGTCCCGCGTATTATGCTTCTCGAGACCTTTCAAAAATGTAATGGCTTCCGGTGGGAACATATAATCAGAAGAGATGCTTTTTCGCCTCTCGGCGATTCCCAATGTACAGCTTTTCGTGAACGCCCCGCTAGCACGCTACACGCGCTTCGAAATCGGAGGCCCGGCGCGAATGCTAGCCAACGTTTCTACCTCCGAAGCGCTCGCGGAAACCTTGCAACTCGCTAAATCCACGTCCACCCCGCACGCCATCATCGGCGGAGGCACCAACCTCATCGTTGACGATAAAGGCTTCCCCGGGGTCGTCATCCGCTACGTGGCCAAGCACATCGAAATCCTCGGCACGGAAGTCCGTGTCGAAGCCGGAGCGCTGCTTCAGGATCTGGTCGATAAAACCATCGAGGCCGGTTTAAAAGGCCTCGAAACCATGACCGGAATTCCCGGCTGGGTCGGCGGCGCGATTTACGGCAACGCCGGCGCCTACGGACATTCCATCCAGGAATCGATCGTGCGCGTGCGCTTTTTCGATGGCACCGCCATCCGCGAATTGGAGTCGAATCAACTGGATTTCAGCTACCGGTCAAGCATATTTAAGTCCTGTAAGGCGTGGGTCGTGCTCGATGCCGTCCTAAAGCTGAAGGAAGCCGATCCCGCCGAACTTCGCGCCACGGCCGAAGGAATCCTCAAAATCCGCAATGAAAAGTACCCTCCCACCATGAGATGCGCGGGCAGTATTTTCAAAAATCTAATGCTGGCCGACTTGCCACAAGGCGTAACGGTTCCCGATAAAGTAGTCCGCGAAGGCAAAGTTCCATCGGCATATTTTCTAGAAGCCGCAGGCGCAAAAGGCCTGGCCATCGGAGGCCTGCGAGTCGCCGATTATCACGCCAACCTGATCTACAACGAAGGCGGCGGAACAGCCCGCGACCTGTGGCATCTGATCGAAACCCTAAAAGCCGGAGTCCAGGAAAAATTCGGCGTAAAGCTAGAAGAAGAAGTCCAATCCATCGGCCCCCAGTGAACATTGTCAGGATTTCGGACGCAGACCACTAGTATTCAAGACATGTCTGACTATTTCTTTGTCTCCGCGCGAAAAATCCTCAGCCTTTTGTAGCGCGCGCACTCATGCGTGCCGCGTCGACACTCGTGTCGCCGCTCCCCTAGCATGGCCCCCAAAATCCGCAAGACATGTCCTGCCTATTTCTTTGCGTTCCTCTGCGTCCTCTGCGCCTCTGCGTGAAAAATCTTCAGCCTTGTAGCTCATCAGTCCGAGCTAATACACGCTAACCGTCAACCCGGCCTGCGTAGGAAACACCCCCACGTTGGCCACCACCGAAAACGTACCAGCCGGCAAAAATCCACCCGGCACCGTAGCATTAATTTGAAACATTCCCGGGTAACTCCCCGCAGGCCCCGCATAAAGAATCGAGGCCACATAACCTCCGATCGTCAATGAAAACGGCAGCCCCGTAACCCCTTCCCCAGTTCCAAACAAAGTCACAATGCTACCCCGCGCCGCCGGATTCGAAGAACTATTCAGCGTCCCATCCTGATTCACCACCGACGCCTGTCCGTTGGCGCCCGCAAACAGCGCCGGAGCCGCATCCACAATATTCGCAGTGATCTGCGCGACCCCATTAATGGAAATCTGAGCGCTCTGCACCCCTTCAAGCGAAATCGGAACCCGAACCAGCACTTCCTCCGCGGTATTAGAAAGAATCCCCGCCGGAGTCGAATTGAAACTCACCGCAGTGACCCCCGATCCTGCCCCAAGCAGAGCTATCAGCATCCCCGGCGCGATCGGCCCAGGCGTTAAGCTAGCCGCGTTCACGGCGCTAATCACTGTAATCGGTGCAACGGTAGTCTGCGCCCCCGAACCCACCAGTTCGCGAATGCGACCGTTCCCGGAATCCGTCACATAGACACCCGCCGAGCCCACCAGAACATCGCAAGGCCCGTTCAACTCCGCCAAAGCCGCGGCATCGCCGTCGCCCGCGAATCCCGGCGATCCGTTCCCCGAAACCGGAATCGAGTTCCCAAACGAGTTCACGCTCACAACCTGGTTCAGTCCGCTGTCGGCGACCAAAAGATTCCCAGACCCGTCGATCGCGATCCCTTGCGGATTGCTCCACGTCCCCGCCGCCACCAGCGAATGAGCACCCGATGGAGTGAACATCCAGACCTGCTTCAGCGCCGGCTCGGAAAAATAAAAATTGCCGCTCGAATCGAGAACCATCCCTCGCGGCGACAGCAATCCCGTGAACAGAGGCGCCATGATCCCATTCGGAGTGACCTTGAAAATCGCCCCCACATCGGCAATGTACAGGTTTTGAACACTGTCGAACATCATGTAAGCCGGAGCCGACAACGCCCCCGTCGGAACCGAAACAATGATGCCGCCAGGAGTCACCATGCGCAGCCGACCGTTGCCGGTGTCGGCGATGTAAAGATTGCCGAACGCGTCGAAGGTAACCGAAGTTGGAGCGTTCAGCGTGGCCAGCATCGCCGCTCCTCCATCGCCGTTATTACCAGCCGCTCCGGTTCCCGCAAACGTGGTAATGGTGCCGTTCAATCCCACGCGGCGGATGCGGTTGTTGCTTTTATCGGCGATATACATGTTCCCAATGGAGTCAAGCGCGACATTGGTCGGCTGATTCAGCCGAGCCGTCGTCGCAGGTCCTCCGTCGCCCTCCGCCAAGCTGCCTCCGCCCGCGATCACCGACGATGCGCCGAAAATATTTGCGCGCCGCGCAACAGCGATGTCGGCGGCGTACAGATTCCCGTCGTTCCCGCAAGCGACATCGGCGGCCGAAACATTCATCGCCGTCGTGGCTCCGGAAGGAAGAGGAATTTCGAGGATCTGCCCGGCTGTATGATCGGCAACGTACAAAGTCGCCACCCCGTCGAAAGCCAGCCCGGTCGGCAGCGTCGATCGTGCAATCGAAGTCAGCAGCCCGCCCGATACTTTGCGGATCAAATGATTGCCGCTATCGGCGATATACACCGTTCCCACATGATCGACCGCGAGCGCAGTCGGATAGTTCAAATACGAGGAGTCCGCCACGCCGTCGCCCGAATATCCCGGACCGCCCATCCCGGCAAGAGTAGTGAGCGTCCCGTCGGCAGCCATTTTATAAACCCTGTGCCCTCCAAAATCGGAAATGTAAACCACGCCCGTCCCGTCGATCGCGATGTTGCGAGGCGCAATAAACGCCAGCACCGTCGCCATGCTGCCTTCGTTCTTCCCGCCCGCCGGAAGACTGCCTCCTCCCGCAACAGTCGAAATAACACCAGCCGGAGTAATGCGCCGGATTCGTGCGTTGCCCAAATCGGCGATATAAAGATTCCCCGCAAAATCGAGCGCCAGCCCGTAGGGCGAATTGAGCTGCGAAGACGAAGCGCTCCCGCCGTCGCCTGCGAATCCGGCGATTCCGTTCCCGGCAATCGTTCGAATGATCCCGTTCGGAGCAACACACCGGACCCGATGATTGCTCGCATCGGAAATATAAACGTTGCCATAAGGATCGGCCGCCACTCCTTCCGCCTGGAAAAGAAGCGCCGAAGTTGCGGGAACATTCTCACCCACCCAATCGCTGCCGGCGATCGTCGAAATATTGTAAGAACCAGCCTGGAGCGAGAGGCAAATTAAAAAAAGAAGCCGCATATACCCCTGACCAACTAAGTGCTATCAGCCGGGGTATATTCTCACTCAGATTTTCGTTAGAACGACGTGCATCGCCTTTTCGGTCAGGACGTGCTCGGAGCATTGAAAACCGAGCTTCAGGGTGTCGATCCCGCTAAAAAGGTGTTCGCCCGAGCCAAGCAGGACCGGCGATATGGCCAGATGCATCTCATCGATCAACCCGGCCTGAAGATACTGCCGAATCGTCGCGACTCCGCCGCCGACCCGCACGTCTTGCCCGTTCGCAGCCTCCCGGGCTCGATTGAGAGCCGCGTGAATCCCTTCGGTGACAAAGTGAAATACGGTGCCGCCCTTCATTGTGATCGAAGCGCGCGGATGATTGGTGAGCACGAAGACGGGAACATGGTAAGGCGGTTCGTCGCCCCACCATCCTTTCCACGCTTCGTCGGGCCATGGTCCGCGAACGGGACCGAACATGTTTCGGCCCAGAATCCAGGCTCCGACATTCGCGAAACCGCGCCTTGCAAACTCGTCGTCGACGCCCGTCGAGCCGCCGTCGCCGCCGTGCATTTTTTGAAATGTGTGGGTGCCGAAGAACCACCCGTGCAATCCCAGCCCTCCGACTCCGAGCGGATTGGCGCGGTCCTGATGTGGACCGGCGCCGAAGCCGTCGATCGATAAGGAGAAGCTTTGAACGCGCAACTTAGACATGCTTACTGCTGCGGACTCCCCGCTCCGGTTGTTGCCGGACGCATGGGCTGTTTTCTTTCGCCCCAGGTTGGAGGAGCGGGTTCTTTGGTCATTCTTGTGACCGGTTTTTCTTTGAGCATCCGCAGCGCTTCCTGAACGGCGCGTTCCAACTGCGGATCGTGGCCGGCGATGACATCTTTGGGCCAGTTTTCGACGTCTACGTCAGGCGAAGTGCCTTCGTTTTCGACGGCCCATTTGCCCTCGGTGGTAAAGAAGCCGCCGCGAGGCGCGATCATGGACCCTCCGTCGACGAACACAGGCGTGTCCGCGGTGTGAACTAATCCGCCCCAGGTTCGTTTGCCGACCAGTTCGCCGACTTTGCGGTACTTGAACATCCACGGCATCAGGTCTCCGCCGCTGCCGGCCATTTCGTTGATCACCATTACTTTCGGTCCCCAGATTCCGGCCGAGGGGCTGGTGAACGGATAGCGATCGCCGGCGACGTTGTTGAAATAGCCGTCGAATTTTCGCTGCAACACGTCGATGATGTAATCGGCCGCTGAGCCTCCGCTGTTGAAACGCTCATCGACCACCACGCCGAGCTTATCCTGCTGCGCGAAGAAGTAGCGATTGAAGCTGGCGTAGCCGGGTTGGCCCGTCGAAGGCACGTAGACGTAAGCGATTTTCCCTCCGGAGAGTTTGTCGACTAAACGGCGATTCTCTTCGACCCACGCTCTTGTGCGAAGAGTTTGTTCATTAGCGATGGGCACGACCGTGATCTGGTGTGCGCCTTCCATTTGCGGGCTTCGATTGATGCTGAGCGCGGTTTGCAGATTTGCGGTGCCGTCCAGCAAACGATAGATACTATCGGGAGCTTTCAGTTCTTCGCCGTTGACGGCGACGATGTAATCGCCCACCGAGACGTCGACTCCCGGCTCGGCTAAGGGCGCATGAAGCTCAGGATTCCAGCTCTCGTTATCGTAGATTTTGGCGATTTTGTAGCGGCCGTTTTCAATGGTGAAATCGGCGCCGAGCAGGCCTCCGCGGGAGTTGGGGACCGAAGGCATGTCGCCCCCGCGGACGAAGGAGTGGCCGATGGCGATTTCCGCGCCCATCATATCGAGCAGGTAATTCAGGTCGGCGCGGTGATTCACGTACGGCAGCATCTGGCCGTAAACTTCCTTCATGCGCGGCCAATCGGCTCCGTGCATGTTGGGGACATAGAGGTAGTCGCGCTGATTGCGCCAGCCTTCGTAGAAGATTTGTTTGAACTCTTCCTTGGGCTCGAGGTACATGCGCAATGTCGCGTTCAGGCGGCCCGTTCCGGCGGTAGGAACCGCGCGATCGGCATCAACCAAGAAGAGAGATGGAGGGGCTGCTTCTCCGCCGGCTGCTCCGCCGCGGCCTCTTCCGCCGCCACCTCCGCCTCCGGCTGCGCGATAGACGAGTTTGTGTCCGTCGGCGCTGACGCTATATTCCTGGACTCCGGTTGCGAACGGAGTGGAGCGTTTTTCGCTGATCCGGTAGCGGATGAGCGAGTTGCCTCCGCCACCGCCGCGGCCTCCGCCGCCGCCTCCTCCGTTGGCGCGGGCGCTTTCTAAAAAGTAGACAGTACCGGCTGCTCCGGAGCGGAGCTGGGAATATTGATGTTCGGCTACGCCGGGTATGGCGATGATGCGATTTTGGATGCCGTCGAAATCGATTTGCACTGTGACGGGAGTTCGCGGGGTTCTAGCCGGCGGGGCGTCGCCTTCGGCGCCGGCACCGCCTCTACCTCCGCGGCCTCCCCCGGCGGCGGGTGCGTTGCCGACTCCTTTATCTTCGTCGCTCTCTGGAAGTACGGGACTCGGTTCGCCCTTTTTTAGAACTGCCAGATAGAGGCCGAAATTTTCGTCGTGATCGTAGGACGTCATGTCCAACCACTGCGATTTCAAGCCGAAATCGGTGGACGCGAAAAACCACAGATATTTGCCGCTGGCATCCCACGCGGGCCACACGGAATCGGCCAGATTGTCGGTGACTTGCTTGGTCTCGCCGGTTTCCACATTGCTGATGAAGATGGCGTGGTAGAGAGACTTCAAACGGCTGGCATAGGCGACCCATTTCGAATCGGGCGACCATGTCGGGTTCAGCGTGCGGGTGGGGACCATCCACGGATCGTTGCCGACGATCTTGGCTTGGCCCGACGCGATGTCGAGCACCCAGACTTTCAGATTCGTATCGGTGTAGAGGAGCTTTTTCGAATCGGGCGACCAGGAAGAGGTGTAGTAGTGGGTCGGATTCGGCAGAGTGATGCTGCGCGCGGGCGTCAGGCCGTCTTGCGATTCGATCACGACTTTGTATTCGCCCGATTTGTCGCTGAAGTAGGAGATCCATTTGCCGTCGGGGGACCAGGACGGGTCGCGCTCGGCGGAACCGCTCGATTTGCTTAGATTGCGAACGTCGCCTTTTTCAGCGGGGATGGTGAAGATTTCGCCGCGGGCTTCGACCAGGACTCTTGCGCCGGTGGGCGAGAGAGCCAGCGTGCTCATGCGGCTGGTCACGTCTTCCCATTTGGGCATCATCCAGGGGAAATCGCCGGTCGCGGTGATGTTGACTACGTGGGTTTTGCCGGTCTTCGGATCGAGCTCATGGACGTAGCCGGCTTGTTCGAAGACGATCGCGCCGGCGCCGGAGTCCAGAGTTTTCACGTCGAAATCGGTGAACTTGGTGACTTGCGCCAGCTTCTTGGTCTTGGTTTCGTAGGACCAGATGTTGGCTACGCTATCGCGGTCCGAGATGAAGAACACGGTATCGCCGATCCAGACGGGGTCCATGTCTTTGGAGTCGGTCCAAGGCGGGGAGACTAGGTCGTAATTCTTGGTGTCTACGATCCAGATGGGGCGGTTCTGGCCTCCGCGATAATTGCGGCGCTCCTCGTCCCAGGAGGAGTTCATGCGGTACGCGATGTGCGATCCGTCGGGGGAGAATTTTCCTTGATAGGCGCGAGGCAAAGGGAGCGGCTGTTCGATTCCCCCTTCAACGGGGACGGTCCAGAAGCGCGGAGTGGCGTTGGGAGCAGAGGTTGCTCTCGCCGATGCGAACAGGACGGATTTGCCGTCAGGGGTCCAGCCTTCGACCGTGTCTGCGCCGGGATGAAAGGTGAGCCGCTTGGGCTCGCCGCCCTCCGCGGGGACGATATAGACGTCGGTGTTGCCGGCGTAGTCGCCGCTGAAGGCGATGGTCTTTCCATCGGGAGAGAAATGAGGATTCGAGGTGGGGCCGGCGAAGCTGGTTAGGCGGCGCGCGTTGCCTCCGGAGCGTTCGACGATCCAGATATTGTTGGCGTAAGCGAAGGCGATTTGGGTCGAACTCACGGTTGGCGTGCGCAAGAGGCGGGTCGAGGGGCCGGGGGCGGCGAGGAGGGTCGACACCAGGGCGAGAGAGGCGAGAAAGAGTTTAGCGTCAGGTTTAGTCACAGTGGAGCTCCAGGATTCGGAATTGAACCAGTTTACACCCTCTCGCGTCAGAATAACGCTTCGCAGACGCAGGGGAAGCCTCCTTGGAATCAACGATTTCCTGTTTTGCGCCGATGAGGGCGCCGGGTGAGGCGTGGCAAAGTGTATCCGGGAAGCTGTCACGCCACATTTTTGCACTCGCGGCGGGGCGGCGGACCTGGGTGGGATTCATATCTATATTATTTGGGGTGAGTTATCAAGTTTATGCCAAGGGGACGACCGTTCGAGATGGGGAATAAGGCGGGGAAGGGAAGGCCGGTGGGGAGCCGAAACAAGAAGACTGTATTTCAGATCGCTCTCGAAAGCGACGGGGAAAGAATCATCGAGTTGATCAAGGAGAGAGCGTTGCAATCCGATCCGACGGCGATGCGGCTGTGCATCGAGCGGCTGGTTCCGGTGCTGCGGCCTCCGCTAAGGCGCTTCATGCTGCCGCCGGTGGATACGGCGGAGCAGTTAAAAGGGGCGATTTCGGCGGTGACGCAGGCGGTTGCGGAGGGGGTGTTGAGCGCGCAGGAGGGGGAGAGCGTGGCTCGGATTATTGAGACGCAAAGGAAGAACATCGAGATTGGGGAGTTCGAGGCGCGGCTGAAGTTGTTGGAGGATGGGCCTGCATGAGTTTGCGAATGCTCAGGCGGCTGGAGAAGTTGGAGGCGGCCAAGGTGCGGCTTCGGGTTTACTGGGTGGATGCGGATACCGGGGTTTGGACGCTGATTTCGGGGTGATTTAACGCGGGATTTGCGTTTTTTAGGGGTGTTGAACGCTGGTTGGGATGGGTGACGTTCCAAGACAGTTTTTGAAAGATTATATGGCCGCTGATGAACGCAGATGAAGAAAATGACGTGTGACTTTATCGATTCGCGTTTACGCTACGCGATTGGCAGAGGAAACAATGTGCCGCCGGAGGGGGTGTTGAACGCTGTGGGACGGGTGGCGTTCCCGGAGAGTTTCTGAAAGATTATATGGCCGCTGATGAACGCGGATAAAGAAGATGACATGTGACTTTATCGATTCGCGTGTACGCTGCGCGATTGGCAGAGGGCAGGTCGGGAACCTGCCCCACTGGCTGATTCACAAAAGCGTTTTGCCAAACCTGCCCCGGTACGATAGACTACCTTCACTTCGCGCGCTTCGCGCCGAAATCGAAAAGGGGGATTTAATGAAGATTCTATCCAGACACACACTGACTATAGTTTTGGCCATCTTGGCAGGATCAGCGGCCTACGCGGACACTTTGAACACCGGGGGTGGATTCAATACCAGCACCGGGAATTTTTCTGCTTTTAACCTGGGTACGCAAGGATTCTGCACCGGTGGTGTTTGCACTGACGGAACACCGTTTTTCAACAACACATCCGGAGACACAGTGAATGGGAGTAACGCGGCGAACGCGGGCAACTTTCTGAGCGCTACGGGAGGGTTTGGGAGTTCCGTTGCAGGATGCCCCACTTGCGGCGTGAACTACATGGCCAGCGGCGGTCAGATGTATACGCAGTCTGGCAACAGCCCGAATTTCGCGAGCGCGTTTAGTTTCATTAGTCAGACCTCCTCAATTTCCATGACTCTGCTTTATGCGAACAGCGGGATGAACAACAACGCCGAATTCGGCCTTTACGATGCCAGCAGCCAGGCGAATGCATTGAGCAATCACGAGATTGTGCAACCGGGCGGTGTTAACAACCTGAATAACGACATCGGGACGACCTACTTCGTCACCAATAACTACGCGACCTACGGTATTTATGCCCTCACCTGCGATGCGAGCGCGCCAACCGGCGCGTGCCCTAACGCGGACATTGTTACGTTCTACAGCAATGTCGCTATGAATGGAGTGGACGGCGACACGCCCGCCGCCGATGCAAACCATATGCACTGGGCATTGTTTCAGTCGGGAACCAATACCTCCATCTACTACCTCGCGCTGGAAGACTTCGCGATACAGACCGGGACGCGGAACCCTGTCGAAGGCTATGGCGACTATAACGACATCATCCTGGAGCTGAACACCAGTCCGGGCCAGACCCCTGAGCCGGCGACCTTCTCGATCGTCGCTCTGAGTCTTGCCGGTCTCGGCTGGCTGCGTAGTCGCAAGATGGTGAAGTAAGAGAAGCCGCGGAAACGTGACTAAAGCGGTCCGCAGGCTGAAGCACACGCGCGCGCGAGTGCTAGTTCGCGGAGAGTTCGCGGAGGGCTTGGATTACCAGGTCGGGTTGGTCGATGTGGACGAAGTGGCCGCTTTGTTCGGCCAGGCGGTATTGGCCTTGGGGCGAGCGCTTGGCCAGGTCGTGCTGAAGGTCGTTCCAGATGCGGGCGAAGGCGGCGTTGGTTTCTGCGCTCAAGTTCGGCTGCGGGGTGGTTTTTCCTTGCGCCAGCACGATGACGGCGTGGTCGGTATGCCAGTCGAGGCGCTGGCCTGGTTTGACCAGGAATGCTCCGCCTAGATCGCCGGGGTTGGGGCCGGTGGGATCGACTTCGTGGAGGCGCAAGAATTGTTCCTCATGAGAAGAGTCGACGAAGAGGAAGGCGGCGACTTCGTTGGGGAAGGCGTCGGAGAAGCGGCGGGCGTAAATGCCGGCGATGGAATGGCCGGCCAGCACGTAGGGAGGCTTTTCGCCGGCGGCTTTGAGGAGGGCGTGGAGGTCGGTGACGATTTCGGCGGTGGTTTGAGGGGTCGCGGGTTTGTCGCTTTGACCCAGGCCGGCTCGATCGTAGCTACAGACGCGGGTGAAGGTGGAGATAGAGGGTTGGGTCTTGGACCAGTCGGCGGCGGTGCGGCCTCCGCCGGCCAGGAGGATGACGGTGGATTTGGAAGGGTTGCCGGTGCAATCGATGGAGAGGCTGCGGTCGCCGATGCTGACTAAGCGCGAGTCGGCGTAGGCGAGGAGGGAGAGGAGGAAGAGGGCTGGGCGCATGAGTGCATGTTATCGCGAGTTGTCCGGTGGTCGCGGCTCGTCGGAGGGCAGGTCGGGAACCTGCCCCACTGGGTGCTCGGGCCTCGCTCGGGGGCGGATAACATTCTCGGAGCCAGTGCAGATGAAAAATAGTTGGCCGCTGATAAACGCCGATGAACGCTGATAAGAATTTGATGATTGTATTCTAGGAGATTTTTTTTAGCCAGATGTTGCGGACGCTTACTTTGCAGGGGGCGCCTTCTATTTCTATGCCGACCATGCCGGATTTGTTGTTTGAGGAATCGGGGTCGTCGTCGATGTAGACCGCCATTAGCTGGCCGTTGATGATGTGGATGAAGGTTCCGCCTCTCGTCATGACCAGGTATTGGTTCCAGTCGTTGATTTTTACGTAACCTCCCAGGGCGGATCGGTCGCCGATGTTTCCTACTAACGTTTGAGGTTTGCCGGGGACGCCTTGGACTACTTGGCCTCGCCAGGCCAGGATGCCTAAGGGAGTGTTTTCGGAGTAGAACTGGCCGGTGTAGACGAAGCTGCGGGGGTTGACGGGGAACCAGTAGTCGGCTTGGGGGCCGGTCATCATCCAGTCGAGGTTGAAGGTCTGGCCTTCGCGGGCGCGGCGCCAGGGGATGCCGGTTTGGCTGCGGTATTGGATGCCGCTACCTCCGCCGTATTCGACTTTGATTTCGAATTTTAGGTCGAAATCCTTGGCGGTTAGGCCGTGGTAGGAGATGTAGCTGTTGCCGGAGGGTTTTTCTTTGGTCGATTCGCCGACGATGGCTCCGTTTTCTACGCGCCAGATTTCGGGGTTGCCGACCCAGTTTTTGAGGGAGACTCCGTCGAAGAGCTGGGTGTAGCCTTTGTGGTCGTCGAAGGCGATGGGGTCGGGTTCGCGGAAGCCTTGGGCGGAGAGGTATGTGGTAGCGAAGAGAAACACGAGGATTCTTGGGTTCATTGTGGCAGTACTCCAGAGATTAGCCAGGGGCGAAACGAGGGGACAGCCCGCTCTGTCCACGCGGCGCCGAGGGTGTGCCATGCTCCCGGGAAGGGTGACGCCTTGGGACAGAGTAGGCAGTCCCCACGTTTCGCGCGATGAGCCAGGGGCGAAACGAGGGGACAGCCCGCTCTGTCCACGCGGCGCCGAGGGTGTGCCATGCTCCCGGGAAGGGTTGACGCCTTGGGACAGAGTAGGCAGTCCCCACGTTTCGCGCGATGAGCCAGGGGCGAAACGAGGGGACAGCCCGCTCTGTCCACGCGGCGCTGACGGGGTGGCATGCTCCCGGGAAGGGTGACGCCTTGGGACAGAGTAGGCAGTCCCCACGTTTCGCGCGATTAGGGTGGGCATGGGAATGTCAATTGGTGATGTCGTGGGTGTGGCTTTCTTCGCGGATGGGCATGTACAGCTCGTACCACCATTTTTGGGCGGGGCTGTCGGCGTATTTGGTCAGGGCGGCTGGGGATTCGAACTCCATTACGATCGCCTGTTTATAGCCTTCCTGGCCTTGATATTTGAGATTTTTGGTCCACACGCGCTTGATTCCGGGGAATTTCGCGGGCAATTGGTGGACGGCGTCGACGGCGGCTTTGATCTGTTCGGGGGTGGCGTCGGCTTTCCACTTCACATTGATAATGTGGAGGACGGTGGTCGGCGACTGGGCGACGGCGATGCCCACGGTCAGCAGGGCGGCGAGGAGTATTTTCATAGCGAACTCGATTATCTCAGATGGAACCGGGGGGCAGGGTTTTGCGTAGACTAACGCTGAGGAGATCTAAATGCGCGCCATACTTCTGCCGTTAATGGCTATTTTCCTGGCTGGGTGTGACGATATCGACCTGGGCAGCATGGGGGTGTCGGACCGGTACCGGGAGGATTTTCACTTCAGCTATCCGGTGAGCACGGGGGGATCGCTGCGGCTGGAGACATTTAACGGGTCGGTGGAAATTTCGGGGTGGGATAAGAATACCGTCGACATCGACGGGACGAAGTACGCGAGCACGGAGTATCGGCTGAAAGAGATGAAGCTGGATATCGCGCCGTCGGCGAACTCGGTGAACATCCGGGTGCTGCCTCCGCTCGATCATCGTGGGAATGCGGGGGCGCGGTTTACGATTCATGTGCCGAGGCGGATGGAGCTGGGGTCGATTGTGAGCTCGAACGGGAAGGTTACGGTGGAGTCGATTGAGGGGGCGGCTCATTTGCGGACATCGAATGGGAGCGTGCATGTTACCAATCTGGTGGGTCCGCTGGAGGTGCAGACTTCGAACGGAACGGTGGAGGTTGCGGATATTACGGGCGACACGACACTACGCACATCGAATGGCACGATCCGGGCGGATGTTCGCAAAGGCCGGTTCGGGGCTACGACTTCGAACGGCAGTATCAATGTCCGGTTGATGCAGGCGGATTCGAATCCGGTGCGGTTGGAGAGCTCCAACGGGCATATCGAGCTGACCATGGACGCGGTGCGCGAGGTGAAGGCGAGCACTTCCAATTCGTCGATCACGGTGCGGCTGCCTTCGGCGGCGGATGCGACGTTAGATGCGCATACTTCGAATTCGTCGATCACCTGCGATTTCGATGTTAGCGTGCATGGGGGTCAGATCTCGAAGCATCGGCTGGAGGGGCAGATCGGGAAGGGCGGGCCGGTGCTGGATTTGGGGACTTCGAATGGGAGTATTAAGATTTTGAAGATGTAGCGGCCACCTACACGAAATGATAGGTGGACGCGGGGTCGTCCCAGACTATTTTTTTCCCGGCTTTGAAGGAAAGGGTCGCCATGTGGCCGGAGATTGCTGCTTGCTGGCCTACACTCGGCGGGGCGATTACGGTGCCTTTTCCGCGGACTGCATCGAGGAAATTGGTGATGTGGGCTTCCACCGCTTTGTTGTCGTTGCCGGGGAGGTTGATGCTCATCTCCTTGCGGCTCGGGTAGATTTTTTCGGGGTAGAAATTTAACGTTTGGCGGTTCAGGACTTCGATGGTGCCTTCGTTGCCCATGAACTGTTCGCCGTAGCCGAAATGGTCGTTGCCGAAGTAGCAACTATAGTTGATGTGGAATTTATCCTTGTACTCGTAGATGGCGCTGAGGGTATCGGCGACGTCGCGGTCGTCCTGATTGACCCAGCGGTAGATTCCGCCTGAGGCCATGCAGGTGGCGGGGACGGTTTTTCCACAGACGAAGTTGGTGATGTCGGTCTGGTGGACCAGGAGGTCGGTCGAAATGCCGCCGGAGTAATCCCAATAGAGGCGCCATTGATAGAATCGGCGGGTGTCGAAGTCGTGAGCCGGGGCGCCTTCCAGGAATCTTGCCCAGTCGGTGTTGGCGGGCGAGGCATCGGCGGGGATTTTGTAGCGCCAGGCCGGATTGTCTTCTAGCGAGTTGCGATACCAGAAGGCCCGGACGTAGTGGATGTCGCCGATCATTCCTTGGGCGACCATTTCCTTGGCTTTTATGTAGAGAGAATTGCTGCGGTTCTGGGTGCCGACTTGCACCACTTTGCCGGCTTTGTTGGCGGCGGCGACCATTTCGAAGCCTTGTTCGATAGTGTGGGCCAGAGGCTTCTCGACGTAGATATTTTTTCCGGCGGCGATGGCGGCCATGAACATCGGGTAGTGAAGATGTTCGGGGGTGGAGATGAAGACGACGTCGATGGAGGGGTCGGCCAGCAGTTCCTTGTAGTCGGCGTAGGTTTTCGGGGTGTTGCCGCCGAGGGTGACTACGCGATCTTTGGCTCGGGCGAGGTTGCCGGTGTAGGCGTCGCAGACGGCGGTTACCTGGGCGACGTTTTTGTTGTCGACGTACATGCGCTGCATGAGGTAGTCGCCTCGGCTGCCGGTGCCGATCCAGCCGATGGTGAGTTTGCTGTTCGAATTTTGGGCTTGGAGAAGGGCGGGGGCGGCGGCTAGGGCGGCGGAGGATTTTATGAAGTCGCGACGGGAGAAATCGTGGGACATGGGGACTCCTTTGAGAGGGTCTGAAAGGTCAGAATAGCAGAGGGTTGGGAACGTTGGCGGAGTGGTCGCCGTTTTTTCATCGGCTGCGATACAGATCTGTGGCAGGTAGGGGACAGACAGCCTTTTTCGCCGCGTGAGCTTGTTGACTACCGTGAAGTGAGGGGCGGAAAAGGTAGTCAGTCCCCGACTTTTGATCGCTGCCGACACTAAGGAGCGCTGATTTCATTGAAACGCCCCCAATCTTTGGGGCGTCATGTATACTAGAGATAGCTGTCGAGCGAATGGAGTGGGCGAAAGCCCACTTTTTTATTGGGTTTAGAGAAATATGAGTCGCGAGGACGTTACGGCGAAAGTGCTGGAAATTGCGGAAAGAGTCGGTCGAAGCGAAGGCCTCGAAATTGTCGAGGTTCAATTGCTTGGCGGGGGCGGGGCTCGAGTTTTGCGCATTTTTATCGACAAACCCGAGGGCGTGACCCACGCAGACTGCGAGATGATTTCGCAGAATGTCGGCACCATTCTGGACGTCGAGGACGTGATTCCCGGCGCGCACTATACGCTCGAAGTGAGTTCGCCGGGGGTCGAGCGGAAGCTCACCAAGCCTCGCGATTTCGAGCGGTTTGTGGGGAAAAAGGTCAAGGTTGCCCTGCGCGAGCCGGTCGACAATCAGCGCTCCTGGACAGGCACTCTGACCAGCTTCGCCGAAGGCGTTTTGACACTCGAACCTTCGCCCGGCCGGAGCGTGCAGTTTCCGCTGGATCAAGTGGAAAAGGCGAATCTTAAGTTCGAGTGGTAGTTTGAATACCCGGAAAAACGAGACAGATTTTATATGAGCATGGGAACGATTTATCAGTCCATCGAGATCCTCAGCAAAGAGAAGGGCATCGAGCCAAAAGTCATCCTGGACGCGGTGAAAGACGCGATGCTGGTGGCGGCGCGGAAGCACTTCCATACCACCGAGGACCTGGTGGCCGAGTTCGACGAAAAGACCGGCGCCATTCAGATTTACGGTGTCCGCAAAGTGGTGCCGGAAGTGTTGGACACGGACAAGGAAATTTCGCTGGACGCGGCGCGGAGGATCGATCCGGACGCGCAGATGGATGCGGAAGTCCGCTTCGCCAAGCCGACCGAAGCGCTGGGCCGCATATCGGCGCAGACGGCGAAGCAGGTGATTTTACAGAAGGTCCGCGAGGCGGAGCGGGAGAATATTTTTTCGGAATATTCGGGCCGCGTGGGCGAGCTGGTGACTTGCGTGGTGAAGCGCATCGAAGGACAGGACCTGGTGGCGGATCTGGGCAAGACCGAGGCGCGGATTCCTAAGAAAGAACAATCGAAGCTGGAAAGTTTCAGCGTGGGCGACCGGATCCGCTGCGTGATCAAGAGCGTGGAGAAGGCGGGCAAGAACGCGGGCGTGATTGTTTCGCGGGCCGCTCCGGAGCTGGTGATGCGGCTGTTCGAACAGGAAGTGCCGGAGATTTACGACAACACGGTGGTGATCAAGGGCTGCGCGCGGGAGGCGGGCGAGCGGACCAAGATCGCGGTATCGAGCCGGGACCGCGACGTGGATAGCGTGGGCGCTTGCGTGGGCATGAAGGGGATGCGCGTGCAATCGATTATTCGCGAATTGCGCGGCGAAAAGATCGACATTATCGAGTTCAACGACGATCCGGTGAGTTTCGCGACGCACGCGTTGAGTCCGGCAAAGATTTCGCGGGTTTCGATTATCGATTCCGTGGAAAAACACATGGAAGTGATCGTCGACGATACGCAATTGTCGCTCGCGATCGGCAAGAAGGGGCAGAACGTTCGCCTGGCGGCGAAGCTGCTGGGCTGGCGGATCGATATCAAGAGCGAAGAAGAGAAGCGGCAGGAAGTGGAGTCGCAGATGGCTGCGCTGGTGGTTCCAGGGGCGCCGGTGGCGGTGCTGATGGATCACGGCCTGGTGCAAGAAGTTGCCGACAAGCTGATGGCGGCGGGGGTCGGGACGGTGGAGAAGCTGGGCGCGATGACTCCGGAGCAGCTTGAGGAAATTCCGGGTATTGATCAGGAAATGGTCGAGAATATTCAGACGGCGGTGGTGGGATATTACGGCCAGTTCGAGGAACAAAGCGAACTGGAAACAGGCGTTGCCGAGACAGCGGGAGAAGCAGAGGCGGCCGATGAGACCGAAGGGCCTGTTGAAACATCAAATGATAAAGCGATTGAAAACGAATCTGATAGGATAGAGAGCACGGAAGTCCCAGCAGCCGCACTGGGGTCCGGAAAAGGAGAAGCCGAAATTTCGTGAAAATCCGTTCGCGCAGACGAAAACCTGCGACGCACGGAACGTTATCGTATGAGTAAAATTCGTATCAATGAGCTGGCCCGCGAGCTCGAAGTAAAGCCCAACGTAATTCTTGAGACGTTGGCAGAGCTGGGTATTGCCGACAAGAAGACGCACTCCAGCTCGCTCGACGACGACGTCGCTCTCCAGGTCCGTTTCCGTGTGACCGGGGAGAGCCCGAGCGCTGCGCCGGCAGTTTCGCGTCACGCAGAAACCAGGACGGAGAGCGCCGCCCAACCGGAACCCGCGCGGGAGCAGCCGTCTCCGAAAGCGCCCGCGGCGAAGACGGAATCGCCGGCTGCCGAGACTGGCACGGCCAGCGTGAAAGAAGCTCCGCAAGCGAAGACGGCGGAAGAAGCGCCGGCAGCTCCGGTGCGTCTGGCTCCGCCACTGCGGCCTCCATTGTCGAGTGGACAGTTCTCGGCGCCGACCATTCCACACTCGCCTCCGTCTATTCCACACTCGCCTCCGTCTATTCCACACTCGCCTCCGTCTATACCTCTGCCGCATCCGACGACGCCGCGCGCGGCGCCACAGGCTCCTCCTCCGGCGCCGGCTCATGCGCCAGCGCCTCCGGTGGCTCACGCGCCGGCAGCTCCGTCGATGCCTGTACCGGCGAGTCCGGCGCCGGCAGCTCCGCGGGGTTCCGCGATTCCCGCTAGACCGATGCCTGCTCCCAGGCCGGGTCAGATTTTATCGGGACCACGGCAGCCGCTTCCGGCAGGGGTAGGCGACGCTCCCAGAATTGTCACGCCTGGAGTTACCAGCGCTTCGCCGGGTGCGCCGCGGCCCGCGGCTCCCAGCGTTCCGAGCATTCCCGCGCCTCCGCGTCCGCAGACTATGCGGCCCGGTGCGCCGTCGCAAGCTTCGCCTTCGCAGCCTTTGCGTCCGCCGGCTAAACCGAATCTTGCGGGTCAACCGCAGGCGCGGCCGGTGGTTCCTCCTCGTCCCGATATGGTGGCGAGATTGAGCACTCGTCCGCCGACTCCCGGCGCTCCGCCGCCTCCGCGGCCGGGTATGCCGACCCGTCCGGCGAGCCCAGTTCCGGGGCGTCCTATTTATACCGGTCCGGTGCGTCCAGGGCAGCCTTTGATGCGTGGTCCCGGTGGACCTCCGAGTCCTGGCGGCTACAATCAGGGCGGATATAATCGAGGACCCGGAGGTCCGGGAGCTCCCGGTGGTTACAATCGCGGACCTGGCGGTCCCGGCGGACCCGCCCAGCGCGGCCGTCCGATGCATCCGACTTCGCCATTGCGGGCTGAGCCGGCAACATTACCGACCGATCCAGGCCGCAGGCATGCGACGAAACCTGGGACACGCACTCCGGCGGACCGGCGGCGCGATCAGGATGAAGGGCGGATGCGCGGGCCGATTTCGCGGCGCGAGCAGTCGTTTGAACCGCCTCCGATCGATCGCGAAGTGACGATCGCGGAAGGGATCACGGTCAAGGAGCTTTCTGAAAAGCTGGGCGTGAAGGGCAACCTGGTGGTTAAGAGGTTGTTCGATAAGAAGATCTCCGCGACCATCAATCAGACGCTGGACGTCAAGGTGGCCGAAGAGCTGGCGCGCGATTTTGGCGCGTCTACCAATAAGGTCAGCTACGAGCAGGAGACGACGCACGAGATCGAGACTACGGAAGTGGATCTCGACCGTGAGCGGCGTCCGCCGGTGGTGACCATCATGGGCCACGTCGATCACGGCAAGACGAGTTTGCTCGATGCGATCCGCGAGGCGCATGTCGCCGATCATGAAGCGGGCGGGATTACGCAGCACATCGGCGCGTATCACGTCGAGAAGAACGGCCGCAAAATTGTATTCATCGATACGCCGGGTCACGAAGCGTTCACCCGCATGCGTGCCCGCGGAGCCAAAGTCACCGACATCGTGATTCTCGTGGTAGCCGCCGACGACGGCGTCATGCCGCAGACCTTGGAAGCCATCGATCACGCCAAGGCGGCGAAGGTTCCGATCATCGTCGCGATTAACAAAATCGACAAGCCCGGCGCTCAGCCGGAGCGCATCAAGCAGCAACTCGCCGATCGAGGGCTACAACCTGAGGACTGGGGTGGCGATGTCGTCATGGTTCCGGTCTCGGCCCGAGCCAAAACGAATCTCGATCTGCTCCTCGAAATGATTCTGCTCGTTGCCGACATGCTGGACCTTAAAGCGAATCCGGCGCGGCCCGCGATGGGCACGGTGCTCGAAGCGAAACTCGATCGCGGCCGTGGCCCGGTCGCTACCGTGCTGGTCCGCAACGGCACCTTGCGTGTCGGCGATTATATGATCTGCGGCTCTGTATTCGGCCGCGTGCGCGCCATGGTCGACGATCATGGCGAAAACACCCGTGAAGTCGGCCCATCCATGCCCGCCGAGGTCCAGGGACTCGAGTCTCTTCCGGATGTTGGCGACACCATGCAGGTCGTCACCGACACCGCCAAGGCCAAACAGATCGTTATCTATCGCGAGTCCAAGGCTCGCGAGGTGGCCATGGCCAAAAATAAACGCCTCACGCTCGATCAGTTCCACGATCAGCTCAAGGAAGGCGAGGTCAAGGATCTCAACATCATCCTGAAGACCGACGTCGGCGGCACTGCTGAAGTGATCGCCGATACGCTGACCAAGCTCTCGACCGACAAGGTGAGGGTCCGCGTGATGCGCGCGGGGGTGGGCGCGATTACCGAGACCGACGTGCTGCTGGCGTCGGCGTCGAACGCGATTATCATCGGCTTCAATGTACGGCCGGATCGGACGGCGCAGTCGGTCGCCGAGCAGGAGAAGGTGGACATCCGCCTGCACTCGATCATTTACGAACTGGTCGATCAGATCAAGAAAGCCATGAGCGGCATGCTGGACCCGGTGTTCAGGGATGTGTACAAGGGCCGGGCGGTGGTGCAGAACGTGTTCCGCATTTCGAAGGTTGGCGCGGTGGCCGGGTGCGTGGTGCAGGATGGCGTGATCACGCGCAACAGCGAGGTCCGGGTGCTGCGCGACAACGTGCTGGTTCACACCGGCAAGATCGAAGGGCTGAAGCGCTTCAAAAACGACGCGAGCGAAGTGAAGGCCGGCTTCGAGTGCGGTATTTCCCTGGCGAACTTCAACGACGTGAAGGAAGGCGACGTGTTCGAGTGCTTCGCCACGGAACGTGTGGCGCAAGAAGCGCTCGTATAAACGGCAATGCCGGCGATCGGCGTCATCACGTTCGAGTTGCGGCTCGACGAATCGCATTCCTTGAAAGATAAGCGGCACTTCGTGAAGAGCCTGAAGGACCGGCTACGCGCGAAGTTCAACGTCGCGGTGGCGGAGATCGATTATCAGGACCTTTGGCAGCGCGGATTGATCGCCTGCGTGACCGTTTCTCCGGATCAGAGCCATGCCGAGCTGGTCCTGCAATCGGTGGAGCGGGAGGCCGCGTCTCTTTTAGGTCCTTTACTCGTTGGCGCGACCGTCGAATGGCTCGCGTGACGATGAAAATAAAGCAGTTATAAAATATTTGTGTGTTTCGAGCGAACACGCGGTATAATTGTATCTTCTCTTTATATTCGCCTTACGAAGGACGGCAAATGATCGACGAAAAAGAACGCTCCCGCGCCCTCGGCGCCACGCTCACTCAGATCGAAAAGCAGTTTGGCAAAGGCTCGATCATTCGCCTCGGAACTAAGGCCGTTCAGGACGTCCCGTCTATTTCGAGCGGTTCTATCTCCATCGATTTCGCACTCGGCATTGGTGGCTTTCCGCGCGGGCGCATTACCGAGATTTTCGGCCCGGAATCGTCGGGCAAAACCACGGTGGCGCTACAAGTGGTTGCGGAGGCGCAGAAAATCGGAGGCATGGCGGCGTTTATCGACGTAGAACATGCGCTGGATCCGGCCTATGCCCGGAAGCTCGGCGTGGACGTGGATAATCTGCTGGTTTCGCAGCCGGATTATGGCGAACAGGCGCTGGAGATTACCAACGCGCTGATCACTTCCGGATCGATCGACGTGCTGGTGGTCGATTCGGTGGCAGCGCTGGTCCCTAAGGCCGAGCTCGACGGCGAAATGGGCGACAGCTTCATGGGCGTCCACGCGCGGCTGATGTCGCAGGCCATGCGCAAACTTACCGGGATTGTCTCGAAATCGAATACCTGCCTGATTTTCATCAACCAGATCCGCGAGAAGATCGGCGTGATGTTCGGCAGCCCGGAAACCACCACCGGCGGACGGGCGTTGAAATTTTATTCGAGCGTGCGCGCCGATATTCGCCGCATTGCCGCCATTAAAGACGGCGAGGTGGTCACCGGAAACCGCACGAAAATCAAGGTCGTAAAAAATAAAATGGCGCCGCCTTTCCGGGAAGCGGAGTTCGACATTATTTATGGCGAGGGCATTTCCAAGGAAGGCGACCTGCTGGACCTGGGAACGGCGCAAAATATCATCGAAAAGAGCGGCTCCTGGTATGGGTATAAAGGCGAACGCATCGGCCAGGGACGCGAAAACGCCCGCCAGTTCCTGAAGGATAATCCGGACGTGAAGAAGAAGATCGATACGGAGCTCCGGAAGCATTTGGGTTTGACCAAGGATGCGGCGGTGGCGCCCGTGGCTCCTTTGCCGGCGCCCGCTCCGGCGGCGGCTGCCCGCGCCAAGGGCTGATCCGTAGTACTTCCTCTAGTCCTTTTCCCTGGATTTCCGCGCGCAGACGCCTATTTTTTCGATAAAAAACGGTCTTTAAACCCTAGCCTCGCAAGAACTAAAGAAATACAGGTTATTATTCGATAGTAATTCTTGAATCGCTTCACGCTTTCCGAAGCCGAAATGGGAGACGAGCCTGTGCACATGCAAACGGATCATCTGGAGCTGTACGCCCTGGGAGAACTACCGGAGGATCTTTCGGCCGCGGTGGAGTCTCATCTCAAAAGTTGCGTCGACTGCGGCATCCAGTTCGAGGAGTCGCGCGTGGCCATCGGACAATGGGTGGCTTTAGCGGATGAGCCGGGGTACATTGGTCTGGAAAACAGGAAAAGTCCCCGCGTCGAGACCGACGACCCCGCTGTGCTGACAATTTTGAGGCCTGAGAAGACCTCTCGGGTCAAGATTCGAATCTTAAACGCCTCAAAGGAAGGGCTGAAGCTTCAGGTTCCCACCGAGTTAATGACGGGCGCGTTCGTCCAGGTTCACGTTCGCGAGCTGTTCATCCTGGCGGAAGTGCGGTACTGCAACAAAGTGGGCAAATTATTCCATGCCGGTGTCATGATCCACGACGTGTTTCCGGCGTGCGGCTGAAGATGTGTTGGCCGCTGATAAACGCTGATTAGCAGCCGGAGATTTTGCTTCAATCAGCGTTTATCCGCATTCATCAGCGGCAAAATGTTTTTAATTGCAATCAGCCGGGGTCCCCGAGCCATTTGAACTTGGCGTTCAGCACGTACAGCAGCCACACCAGCAGGGCGAGGATGAACGGGATCGGTAAATACTAGAACGGTTCGGTAGCTCCGCCAAAAAGAAATCCCAGTGCCCCCAGTCCGCCCGCCAAAGTCGTAGCCGCAATCACACTTGGTGGTGTTTGGTGGATTTAGCAGGCCGCAAACCGGACATTTCATTATTTCTCCAACAAGAAATTCCCTACGAACAACACGTCGATTCCCGAGGAGTAGAAACTTCGCACGGCATCTCTGGGCGTCGATACCAGCGGATCGCCGAATAAGTTGAAACTGGTGTTGTAGAGCACCGGCAGCCCCGAGGTTTTTCCCGCTTCCAGCAGCAGCCGGTGAAACAGGGGATTCTCGGCCTCGTCCACCGCGTGAACCCTGACCATGTCCTCGCCTAGAATCGCCGGGGCGAAGGTTTTTTTATACGCCGGCCGGACGCGGCCTACCGTGGAAATTGTCCGGGCGTTCGGGCCTGCGTCGAAATATTCGGCGGCCAGCTCCGCTGGAACCGACGCGGCGAATTTGCGGAATGGCTCGCGATGCTTGATAAATACGTTCAGGTTTTCGGTCGAATAGAGGTCGAGAGGCGACGCCAGAATGCTGCGATTGCCCAAGGCGCGCGGCCCAAATTCCATGCGCCCCTGCATCCACGCGACGATCTTGTGATCGCCGAGCAGGCTCACCGCTCTCGATAGAACGTCGTCGGTCGAGCGGAGATACGAGAAACCCAGTTTGCAATTTTCCAGCACCTGTTTGATCTCGTCGACGCTATAGCTCGGACCCAGCAACAGGGTGCCGGCACTCGGGTGGCGCGGACGCTTCTTCAGTTGATGCCATACGTGATAGACCGCGCCGAGCGCGGTTCCCGCGTTGCCTGCCGCGGCCTGCACGAACACGTTTTTCCAGCGCCCGCTGCGCTCCACGAATTCGACGAGCAGCGCGTTGAAAAATAACCCGCCCGCCAGGCACAGATTTTCGCCCTCGCCGGCCAGCGTCAATACCGTTTCTTCCACAGTTTTCTGCAAGCCGCGCGCGATGGACGGAGCCAGCACGGGCGGAATCTTCGCTCCATCGGCCAGGCCCAGTGCGTCGAAAAATTTGCGGCTGAATCCTCCCGCGGCCAGACGGTTGCCATCGAAATAAGCCGAGTCGATCCTCGCCGCGTCGGACACCATTTCGCGAAACGCCGGCGCGAATCGATCGTCGCCCGATGCCGATAGCCACTGCACTTTATGCTCGTCGGCGCGCGCGCGGAATCCGAGCAGCTCCGTGATTGCTCCGTAGAGTCGGCCGAGCGAATCCGGGAAATACCATTCCCTTTCGAGCTCGATCTGGCCCGAGGCGGAATGCGCCTTCCAGCGCGCGCCGCAGCGGAAATCCCCGGCGTGGTCGAGCGTGAGCACCGTCGCTTCTTCGAAAGGCGACGCGAAAAATGCCGACGCCGCGTGCGCCATATGATGCTCCACGACGACGATCTCAGCGTGCGGAAACTGATCGCGCAGGGCCATGTGCAGCTCCGCTTCCGGGCCGCGCGCAATGGGGCGTACCAGCGCAACGCAATCCACTTGATCGCGCGTCGCATTCGATAGCCGGAGGCATTCCTCGATCGCCGCTTGCGGAAGACCTCCAGGCCTCTGCGAGCGCATCATCTTCGCCTCTTCCACTGCCGCGAGGATTTCGCCGTCCTTCAGCAAAGCGCACGCGGCATCGTTGAGCAGACCACCTAAACCAATTACGATCATTTCGATTTCTTCTCGATCTTGCCCCAGGTATCGCGCAGGGCCACGGTGCGATTGAACACCGGCTTCTCCCGGGTTGAATCTTTATCGGCGCAGAAATAGCCGAGCCGTTCAAATTGGAAGCGGCTCCCGGGCGCGGCATTTGCGAGGCTCGGCTCCAGCTTGCCGGTTACGACTTCGAGAGATTTTGGATTTAGATTCGCGGTGAAATCCTGGCCATCTTCCACCTCATTAGGATTCTCGCGCGTGAACAGAGTTTCGTAAATGCGCACTTCCGCGTCGATCGCTTGTTCGGCCGACACCCAGTGGATGGTCGATTTCACCTTGCGCCCATCCGGCGAATCGCCTCCGCGCGTGGCGGGGTCGTAGGTGCAATGCACCTCAGTCACGTTGCCCTGAGCATCTTTCACCACGCTGGTCGCGGTGATGAAGTATCCGTAGCGCAGTCGCACTTCCTTGCCCGGCGAGAGGCGGTAATACTTCGGTGGAGGAACTTCGCGGAAGTCGTCTTCTTCAATATAGAGGACCTTCGAAAATGGAACCGTCCGCGAGCCGGCTGAGGGATCTTCGGGATTGTTCACCGCCTCCATCTGCTCGACCTGGCCCTCGGGGTAATTGTCGATAACAACTTTAAGAGGCCGCAGCACGGCCATCACCCGCGCCGCGGTCTTGTTCAAATCCTCGCGGACGTGATATTCGAGCAGCGACAATTCAGTGGTCCCGTTGGTCTTTGAAACTCCCAGGCTTTTCGCGAAATTCCGCAAAGCTTCGGGAGAATATCCGCGCCGCCTCATGCCGGAAATGGTCGGCATCCGCGGATCGTCCCAGCCGCTGACCAGGCCTTGCTGAACAAGCTGCAAGAGCTTCCGTTTGCTCAGCAGCGTGTAAGTAAGGTTGAGCCGGTCAAACTCGATTTGCTGCGGATGATAGATGCCCAGTTGCTCCACATACCAGTCGTAGAGCGGACGGTGGTCTTCAAATTCGAGGGTGCAGATCGAATGGGTGATTCTTTCGATGGAATCCGATTCGCCGTGCGCGAAATCGTACATGGGATAGATGCACCAGGTGTCGCCGGTGCGATGATGCTCGGCGTGGAGGATGCGGTACATGATGGGATCGCGCAGATTTAGGTTGGCGGAAGCCATATCGATTTTGGCGCGTAGAGACCGGGCGCCGTCGGGAAATTCGCCGGCGCGCATGCGCTCGAACAGGTCGAGATTCTCCTCGACGGAACGGTTGCGGTACGGGCTCTCCGTTCCCGGTTCGGTCAGCGTCCCGCGCTGCTTGCGAACTTCTTCGGCCGAGAGGTCGCAGACAAAAGCTTTGCCGGTCTTGATCAGTTGCACGGCCCAGGCGTAGAGCTGGTCGAAATAATCGGACGCATAATAGACGCCGGCCCATTCGCCGCCCAGCCAGCGAACGTCTTCCATGATGGAATCGACGTATTCGGTGTCTTCCTTGGTCGGATTTGTATCGTCGAACCGCAGATTGCATTTGCCGCCGAATTCCTGAGCGAATCCGAAGTTGATGGCGATCGATTTGGCATGGCCGACATGCAGATATCCGTTCGGCTCTGGAGGAAAGCGCGTATGCACGCGTCCCCCGTATTTATTGGTCTCCAGATCTTTGACAATGATGTCGTGGATGAAATTAGATGGAGCGTCGGGTGTACTCATAGTTTATTTTTTGCCGCTGATGAACGCTGATAAACGCTGATTCAAAACAAAACGAATCTTATCAGCGTTCATCCGCGTTCATCAGCGGCCAGCATCGTTTTTGCAATTGCTTCTTCTATTCTCTTCAGTGTGGCTTCCCGGCCCAGCACTACCAGCGTTTCAAACAGAGGAGGGCTGTTTTTGCGGCCGCACACTGCTACGCGGATCGGCTGAAACATTTGTCCGGGCTTGATTTTCAATTCCTGCGAGGCTGCGCGCAACGCTGCATCCAGCGAATCGTGATTGAACTCCGCAGCCGCCAGGACTTCGAGCGATTTTTGCAGCGCCAGCTTTGCCATCGCCAGGTCGCCCTTCTGCGGAATTAGCTCCGCGGTGTCGTACGGTGGCAGCGTGTCGACGAAAAAGAAATCGGCTACCGTGACAACGTCGCGCAGCAACTTGATTCGCTCCCGGATCAACGGAGTTACTTGCAGCATCTTTTCGGCGGTGACGTGGAAACCCGCGGCCTCGGCGAAGGGGATCAGCATCGCCGACAATTCCTCGACCGGCAAGGTTTTTATGTGCTCCGCATTCAGCCAGATCGCTTTCGGGTCGAACGGATCTTCCTCGGTAAAATTCACCGTGGCGTTCGATTTGTTTACCCCTTCTAGCGTGAACACATCGACCAGTTCTTCCCGCGACATCTTCTCGCGGTCATTCTTCGGCGACCAGCCCAGCAGGCAGAGAAAATTCACGAAGCTCTGCGCCAGGAATCCGGCGTCGCGATAGGTGGTGACGCTGACCACGGGGCCGTGTTTGCGCTTCGATAACTTCGAGCCATCGGGAGCGATCAACAGCGGCAAGTGGGCGAACTTCGGAGGCTCGACGCCGAGCGCTTCGAAGATCAGCACGTGCTTGAAGGTATTCGTCAGGTGATCCTGTCCGCGGATGATGTGGCTGATCTTCAGATCCGCGTCGTCGGCACAGGAGGCCATATGATAGGTGGGCACTCCGTTCGAGCGGAGGAGCGCGAAGTCTTCAATATCTACAGTCGCCTTGGATTGATGTCCGTAGACCAGGTCGGTAAACTCGACCTCCGAGCGGGTCTCGCGGGGGACTTTAAAACGCACCACTCCTTCGTCGTCGCGATAGGCGAAGCCTTTTGCCAGAATCGCCTCCGCCGCTTGCTTATGCTGATCGAGCCGGTCGCTTTGGCGGTAGAACTCGTCCCACCCCAAATCGAGCCATTTGAGGCCGTCGAAGATGGAATCGAGCGATTCCTGGGTGTTACGCTCGACGTCGGTGTCGTCGATGCGGAGGATCATGGTGCCCGAATTGTGGCGGGCGTACAACCAGTTGAAGATAAATGTCCTGGCGCTGCCGATGTGGAGATAGCCGGTCGGCGACGGGGCAAAACGCACTCTAAGCATGGGGAACTTTTAGGATAACATTATGGTCATTTAAGGCCTTGCGCAACGCGTAAAATGATCGATTATGGTCGAAGAAGCGTGGCTAAGAGGCCCGATTCCGGGCGTTGATCCCCTGACGGCGCCGGTTTTGTATGCTTTCACACAAGCTCGGGAGGACTTGGCGAAGTATAGCGAGGGGCTGACGGCAGAGCAGTTATGGGCGTCCGGGGTAGGGTTCCATATTCGCCATATTTCGCGCAGCACGGATCGGCTGATCGCCTATCTCAAGGGCCGGATGCCCGAGAAACTCGGCGACGGAGAGCCCGGCGCATCGCGCGAAGAGCTGCTGGCTGAGTTAGATAGCGCTTTCAAGGATGCAGAGATCGTGGTGCGCTCGATTGATCCGGCGACGTTGCGCGAGCCGCGCGAGGTGGGTCGTAAACGGCTGCCGACCACAGTCATCGGGCTTTTGACGCATATCGCCGAACACACGCAAAGGCACGTAGGGCAGGCGATTGCGGCCGCAAAGGTATATTATTCACTCTAATGCCCGACGAAACGGATGCGAAGCCGCCCCAGGAGAGACTGGCCCAGGCGGTTCGCGACCTAATCCAGGAAGAGCTCCACCGGCCCGCTCCGAAGGGTGAAGAGCTGCCTTCGTTCGAGAAGGTGCTTTGGATCGGAGTGATCCTGGCCAACATTGTCCTACTGATCACGCAGGTGCCGGACCAGATTCTGAAAGACACCTCTTTTGAATTTGCTTCGAAGCTGATTGGATACGTTTTTGGCGGCTTGCTCCTGGTGTATTCGTCCTGGGCGCGCGAACAGATTATGAAACTGGTTCGAGTGCGCTGGTTTCAGGCGTGCCAGATCACTCTGTTAATTCTTCTGTTGTTTTTGCGAGTACATGTGGTCTTTATCCATCCGAATGTAGAACCGGCGGGTGCGCAGTTATGGGTTGACGGAGAGGCGGTGAGGTTTAAGCGGGGAGGGAGTCTGGGGTTGTCTTTTCGGACGCATGATATTAAAGTGGTGCCTCCGGCGGAGTCCAAGGATAAACCTTATCAATTCACTATCCGGCGTTGGGACCTCGTCCGCGGAGCTTTCGGCAATCGAGACACGGCGCGGTGGACGCCTTTGTACCAGTTTAGTTTTAAGCGACGATTCATAGAGTCTTCGGTCGAGTTGCTACGCGATGGAAGCTTATTTGAGGGCATTCTGGAATCGCAACCAGCCAACGTAGAGTTTGACCCTAAGGGCTACCTGAAGGTATTGAGCGACCCCACGACCGAACTCGGGACTGTGTATCTGCCTCTGGGTACTTATACAGTTCGGGAAGTGATGAAAGATGGAAAGGCCTGCCGGGCGCTGCGTGTTAACATTCAAGACATAGTTAACGAGCTGCAGAATCAACTATGTCCCGCGCAATGAGACGAGCTTTTCCCGCGCGCACCGCAGTTCTCGCAGCTTGTCTGGCGGTACTCCTTCCGGTGACCACTCAGTCGCCGGAGCTTCGAGCAGCGCCGCCGCCGTTTGCGGAGCCACCGGCACATTTTTATGAAATCGCCGAGATCACGTTCATAAGTCAAGAGGACCGTATCTTCCGCGCTCAACAGATCTCGCGTCGCGTTTCGAGTAAGACGCACTGTTCGGCTCTCAATCACTCCTACGAGGTCCTGATTCAAAAGAACGATCCCGCGATGGAGATTATTTATCTACGCGCAGCCAACAACACCATGTATCTCCACACACACTGGGGAGATGTTGAGGATATGGAAGTGAATCACTACTCCTGTTCGACTACGCCAATTCCACAATGCCTGTCGTTACTTCGCGACGACATCGCGGCGGACATTCTCCGACACGACGAGTGTGTCCATCAAGGAGGTAAGTCATGCTCTCCCGGATCGCACTGACGCTGCTGGCATGCACCACAATTTCCTTGGCGCCGGGCGAGGACATTTCGGCGTCCTCGAAACCAATCGTCTATGTAAGCGGGTTCGATCCAACGCCGACGGCGAGCGGGAGCGGTCCGAGCATCTATACCTCGTTCCTGCGGATGTACTTGACGCTGCGGCTGGAACAGACAGGCAAATTACTGGTGAGCGAGCAAGAAGCGCCACCCTGTTCGCCGGTGCGCGGGACGGCGGCCCAAGCGACGCCGTCCAGCGACTCCAGCGATGCCGACCGGACGCGGTCCCAGTCGATTCCGTATATCAAAGTGAGCGGCTCCATCCATGAACGGCGCGATCCCAGCGGCAACGTCCTGGATATTGCGCTCAGCTACGACGCTATCGCTGTTTCGAACTGCGAACCAACGCCGATCGCGCACGATGCACGCTCGTTCTCCGCACAAACGGCACTCAGCGAAATCCGGCTGGCGTCGGAGGGCATCGCGAATTCCATCAAACAGGTGACTACCGAGAAGCTGCACGTTTACGTTAATCCACCGAGCACGAACGGGACCAGAGAGGGTAGCGATAGTTTCGTGCGCGCGGTCCGTTTCGCGCTGACGGATGCGAACGACGAATACCAGTTTCTATTCGAAACAAACGAAAAGGCCGCCGACTATCGAGTGTTCTGCACGCTTCAGATGACTCCGCCGAAAAAGAAGGAAGCGGGAAAGGCGGAACTGACGGTCCTGATTCGTTCTAAGAACGGACAGGACGACTACCCAATACCGATGCCGGCCTACGACTACTCAACCGACACGGACTTACTCAAGATCTATTTCGATGCGGGAATGACGGTTGCGAACTCCATCGCAGAACTTCACGACCGGGAGTTAGCGAAACTCGCCGGGGATCCGAAGGAAGTAACCACGGCGATGAAGGTGCGGCTGGCGCGAACGTTTCTCTGCGGCGGGCCGAATCCGGCGAAGGACTGCGATCCCCGGCCCAAGCTGGCCATCGCCCTGCTGAACGAGTTGCGCCCAGCCGATCCACAGCAATACGATGTGTTGAAGGTCCTCGGCGAAGCGTACCTGGCAGACCACGCTTATGCAGCGGCGGAGGCGCACTTCGAAAAGGCCTTGGAACTGCCTCCCGCGCAAGATCGTTTGGAACGCGCGCATCTTCTCCATGAATCAGCCGGCGCCTTATATCAGGCCAGAGTATACGATAAAGCGGCGCTTCGCTTCGCAGAAGACCTTCATTGGCGTCAACTGCACAAAAACGATTTGGCGCTATCGGAGGGACCCGCGGCCGACGAATATATCGACCTGATTCGCGCGTATCGCGCGATCAAGCAATTCGACCGCGCCATCGACACCTGGATTGAAGGGCTGTCGACGCTTCCAGCAACCGCGGCATTTGAGGCGGAATTGCGTCCTACCTTCGATTCACTGACGGGAGACAGTCTGCAGCGCAGCGCGGCAAAAATCCTCAAGACGCCGGGGGTGAAGCCAGCGCAGTTGATGGATGTGCACAACCGGTTGGGCGATTCTTTGAGGGACCAGAAACAGTACCTGAAGGCGGCGGACGAGTATGTTCAAGCGTACGATATCAGGGTCTCCCTCCCGGGGCAGGATGACCGCTCGATCATGCTCGCTGCGAATAGGACTGGGCTTACTTTCGAAAGCGGCTTTCAATATGAGAACGCTCTCAAATACCATTTACTGGCTTTGAATCGAGGGGCGCAGAACTGGCCGCCGCCGGACCTGGCGACGCTCACCCGCAATGTTGGCCTCGCCTACCTGCGGCTGGGGCAACCGAAGCGGGCAGAGCAAGTCGTGCGGAAGGCAGTCCTCATATTGGAAGCGGCGAAGCCTCCCCAGAACGAGGAACTCGTATCGGTTCTGTATCTGCTGGCGTCGGCCTTGGAGCAAGAGAGGGAGTACCCGCAAGCACGGCAAGTGTTCGATCGACTCGCAGAGCTTCAGCTTGCCGGTCACGGTGCAGCGAGCAAGGAGTACGCAAACGTTTTAATCACCATGGGTGAAATGTACGAAAATAACTTGCAATACAAGGAGAGCGAGCAGATTCTTTTGAAAGTTCTGCCGCTTACCATCAGCGCGTACGGACCCCAGGATGTGGCGGTGGCAAACCTGCTCGAGAATATTGGCGTCAATTATCACAACCAAAGGGCCTATCAGTCGGCCTTGAATTATTATGAGAGGGCTTTGCCGATTTACAAGAAGCAATCAAACTGGGAAGGACAGGCTGCAACACTGGTGGCTATCTCCGGTGTGCAGGAGGCGCTGGGGCAGATCAGCCAGGGCGAGGCTTCGGCTCGCGATGCTTTGAAGATCGCGAAGCCACATGAAGACGAAGCTCCCTTTTGGAGCGGGGTCGGCTGGGGGCAGTTGGGAGACACGCTTTACAGCGATGGGCGATACGATGAATCTCTTGACGCATACCGGCAGTGCCTGAGCGTGTATAGCAAAGTCACTCTGGATATGCGGTGGTACAGCGCAGACTGCTACGGCGGGATCGCCGATACGGAGATCGACCGCGGACGGTATCGTTCCGCGCTGGAGCAGACCGCGATCGTGGAAGAAATCCTCAACGCCCGCTGGGGTTCCGATGACTCACGGCATGTTTCCCTGCTTGAGCGGAAGGGCCGGATCGCAATGTACCAGAAGCGCTTCGCGGAGGCGAAGGCTTTGCTGAAGCAGGCTTCTGAGCTGGCCGGCAAATCGGCTGGAGAAGATCTCTCGATGGATGTGAGCGCCACGTTAGCTCTGCTGGCACTGGATGAGAACGATCTGGCGCGGGCGGAAACGTTTGCCCGGAGCCGGTACGAATACCGCACGAGGAAGAACGGTCCCGATTCGTTGACGACTTTTCGGGCTCGTCTTCTTCTGGCGCGAGTGCTGGCAAAGAAGGGCGACCGAGCCGGGACGGAGCGGCTGACGGCGAGGGGAGGCAATTCATGGCCAGCGATCAACGAACGAAGTATTGAAGCGGGCACAATGAATTATGTGCTGGCGTTGGCGGCGGCCTTCGATCCTTCACGGGCAGAAGAGGCCAAGGTCTTGTTCGATAAGGCTGCACGTATCTATTCAGAATCGGCAGGCGACGCCTGTCCGTACCTGGTAGTGGTTCTCCGTGACGAGGCCGCATTCCTCACTTCGAACGGAAGGCAAGCGGAGGCGAGTGCAAAACTAGCCGAAGCGGAAGCGGCGGAGAAAAAGAGTCAATAAGGCGAGACAGCCACGTTGCGCCCGGCGCAGATCCTCTTCTCGATCGGCCGGGCTCGGTTTCGAAGGAAGCCAGGAAATGGTGCCCAGGGCGGGACTTGAACCCGCACTCCCGTTGCCGGAAAACGGATTTTAAGTCCGTTGCGTCTGCCGATTTCGCCACCCGGGCACATCCAAAATATGGTTGAAAAAGGGGACAGACCCCTCTGGCCAGGCCGCTGCGGATTAACGAGGGCGCGGACATCGGGAGGGACAGAGGGGTCTGTCCCCTTTTTCAGCAACCTCTCACATCATGACATAGCTGGTATCCTAAAACTAATAACGTCATGCGCCGTACCCGGTGGCTTTTTCTTTTCGCCATCATCTTCATTGTCGTCGCGGTTGGCGCTACCTACCTTAAGCGCAAAGGGACTCTCGAACGAGATGCGCCGGCGCGGCCTAAGCCGCTCGCCAAGAACTTCGACGGGAGTTTCGATAAGTGGACGTACTCCGATCAGAAGGGAACCACGCCGCACGTCACAATTACGGCCGACAAGATGCGCGAATCGGCGGGATCCACGGCGCTCGATCTCGACGGTGTCGAGCTAAAGCTCTATAACAAAGACGGCACGAATTACGACCTGGTGAAGACGGCGAGCGCGGTCTGCGATCCGTCGGCGAAGACGCTTTATGCCGAGGGAAAAGTGGATATCACGATGAGCGTGCCGGTGGATGGGCCGCAGCATGGACGCATTGTCAAGATTCAAAGCTCCGGGGTGAAGTTCGATACGCAATCCGGCAAAGCGAATACCGATCGCGCGGTGCAGTTCGAGTTCGACCAGGGCGGAGGGACTTCGATGGGCGCGGAGTACGATCCGCAGACGCGGGAGCTGCACATGAAGTCGCAGATTGCGCTCGATTGGCGCGGGAAGACGGCGGAGTCGGTTCCGATGCACATCGAATCGGGCGAGGCGTTCTATCTCGAAAAGCAGTCGAAGGTCATTTTGATACCGTGGTCGAAACTTACGCGTGACACGCTGCGTCTCGAAGGAGGTATGTCGGTGGTCACGCTCGATAAAGGCGAGGTCAGGCTGGCCGAGGTGGAGAAGGGGCACGGGGTTAAAGAAGATCCGGATCGCAAAGTGGAGTTCGGTTCGGAACAGTTGACCATCAATTTCGCGGACGGGATGCTGGTGACGAAGATCAGCGGCGACCGGAACGCGCATCTCATTTCGACGACCGAGGCGGCGAAGACTACGGTGACGGGAACCCGGATGGAGATGGGCTTCGACGCGGCGGATAAAGAGAGCACACTCTCGACGGCGATCGCGATGGGCAAGAGCACGGCGGAGAATGTGCCGATCCCGAAGCCGGGGGTGCAGCCGGCCGATACGCGCATCCTGCATAGCGAAGTGATCCATCTGAAGATGCGGCCGGGCGGGAAGGACATCGATTCCGTGGAGACGGATGGGACTGCGTCGATGGATTTTGTTCCGAATCGTCCGGGGCTGCCGAAGCGCATCGTTACGGGCGACAAGATCTGGATCAAATATGGAGAGGACAATCGGATTGAGAGTTTCCGCACGGTGAACGTGACGACGCGGACCGATAAGCCTCCGACGGAAAAGGACATCAAAGAAAAGACGATTCCGCCGCCCGCGATTACCACGAGCAGAGAGATGTTGGCGATATTCGATCCGAAGACTAGCGAAATGAGCCACCTGGATCAGAAGACGGATTTCAAGTACGACGAGGGCGATCGTCATGCCCGGGCGGATCACGCCACGCTCGACCAGACGAACGATTTGATGACGCTCGAGAAGGGTGCGAGGGTGTGGGATTCGACGGGGTCGGCGGCGGCGGAGACCATCGTGATGAATCAGAAATCGGGCGATTTTAAGGCGGACGGGCACGTGGCTTCGACGCGCATGCCGGATCCGAAGGGAAAATCGAGCTCGATGCTGAATACCGATGAGATCATGCAGGCTCGGGCGCAGCACATGGTTTCGACCGATCAGAACGCGAAGATCCACTACGAGGGGAACGCGGTGGCGTGGCAGGGATCGAACCGGGTGGAAGCGGAGCGTCTGGACATCGACCGCGATGCGGGCATCATGGCGGCGGACGGCAAAGTGGTGAGCTACTTCGTCGATAAAGACAAGGATAAGGACAAGGACAATAAGAAAACGGACGGGAAGACGGCTCCGAAAGGGAACACGAAGACTTCGACGACGGCTCCGATCTTTACAGTGGTGCGCGCGCCGCATCTGCTGTATACCGAAGAGACGAGGATTGCGATCTATAGCGGCGGCGTGCAGTTGGAACGACCGGATCTGGCGGTGACGGCCAAGGAGATCAAGGCGTATCTGAACGACGCGAACGCGGATTCGTCACTGGACCGGACGGTGGGCGATGGAGCGGTGAAGATCGTCAGCAGGGCGCACGCGAAAGTCCGCACGGGAACGGCGGAGCATTCGGAATATTACGCCGATGAAGGCAAAGTGTTTCTCAGCGGAGGGAGTCCTCTGCTGGTCGACAGCAAATCCGGCAAGACGCAAGCCGATCAATTGACGTGGTGGGCGAACGATGATAGGCTGCTGGGTAACGGCGCGCCCATCACCCCGGTGAAGAGCATCGTCCGCAAGAAATAGTCCCTGTGCATACCCTGGAAACCAACGATCTTACGAAGTCCTATCGCGGCCGAAAAGTAGTCGACAACGTATCGGTGTGGGTGAAGCAGGGCGAAGTGGTGGGCTTGCTGGGTCCGAACGGGGCGGGGAAGACGACGTCGTTCTACATGATTGTCGGGCTGATTACGCCGGATTCGGGACGGGTACTGCTCGACGGGCAGGATATTACGCCGCTCGAGATGTATAAGAGGGCGCATAAAGGGATCAGCTATTTGCCGCAGGAAGCGTCGGTGTTCCGGAAGCTTTCGGTGGAAGACAACCTGATGGCGATTCTGCAAACCCTGCCGCTGAACCGGCGCGAGAGGCATGACCGGATGGACCGCCTGATCGCACAGTTGGGCCTGGAAACGGTGCGGCACAGCAAGGGGTACGTTTTATCGGGCGGGGAACGGAGGCGCGTGGAGATCGCGCGGTCCCTGGTGATCGAGCCGAGCTTTTTGCTGCTGGACGAACCTTTTTCGGGGATCGACCCGATTCAGGTTTTGGAGCTGCAAAAGATTATTTTCGATTTGAAGAACTCGGGGATCGGGATTCTGGTAACGGATCACAATGTGCGGGAGACGCTGGCGGTGACGGATCGCGCTTACATCATCAATAACGGGCGCATTTTCCGGTCGGGGTCGCCGGAGGCGCTGGGGAACGATCCTGAGGTGCGACGGGTATATCTGGGCGAGAATTTCAACCTGGAGTGGCAGAGCGGGCGCTGGCAGGTTCCGACGGAAAGCTAGAAAAGAAAAGAAGATTCCCGTAAAGGCGCTGAGCTGGCTAACATTATGCTGCGGCGGAGGCGGCTTGTTCGCCCATGACGTTCGCGAAGTGGGCCACTACCATGGACATCTCGCCCAGTGCGCGGGCGGCGGTGGATTCGGAGAAATGACGCGTTACCTGATACCAGGCGCCCATCAGCCGGTAATTGATTGCTAGCATTTGGGTTTCGAGAGGCGAGGGTCCTTCTTCGGCCTTGGGCATGTACTTCAGTAACTGGCGTACCACGCGGTAATCGCTATCGAGCGCGGCGCGAAGTTGGTCGAGGTCGGCGGAACCTGCCTGATTCAGTTGCGCTTGCACCGCAGCGAAGCCAAGTTTATTAGAACAGGCCACTTCGGAGGTGTAATCGCGAGCTGTCTTGGCGCTCAAAATCAGTAGACAGGTGTATCGGAACCAATACGCGAACAGCAGTATCGAGCTGACCGTAATGACGACGGTTGCAATGAGTTCGATCATGCGCGCACTTGCCTCTGTGTCGTCTTGGTCATTGAACTAGATGAAGCATACCATTGGGGATACTGACAATCAATAGAACTCGTGGTACTAAGTGCATTTTCTCCTTTTCTAGGGCGCATCACGTGTGCTAAACACCATATTCGCCGGAATACCCTGGTGCGAACGGGCATATTCCCGGTAAAGCGCGGCATAACTCGCAGTGCAGTACTCGGAGGGCGAGAAGCCTAGTCGCGAGGCGGTCACGTCGATCCAATCCATAGGCCCTTCCAGTTCGAGGAACACGCCGATAGGGGTTTCGTCGATGGTGATGAGGCCGGGTGCGGCTGCGAATTTAGTGCGGTACTTTTCGTAGCGGAAGCCGGGCGTGTAGCCGAGGCGGGCGAGGACGAGCTCGAAGTTGGCGGGATCGGAGACGTCGAACTCGATCTCCTCGCGGCTTTTGTATCGCTCCCGGGTGGCGGGACCTTTATAAGTGACGGTGGAGACGACGCCAGACCGGCGGAGGCGCAGTAGTTGATCGGCGGATTTCAGTTCCGACGCGCCGCGATCGAAGAGCTGATCGCTTTCGAGCGTTCGGGGACCGGAGGCAGCGTAGCCGTGACTCTCAATAAGGTCGCGGGCACTCCGGGGATCGCCGTGGAAAGGGATTTTAACCTCAGTTTCGACCATGGCTCCGCTTTATAAATGATACGATAAGCGAAGGCGCCCGTAGCTCAGCTGGATAGAGCATCTGGCTTCGAACCAGAGGGTCGGCCGTTCGAGTCGGTCCGGGCGCACCACTTTCTCTTTATTTATCAGACCTTTGGAGCGGTATCCCCTGTAGGTTCATTCGCAGCTACCGACGCGGTATGCCCAGAAGTATGCCCACCATTTGCACATCGGGCCTTTTCGATGGCGTCCTTCAGCGTCCCTTGTTGCGGGTGAATATAGCGCTTCGTTATGCTCATATCGCGGTGCCCAGCGAGGTAGGCGAGCGCCCATGGGTCCATATGTGGTGCCCATCTCGTCAGGCAGGTGTGGCGTAGCGTGTAGAGCGGGAACGGCTCAACACTCCACTTTTTGGGTTCACCGTCCTTCCGCTTGGCGTTCGCGATTTTGTTTTCCGGCCCTTCGCAGGCATGCCAATGCTGCCTCTTCACACTAGCTGACTCGATGTGGCCGCTATGGGTTGCCGCTGGGAAAACCCACTCCCCGGCTTGAGTGCCTCTGCGCATTTCTAGAACCGCCGCAACACGCGGCGAAAAGGGAATCCGACGCCGCGCGTTATCAGTCTTGCCGTACTGGATTTCGATAACGCCGTCGCTGGCGCTCTCCCACTTGAGGCGGAAGCATTCCTCCGGGCGAAGGCCGCAATCAAGCAGGATCGTCGCCACGTCGCGCAGCAGCGGCCCCGCCGCATCCAGGTAGCGCCTCTCTTCCTCCCCGGTTAGAACGCGTTCGCGATGACGTTCACCAGAGAGCATGCGAATACGGGGCAGCACCTTCTCAACTTTGCCCCATTCCTGCGCAAGATGCATCATTCGCCTGAGCACTTGAAGCTCACGATTGATGCTCGCAACCTGGAGGTTTGCTTCCTGCCTTTTGGCAACGTAACCCGCCACCTTTTCGGACGTGATGGCGTCCAAGGGTTCAGCCGCCAACTTATCGAACGCCAGCAGGTTCTTGACTCCGTTTTCGTAATAGACCTTCGTCTTCAGTTTTGCGGCGAATGTCGAGCGCACATACGGCAGGAAGTCGTTAGTAGCGAACTCCCGAAGTGAAGGAATTGCCTTACGTTCGCGGATGCCAACTTCACCTTGTGCGAGTCTGGCGCGGTGCGTGGCTTCCATCTGGCGAGCGATACGCTGATTCGTCTGCTTGGTGCTCTCGCGGATCGCTTCGCCGTTCCACGTGAACTTGTACCACCAATTTTTACTCTTCGGTTGCTTGTAGACCGCCATCACTTGCCGTCTTTCTTCGTTGCCGTCTTCCGTTTCTTGCCGTCGCCCTTCGGACGCCCGCCCAGCTTGGCCCACTCGCTCAACTGCTTCTTGGAGTGACTCTCCGCGCGGGCCTTGCCGCCCTGCGCGCCGGTCTTGCGGAAGTATTCCAGCACGTCTTCCGGTATGGTTGGCTTCTTCACGTTCACATCATAACTTAGGCCCTAAGATGTTTCAAGAGGAAAAGGTCCGTCTCCGCTGTGCGGCTTTGATTTCGTTATTTTCGTAAGTGTGCCATGCTCGAATTGTCTTCGTTAAATTCGTTGATTTCGTGGAAGCCTTCATTTCGATGCTCCCTCCGTGACGGTCTTGGCCCAAACGAACTTAACGAGAGTAACGAAGTTCATCAGCATCCTCCGACGGCATACCATCGTTGCGTGGGCTTCTTCTGACCCGGTGTTTCGACCACGTTCGCGACGCGCGCCATTCCCGTCTTTTGTAAGATGGCAAGCGCCGCTTCGATTTGTTCCTTGTTCGCGTTCCGCTGGCACAGATTGCTAATTTCCGTGCGGCTAAGCCCTCCGTTTCCTCTGTCCCTAATGCCCTTCAGGAGTTGGTCTGCTACAACGTTGCCGAGCGAGTCCCCAAAAATGAACCTGGCGGAATCCTCGCAGTATTTCCATACGGCGAGTGCAGCCTTCAGGTGTGCCGGTTCAACTACGTCCGACAGGTCCAGCAGAGCGTAGATGCACGCCAAGCGCATGACCTGAGCCTCAGCCCTTGCCGTTGCGGAACCAAACGGTCCGGGCTTGCCCTCTGTGAGCTGGGGGTAGACTACGTGCCAAAGTTTGCTAGCGCCAGCATCCCGTTGCATCAGGCCCACGGAACGCGCGTAGTCGAGCTGCGTCGTCAACGCCGCACACAGTCCGTCCATGTCCTCTTGTGGCATCGGACCGCCATCTGGAAGGAGTTTCGAGCGATTGGCACACACCCATAGGTAACGGTTGAAGACGCCGTTCAAAGTGGGGATTTCTGACATGAGGCTTCTCAATTCCCCCACGGTGATATGGGCCACCATTGAAATGAACGCATCCTTTACGTCGAGCGGGTTATTCTTCGTGAGCACGGCAAGGTCGCCGCCATCCCACGCTTGCCTGATGACATCGTAGAGGGTACTGCCGGAGCGTTCCGCCGTCCTCAGCACGCGCGAAAACTCCGGCTCATAGATCAGGAGGGTTTTGTTCGGGTCTTCCTTAAGCGCGAAAATCAAGCCCTCTCCGCTTGCAAGGCCGCTCTTGACGCGCTTCTCTGCCCACGTAGGATCTACGCGTCTCAGTACGTCCTTGGCCTGCCCCCACGACATGCCCTTGCGGGCCTTCGCCGTTGCACCCACGAGAACGGTGAACAGATTCGTGAAGTGTTGATCGGCTCCCGCGACGAAATGTGGCCACCGTCCGGTCAGGCTCCCGAACCCAACGAGGAATTGCACCAAGAGCGCGGCGGTATCGGCTTCGGAGTAAGGCTCAATCGCTTCGATGAAATATCCTGCGAGTCCGTAAAACGCTTCACGCGCGAGGGGTGCTGGCCAATTGGGAGTATCGCTTGCGTTGTTGCTCTCGACACAGTCCAGTGTCTTTTCAGATGCTTCAAGCTCACAGTCTTGCTGTTCACTAACGGAGGTCCCGCATCTAGGCATTGCGCACATCCGTCCCGCCCGTGGGCCTGGAAGCGAGCCATGCGTCTACATCCTCACGCCTGTAGCGAACCGCCGAACCCAGCTTCAGAAATCGCGGTCCTTGGCGAAGGAGACGCCAGCGCCGGATAGTCGCCAACGAAACGCCGGTGATCCTCTGCAAATCGCGTTCCTTCAGTAGCGCTTCAGGAACGTTGTTTATGGTTGTCATTTGATCCTCTCTTGGGCGGCTCTATTGGCCGCCTAAGAGAAGAATCACTCAGCCCGCAACGCAGTAAGCAAGACCCTCACGATGCGGTATTTGCGGTATTTGCGGGGGAAATCTTTACCTTATTCGGCCAAAGGGTGGCAGGATCTTTGTCTAGAACTGCTCTGATTCTCTTGTCGTGCGTCGGCTTGCACCTCGGATCATTCGCCTTCCACCAAGTGACCATCGTGCGTGTGTTCCATTTCCCGGGCTTGGCGGCCTTGGCGACCATCTCATGCGTGACCTTGATACCGTGTTCCATTGCCTTCGTTTTAAACCGTGTGAGTAAAGCGTCACGTTCGGTTGCCACTGGGTCCGCACCTGCGCGGCTTACAGTCTCCGATTGCACCGTCAGCGTGGCGAGCGTATTCGCGCCCATGTCGCCATCCATCGAATCGCTTGCCGCTGCGCGCATCATCACGACGGCCTGCCAATGTGCGATTGGGCTTCCGAGGTAGTATTTCTTGAACTGCGCCGCGTATCCCGCCGGCACCTTGTGGCTGCCGAACGTTTCGGTCAATTCCTTCTGGGGGATGTCCACGTACCGAGAGGAATAACGAACATCCTTTCGAAAGCTCATGACAGTCAAGAGACCCCCGACCGTTCGGCGCGGCGGATACCCTACCCATCTATGATCTACCGCCGCATCAAAAACGATTGCAGGAATGCGTTCCGTGAGTAGTCCATCCGTCAGCTGCTTAGCATCGTCAAACACTTTTGCGCACACTTCGTACGCCTCTCTCAGACACTCCAACGGCTTGACACCGGCGAGTCTTTTGGAATGAACTTCGAGTAAGGCGGCGCGGATTCGCCTTTGAACCTGATCAGAAGATGGTGGTTCGGCCATCGCTCCCTTTGCGATTCCCTGAAATGGAATTGCCGCCAACCGGGCAGGGTCCCCGGCTTGTTGCCCCGTCGAGCTAGGCGGCTAACAGCTATTTTACGATTCGGCCGCTTTATCTTGGCCCGAGTTTGGCCTGGAGGTCCTGGAATAGATTCTGGAGAACCTCCGTATCGTATCCCTTCAAGTAGTGCTTGAGCCTACCGTTCTTGGTCTCAGCAACAATACCGGCGGCTTGAATACGGAGCTTTTCTACGGTTCCCTGCGTCGGCGGATTCGCCTTGGAGTCCGCCGGTAAATATGAAAACTTCACGCTCACCTGAACCTTGTAACCCCAATCTCCTTTCAGGATGACCACGCCCGTATTCTCGGTCGTTCTGATGTAGCCGCTGTCCTTGTCGGTTGAAGCCAAATCAAAGTGGTTATCGAGCAGCGTGTTAATCGCAGATTGCCAACACTTTTCGTATTGATTCTGAAGATCGGGCCTAACGGGAATCTCCTTCCAGACCGGGTCGCCGAGAACGAATCTGGATCTCAGCGGACTAGGGACGTCGTCCGCGCTTAGAGAAATTGAAGCAACCGCGAGGAACAGGCAGAGCTGGAGATTGATTTTCATTGTGGAGCCTCGCATTGCATCATACACGTTCGCCACATTACGCGCCCAACGTCCGGGCCAAGTCGGGCAATCCTGGCCGTTGTGTCTCCTTGGACCTATCGCACTCCCGTTGTGTCTCGGGTTCTTCCCAGGGTGGAATGCAATATACTTGTTTCGATCCGCTACAGACTCGAAATTGCAGGCTCAATGAGACTCAGCGTTGGAACTTGGTCGAATGGAGCGGTCCCTACCTTGGCCTTGACCGAATTTCTCGCCACTTTGCCTTGTATTCGTTGTGCATTTTGGATCTTGCTTATCGCAGCAGCGGGAGCGGCGCAGCCGCAAGGGTCGAACAGAAATCCGGAGCGAATAAAAGCCGGGCAAACCAAACTTGAAGTCTCCTCAATCATGGGCCAGCCGCCTCAGACGAAGGGTCACGGGCATAAGGAAACCTGGTTTTACGAGATCGGACCGGATGAAGCCCGCTATGTGCTTGTCGTGGAGTTTGTTGACGGCAAAGTCACGCGCTCACATCCGTTGTTGAACGACGCAAAGAGGCAGAAAGAAGCAGAGAAAAAAGCCGCGAACGCAGCCCTGGAAGCGTCCGACCACCTGACGGTTCCTCTTAGCGGTTGGAATAGCCAGACCGCTTCCGGCGAGCCCGGCTGTCTTTCCCTCCACGAGATGGCGTTTCGTCGTGATGCCATACGGGGATGGGGTGGTTTGCTTGGCGGGGGCAGAAACGCCTATCTTGGTGTCTCTTCAAGCCTCGTCGGCGTCGTCAGTAACGAGTGCGCGCGGGAGGTCCTCGTCAGTATCTACAGCACATTTTTCAACGGCTCAGGGCTTCGCCTAGGAGAGAATAGCGTCGATATTTTGGTCCCGGCGTCTGAGTCGAGAGCCTTTCAGGTGCCCTGGGCGTGCTCTGATGGAGCGAACTACATCGGAGGCGCATCGACGACTTGGATACCTAATTGTCCGGCGGATACGGCGCGATATGTAGTGAGGTACGAATGAAAGCTGACTCGCGCGCTGAAATCGTATTCTTGACCGGCCCCCCATCGGCTCGCTGCATGAAAGTAACAACTATGCACCCAACTTTTGGGTTGCGAAAACTCAAGACCCCGCGCAGTGGCGCAGCCTGCGGCTCGGGGTGGTCGGGAGGAGGGACCCGGAAAACATTGCGGCGCAGGATAAGAACTATCAGTTGTGCGCGCTGGCCTCGATGTAAGCAATCACACGCCGGGTGAATCGACGGGTCGCCGGGCTCAATTGTGCGAGCCCCGCGCCCCAACCGAGTGCGCGCCATTGAAAGGGTATCCTTCCTCCATGGGGTACTACGCGTTGTTCATAGACAGAGACGGTCGGCGTTTTCGGTTCGATACGCGAATCTACCTGTGCGACTGTGAGGATCACAAGCAGGAGGATGGAAAGGGCATATGCCTAGGTGCATTTGTCGGACTGAACCCTGGGTCTGCGGAGCCATGGAAGGAGAGCGATGTCGGCACCTGGAACAGGATATGCGAGGATGGGACGCTCAGACTGATCCGCCGTTGCTTTCTTGAAGCGGGCGGGAGGGAGATGTCTCCATGCGCGTTTGTGCAGGTGTGGAACCTTTTCTATCTATGTGACCCAGAATCGAAGAAGGCGATCCGCGACGCGCGGAAGCTTGGACCACCGCGAACGTGTCCTCGCGAGGGACCACTTCCGCTAAAAATGGTTTGGTACGGCTGGGGCAGCAGTGTACCGTGGTTAGAAAACCGCACGAAATACTTCGTAGACATAGGTCCCGAGAAGGGCGTCTATTATGAAAGCAAGGATGGCTCGCCGAAAATAGGGAAGCCCGGAACTGGGAGCTATGCGGGACATCCTGCACGTAAGCCCAAAGCGTCTGAACGCGAAATGCAAGACCTAATCAGAGGTCTGCTGAGGCGCGCGTAGTGACCCCCTTCCGCCGCATCCCCTTCCCTTGCCGGTCAGAATGCGATTCACGACCAGACCGTGCCAGCGCGCGCCTGTACGCGTCTTGAGCCCTTCCGCGTTCAGTTGTGCGGCTACGCGGTCAAAGCCCAACCCGGACGCCTTTAACGCCGTCATGCGCTCGATTACAGCCCCTTCACCGTCAAAGAACCCGTAGGGCTTGCGGCCTTCGCAACGGCCTTCCTTCGCCCGCATCCGCATCCGCGCGCCTCGGAGCTTGAGCACGATCTGGCTTTTGTCGTACTGCGCAACCGCGCCCATCAGTTGCCGCATCAAGATCCGCGTCGGATCGTTGGCCATCAGGTCCGGTTCGGCGACGCTGACCAGCTCGAAGCCGTTCCGGCGAAGGTCCGCGATGATCGTTTCCTGAATCATCAGGTCGCGCGCGAGACGGTCCAGTTTCTCAATCAGGATCGTCCGCACGCCGTTCGCGTGCAGCGCCGTCATCAGTTCGGCCCACGCCGCGCGGTCCGCTGACTCCGTGGCCCCGCTCACGCCTTCCTCGCGGAATACCCGGACGATTTTGATATCGTGCGACGCGGAGTATTCCTTGATGGCCTTCAACTGGCGCGTGAAGCCGTCGCCCTCAACCTGTCCTTTACCGGAAACCCTGAGGTATGCGTGAGCCTTTGTCATGCTTCGATTATGGGGCCTTTCGGCTCCGGAGTCAATACTTATTCTGTAGAAAATGTATTATTGCTGATTCTAAGCAGCTTACGCGCATCCAACTGAAACAAGAGTCAAGCATAGATCCTACGGCGTGCGCCGATTAACGGTATGCCCAAAAGTATGCCCACCCCGTGCATAGAAGCAATGCTCAGCATTACCTGACCCACGGCAGAGCGTACTGGAAATGCAACAACTTGGGCAAAGCATAGCAAACCTGCAACTAATTGATTTCCCGTGCCTGCTTGACTTCGAACCAGAGGGTCGGCCGTTCGAATCGGTCCGGGCGCACCACTAACCCCAAATATATTGGTTACTTGCAGCTCACGATTTGGTTTTCCTCGGTCCTATTCGTGTCTCTGATTTTGTTTTGCGTGACCATGTGGTTCACTCTGGACCACACCTTGATCGCAGGGCGAACGCGGACGCTGGAGCGGCGCGCGGACCGGCTGGGCGATCTGCTGCGGTCCACGGAATCGGCGCCCGCCTTGACGCGCGCCAACAAATTCCTGGCCTTCGCCGATGCGACCGGCGGAGGGCTCATCCAAATCCTCCATGCGGACGGGACCTTCGCGCTTCCCTCTCCTGCCACCGCCGAATCGTTTCCGTGGCCGGGCCTTGAAAACTCCGATCGCGACCGGCTGGAGGAAGTCACATTTTCCGATCAGCCTTATCTCGTGTTAACGCTCCTCTCCGGGCATCATTCTTCGCATGGCGATCTTGCGGGCTTTCACGCAAGGGCTTACCTGGACGATACCGGCACTGCTGCTGATTTCGGCTCTGGGAGGCTATATTCTCAGCCGGAGAGCGTTGAAACCCGTGGATCAGATTACCGCTGCGGCGAGGTCCATCACGGTTTCGAATCTTGCCGAGAGGCTTCCGGTGCCGCAGACGGCCGACGAATTGCAGCGTCTGTCGGAGACGCACAACGCGATGCTTGCGCGGCTGGAGACTGCGGTGAACGAGCTCAAGCGTTTCACCTCCGATGCGTCTCATGAGCTTCGCAGTCCTCTTTCGTTTATCCGAACTGTCGCTGAGGTTGCGGCCCGGAACGCGAAGCCAGATTCGGCAAGCCGACGCGCCTTCGAGGAAATCGTCGAAGAATGCGGGAAGGCCGGACGCCTGCTCGAAGATATGCTGACGTTAGCCCGCGCCGATGCGGGCAGTGTGCAGTTCGCGTTTGAACCAGTCGATCTGACGCAACTGGTCTCCGCTGTATGCGACAAAGCCCGCGTGGTGGCCGCCGCCCGCGACCATACCCTGACATTTTCCGCTCACGGCGCGCGTCCGCTGCAGTGTGGGCGGATTACGCGAGCGTCCGCCGGCTGACTTGGATTCTCCTCGACGCCATCAAATACACGTCTTCTCCCGGCATGATTCAGGTTTGCGTAAAGGCCAAGGATCAGGGAGTATTCGTTACGGTCGAGGACAGCGGAATCGGTGTCTCCGCGTCGGACCTGCCGCATATCTTCGACGATTTTACCGGGCGGATCCGTCCAGAAGCAACGTAGAAGGTGCTGGGCTGGGGTTGTCCATTGCAAAGTGGATCGCGGACGCGCACCACGCGCAGGTTCAAGTCGAGACCAAGGAACACGTTGGATCGGCATTCCAGATCGGATTTCCTTTCATGGCAGCAGAACACGTGCCGGCGATGATCGCAACAACATGCAATCCCGTAGGTCGATGAACGTCGACCGCGCTGGAAAAACAAGCGCTTGGGGTTAACGCTACTATATTCTTTTGCACATGCGAGGCTACAAGGGAACGGAAGGACGGGAACGCTCGCCGTCAATCGTATCCGCCTCACAGTGCGGAGGACATATATGAAGTCCGTCGCGTTCGCGCTCGTCGCCGCAATCATGCTTCACGCCCAAAACGCCCCTGGTGAACTTCGCGACATCGCCGAGCGCGCCTACATCTACGCTTATCCGCTCGTCCTTATGGAGACGACGCGAGGCGCGATGCCTGTCAATCGCTTCACGCACGTTCCGCAGTTTCCACGCCCCGACTCCCGGCAAGTGATCCGTCCCAATGCCGATACCCTGTATTCCACGGCGTGGCTGGACTTGTCTCAAGAGCCGATTCTGATCCGCGTTCCCGACTCCGGCGGCCGCTTTTACTTGCTTCAATTTATGGATGCATGGACCGAAACGTTCGCGGATCCTGGCAAACGAACGACTGGAACCGCAGAGGCCTGGTTCGCTATCGCCGGACCCAAGTGGACTGGCAAACTGCCGGAACACGTTACTCGATTAGATGCAGCGACGAACATCGTCTGGCTCCTCGGCCGCACTCAGACCAACGGCGCGGCCGATTATGCGAACGTCCGCGCTTTTCAACAGGGCATGCGCATGATGCCGCTCAGCGCGTATCCCGATGGAGTACAAGAGATCGGGTCGGCACGCGCGTTTGGAACCGTCGCGGGAGGCACGCCACCCGACCGGGTCAAAGCCATGGACCCTGTGGCCTTTTTCGCCGCCTTCGCCACAGCCATGAAGGCTAACCCGCCGCATGCGGCCGACGCTCCAACGGTTCGCGAGCTGGCTCGATTGGGAATTGTCCCCGGCCAGGATTTCGATGCGTCAAAACTGAGCGCCGATCAACGGCAGGCACTTGAGAAAGGAGCGCGGGCCGCCTCCGCCCGCGTCGAGGGATTCATTACAGCAGCCGCTTCCACCAAGCCAGGTTGGGGAGGCTTCAACAGCACCATCGGTCGCTATGGAACCAACTACCTTGCCCGGGCCGCGATCGCGCGATTCGGCCTTGGTGCAAACCCACCCGAGGATGCGGTCTATCTCAACAGCAGCGCCGACGGCGCGGGGCAACGATTGAATGGGTCAATGCACTATCGCATGCACTTCGATAAGGCCGGCTTGCCTCCCGTGCGCGCCTTCTGGTCGATTACCGCATACGATCAGGACGGTTATTTCATCGCAAATCCGGCCAACCGTTACGCCATCGGTGATCGCGATTCACTCAAATTGAACCCGGATGGCTCACTGGATCTCTACATTCAGAGCCAGAACCCCGGTCCCGACCGCGAGTCGAACTGGCTCCCCGCAGCAGCCGGACCTTTTAATCTCACCATCCGGCTGTATTGGCCGGAACAACCTATCCTGAACGGGACCTGGCGCCCGCCGGCGCTCCAACGCTTGCCATAACCTGGCGGAGCGGCTATCTTCATCGCGCGACTTCTATGAGCAGCACCCAGGAGTTGAACAATCCTGCGACAAACGAAAAGCAGAACCCAGGAACTGACCAATACAGAGCGCTATTAAGACCCAGAAGCAGACCGAGGGCAACCACGAAAAAAGGGATGGTCGACAAGTGGGTCACGGCCAAGCGGAGACCCAACCACCAATGAGGATTGCCCAAGCGTGCGCGGTGGTACCGGAGGAAGCCCAGGATCTGCATTGTCCACGAAATGAAGCTGACCACCAGAATTTCGATGCCGAGCGTGAAAAACGACTGGTGCGGCACGACCATCAACGAGCACACGAAGAAGACCTGGAGAAACTGCACGAGGGACTCGACCACGCGAACCGTCAGCAGCCGGGTCCCGACGATTTTCGTAAGGTTGATCGAGGCTGCGACGAACACCAGCCCAGTGAGAGTCGCCGCGGCGCCGGCTTGCATAGAAAGAAGCGTTTGCCAGCCGGAAAGAGAGTCTGGAGACATGAGAACAGCATATACATTCAGTCTGCCGGTCGCAGCGCCGCAAGGCGAAACGCAGAGGAAAAGAATTCCCGGCCAGGATCTCATCGTGAAGGTTCCTCGCCCAGCGAACGGCCATATTCGAGCGACCTCTGGCTGACTTTTGAAAATTCCTCGCATAAGCAGTTCCGATCCGGATCGGAACCAGCCGCAGTCAACTAGCCCGTCACCAACCGGTCTACGAGACTCGCCGATTCGACTATCGCCTGCGTGCATAGCGAGGCCGACGGAGTGCCTGGCAGAGAAAGGCTCAAGGTCTTCGCCACCTTGTTACCGAGAGCTTCAATGTCGTTATTTAACAGAGCGATGTCGCGGGCTCGAATCTCCCACAGCGTTCTGCGATCCAGCAGGGTCAACCCGCGCCTCGTATCCAAGCGCATCGACGGCGAGATTGTGAGCGACACGATAAACCCACGCCCGCGGAGCATCTATTTTCGAGCCGTTCCGTAACGCCGCGTAGAGCCGAAGGAACGCTTCCAGCGTTGATTCCTCCGCTTTCGCCCTGCTCAAGCCGACGACGATCAAGGAACGGAAGACCCCATCCCGTTCCGCGGAGTAGAGGTAAGTAACCTGCAGTCTTTGAAGGCCCTTACCAAAACTTTCGTCTAGCATCAGGAGCGATCCTGACAGCACTTGGCCCCGGCTTCGAATCCCATCACTGTATTAGACTGTTATCGCCACACTACATGTTGCGGGCCATTTTCGGTTGGCAGTTATAGGCCGCTAATGATATCAGCTTCCACATAACCGCCGCAGTGGGTGTCTAGCCGGTGATTCCGGCGAGCCGACGATGTTGCACAATGATACGCCGTTATACAGCAGGGGCATCACGTCCGTGGCAAGGCCCGGATTCGGGAGCGGAGGCGCATGGAAGAGTGAACGGTTTTTATTACGTGAGATCTCTGTAGCCCGCCTGTCATTCATTCCCATTGGCGGATCGGCATCACCAGGTATAATTCGGTGCGATTGGGCAGATGTGAGACGTATGCGGAAATATCGGGTCGAAGCACCCTGGCTCATCATGGTGATATCCGAGAATTGCCGGAAGACAAGTCCATTCGTTTGATCCTTTGCGCAGGAGCCTGTAGTCACCTGCAGACTCCGATGGTCAATCGAGCTCAGTCGCGTCCTTGGTGATGAATGCGGAGCCGGCGCGTAGCGCATCCGCGATCTTCTTCGTGTCAGTCACTGGCAATCGATTCGACGACTGAGGGAAGGCAGTGACTGCGGTCAAAAGAACACTTGTGAGTAGCTTCATCCCCTCTGGTACGGATCATGTGTTTCCCCTTGCCATGTCCTGGCCGCCTCCTGAGGGCGTTGCTTTTTCGAGCCGTTCCAGGCGCCGAGAGAGATGTTTCGCGATCATCTCAGGTCCTCCGGGCGTTTTAGCTGTTTAAACCGTCGCGTGATTGCTTCTGCTTGGTCATTTCCGGCGCCTGCAGATCTCCGCGCCGTGTTTCCGCAGAAACTGTTTGCAGTTCCTTCGCATTTATGTTGGCCGGGCAACTGTCACTCAATGGTCCACGACTTCGTCGCTGGCGAGAGATCCACGTTGCCTGCACTGTCGACCGCACGAACGAGGAACGTATGAGGGCCGACAGCAAGATCGTCCAGAAACACCTGTCCCGAACAGGACGCCCAGGCCGCATAATCGAGGCTGCATTGGAAATCGGCCCCATGCTTCGATTGGAACGAAAACGATGCCGTGCGGCCTGTTGTCGTTTTGACGTCCGCTTCCGGAAAGCCGGTGAGCAGCACTGTCTCAAAGGGAAGGGGGTCGACCGAGACGCCCCTCCTGGCCGGTCCGGGGTTTCCATTCCCGTCAAGATCCCTGGCCGCTACCACCAATCTCTTCATGGCGGCGGGCAGTGCAGTCGAGGAATCTGCCGAAGCACATGCGGTCCAGCCCGCGGTCGCGTTCCTGGTGCACTCCAAGGTCGAATCCTCGTCGGTGAGGACGCTGGTAGAGCCCGTATGTAGAAGGCTCTTCGGCTGAAGAGGGCCATAGTGGGGAAGGAAGTCAAAATGCAATGCCAACGGGGTCGGATCGCGAAATCCGCTGTAGTGCGCGGTGATGTCCACCGAATATATGCCTGTCGAGAGTGCGGTGTAGGTCACGACTCCGCCATCGCACGTGCTGGCATACGCCGAAGTGCTGAGGTGGCAGTCGAACTGCGCGGAGGGAGCCGGCTCGGTGGAGTGAAAATGGATCGTCAGATTTGTTGCTCCATTGACGGTCGATACCTGATAACTGTCGAGAAGCGTATCGATGCCGACGGTGAAGGTGGATGTGCTGGTAGCCGTGCCGTCCGGCGTCGTCACCGAGACGGTCCCTGTCTGGAATGCGATGTTGGGAACGGCGAAGGTGACGGCGCTCGCGGTCTTGCTGGTAATCCCAGCTGATACTGGACCTTGGCTTCCCTGGATTGACACTGAAGTCGCTCCCGCCAGGTTGTTGCCAATAATCGTGACACTATCGCCGGGCAGCGCCATGGCGGGCGAAATCGAGGTGATTTGCGGTGGCGAACCGGGGGTGCGGAACGACTGCGTGGCGCCAATATACGTCGTGCTGCCGGTGCTGTAGCACATCCGCCAGTAGCGATAAGCCCCCGACGGAAGATTCGAGAAGGTAATCGTCACCGGGCTCACCGTTGGCGAGGACTGAATAACTGACACATTATTTGTATTCGACTGGCATGTAGAGGCAGACGGCGGTGTGGCCGAGTGTTGGGCGAATACGGTTCCGGTAGTATTTTGGCGGTCGAGAGTTGCCGTGCCGGTCGCAGTTGTGCTTGTCACGTTGGTTGTCGAAGGCGACGGATACGTTATCGTCGGCATCCCGGACGAACCGCTGATTCGTACTCCAACGCGCGGATACGCCCATGGGCTCTCCACTCCATCAATGGACCAGACGGCCGCGGTAAGGCAAGAGAAACACGCGACCGTCGGATCCGAACTGGTCACGGTACCCGATAAGGGAACGGTGGAAATCAGTGGGACTTGGATTTGCCAGCCGAAGCCCTGAGCGGTCGGCCACGCGGCGTTGGTCCCACCGGTCGGATAGAATCCCAGACCCCCAAGCAACCCGGTCGATGGCGCCTGAGGACACTGGGCTGTCTCCGGTGAGGTCGCAAAGGTAGAAAGGTTCACGGCGAGACACTTCACCGGAAATGCGGCGCTAATCGCAAGCGAGGTGCCATCGGGCAGAAACAATTCTGGGGCCACCTGCGCGCCGCCGGCGCAGGGTTTGCCTGTCACTCCCCAACTTACGCGGGCATAGTAGACCGTATTCACCTGGGGCGGAGAGTTCGGGTCACCGAACCAGGCAACGGAAGAGAGGCTCAAGGTTTCAGCCTGCTGGGTGATGCAGTTGATGGTATCCACCGGCATGGCGGTAGCTTCATTCCATCCCGGCGCTGCATTGACTGGGGCGATCGACCAAAGCACGGCGAGAAATAAAACGCCACGCATCAGCGAAGCCAGCGACATTCGAGTGATACTTTTCATTGTTATTTCCTCCGAAACGAACGGGACGGGAAGGTTTACCATGCTTCTCCCGCTCATGCCGCTCTCATTCGAAGTACGCGCAAAGGAAGGACAAACCGGTTCACTGCCGCAAGAAATACTTTCTGGGCAGCGGAGCGTTGGCTGTGTTTTGGGGCGGGCGTCGCGGTTCTGCCTTAGTTAGCAGAATCCAGGAATCTGTTAACTTAGCCAGTCTGTTTTAGCGCGACGTATCCGGTAGTTGGGACTCGCTGGCTAGAAACTTGACTAACGGCGTGGCGTTAAGCAACGGGTATACATTGAAGACCTCGAAGCGTTTAGAGACGCGGCTGACCTAGCGAAGGCCCGATAAAGCATCCGCCAGTCAACTCCCATTATCCGTAGCAACTCCGAGGGCAGGACTCACTCTGAAAGGTGTCGACCGGATTAGGTGACGGCCATACTATTTCCCTGACTTGCTCCCGCCTGCCATCGGGATGTACGATCACGACCTGCCACACTTTCCGCACGATCATGGGTGCGATAGATTGTTCCAATCGTTCCAAGCGCCGAGAAAGATTTTTGCTGATCACTTCACTTTTCGGCCTTGACCAAGGTCGACGGGTCGGGCGCCGCGGAGACCGCACAGCTCCGCCCCGTTTTCCCGCAAGAACCGGAACCAACGATGGGGAGCCTGGAGAAAGCCAATGCTCGCGCCGGCATTATTTGCGTGACGTCCAGTTTCGCAAAAAATCGCGTTTGCGTCAGGGTGGCCCGTTCGTCTGGCGCGCCAAGCGAATCGCGAATTTTTCTACCTTGGCTTGCTCATCGTCCCGTCAGGGCGCCTCTTGCACTGCGCTGTTTGGAACCAATAGTCGTTTGTAATCAGCAGTGCGGCTGCGAGCTAGCCACAGATGGGATAGGGTTCGCTGATTCGTTTGGGGACCCAGTAAACCGGGGCCACAGCGTAGTTAACATCGAAAAGATGGGTCTGAAGTCGAAACGTAATTGAATTCCCTGAGCCGTAGTCGGTTCGAACTAGAAGTTTCGGGCCAGCGCGGTCGATCGCGAATCGACCGTGCTTGGCTTTACAAATGACCGCTCAAGAAGTTCGCACATACATTGGATATTCAGGCTGGGCCTCGCGCAAGGTGCTAGAGTCCGCGCTCGCCCTGCTGCCCGAGGACCGAACGAAGCCGATGAGCGTCTCCCACGGAAGCATCGCGAACACGCTGGCTCACATTTACTTCGGAGACGCGATCTGGTTTTCGCGAATTGCCGATCCTGACTTTCCGGTGCCGCCCCGTAATGCACTCCCATCGCTCGATCTTGTTATCGAAGAATGGCCTCAATTGCAGGCCAAGTGGGAAGCCTGGGCAAATTCGGCCACTGCCTCAGACCTCGCCCGTGAGGTTCCCTTCAAGTCACGCTTTGTCGGCAACGCCGGCCTTCCTGCGTGGCAGATCGTGGTGCATGTAGTGAACCACGCCTCGCTACACCGCGGCCAAATCGTCGGCATGCTGCGCCAGCTTGGCATGAAGCCCCCCGCGACGGACATCGTTGTTTTACTATTTCGATCGAGCCGCGCCTGTTGCCCACTAGCGAGATTCGGCGCACCCCTCAAATTCGGCGTTCTGGGCAGCAGCCGATAATGCTACTTATCAGGCGCCGGTCCGAAGCTTACCTGGGCCCTCCCCCGAAAAGCTTCATCGTACCTCGGCCAGAACTGCGCTCGGCGTGGGAACCGCCCGCAGCAGAGCCTGCCGCTCGGCCGCTCTGAAACCGAGCTTTTCGCAAGTGATGTATCGCTCTGTTTCGCAGGATTTCGCTCAACCGCTACAGTTTCGCTACATCAGGATGTTGCTGCGTCGTCTAATAGGACGCAACCACGCTTAAATCCGAGGTATCACGCCACATGAACTTCCCACACCGCAGACTAGAGAGGGCTTCCTGTTCGGGCGATTGCACGCTGGTCAACAGAATATGCAATGGTCTCAGAATTACGCCGGTAGCGCGTTTAGAATCCAGCTCGCCTCAAAGGCGGAGAGCTTTGGCGCCTGGAGCGCTAATTGCCGTAGGCGTGCGCCGAGCGAAGTGACCGTGTCATTCGGTGCATAAAATCTCTCGGATATTTGAATGGGAACGCCTTGCTCTTCGAGATTTTAATTCCTCAGGTCGAAACCAACGCGGCAACTCGGCGAAGAAAAATGGCTGGAGGCGCATCCGCCGGGTACGCGGATTCTGGTGCGTTACGATCCCGCCAGACACACGACGGCGGTGACGACCGACCGGCTGGTCGGAGGACCTCACACGCAAGGCAATGTCAGATCGCTTCAAGTTTGCACAGGAAGCTTCGCGTCCTGCTGACCTTATACTTGCGGTCTCAGACACGCCGCCATTGCCTTCAGGATTGAAGGCAGCAAAGTCTGCCAGGACATAAATCGACCGGCGCTGGCTTGAGGGAGCACACGGTAGTAGGCCCGCAAATAGTCCTCTCGGTACACCCAAGCGATCGCCATAAAGTGCGGGAACTGCCATAAAAACATGATGAGATAAAGGAACCACGCCGAATGCGTCAAACCTCCGGTGGCCACAGCCCACCCGATCAGCGGCGGCATCGCACCGGGAACAGCGCCGGCCAATGTGCATAGGGGGGTCTTTCATTTTAGAGGAGTATACAAACCCAGGTAGCCGGCGAGTGTGGCGACAGCGAGCGACGCCGCGAATCCATTGACTTCCACGGCGAGAACGATGACGCCGGCGAGTGATGCCAGAATCCCGAACGCTAGGGCGGACGAGGGTTCCACCCTGCCGCTGGGGAGCGGCCGCCGGGCGGTCCTTTTCATTCGCGCATCGAATCCGCGTTCTAAATACTGATTCAGGGTGCCCGCGCCGCCGGCGACCAACAGAGTCCCGAGCAGGGTATGAGTCAGAAGCAACAACCGTGGACCTTTGATTTGCGCGGGCGCGCCTAAGTAGAAGCCCGTAAACGTCGCGATCAAAACCAGAAGATTGATTTCCGGTTTTGTTAAAGCCCAGAAGTCCGCTAAGACTGCCGGAAATCGCGCAGCCACCGGCTTCGGCGGGACTGGCGGTGCTTCCAATATGAGCGTTGAATCTATTGTCACGTCAGACAACCTGCTTCTCCATGAAACGCTTCTCAGGCGATAGCAGGCGGAATGCCAGCGCCGCCACCGGACAGAGGTAAGCAAATGAGACCCAGAGCCACATTAGGGCGCCGGCGCAGGCCTGGTCGTTCAGTGCCGAGGCGTCGAGCAACTGTGGAGCAGGCAGATAGTGAGAATAAACGACGCAGTTACAAAAACAGAGAAACGCGGAACGAGCGTCGCATGGAAAGGCGGCGAGGAAAAGATAAAGCGGAATTGACCAAACGGGCCACTCGGCCTAGGTGGGCCAGGGGCGGATGACTGGCCACCAAAACAGGATACCGGCGATCAAAAAGCAGCTCTGCTCTATCACATGCCCGAGTTCCGATCGCATTCCCACATCGAACACGGCCGGAACATGCCAACCGATCACAACGGCAGTGCAAGTGAGCCAGCAGAAAACAGGATGAGTGATCACTGGGCCAAGCCGATGCGGAACGGGGCGCCGATAAAACCACTCAGAGAGACTCGGCGGAAGTCCGTAGAGCAAGGTGATTACCGGAGCCCCCAACAGAATCAGCGGAGCTGCCACAGTGATTATAAGAAGATGCTGTGCCATATGTGCCGCGAGGTAATGGTGATCGAGCATCGCCAGAGGAGACCCTGTAGGCGCTAACAACATAAACACCCCCGCTACAAATGCCGCAGGTCTCCATACCAGCACCACCCCTGGGAAAGCCGTGCGTAGTTTATCCCACCCCCACAAATATACGAGCGCAATCAAAGTCAAAACAGGCAGTGACCAGGAATGCATAGGTAGCCCTAGCGGTTCGCTCCGAACGGGTCACGAGACGCGTCGCGCGCCGGCGCCTGCCCGGCCGGATGCAAGGTTTCCAAAAAGGCGACCAAAGCCGTGGTCTCCGCCGGATTCAAGCTGTTCCCATGCGCGGGCATGTTTCCGCGGCCTTGCAGAACCTGGCGGATCAACTGGTCCTCGGTAAGCCGCGCGGCGACCGAGTTCAGCGCCGGACCTCGCTCGCCGCCTTTCTCACCGAGCATGTGGCAGTTGTGACATTGCTTGCCCTGAAATACTAGCGCTCCTTGACGTTCGAGAGCGGTTCTCCCCTTAAGCATGTTTTTCGGAATGGGCTCTGCGCTCCAGGCATTCATTTCCGGGCTCCAGGGGCTGTAGCCGGCCAGATGTGTCAACGATCGCAGCGCGACCGCGATCAGAAGCACGGTCAGCACGGCAATCGGTCGCCGCCGCCACCTCTTTTCTCCTTCGCCGAACAGAAAAGGAAGTAGTAGAAGTCCGCCGATCGCAAGCGGGGGGACGATCAGCAGCACCGGCGTCTCCATTGAAGGCGGCAATAGCGCGAGCAAAGCGTAGAGCCACGGGAAAAAGTAATCGGGCTTGGGAACGGTCTGAATGATGGTCGGATCCGGCTGCCCGGAGGGGCCGAAAGGACCGAAATAGGCCGCGCACAAGCCGACCGCGGTCAGCACGGCGGCACCGAAGAGCAAGTCTTTCCAGGCTCCGTAGGAGAAGAAAGGTACGCCATCCGCTTTAATCAGCGCGTGATATTCGGATTCGTAGGTCGCCTTCTTCACCAGGCGACCGGGCATGGGCCAGTCATTGATGCCGAGCTTCAACACCATGAGAAGGTGCACGCCAGCAAACGCGATCAGCATTCCGGGGATGACGAAAACATGTAACACACGAAGAAGCGAGAGGGGGTGGCACCGGCGATGATGGGCCCTCCGAGCATCAGCTTGACGATGGCCGGGCCTGCCACCGGGATGCGGCTTGCAATCGACGCCCCGATGCCCAAGCCCCAAAAAGCGTCCTGATCGAAACGCAGCACTTGTCCGGTGAACGCCATGCCCAGCGTCATCAGCAGAAGAAAAACGCCTACGATCCATGTCAGCTCGCGCGGGAACTTGTAGGCTCCGAACAGAAACACCTGCACCATGTGGATCAGCACGATGGCGATCATGAAGTTCGCGCCCAAGCCGTGCAATGCGCGGATGAACCACCCCAAAACTACATCGTGGTTCAAAGCCTGCAAGCTGTTCCACGCTTCGGCGGCGGACGGAATGTAGCAGACCGCCAGGAGAATGCCGGTGACCACTTGAAGGGTGAACACAACCAGCGCGACGCTTCCGAACACGTACCACCAACCGGACGTGCTGCGTGGAATCTGATGCTCCGCCATTTCGCGCACCGGCGCGGCGAGCTGCAAGCGGTGATCAAACCTCTTTTCGCATCCCTGGCAATTCCCGACCCGCGCCGTGCTCGCCCCCGGCGTGGGAAGTTCACCGGCTTGAATCAGAACGCCGCCGCTTTCGATTTTATGCGGATACTCGAACAACCCCCGTTCCGGCGGACCGGCCGCGCGCGCCTTCGCGATAAGGGCCTATGGAGAGCTGTGCCCGGGTGCTGCCCTGGAGGCACAATAGGCTACCTGGCCGCCGATCTTAGAACAGAGCTTTCAAGCCGAACTGCAACTGCCTCGGGGCTCCGGCGGCAGTGGTCTGGCCGAAACCGTTGGTGCCCACTGTCGCATCGGGAGCGGTTGTGAACGGCGGAGTATTGGTCGAGTTGAACACCTCGAATCGCGCCTGAAGACGGACACGTTCCGTGAGGGGAAAAATCTTCGACAGAATCAGATCGAGGTCGGAGACTCGCGGCATCGCCATCGTGTTCCTCCCCAAGCTACCGTACATGTACGCAGGCTGGATCGCGAAAGCCGCGGTGTTAAACGCCCGATTGACGCTCCACGGCGCCGAATACGGGTCACCGACTAAATTTGGCCGGTCTACGATCGAAATGGTGCCGTCGTTGGCGGGGTTGCCGGTGTCGACGATGGTGTAGGGCAGGCCGGAGTGTCGGCTAAAAATCCCTCCGATGCCCCATCCGCCCAAGAATCCATTCACAACCGCCGGCATCTGCGAGCCGAAGCGGCGTCCGCGCCCCACGGGAATATCGTAGAGCATGCTGGTGACAAACCTCTGCCCTTCGTCCTGGTTGTCGAGCGATTTTTCCGCGCGCATATTCAGCGGATCC
>Ga0210388_10000057_pt1 | contig 157156 bp, 165 predicted proteins | sample IncBWC19OmetaG_FD_155485 | JGI IMG/M metagenome (GOLD analysis project Ga0210388, IMG submission 155485) | Forest soil microbial communities from Barre Woods Harvard Forest LTER site, Petersham, Massachusetts, United States - Inc-BW-C-19-O ...
CAACCTGATCCGCATCCCCAAACTGGCTGCAGCCTAGCCAACAGACCTCAAACTCCCCAATACGCCATCCCAACAACCGAACCCCAACAGAAAAAACGCCTCATTCTTTACGTTTTTCAGCGGACTGTTAGCGCCAGAACGAGCCCGCCGGAACGCTATGGGCGTTTTGTGACGATAGCGCAAAGCGCAGCGCGCACGTCAAAGCGAGCAGCTAGTTCCCCCTTTCGTTTCGTCATGGCCGGGCTCGTCCCGGCCATCCACGTCTTCCTTGCCGCAATCCCGTCAAGACGTGGATGCCCGGGACATGCCCGGTCATGACGAGTTTCGCTAAGCAGGCCGCCGTTTTCCTTGCCAAATCGGGCGCTGCCCGATATCAGGTGCGGGCGTTTTCGGCGGCTTTCGCCGGCGCGCCGCTTGGTCCGCCGCAATAGCTCAGTTGGTAGAGCACGTCATTCGTAATGACGGGGTCACAGGTTCGAGTCCTGTTTGCGGCACCAGCCTTTTCGATCCCTGCGGTCGCCAACTCGTCCCTTCAGCGCGCCACGAAGAAAAAATCTGCGCTGCCGGCAAGCGTGCCCCAAGCTGCGTGTCGGGCCGAATAGCAGAAACGTATTCCGCCAATTCGAGGCGGTTGGCGCAATACGCTTCGCTATTGCGCCCGATGTTTCGGCTTGAGCCCGCGAAGCCATGAAGCCATTCGTGATCACCGACTAAGGAACGTTTCGAACGAGCCCCGGTTGTCCTTGGTAGCAATCAACCAGGGAAACAATCATGAAACTCGCAACGATAACGTTGGCATCGGTCCTCGCCTTGAGTTCCTCGATGGCGTTTGCGGCCGGTCCCGCCGCTGGCAGCGCCGGAACAGGTACCGGAACGACTGGATCGAGCACCACCACCACCGGCAGTGCAACGACGCCGGGCGGAAATATCGGCGCCAATACGCCGATCAACCCGTCCGGCAACACACTCAATCCCAACCCCTCGCCGAACGGGTCGACTTCGACGCCGAACGGCTCGGGCTCGGGGGTGAACCGAAACCAGCCGCGCTGATCCATCAAGGGAGAAATTCGAAAAAGCCCCGTGCAAACGGGGCTTTTTCTGTGTCATATCGAGAACGGGAACGCGTGGCTGCTGTTGCGGCAGCGGCGATTTCGCAGGTTTCTCCAAATAAATCCCGCGTGAGCGGGGTGGTCCATGCTCCGTCCGTTCGCCATCTTGGAATACGGTGCGTGACACGTCAGGGCAATTCAGTCTGGTGTCGCGTCGAAGCAAGGGAATGTTCTTGATCACTTCAATCGACTTCTTCGGGAGAAAGCCGCGACAGGCCTTATCGTGCTTCCCCGTGCTGCTGCTGTTGAGCGGCTGCGGGGAGACGGGACCCGACTGCGGTTCTTCCGACGTGCGCAGCTCCGTCGTCAGGAGCGTCGCCGACAACAGGAATAATCCGCTGCTGAATTTCGCGGTGCAGAATTCGGACGCGGTCGACGAGATGATGCGCAACGCGAATTCGCCGGCCGAAAAATCGGCGATCTTCGAAAAAGCGAAACAGGACGCGATCTACTCGCTGGACGACACCATCGTCTTGAATTCGAAAAAGGCCGGGGCTTCGTCCTGCACCGGGCTGATGTATGTGAAGGTCGGCGACACGGTGGCCCAGAAAGAGGTGGAATTCAGGGTGGAGCAGACGGCGGACGGGAAGATTTCCGTTTCAGTCAGTCCGTTTCTGTTCTGAGCGCGGGTAATTTTGCCCGTCGGGTTAATTTGTCGCAGCTCATTCTGCTTTTCCGAATACGTAAATCACCCTATATCCACCCCGTCCCGCCCCACCAAAGGGGCGTTGCGCAACGTCAACAACGCGGGGCGGGATGCGGTGGACGCGAATGGCGCTTTCAAGACGTGGGCGCCGGACGCGGACGGCCAAGTCGTGTGGTTCTGGCACCTCGACGCCGGTGTCAAGTTTGCGGAGGCAACTCCGCAGGCGACGGAGACAAACAAGCCCGAGCTCCGGGGAGATCACGAAGCAGCCGTTAAAACCATTCGCGTGCGGGAATGCCGGGTTTCTCCGGTGGACTCGTGGTGACTACGCTCGTGTGCTTTGTTTTATTTCGCACGCGAGGCTGCGGGTGCATCGAGCGCCCGGCATTCCCCACGCCCTTTGTTCAGAGGGCGGGAATAAATGGATACCTCGCGCAAAAAGTATGCGGCGAGAATGCGGTGGTATGCCCAGTCGTCATTGCGAGGAGCACTTGCGACGAAGCAATCCATCTCTCCGCTTGCCGCGCCATGGATTGCTTCGCTGCGCTCGCAATGACGAATCAACCGCAAGTCCGCGCCACCCATTCCACGTCGTCCCTGCGAACGCAGGGACGACAACTGTTGCGGATTGGCGACGGCGCGCCACGCGGCCGTCACCCCTCCTGCAAACTCAACGCCGCCTCGCCGGCGATTTCCGCCAGCTCCGGCTGCAAGCCGCCAAAGCGGCGTTCGCGGCCGTGGAAGGAGGTCAGCGCCTGGCGAAGCTCGTCTTCGCCGAAATCCGGCCACATGGTCTTCGTGAAATGCAGCTCCGCGTAAGCGCTCTCCCACAGCAGGAAGTCGGACAGCCGTTGCTCGCCGCTGGTCCGGATCACGAGGTCGACGTCGCGCATGCCTGCTTCGCCGGTGACGAGGCTGGAAAATGCTTCGCGCGTCAGCTCGCGCAGACTAGCGGCCTTCGCCGCGGCGTTGAGGATGGCGTCGCGGGCCGAATAGTCCACCGCGATGCGCAGATGCAGCACGTCGCCGTCGGCGGTCGCGGCCTCGGCGCGGCCGATGGCGTCGGCGATGCCAGAAGGCAGGCGGTCGCGGCGGCCGATCACGGTGAGGCGGACGCCGTTGCGCACCAGGCTCTCGACTTCGCTCGCCAGATAGAACCGCAACAGCTGCATCAGCGCCGACACTTCCGCCTTCGGCCGGCGCCAATTGTCGCTGGAGAATGCATAGAGCGTTAGCGTGCCGACGCCCTGCTTGGGCGCGGCCTCCACCACGCGGCGGATCGCCTCGACGCCGGCTTCGTGCCCGCGCAGCCGGGTCAGCCGCTGCCGTTTCGCCCAGCGGCCATTGCCGTCCATGATGATGCCGACATGCAGTTTGGCCGAAAGATCACTTTGCATCACAAAGTTTCCTTGCAAAAAAGGGGAGAGTCAAACCGGGAGGATGCGAAACCTGGCGGCGGGGGCGTCTTCCTTGCCGGCGGCCCTGGCGGCGTCGCGGACCAGGCCTTCGAGCACGGCGAGATAATCGAGAAAGCGGCGGCGGCCGGTCCTGGTCAGGCGGCACGAAGTATGCGGGCGGTTGCCCTCATAACCCTTGGTCACTTCGACGAGGCCGGCTTCCTGCAGCACGCCGAGATGCCGGCTGAGATTGCCGTCGGTCAGCCCGCAGAGCTGCTTGAGGTCGGCAAACGCCAGCCCCTTGGGATGGGCCATCAGCGAGGTCAGCAATCCCAATCGCGCCTTCTCGTGGATGACGCGGTCGAGACCGTCATAGGAAAACGGCGCGTGGTTGGCTTCAGTCTTCGACATCGTCTTCTCCGGAAGCAACATGCAGGATCGCGGCCATCAGCAACTGGCCGAACACGAACGGCAGGCCCATGGCCCAGGGCGACAGCGCGTGGCTCTGGCTCGACAGCAGCAAGGTCGCAAAGCCCGCGACGAAATACCACGCACCCGCAAACGCCACCGTGCGCGGCAGCGAGCGGACGGATGCGAAGATCCCGAGGCTCACCAAGAGCTGCCACAGGCCCGGCAGCATCCACAGCGTTTCGGGTGCGAACTTCCACAGCATCGCCGCCAGCAGCACGCCGGCCGCGCCGGCGGGGAGAAATTGCTCGACCGCTTGCAGGATCATGGCGTCGGCGAGGCCCGAATGATGCCGATGCGAGCGCGCCTGCATCTCGATCCAGATCAGCGCGCCCGAGACCACAGCTGCTGCCGCCCAGCCGGCGAAGAAGACCAGCGGATGGCCGGTCGGATCGTCGAGCCACCAGAATTGAACCAGCGTGGTCAGGAGCGCCAACGCGCCGGTAGCGGCGATCGCCGCCGGGCCATAGCCGCGAAACGCCGTGCCGGCGGCAATCTGGCTGCGAATGGCGAATATGTCGGCCAACGCCTTGTCGAGATCGCGCATCAAGTGCCCCATAACCACTTTGCAATACAAAGCATACGCGATTGCAAAGTAATGGCAAGCCCCCGGGCGGGCGATCAAGCCCCCAGACGGCCAAATCAAGAACCCCCGGCGCGTCGAGGGGGCGCTGTGCGTGATCTAGCTCACATAATCGAGGTTCAGATTGCCTTAACTTCCCCTCAACACCGGACAGCAACCGCCCACCACAGGAGACATCACATGCGCAAATTCGCCCTGATCGCATCGCTGGTTCTGATATCCGCAACCGCACAGGCCGGGGAAACACGCAACCTGAGCCTGGCCTCGGGTGACGAGATGACCGCCACGCAGCCGGCCAAGCCGGTCGAAGCGCTCACGCCCAAGATTTCGGCCGGGGAGTCCGCCGAAGCGACGGCGCCCGCCGAAGCGGTTGCGCCTGCGGAAGCGCCGAAATTCGTCGACCGGCCGTCGCCCGTGAGCCCGACGGCGGAGGCGCCGAAGGCCGATACGGCCACGCCCGCTGCCGCCGCCAAGCCGGTCGCCGACAAGACCGCGAAGGCCGACAAGCCGAAGCACCGGCACAATTGGTCGGAAGCCCGCATCATCGGCGAGCTGCATCGCTACGGCGTCTATTGGTAAGCCGACATCGCGATCCCGGTATCGGCCGATCCGCCAAAACGCGCGATCGGCCGATGCTTCAATTTTCCGGGAGATGTGAAGCCGTTCACATCGACAATACGCAGTCGGCTTATTGAAGGGTGCAAGCCTGCTGACAGGAGATGCCCATGTTGTCGTCACACGGTAGCCAGCGCCCCGAACATCGCGGCATCGATCGGCTGGCCGTTGCGCGAACCCTCATCGTGCAGGTCCTCGTCCTGGTCGCGCTGTCAGGTGCGTTCGTCCGCTATGTCGATTGGTCGTCGGCAAAGGCGTTGGCGGATTTCTCCGCCGCAACCAAGCTATCGGCCCCCGTCGCGCAAGCGCCTTGCGCCGGGAGCGCGTGAGAAATCATTACTTCCGTCATTGCGAGCGAAGCGAAGCAATCCATCGCGCCGCAAGCTGAGAGATGGATTGCTTCGTCGCTTCGCTCCTCGCAATGACGACCTCGCCCTATTGCGAAACCGTCTGCACCACGCTCGAGACCGGGCGGGTGCTGGCGACCGGCACCTTCAGGCTCTTGACCAGCGCCTCGTCATATTCGGGCAGCGTCTGCAGCGAGGTCTTCGCCTTGATCTGCACGACCTTGTAGCCGCCGGCCTTCAGCCGGTGCAGCAACTCCGGCAGCGCCTCGGCGGTGTGCTTCTGGAAATCATGCATCAGGATGATGCCCTTGCCCTGCTTGTCGAGCTTGGTCATGACGGTGGTGATGATCTGCTCGGGATTCTTCGCCCGGAAGTCGAAGGAATCCAGGTCGCAGGAGAAGATCGCGATGTTGCGCGAGGCGAGATAGGCCATCGCCGCCGGCCCATGCTGCAGCTCGGGGAAGCGGAAGAACGGCGAGGGCGCGGTGCCCAACGCGAGCTTGACCGCGCTATAGCCCTTCTCGATCTCGTCCTTGGCGATCTGCTCCGTCATCTTCCTGGTGTTGAGGTTGGCGTGCGACCAGGTGTGGGCGCCAACCGTATGGCCGGCAGCCAGCACCTGCTTGAGGATCTCCGGATGGTAGGTGGCGTGCTTGCCGATCGGGAAGAACAGGCCCCTGGTGCATTCGTCGGCCAGCGCCTTGAGCACGGCCGGCGTATTGCCCGGCCATGGGCCGTCGTCGAAGGTCAGCACGACCTCCTTGTCGGTGAGGAAATCGAGCTGCTTGAAATGCTCGAAGCCAAAGCCCGGTCCGCCCGTGGTGTCGATCTCGACCACCCGGGAAACGCCGAGCGCATCCGGATTGGCGCAGGCTGGGGCCTGCGGCGGCGCCACCGGCGCCTTGGCCGGAATGGCCGCGGTGACCTCGACATCGTCGCCGCGCGGCTTGGCTGATGCGGCTGCCGCCAACCGTTCGGCCAGCGGCGCGGTGACGGTGCTCGGAGCGGCCAATTCCAAACGCGGTGAGGCCTTCCACAACCAAACGCCGGCAATCGCCGCGGCCGTTACAATACTCGCCAATATCAGACCCAACGCACTACGCATCGCACCACTTTCCAAAAATTACCCGGCATTCTCGCCAAGTCATTAATGGGAAATAGTCGTTAAAGGTTCGCGAACGCGGCCCCGGTTTCGGGCCGCCAAATTCCGGCTCGGCGCAAAACCCTGAGTGACTGAGGTCACAGCTGCCCTGCCGGAGTGATGGTCATCACAGTCCATATCCGGCCGTTGCGGCACTAACAGGCATCAACAACGCGCCGCCACCCGCGGCAAACCCGAGGAGCCGACAATGACCGCTTCATTCAGCAAGACGATCCGCCAGGCCGGTTTGGTAGCGGCCTTCGCCGTCTCCTTCGCCGCCCTGTCGTCGAGCCCAAGCTTCGCCTTCAGCGCCGAAGCGCAGCAGATGTGCACCGGCGACGCCTTCCGCCTGTGCAGCTCCGAAATCCCGAACATCCCGGCAATCACTGCCTGCATGTATAAGCATCGCGCCGAGCTCTCTGCCGGTTGCCGCACCGTGATGGACCACGATGTCGCCGCGCAGCAGTCCAAGGTCGCCACGAAGTAAGCCGGCTGATACGGGCCGAGGCCGCCGCACGCAGACAAAAGGCGTTGCGGCGCCGGTGTGGGCGCATTAGAACGCGCTGGAGATCACGACCGGCAAGGCGTAACTCATGGCCCGATTTTTTTTCATTGTTCCGTTCGTCCTTTTGGCCTCCGCAGCGTCGGCGCAGCAAGGCCAGGACGCCTGCGCCCGCGACGTCTCACGGTTCTGCCGCGCGCACATGAATGACGGCGACCAGATTGTGCTGATGTGCCTCAAAGAACATCGCGCCAGGCTCAGCAGGGCCTGCGAAAAGGTCCTCACCGATCACGGGCAGTAGTTGAAATTCGTCATTCCGGGGCGATGCGCAGCATCGAACCCGGAATCCGGAAGTTGTCGATCGAGATTCCGGGTTCATCGCTACGCGATGCCCCGGAATGACAGTATGCAAAACTACGTGCTGCCGCTGGCGGCGGTGGCGACCGGCAGCACTTCGTTGGCGGCGCGGTCCGGCGTCTCTTCCTTCCAGCGCACCGATCCGAACGGCCGCTCCAGCATGCGGCGGACGCGCACCGGATCGGGCCCGAGATGAAAGGCTTGCGCGCTCTGGTGCAGGGCGCGCTCGGACTGCGTCGAGCGGCTGCGCTGGCGCAGATAGTCGAACCAGGTCGGGCAATGATAGCGCTCCGTCCACAGCTCGGGATCGGCGATGTCGCGCGCGATCGACCAGCCATAGGCGCCGTTGCGCTGGCGGCTGAGCTGCACATCCTGCATCACATTGTGGAAGGCGCGGGCGTTCTCCTGGGCGACGCGATATTCGATCTCGACCACCAGGGGTCCGCTGCGCCCCGTGATCGCCAATTGCACCTCGGGATCGGCGAGCACCTCGGCGTCTTCGTTGCGGGCGCCGACCCGCGGCATCGGCAGCCAGATCCCGAGCAATGGCGAGGCCAGCATCAGGCCGGCCGAAACCAGCAGCGCGGTTTCGACGCCCGCGGCGTCGGTCAGGTGACCCCAGCCCCAGCTGCCGATCGCGATACCGCCGGCAATCGAGGCCTGGAACGCCGCCAGCGAGCGGCCCGCGACCCAGCGCGGCGCAGAAAGCTGCACGCCGATGTTGAACAAGGCGACCGCCAGCATCCAGACCGCGCCGGCCACCACCAGCGCGGCGGCCGTCAGCACCGGCTCCCGGCTCAGGGCTACGGCTGCGATCGCGCCGCCCATCGACAGCGCGCAAGCGCGCACCGCGGCCTCGCCGCTCAGGCGCTTACGCACTTCGGCGATGTTGAGTGCGCCGATCACGGCCCCCATGCCGAAGGCGCCCAGCATGATGCCGTAGGTCTGCGCACCGCCATGCAGCAGGTCGCGCGCCACCAGCGGCATCAGCGCCGACAACGAGCCGCCGATCAATCCGGTCACCATCGTGCGCGTCAGCACGATCTTGATCGACGGCGAATTGGTGATGTAGCGCACTCCGGAGACCATGGCCCGGCTGAGCTGTTCGCGCGGCAGCCGCGACGGCAGGCTGACGCGATTCCACAGGAACAGCACCGTGAGCAGGGGGAGATAGAGCAGCGCATTCGCCGCGAAGGCTGCGACCGCGCCCGATGTCGCAACCACGATACCGCCGATCGCGGGCCCGAAGCTGCGCGCGATGTTGTAGCTGATGCCGTTCAACGCCACCGCCGACGGCAGCGTTTCCGAAGGCACCTGCTCGCTGACCGAGGATTGCCAGGCCGGCCCGAACAACGCCATGCCGCTGCCGACCACGAAGCACAACGCCAGCAGGACATAGGGCGTGATGAGGCCGAGCCACGCCAGTGCGGTGAGTGCGGTCGCGCCGGAGAGCGCAATCGATAGCGAGATCATCGCCACGATGCGGCGATCGTGCATATCGGCGATGGCGCCGGCCGGCATCGAGATCAGCATCACCGGCAGCATCAACGCGGTCTGCACCAGCGCCACCTTGTCGGCGGACGGCGTCATCTGCGTCATCGCCCAGGCCGCGCCGACGCCCTGGATCAGGATGCCGAGATTGGAGAGCAGGCTCGCCAGCCAGATGCGCCGGAATATCGTATGTCGCAGCGGAGCGGTGATCCCGTCGGCGGCTACGGTCGGTCGTTTCGGCTGATCGGTCATATCCGGTTCCGCTGACGCCGGTGCTGCACCGGCCCTGATTCCCTTACGATTTCAAGTGATGCCCGCGAAAGTCCTTCCCTGTCCAGTGGCAGGGCCTTAATAGCGGTCGCGCGCGGCAGCTAAGGTGCTGAATTATAACGAGGAGTGAGCAAAATGCGGATATCGCGGCGGACGGCTCTGAAGGGCGCAGCGGCGCTGCCCCTGGCAGCCGCGAATTTTGACCTGGCTGCGCTGGCGCAGCCGGCTCCCGCCGCGCCCGGCGCAAGCGAAATTCCGCCGATCCTGTTCGCTCACGGCAATGGCGAGCAGGCGCCCTTGTGGATGACCACGCTGTGGCGAATGGAATCCAACGGGGTAGCGCGCGAGCGCATGTTCGCGATCAATTTCACTGATCCGTTGGCGCGCGCTGACGATGGCGTGCCCGAGCCGAACAAATCCTCGACCGAAGATCAGCGCCGCGAGCTGGCCGATGCGATCCAGGAGCTGAAGCGCCGCACCGGCGCGCCGCGTGTCGCACTGGTCGGCAATTCGCGCGGCGGCTACCCGATCCGCAGCTACATCAGGAATGGCGGCGGCGCGGATGTCAGCCACGCCGTGCTCTGCAGCGTGCCCAATCACGGCGTGTCCGATTGGGACGACAATCCCGGCAGCGAGTTCAATGGCCGCGGTGCTTTCCTGCGCGCGCTGAACCAGGGCGACAGCGAAGTCACGTCGGGCACGGCGTTCCTGACCTTGCGCAGCGACGGCATGGATAAATATGCGCAGCCCGATGGCTTCGTTCTCGGCAAGCCGGGCACGCCGACTGGCGTTGGCTTCGACGGGCCGGCGCTCAAGGGCGCAACCAATCTTGTGATCGGCGCGGTCGACCATCGCGAGACGGCCTATTCGCCGCGGGCGTTCCGCGAGATCTACAAATTCATCGCCGGGCGCGAGTTGGACCGGATCGCGATCATACCGGAAACGGAAGTCAGATTGAGTGGCCTCGTCACGGATACGCCGGGCGGCGTCCAAACCAATCGCCCGGTGGCGGGCGCATCGGTGCAAATCTACCGGGTATCTCCCGATACCGGGGAGCGGCTCGGCGGTGCGGTTCATAGCTCGCAAACAGCCGCGGATGGACGCTGGGGTCCGGCCAGGGTCGATCCGTCCTGGTATCTCGAAATGGTGCTGACGTCGGCCGGTTCGGTCACCACGCATTTCTATCGTTCGCCCTTCCCGCGCACCTCGGACATCGTTCATCTGCGCGCCGCCCGGCCGCTGGGACCTTCGGATGCCGGTGCGGGCAGTGTCGTTCTGATGTCACGGCCGCGGGGATATTTTGGGCTGCCGCGCGATGTCGTGCTGTTCGACGGCAAGGAGCCAACCGACGTGAAGCCGGGGGTGCCGACCGATTCGATCAGCACCTTGCGCCTTCCAGCGGCGGAGGCCGGCCGTCCCGTCACCGCTCTGTTCAACGAGGAGCGGATCGTGGCACGGGCCTGGCCGGCGTCGGAAAATAGGATTGCGGTGGCCGAGCTGACTTATTAGCTGGTGTTGGCGTCATCATTTGCGCGAGGCCGCCCGTGAGCATTGCCGAAGCCTGGGAAATCGAGGTGGCGCGCCGGCCGTTGATGCCGCCGACCCCGCCGCGCGCGCCCGCCGGCATGACCGCGCTCGGGCGCCTGAAGGCGATGGGGGAGAACCCGATCAGCACCTGGGGCGACCGCGCCTATCAGGAAGACGTGGTCCGCGGCCGCTTCTTCCGGCGCAGCAGCTTCATCCTCAACACGCCGGATGCGATTCGGCATGTCTTGGTCGACAATTACGAGAACTATATCCGCACGCCGGCCGGCATCCGGGTGTTGCGGCCGATGCTGGGCGAAGGCCTCTTGATATCAGAAGGCCGCGCCTGGAAGCACCAGCGGCGAACGCTGGCGCCGGCCTTCACGCCACGCGCGGTCATGTCGCTGGTGCCGCACATGGTCGCCGCTACCGACGAGACGATCGCAAAGCTTCGGGCGGCCGGCAACGCGCCGGTCGATCTGCGCGAGGCGATGCAGCGGATGACGCTCGAGATTGCCGGGCGCACCATGTTCTCATTCGGCATGGAGCGGCATGGCGCGGCGTTGCGCGATTTCGTCGTCGAATATGGTACGCGGCTGGCGCGGCCGCATTTTCTCGATCTGGTGCTGCCGCTGAACTGGCCGACCCTGCAGGATTTTGCCCGCGCCCGCTTCCGCAAGCGATGGACGCGGTTCGTGAGGATGCTGATGGCGGAGCGCCGCGCCGCCGGCAAGACCGAAGGCGCGCCGCCGCGCGACCTGTTCGATCTGATGGTCGCCGCGCGCGATCCCGAATCCAATGAAGCCTTCAGCGACGAGCAGCTCGGCGATCAGGTCGCGACCATGATTCTCGCCGGCCATGAGACCACCGCCACCGCGCTGTTCTGGTCGCTGTATCTCTTGGCGCTCGATCCCGCGACCCAGGATGAACTCGCCGCCGAGGTGGCGAGCGCAGCTACAAACGGAATGCTCGACGTCGAGCGGCTGAGATTCACCCGTGCGGTGGTCGACGAGACGATGCGGCTCTATCCGCCGGCCTTTCTGATCGCACGCGCTGCCGCCGGCCCGGATACCGTCGCCGGCATGCCGGTCAGGAAGAACGATGTGATCCTGATCGCGCCGTGGCTGTTGCACCGGCACGAAAAGCTCTGGCGCGACCCGAATGCCTTCATCCCGCAGCGCTTTATGCCTCCCGCGCCGCCGCCGGATCGCTTCGCCTACCTCCCGTTCGGCGTCGGCGCGCGGGTCTGCATCGGCGCGCATTTCGCGCTGGTGGAAGCCACCCTGGCGCTCGCCAAATTGATCGGCGCATTCCGCGTCACGCTGCTCGACGAGGCGCCGGTGATGCCGGTCGGCGTGGTGACCACGCAGCCCGATCGCTCGCCGATGTTCCGTATCACGCCCCGTTGACGAGGCATTGCATGTAGGTTCCCGCGATCCCATTTAGGTTGCCGGCATGAGCGAGATCCAGGCCCAGATCCAGGTATTGAAGCAGACCGCCGATCCGGCGGTCGCCGATGCGATCCTGCGGCTGATCGAAAAGGGCGAGGATCACGAGCTCAACCGCATCAATCTGCTGGATTTTGCAAAGCAGACCGGGCTTGACGAGGAGCGGGTGATTTCCGGCTTCCTGCATGCTTCCCGGCTCGGATTGTTCGATCTCTCCTGGAACGTGTTGTGCCCCGGTTGCAGTGGCGTGCTGGATGCCCACTCGACGCTGAAATCGCTCCGCCACGAGGACTATCATTGCGGGCTCTGCGCCTGCGGCTACGAGGCTTCGGTCGACGAGCAGGTCGAGGTCGCCTTCACGGTCAGTCCGCGGGTCAGGCGGATCGCCGCGCATGATCCGAACTCGCTGCCGCTGTGGGAGTATTTCAAGCAGGTGTTCTGGAGTTCGGGCGTCGATTTCGACAAGGAATCCTTCACGTCGCTGAGCGACGAGGTGACGCTGGATGCGCTCGAACTGCCGGCGGGCGAGAAAGCGATCCTGTCGCTGCAGCTGCCGCCGCAATTCGTCATCGTGTTCGAGCCGGTGACGCATTCCGCGCAGTTCATCGATGTGCAGGGCGAGCCGACCAGGGAGCGCCAGCAGCTGTCGCTGATCTACAACAAGGTAAAGGCGCCGGTCGGGACCACGATCATGCGCCCGGGACCGCTGCGCTTGTCGCTCGACAATCAGGCGGGCGTGCGGACGCTGCCGACCGTGTTCATCGCGGCCGACGCGCTTCATCATTTGATCGGCAAGCGCAAGCCGTTCCTGACCGCCAAACGGATGCTGAGCAACCAGACCTTCCGCGACGTGTTCAAGGCCGACAATCTCAACATCGATCAGCGGCTGAAGATCACCTCGCTGACCTTCCTGTTCACCGACCTCAAGGGCTCGACCGCGCTGTACGAGCGGGTCGGCGACCTCGCCGCGTTCGACCTGGTGCGCGCGCATTTCCATGCGCTGTTGGAAATCATCTCCTCGGAGAAGGGCGCAGTGGTGAAGACGATCGGCGATGCCGTGATGGCGACCTTCGTCCGGCCGGAACACGCGATCGTGGCGGGCTTGCGGATGCGCGCCGCCATGGATGCGCTCAACGTCGAGCGCGGCCGGAACGACCTGGTGGTCAAGATCGGCATCCACGAGGGCCCGTGCCTTGCCGTGATGCTGAACGAGCGGCAGGATTATTTCGGCCAGACCGTCAATATCGCCGCGCGCGTCCAGGGCCTGTCGACCTCGCAGGCGATCCACATCACCGGACCGGTGATCGACGCGCCCGAGGTCGCCGCCCTGCTCGACAAGGAGGCAATCCGGCCGATTCAAAAGCAGGCGGCGTTGCGCGGGATCGCCGACAAGATGGTGGTCTACGAGATTCCCTGAGATTGCCGAAACGTAATGCGGCGTGGCCGGAACCGGCGATTGCGCGTGTCGATTTTCCAATCCATATAATGGGCATCGCCGCTGATGGCGGCCAACGATGCCTCACACGATTTGGGTAGCAAGCGATGCTGGACGGACTGCGCCAATTCATTGCCGACGTCGTTTCGCCAACCGCTCATGCCGAGCGGTCGTTCGACGACACCGGCTATCGGCTGGCGGCGACCGCGCTGCTGGTCCATGTCATTTCGCTCGACGGCGAGCCGTCGGAGACCGAGAAGCGCAAGCTTCACAGCCTGATCGAGAGTCGCTTTGGCCTTGATCCCGGCACCGCGGACAGGTTGATCGCGTCCGCGATGAAGGTCGAAGGCGAGGCGGTCGATCTCTATCATTTCACCAGCGTCATCATGCGCTCGGTGGACGAGGCGGGCCGGCTCCGCATCGTCGAGATGATGTGGGAGCTGGTGTATGCCGACGGCCGGGTCAGCGAGTTCGAGGACAACGTGGTCTGGCGGGCGGCCGATCTGCTGGCCGTGTCTTCGCGGGAACGGATCGATCTCAAGCATAGCGTCGCAGCCAGGCAGCCGGCGGCTGCGGGCGGCTGAGATATCGCAAAGGCGCGGCAATGTGCCACGCGGCAGCCCGCGCATTTCGAGCCGTCCATGGTGCGGCGCACGACATAACCAAACTTTAATGTGCCGGCAATTGGCGGCCGGCTGGCGCGCAGAGCCCCAAAATGTCGCGCTCAAGACCGCAGCATTGTGCGTTTGAGCACGTCGATATGCTTGCAGGTGGCTTGCATCCCACCTAGGGCGTATGCTCTTTCCTTGGGACGCGTTAGCCTCATATCCCTGCAATTGATTTAAGAGAATTCAATCGTGACCGAGCGTGTGACGCTGATTACCGGTGCCTCGGCGGGAATAGGCACCGAGCTGGCGCGCGTTTTCGCATCGAACGGCCACCGTCTGGCCCTGGTGGCGCGCCGCGCCGATCGGCTGGCCCAGCTGGCCCACGAAATCGCCGCCGGCGGCGCCGTTGCGCCGCTCGTGATCCCGTGCGACCTCGAACAGCCGGATGCCGGCGACAAGATTGCCGCGGCCCTGGCGGAAGCGGGGGTGGAGGTCGAGTATCTCGTCAACAATGCGGGCTATGGCTTGTTCGGCAACGCGGTCGAGCTCGATCGCGCCGGACAACTCGGCATTATCGCCGTCAATATCCGCGCCCTGACGGATTTGTCGTTGCGGTTTGCCGATCAACTTATCCGCAATCGCGGCGGCATCCTCAATGTCGGCTCGATTGCCGGCTTCCTGCCGGGCCCCGGAATGGCGGTGTATTACGCCTCCAAGGCCTATGTGCTGTCATTCTCGGAGGCGCTGCGCGGTGAACTCGCCGCACAGGGTGTGCGGGTGACCGCGCTGTGTCCCGGTCCGGTGCCGTCGGAGTTTCAGGCCCGCGCGGGCTTCAAGCCCGGCTTCGATTCCGCGATCCTCAATGTCAGCGCGTCCGATGTCGCCAAGGCCGGATATCGCGGGCTGATGGCCAACAAGCGGGCGGTGCTGCCCGGCCTCGGAATCAAGATCGTGCCGTGCCTGCTGCGGCTGTTTCCGCGCGGGTTCATCCTGGCGGCGGTCGGCCGATTTCAGCTCCGCAAGCGCCCGTAAGGGCGCCGGCCGCGCGTCTCTGGCCCGCAATTTGCTTTTCATTCATGTGACGCTCATACGAAATTAACGATTGATTAGGTAACATTTTGGTCTGAGGACCGCCTGAAGATAAGTCGATGCCGGATCGATCGATCAATACCCAGAATGTGCTGCCTTTCCACGGCAAGGCCGCGGCCGCGCCGGTCGCGCCCTCGACCGCCAAGCCTTTGCCCGTTCTCATCATCCTGCACCAGGAAAGCTCGACCCCGGGGCGGGTCGGCAATGCCTTGCGCGCGCTCGGCCATCCCCTCGATATCAGGCGTCCGCGTTTCGGCGATCCCCTGCCGGAAACGCTCGACGGTCATGCCGGCGCGGTGATTTTCGGCGGTCCGATGAGCGCCAACGATCCCGACGATTACGTTCGCCGCGAGATCGACTGGATCGCGGTGCCGCTGCGGGAGCAGCGGCCGTTCCTGGGGATTTGCCTCGGCGCCCAGATGCTGGCGCGGCAGCTCGGCGCGCGCGTCGCGCCACACCCGCAAGGCCGCGCACAGATCGGATACTACCCGATCCGCCCGACGCCGGCGGGGCTTGCGATTTCACCGGATTGGCCGGACCACGTCTACCACTGGCACCGCGAGGGATTCGAGCTTCCGGCCGGCACCGAATTGCTGGCGGAGGGCAGCGATTTTCCGGTCGAGGCGTTCCAGCTCGACCATTCGTTCGGCTTCCAGTTTCATCCCGACGTCACCTACGCGATGATGCATCGCTGGACCACGCGCGGGGATGCGCGGCTCGATCTGCCGGGCGCGCGAGCCCGTCATCATCACTTCGCCGATCGCGCGGTGCACGACGTCGTCGAACGCGCCTGGCTGAGGCATTTCATCGAGGGCTGGCTTGCGCGCGTGCCCTATTCGGTGATGTCGGAAGCGGCCGAGTAGCGCCGGGCCCGAAAACCCTTTCAATTCCTCGGATGTGATAATGTCGGCCCCAGGCTCGCGGGCTCATCGCGAGCACAGGGAGATCGCCGTGACCTACCAGCATATTCTCTACGATGTCAGCGAGAAGATCGCGACCGTCACGCTGAACCGGCCCGACCGCATGAATGCGTGGACGCCGATCATGGAGCGCGACGTGCGTCATGCCATGGAGGCCGCCAGCGCCGATGACGATGTCCGCGTCATCGTGCTCACCGGCGCGGGGCGCGCGTTCTGCGCCGGCGCCGACATGGAGGCGCTGAAGGGGCTCGATCCCGACGATATCAGGCGCGCCCAGAGCCTGCCTTCATTCGACATGAACCGCAGGCCCGACTGGCAGGCGCGCTATGCTTATTACCCGTCGATCCCCAAACCCGTGATCGGCATGCTGAACGGCGCCACCGCCGGCATTGGCCTGGTGCATGCGCTCTATTGCGACCTGCGCTTTGCCGCCGACAACACGGTGTTCACCACCGCGTTCGCGCGGCGCGGATTGATCGCCGAGCACGGCATCAGCTGGATGCTGCCGCGCATCGTCGGTCATGCCAATGCGATGGACCTCCTGATGTCCGCGCGCCGCGTCTCGAGCGACGAGGCGCTGCGCATCGGCCTCGTCAACCGGCTGTATCCGCCGGATGAGCTGCGCGAGCAGACCTATGCCTATGCGCGCGATCTCGCCGACTTCGTCTCGCCGAGCGCGATCGCGGTGATCAAGCGGCAGCTTTACGACGTTCCGTTCCAGACGCTGGCGGAAGCGACCATCGACGCCAACAGGGAAATGCTGGTGGCATTAGGCGGCCAGGACTTCAGGGAAGGCGTGGCGAGTTTCATGGAGAAACGGCCGCCGCGATTTACGGGGAAGTGAGTCTTGACAACCTCAGCCCGTCTACGCCCAAGAGGGCTTCGCCGGGCACCACGCTTCGTCCTTCGGACAACTCGTGGCTGCGCCACGCGTAGCCCGAAGGGCGAAGCGTGGTGGAGCCAGGCGGGATCGAACCGCCGACCTCGTCATTGCGAACGACGCGCTCTCCCAGCTGAGCTATGGCCCCATCGCGGCCGGGCCCCGCGAACGAGAACGGCCAGCAATTGGGGCCATTTACAATCCGCGCCAAGCTCAAGTCAAGAACGGCGAAATCACCGTTTCCGGCTTATTTGGCCGGGACTTCCCTTGTTTGCAGGGGGTGGAACCGATATTTAGCAGGAAGTCGAATCCGCGACCGAACCGCGAGTAAAAACCTGCCCATGCGTGCCATTCTCGACATCGTCCTCATCGTTCTCGATCTCTATGTCTGGCTCCTGATCGCGGCCGCCATCCTGTCCTGGCTGATCGCCTTCAATGTCGTGAACACGCGCAACCCGTTCGTCTCCGCGGTCGCCGAGTTCCTGTACCGGATCACCGAACCGCTGCTGGCGCCGATTCGCTCGTTCATGCCGAATCTCGGCGGCCTCGATATCTCGCCGATCATCCTGATCCTGATCATCATGTTCATCCAGCGGGTGATCACCTATTACATCTATCCCGTGGTGTTCTGACCGCCGCACGGTGCCTGATGGACGCTCGATGGATCCCTGGCGCTATTCCACCGATGGCATCAGTGTCGCGCTGCGGGTGACGCCGCGCGGCGGCCGCGACGATATCGACGGGCTCGAGACGCTCGCCGACGGCCGCAAGGTGGTGAAGGTGCGGGTCCGGGCCATCGCCGATGGCGGCGAGGCCAATCGCGCGGTGACGGAGCTGCTGGCCAAGGCGCTTCGCGTGCCAAAGGCCAATGTGCGGATTCTCTCCGGCGCGACCTCTCGTCTCAAGCAAATCGCCATCGAGGGCGATCCGGCAGAGCTCGGCGAGGCGTTGCGCGTGCTGACGGCGACAAAGAAGGACTGAAATGCCCGCGCGGATCATCGACGGAAAGATCATCGCTTCCGAGCTCCGCGCCCGCGTCGCCGGCGAAGTCACGCGGGTGCGGCGCGAGCACGGGCTGACGCCGGGGCTTGCGGTGGTCCTGGTCGGCAGCGATCCGGCGAGCCAGGTCTATGTTCGCAGCAAGCACAAGCAGACCGAGGCCGCCGGCATGGCGTCGTTCCAGTACGTGCTGCCCGAGGACGTCGCGCAGGACGATTTGCTGGCGCTGATCGCAAAACTCAATCGCGACCCGGCCGTGCACGGCATTCTGGTGCAATTGCCGCTGCCGAAGTCGCTGCACACCGAAACCGTCATCAACGCCATCGATCCGGCCAAGGATGTCGACGGGCTGCATCCGCACAACGCCGGACGGCTCGCCGGCGGCTCTGCGGCGCTGTCGCCGTGCACGCCGCTCGGCTGCATCATCCTGACCAAGAGCGTGCATGCCTCGCTGGAGGGCATGAACGCCATCGTGATCGGCCGCTCCAACCTTGTCGGTCGCCCGCTGCTGCAACTGCTGCTCAACGAGAACGCCACCGTAACATCAGCGCATTCGCGCTCGCGCGAGCTGGCAAAATTATGCGCGCGCGCCGATCTGGTCTATGCCGCCGTCGGCCGACCCGAAATGGTGCGCGGCGACTGGATCAAGCCGGGCGCCACCGTGATCGATGTCGGCATCAATCGGCAGCCCTCCGCCGACGGCAAGACGAAGCTGGTCGGCGACGTCGCCTTCACCGAGGTATCAGATGTCGCCGGCGCCATCACGCCGGTGCCCGGCGGTGTCGGGCAAATGACCGTGGCCTGCCTGCTGGTAAACACGTTGCGCGCGGCGTGCGCGATTCACGGCCTGCCGAAGCCGGCGGTGTGAGGCGGCGTGCCGTCATCCTGAGGTGCGAGCATCTTCGGCGAGCCTCGAAGGATGACAGGCGACGGTGCAAGCCGCATCCTTCGAGACGCGCGCTGTAAACAGCGCGCTCCTCAGGATGACGTTCCCGCTCACCCCGCGCTGTTCTCGATCAGCCGCCGGTAGAACCGGATCATGTCGGCATAGCCCTCGATGCTGAGGCGCTCATTGGTGCCGTGAAACCGTTTCAGATCCTCCGCGTTGGCGCGGACCGGTGTAAAGCGGAAGATGCTGTCGGCGATGCCGGCGTAGTGGCGCGAATCGGTGCCCGCCAACATCAGGCCGGGAGCCACGACGACGTCGGGAAAAATCTCCCGGATGGTCCGGTTCAGCGTCTGATAGGATGGGCTCGTGGTGCTCGACGCCGGCGTCGGTTCGGCATTGCCCGGAAAAGGCTCGATCGAGATTCGATCGTCGTGGATGGTGCGGCGGACATGGTCGATGATGCCGGCCTGGCTGTCGCCCGGCAGCAGCCGGAAGTTGACGCTGGCGCTGGCGTTGCCGGGCAGCACGTTATCCTTGTCGCCGGCGTTGAAGATCGTCAGCGCGGTGGTGGTGCGGATGGTCGCTTCGGTCGGGCCGTTCTTTTCGAATTCGCGCAGCAGCAGCGGCTCGAACAGCCACCGATTGGACAGCACGACGCGATTGAGACCGGCCATTTCCGGCGCCAGCGTGTCGAACATGTCGGCCACCGCCCCGCTCACCTGCATCGGCAGGCGGTGCTCTTCCAGCCGCGTCAGCGCGGCGCTCATCATGCCGATTGCGGTATCGTGCGGCGGCATCGACGAGTGGCCGGGGGCCGTGTGCGCCGTCAACACCAGCGTGACATAGCCCTTTTCGGCGACGCCGATCAGTGCGGCCGGCTTGTCGAGGCCCTTGACGAGGCCTTCGGCGATCACCAGCCCCTCATCGATCACGAAGTCGAGCCTGACGCCGCGCGACGCCAGCGCGGCTGCGATCATCCTGGCGCCGCGGGTGCCCGCGACTTCCTCGTCATGGCCGAACGCGAAATAGATGGTCCGTTTGGGATGAAAGCCCTCCTTGGCCATCGCCTCGGCGGCTTCCAGGATCGAATAGAGGTTGCCCTTGTCGTCCCAGGAGCCACGGCCCCAGATGAACCCGTCGGCAATCACGCCGTCATAGGGCGGCTGCTGCCAATCCTTCTCGGTGCCCGGCGCCACCGGCACCACGTCCTGGTGCGCGAGCAGCGCGACCGGCTTTGCCTTCGGGTCCGAGCCCTCCCAAGTGTAGAGCAGGCTGTAGCCGCCGATCAGCTCGCGCCGCGTGGCGGCATGAAACGCCGGAAAGCTGCCTGCGATGTGCGCCTGCAGGCCGCGCAGCGCTTCGGTGTCCTGGTCGGGATTTTCAAAACTCGAAATGGTGCGGAAGCGAATCGCCTCGGCCAACCGCCGCGCGGCGCCTTGCGCATCGACCGCCGCGCGCGGCACGGCGGCGACCTGAAGCTGCCGCGAGCCGTGGGTTGCGACATTGAGGCCGAGTACGCCGGCGAGCATGACGATCGCCGCGATCGCGAGCAGCGCGATGTTGCGGATGATTTTGATCGGTCGGCGCATGGGAGACCTCAGATTCATCGTCATGGCCGGGCTTGTCCCGGCCATCCACGCCTTCTTGCGCATGCTATCAAAGACGTGGATGCCCGGGACAAGCCCGGGCATGACGAATTTCAAGATCAAGCGCCAAGTCCGTCGAGCTGAAGCCCTATTTGCCCTTCGCCCGCGCGATGCCTTCGGCGATCAGCTGGTGGGCGTCCTCGGCGCCGCCCCAGCGCAGCACCTTGACCCATTTGCCGGGCTCGAGGTCCTTGTAGTGTTCGAAGAAGTGCTGGATTTGGGCCAGCGTGATGTCGGGCAGGTCGCTGAAGGTCTTTACCTTGTCGTAGCGCTGCGTCAGCTTCGAGGACGGCACCGCGATGATCTTCTCGTCGCCGCCGGCCTCGTCCTCCATCAACAGCACGCCCACCGGCCGCACGCTCATGACCGCGCCCGGCACGATGGCGCGGGTATTGGCGACCAGCACGTCGCAGGGATCGCCATCGTTGGAGAGCGTATGCGGGATGAAGCCGTAATTGCCGGGATAGCGCATGGCGGTATAGAGAAACCGGTCGACCACCAGTGTGCCGGCCTCCTTGTCCATCTCGTATTTGATCGGCTCACCACCAACCGGCACTTCGATGATGACGTTGACCTCGCGCGGCGGATCCTTCCCGATTGAAATGGCGTCAATGCGCATGAGAGGCCCCGCAAGTTCCTGCAGTTAGGTCCTGAAGGATCGCCGGGAGGCGCGGCGCGAGCTTGGGCCCATTCGAAGCCGCGGCCGAACTCAGCTGGTCCAGGCGAAGGCGACCTTGTCGAGCGACTTCGGGCCGAATTTTTCGGAGCTGCGGGCCACCATGCGGCCGCCCAGCGCCCGGTAGAACTCGGTCGCCGGCTCGTTGTCGGACAGCGCCCAGATCACCATGCTCTTCAGGCCGCTCTGCAACAGGTCGCGCCGTGCCGAGGTGAACAGCCGGCGGCCAAAACCCAGTCCCTGAAATTCGGGGCGCAGATAAAGCTCGTAGATCTCGCCTTCGAAATGCAGGCTGCGGGCGCGGTTGCGGCCATAATTGGCATAGCCCGCGACCTTGTCGCCGAACACCAGCACGCTGACGCGGCTGCCTTTGCGGATCGCGCTGTCCCACCATTGCGGGCCGCGGCGATTGATCAGCTTCTCCAGTTCCGAGCCGGGAATGATGCCCTGATAGGCCGAACGCCAGGCTTCGTCATGGGTGGACGCCACCGCCGCCGCATCCGCAGCTTTGGCCGGCCGAACCTCGATCAGGGTTGTGCTCATGGACGCAATCAAAGCAAGTCAGCGCGCCGGCTTCAAGGTCTATCGTTAATTATCGGTTAACCTGTGGATTTTCTGCATCAGTATTGCCGCCCGCCTGTACCGAAAGAGGACAAAGGCCTGCTTTTGGCGGCTCGCCAGCGGTTCGTAGGCGGGATTTGGCCGGTAGCGGCGGCACGAGGTCCGGGCTGGCGAGGCCGCTTTCACGGAAAAATGCGCTGGATTTGATTCGCCGTGCGTATTCTGCTCGCGGACCCGTTCCCGCCGCTTCCGTCGTGTCAGGCCAATCCATGCAAGGGTTAAAGCCGTTTCTTGCCGCGGTCATGTTGATGGCGCTCGCTCCGCAGAACGCGGCGGCGCAAGGCCCGTTCGGCGCGAAGGGCGCGGAAGCCGAGCCTAATCGCGAGCAGCCATGGCTGGTGCCCTCGCCCGATCCGGACACGCCCGCGCATGCGGTGCTGTTCCGCCCCGCGGGCGACGGGCCGTTCCGGCTGGCGGTGATCGCGCATGCCTCGACGCAGAACGTGCTGCGTCGCGCGCAAATGCCGCAGCCCGAATACCGGCCGCTGGCGGCGTGGCTGGTGGCGCGCGGTTTCGCGGTGCTGGTGCCGGAACGGCCCGGCCATGGCGCCACAGCGGGAAAATATCTCGAGGACCAGGGCGGCTGCGACGAGGCCGACTATGTCAAGGCCGGGCGCGCCACATCAGGCGAGATCGCGGCCGCACTTTCATACATGCGCCGGCAACCCTTCATCCGGCCCGACGGCGCCGTGATTGTCGGCCACTCGGCCGGCGGCTGGGGCGCGCTGGCGCTGGCCGGCGAGAATTCGCCTGACGTGGCCGCCATCATCGCCTTCACACCTGGCCGCGGCGGCCACGCCAATGATTTCCCCAATCACGTCTGCGCGCCACACACGCTACTGTCGGCGGCGGCCGAATTCGGCCGTGGCGCGCGGGTGCCGGTGACCTGGCTGGTGGCATCAAATGATACGTATTTCTCGCCCGATCTGTCGCGGCAACTGGCCGACGCTTTCCGCGGCGGCGGCGACAAGGTCGAGTTTCGCGTGCTGCCGGCATCCGGCAGCGAAGGTCACTGGCTGGCGGAGACGGAGGCCGGCGTAAGAAGCGCTGGACCGGACCTCGATCGAGCGCTGAAGCTCGTTTCCCCGGCCACCGCGAAAAAGCGATGACGGCGCGCGCGGCCCACCCATGGCCGGACGACGACGTGATCCTCTATGACGGCGTCTGCGTGTTCTGCTCGCGCTGGGTCCGCTTCGTCGCCGCGCGCGACGTGGCCCAGCGCTTCCGCTTCACCGCGATCCAGTCGCCTTATGGCACGCGGCTCGCGCAGGCGTTCGGCATCGACCCGGACGATCCTGATACTAATGCGGTGATCCACGGCGGCGTTGCGTATTTCAAATCCGACGGCGCGCTGATGGTGCTGGGTGGGTTGCCGGGATGGGGCTGGGTTCGGGTATTGCGGGCGGTGCCGAAAGCGCTGCGAGACGCGGTCTACAATCTCGTCGCGCGCAATCGCTATCGGATTTTTGGGAAGTACGAGGACTGCTTTGTGCCGGATGCGGGGCTGAGGGCGAGAGTGATGGAATAGGGGTGGCTAGGAAAACGATGCCTCATAGCTGAGAGGCGAGAGGTGTACGAACTTCTTCAGCGGAGGCGCCAACTCGAACATTCGAGGATGCGCCGTGAAGTCAAACACTCGGCAGAGCCGGAAGGCGTCTGGCCGTTCTTCAGCCAGAGACAGTTCATTTCTTGTTATGTAAAACGGCGTGATATCTGCGCCCACGGTTGTCTTGACCTCAAGTAGTCGTTCTCGGCCTTTGGTATCGAACGACAGAATGTCATAGCCGGCTCCGTCCCCGAGTTCCTCCGAAATCCATCGGATCTTTTTGGCGAGATCGGGACGATCCAGTTGTTGGAGTCTTTCGCGCTCGAAATGAAATACCAACTCCTCGCCTTCGCGACCGAGCTTGCGGTTTCTGAAGTCTCGTTCAACAGGATTAAACTTACGTATCAGCCGTTCCATATCCTGCTTTGGAGGTGTGATGGGCAGGAGTGGCGGCGGCTTATCAACGAATAGTCCTTGTCGCTCGGACAAGCCCTCGACCACCCTTTCGGGATGCAGTGCAAGAGGATGCAGGGAAAGATATCTGTCTATCGCTGGGATGATGGCTTTTTGATAATTGGCTGCCGGAACGTAGCCAGTGATCCTTGGAAGCCCAAGTTTAAGGAGCACCGCGGAGATATTCTGGTGCTTGAATTCGATCGACCCCTCGGTCCGATCAATATCTCGTTGGAGAAGGCGGTTATGCCCAGCCTTGCTGTAGGGCATATTGGCGGCTTCGTCGTTGAGCATCGCGAAATAGTCAGCGATGATGAGATCAAGTTCATCATCGGTCCAATTGCGGCGCTCTTTGGGCTCTTCTGCCATTGCCGCTACAACGATCCCTCAACGGCCAAGGGTTTGAATAGGCATTGGTCGCCTGTCGAGATCGTACTTATTGCCGAACCACTCAACAAAGTGAGATGGCGTTTCTTTCGATTTCCAATGACGAATCAAATATGGCTCGTCAAAGCCGACATCTTCTATGGTGACGCAATAGATCTCGTTTAGTCTATGTGCAACAGTTTCACGCCAAGTGATATATGCCTTGTTTGCTGCTGTCATTGCCCGACCCCAGACCTGTTTCCACGAGAATGGCCCGACAGTCTAGACGATGCAAGGCCATGCGCGGCAAAGATCAAGTCTGACTCTTTGTAGCCAACACCTCCTCCGCCGCCCTCTCCCCGCTGTCCCGCGCCCCATGCGCGGTGGAGAAAAAGTTCGGCGAGGTCGCTTCCCCCGCAAAGAACAGCCGGCCATCGACCGGCGCGGCCAGCACCGCGCGCTTTCCGGCGTGACCCGGCAGCGCGTGCGAATAGCCACCGCGGGCGAAGGGGTCGTGGCCCCAGCGCGATTCGGCGAGCGGCGTTAGCTTGCGGCGGAAATCCGAGCCCAATAGAGCCACGATCTCGTCGATCGCTTCCGCCGCCAGCGCGCCGTCGCCGGCGTTTTCCAGTTCGCGCGCAAAGCTGCCGCCGAAGAAACCTTCGATGCAGGGCTGCCCGAACGGGCGCAGATGGAAGCTGCCCATCGCGGTGCGCATGGTGGCGCCACGCAAATTGCCATCCTTCGGCAGTGCGTCCGATTCGGACAACGCGAGCATCACCTTGTTGTCCAGACCCAGCGGCAGGCCGCGCGCGGCGTCGACTTTTTCATGCAGCGCGGGGTGGAAACGGATCGCCTCATCGGCGATCAGATTGGTCGGCACGGTGACGATGGCCTTGGCGGCTGAAAGCGTGCCACGCGAGGTCTCGATCCGCAGACGTTTTCCGGAATGATCGATCAGCGTCACTTGCGTGTTCAGCGCAAGCGGACAGGACGCGCCATAGGCCGCCATCAGCGCGCCATAGCCGCGCCGCACCCGCCAGTTGATCTCGCTGTCCTCATAGGCCTCCATGTCGAGTATCGAGATACGGTCGAGCTCCGCGCCGTTCACATAGGTCGAGATCGCGTGGATCATCGGGTTCCAGCGATTGCCGGGCTCGAGACAGGTGCTCGCGGCGCTGTCGTGGCCGCTTTTGGCGGCCCGCTCGGCGCGATCGTAGAAGGCGTCGATCGCCCGAATGAAGTCGAGGCGTTCCTGGAGCGGGAAACCGGTATCGAAACTCTGTTCGCGCCACGGCGGACGCGTCTTGTCGATCTCGAAGTTCAGCCGTTCGGCGATGGGCACGAACGAATTTCGGTCGGCCGAATGCAGCCAGCCGCAGCCGAGATCGAAGGTGATGCCGGGCGCGGCCATGATGGTGTGGCCACGGCCGCCGACGCGGTCGCGCGCTTCCAGCACGATGGTCGAGAGGCCGGAATCCTTCAGCGCATGCGCCGCCCCGAGGCCGGCGGCGCCGGCGCCGACGATGGCGATGTCGATGGAGGAGGGGAGGGAGGACATGAGATCGTTAGCGTTGTCGTCATGCCCGGCCTTGTGCCGGGCATCCACGTCTTTCTTTCCCAGTATCCAAGACGTGGATGGCCGGGACAAGCCCGGCCATGACGGTATCTTGGTTCAACTGTGCGGGAGGGCTTACGCCACCGCCTGCTTGGACTTTTCCGCGCGCTTGCGGTCGTTGGCGTCGAGGAATTTCTTGCGCAGCCGGATTGATTTCGGGGTGACCTCGACCAGCTCGTCGTCCTCGATATAGGCGAGCGCCTTTTCCAGGGTCATCCTGATCGGCGGCGTCAGCCGTACCGCTTCGTCCTTCGAGGTGGTGCGGATGTTGGTGAGCTGCTTGCCCTTGAGCACGTTGATCTCGAGATCGTTGTCGCGGGTGTGCTCGCCGACGATCATGCCCTTGTAGACCTTCCAGCCCGGCTCGATCATCATCGGGCCGCGGTCTTCCAGCTTGAACATCGCATAGGCCACCGCCTCGCCCTGGTCGTTGGAGATCAAGACGCCGTTGCGGCGGCCCTGGATCTCGCCCTTGTAGGGCGCGTAATTGTGGAACAGGCGGTTCATGACCGCGGTGCCGCGGGTATCGGTGAGCAACTCGCCCTGATAGCCGATCAGGCCTCGCGTGGGCGCGTAAAACACCAGCCGCAGCCGGTGGCCGCCGGAGGGGCGCATCTCGATCATCTCGGCCTTGCGTTCGCTCATCTTCTGCACGACCACGCCGGAATGCTCCTCGTCGACGTCGATCACGACCTCCTCGATCGGCTCCTGCCAATCGCCTGATGCTTCGTCCTTCTTCAAGACGACGCGCGGGCGCGACACCGAGAGCTCAAAGCCTTCGCGGCGCATGGTCTCGATCAGGATGCCGAGCTGCAACTCGCCGCGGCCGGCGACTTCCATCGCATCGCTGTCATCGGATTCGCGAACCCCCAGCGCCACATTGCCTTCGGCTTCGCGCAGCAATCGGTCGCGGATCATGCGGCCGGTGACCTTGGTGCCTTCGGTGCCGGCCAGCGGGGAATCGTTGACGCGAAACGTCATCGCCAGCGTCGGCGGATCGATCGGCTGCGCCTGGATCGGCAATTCCACCGAGGGATCGCAGATGGTGTGAGCGACGGTGGCGTTCGGCAGGCCGGCCAGCGCCACGATGTCGCCGGCTTCCGCCTCTTCCACGGCGGTGCGTTCAATGCCGCGGAACGCCAGCACCTTGGTGATGCGGCCGGTCTCGATCAGCTTGCCGTCATGATCGAGTACCTTGACGCTCTGGTTCGGCTTGACCGATCCCGAACTGATGCGTCCGGTGATGATGCGGCCGAGATAGGGATTGGCTTCCAGGATGGTGCCGAGCAGGCGGAACGGGCCTTCCTCGACCACCGGAGGCTTGACATGGCTGAGGATCAGATCGAACAGCGGCTGCATGCCGTCGTCGTGCGAACCCTCGAGCGACGTCGCCATCCAGCCCTGCTTGGCGGAGCCGTAGAGAATCGGGAAATCGAGCTGCTCCTCGCTGGCGTCGAGCGCCGCGAACAGGTCGAACACTTCGTTGATGACCTCGACGGGGCGCGCGTCGGAGCGGTCGACCTTGTTGATGACGACGATGGGCTTCAGCCCCATCCGCAGCGCCTTCGACACCACGAATTTGGTTTGCGGCAGCGGACCCTCGGCGGCGTCGACCAGCACCAGCGCGCCGTCCACCATGTTGAGGATGCGCTCGACCTCGCCGCCGAAATCGGCATGGCCCGGGGTGTCGACAATGTTGATGCGGGTGTCTTTCCACTGCACCGACGCCGCCTTGGCCAGAATGGTGATGCCGCGCTCGCGCTCCAGGTCGTTGGAATCCATGGCGCGCTCAACCTGGCGCTGGTTGTCGCGGTAGACGCCGGATTGCTGCAGCAGGCGATCCACCAGCGTGGTCTTGCCGTGGTCGACGTGGGCGATGATGGCGACGTTGCGAAGTTTCATAGCTCTTCTTCTGGGTCGGACAATGGCTGGAGCGCGATCTCACGGGAAAACCGGGACCCACTTTTCCGGATCACGCTCAAAACCTGGAATTCGAAAGGGCGCCATAGCGCCCCAAAAAGGAAGCCCGGCCAAAAGGACCGGGCACACCCTACTCGTTGCGCTGCAATATAGTCAGAAATCGCCGAAAAACAATGCGTTGTTTGCGGTTTGGTTAGCCGAATTTCGCGTCAAACCGTCCTTCTTCAGGGGCCATGGGCCTCTTCGGTCGGATAAACCCCGCGCAGCACTTCCTCGAAGTGATTTTTCACGGATTCGTTGCAAAGGCAGGCGCGCAGCTTCAGCGCCTCGGGGTTGAGGACCAGGATCGAGCCGCGGCGGGTTTCCAAAACTCCCTCCGCCTTGAAGGTCTGGATCACCCGGCTGGTATAGCTGCGGCCGACGCCCAATAGCGTCGCCAACTGCTCATGGGTCAGCGGCACCACATCCTCGCCTTCGGTGCGCTCCATCGCCGAGATGATCCATTTCGCCGTGCGCTGCTCGATCGAATGAATCGCATTGCAGGCGGTCGCCTGGAACATCTGCGCCAGCATGCAGTCGGCATAGCGCGCGAACACATTGCGTAGCGTTGCTGACTTCGTCTTGGCCGCATCGAGCTTTCCGATCGGCAGGTGCACGAACGGGCCGCCGAACTTGACCACGATGCGGGTATAGGCCGGCAGATATCCCTGGCTGACAATTCCGCCGACGGCGCCTTCGCGGCCGACCAGGATGGTCTCGACGTCGCGGCCGTCCTCATTGGCAACCAGATAGGTCGCGAGCGCCGGGCCGCAGGGAAAGTGCACGATCTCGACGTCGTCGCCGGGATTGTAGAGCAGGTCGCCGGGCTGCGCCTCTTCGTGCCCGAGGTGCGGCGCTATCAGCGCAAAGTCGCCCGGGCTCAGCCGCCGCAACAGATTGTTGTAGGGCCGGTCGGCGCCATCCGGGTTCTCGCTTATGACCATTCAGGTTCTCTCGCAGTTTCCACAATAACAGCATCTGCCGGATTGCTATGTGCACAAGTGCACAGACAAACGAAACCGCGATGTGATGGTTTCATCCTTGGAACCGGCCGATACGCTTTTCGCGCAAACGGCAGACAGGTTCGAGCTTGGTTCGGATTTCGGCCTTGGGAAGTCTTGTCAAAGAGATCATGGAACCCGCCTCCTTCGACCGCATGCCCGAGGACGTGCTGATCGTCGAAGACGATCCGATCATTGCGCTTGATTTCGAGGACACGATTCTCGGCTTCGGGGTGAAGACGATCCGGACTGCGGGAAGCGTGGCCAAGGCGCTCGACATGATCGCCGAGCGCGCGCCGGATTTCGCGCTGCTTGACGTCGGGCTGGTGCGGGAAAAGAGCTTTGCGATCGCAGAAAGGCTGGCAGCGCTCAAAATTCCGTTTGTCTTCGTCACCGGCTATGGCGCCGACGTCAGGCTTCCCGCCGCATTCGCGGACAGGCCGAGGCTGCCAAAACCCTATTCGACCGACGCGCTGCGCGCCTTGCTGAGCAAGTCCGGCGGCGCCAGACGTTGATACTGAGAGCGCCCCACCGCGCGATCGCGCACCCGCGCCATCGGCGTGACGGCAGGATTGCGGCAATTGCGGCTTACAAGGTGCCGGTGGCCCGGAACTGCGCGCCCGCCCGTTGCAGGCTTTGCGGCATGCTCGCCAGCACCGCCTTGCGGTCGGCGACCGCGTTGTGGAATTGATCGAGCACGATATTGAAGGCGGTCAATGCGCCTTCCTCGATCGCGCCATTGTCGAAGCACTGCAGCGTATCGCGCATGATATTGTCCGCCTCGGCCTGCATCTGGTCGAGTTCCTCGGTTGAATCGCTGCGGCGCGCGGTTGCGAGCATGTCGAGCAGTCGTTCGCGCAGATGCGTGTTGTTGTTGCGCTGGTCCTTCTTCAGGTAACCCGCGAACCACGCACCCGCCGAGCCCATCGCCGACAGCGCCATCAGGCTCCACCAGATGTAATCGCTGTAGCGGTCAAGGAAGGTCTTTTCCTCGCCGTCGACAAAGGCCGCAGCGCCCGGATGCACCGGAATGGCGGCATCCTTGTCGGTATCCGGGGTCTCGATTTTCGCAGCCAGCGGGAATTCCGCCATCAGCTGCTGCCGGATCGCAAACAATTGCCGGGTGAAGGCGGCAACCGTGGTCTCCGAGAGGCCCTTCCGCGCGACGATGTGGTGCGAGAAGCTGATGGTCTTGACCTCGTCGTCGGGCCGGTCGGGCGAGCCGCCGAAGGCGCCGGCCGGAATTTCGGAGGCTTCATACATCGGATGGTTCTGCGCGATCGCCTCCGCCGTATCGATGCCGAGGAAGGTCGGCGTGCCGCCGTCGCGCATCGATGCGTTGATCGCATCCGTGGTGATCTTGCTGTTGACGGGACCCGCGGCGAGATAGGCATCCGCCTTCTGGTTCCTGATGGCATCCACCGCCTCGGAGGCCGGGAACTGGACGATCTCGACCTTGGCGGGATCAACGCCATATTGTTGCAGGATCACCTTCAGCAAATTGACGTTGGCCGGTGTGCGGCCGACGACGCCGATCTTGCGCCCGGCGAGTTGCGATATCTTCGTGATCTTCGGTCCGGATTTCTTGCCCTTGCCCTTCGCTGGCGGCGGCACCCACAGCACCGCGACGTTCTTGCGCAGCGTCGCCACGGCCTGGGCGTTCTTCGGCACGTCGAGATCGCCGCGGATGATGGCAAGATCGACGCTGCCGTTTTCAAGCGCCTTGGCGCTCTCGGTCGCGCCGTCGGTCTGGATCGGGCGCAAGCGGACATAGCCGTGTTTCTGGGCAAAGGCCTGGGTCAACGCCTGGACCACCTTGAGGTCATCGCTGTTGGCCGGCCCAACCGCGATCCGCAGGGTCACCGGCCGCATCGCAAAATAATAGGCGCCCGCGACGGCGCCTATGATGGCGAGGATGCCGGCCAGTATGACGAACATCGTCTGCTGCCTGGGCGAGCGCGCCGACGCTGGCGCCGGCTGTGCCGGCGCTCCGGCCGGCTCAAAGCCGCCGGTCATCGATCTGGCAAATAATCGTTTGAGGTCCAATTTCATATTGCCAAGGCGGTTAGAGCAATATTGTAGCAAATTTCCTGCCAGCGCGGAGTTACATCTCCGTCATGGTTACCGGCGGCCATGGCTCCCTCTGGGTCATGGCGCGATGCCGCCGGCTGGTTCGGTGCTAGGGTGGGGTGGAACAGGAGGTTGACATGGTGGAGCGGCTGACGGCGGAAGCGCGAAAATCGGCGCTTAAGGGGTTGCATGGCTGGGTCGAGACGCCCGGCCGCGAGGCCATCGCGCGGACCTTCGTTTTCAAGGATTTCAACGAGGCCTTCGGATTCATGGCGCGGGCCGCGCTGGTGGCCGAAAAGAATGACCATCACCCGGAATGGCGCAACGTTTACAAGACGGTGGAGGTCGTGCTCGCGACCCACGATGCCGGCGGCGTCACCCTGCGCGACATCGAGCTTGCGAAGGCGATGAACGCCATCGCGGGCCAGCTCGGGGTTTCCTGATCCAGGAGAAGCTTTTACCTCTCCCGCTTGCGGGGGAGCATAGGCCGCCGTCGGCGGCCGTCCTTAGAGCAGAACGCCGAAGCGGAGCTTCGCCTATGGCGCTCGGCAGAGCGCGGCGGGTGGGGGAATGCAACGGACACCGTCCCAGCGGAGACACCCCCACCATAGCCGATGCTTCGCATCGGCGTCCTTCTCTCAAAAACGGCGCCCGTAGGGCGCCTATGCCCTCCCCCGCGAAGAGCGGGAGAGGGAGATGTCGCTCAATCTTGAAGCGGCGGTAGCACGTCCCCATCTCGAGCCACGTCTGCCGCGACGATTCACCGCGCGGGTCCCAAGGGGCTTATGATGGCGACCGAACATACCGTCGGATTTGAGCCGGCCGACCGGCTGGCGGAAGATCCCGAAAACCTGCGCCGGCGCTTCTGGATCAAGCTGAAGCGGGTGATCGCAAAAATTCCCTTCGCCGAGGATTTGCTCGCCGCCTATTACTGTGCCTTCGACAAGCAGACGCCGCGCCACGTCCAGGCGGCGCTGCTCGGGGCCATCGCCTATTTCATCCTGCCGTTCGATTTCATCCCGGACATGTTGCCGGTGCTCGGCTACACCGACGATGCCGCCGTGCTCGCTACCGCGATCCGACTGGTCTCGAGCCACATCACGGCGGATCATCGCGACGCCGCCCGCGCCGCGCTGAAGCGAGGGCTTGCGCCGGAGGATTGAGCGCCGTCGGCAGCTCGACCGCTACTTCTGCTTCTGCGCCGGCGCTGCCTGGGCGCGCGCGTTCTGCTCGGCTTCCCAGGCCTGGAACTGCTTGAACAGCGCTTCCTTGTCGGCATTGGCCGGCAGCTTTCCGGCCGCCGCGTTGCTCTTGAGGAATTCGTCGAACCTGACCTTCGCAACCGGTTCGATGCCGTGGCTGTCCAGCCATTGCTTGGCGGCCGGGAAGCGCTGCCAGTCCGGCAGTTGCGCCGACAACGAGACCTCCTTCCATTTCGGATGGAAGGGCGGGTTCTGGAAGGCGGGAAATTTCGTGAAGAAATTGTCCACGAACAGCGCGACCTTGCGGTAACGGTCCGTATTGGGTGCCCAGTTATAGGCGGCGAGCACCGCCGGCACCGCGATGGTGTCGACCTTCTGTTCGTCGTTCGAGATCAAATTGGGATAGTCGGCGGCGGTCAGCGTCGCCGGCAGATAGTCGCCCTGCAGCGGCTTGTCGTAGTCGACGGTGACGAGGTGAAAGCGATCGTCCTTGAAGCTGGAGACGGACTTGTACGGCTTGCCGCCGACCACGATCACGGCGTCGATTTCGCCTTTTTTCAGCTTCTCCATCGCGATGCGCTGCTCGATATAGACGACGTTCGGCTTCAGCCCGAGCCGCTCGAACACGGTCAGCGCCGTGACGAAGGTGCCGCCGTTGGGAAGGTCGACGCTGATGGTCTTGCCGTTGAGTTCCTTCAGATTATGCACCGACCTCGAGGCAATGACGTGCATCTCTTCGTTGTAGAGCTTGGTGACATAGGTGAATTGCTTCTTGATGTCCTTGGCAAAACCCTTTCGCTCCAGATAGTCGAGCGTGTCGGCGCGCACGATGCCGAGATCGACGCCCTGCAGGAACAGGATGTCGGCGACGCTCTGCACCGAGCCGCGCCCGACGATCGGCAGTACGCGCAACTTGTTGCCGTCGTCGAGCACGGAGGCGAGGTCGGCGCCGAATTGCACATAGGTGCCGCCGATGGTGCCGGATATCAGCGTCACCGTGTTGGCGTTGAGCGCCTGTTTGGTGGCGGTGGATCCGAACTGGAAGATCGCCTTGAGGCTGTCGCTGACCTTGGCCGGATCGAATTCCGTCTCCTCGGCCACGGCCGCGAAGCCAAGCGCCATCATCATGGCGAAAATCGCCATCCCGATTAATCGTCGCATTGAAGTCCCCTGCTTTTTGAAAATCAGTTCTGCATTTGCGCCAGTCGTTGTTGCGCATCCGGTGAACCGAACCGGGCTGCCTTCTGGTACCAGTCGCGCGCCATCGCCGGATCGGGCGTGATGCTCCGCATGTCCTGCGTCCCGAGCACGGCGGGGTCGTAGGTCTGCGCCAGCAATAGCGCGGCGCTGGGCTCCTGCGCGTCGGCCGCACGTTCCAGCAACAGCCGTGCCGCCGCGATGTCACCGATCTCGATCAGGCTCTTGGCCCGCTTGAGCAGGGTTGCAAGTTCGTCGGGATCGATCCGCCGTGCCGGCGCGGCCACCGGTTGCGGCGGCACGATGGGCGCCTGCACGGCTTCGGCCTGGTTCTGATGAGCGGTCTTGAGCGCGAGCGCGATATCGTCGCGTGTCGGCATGACCCTTACGGACGGTGCCGTGTCCCGATCGGTGGCTTGCGCGACCACCGGCATCGGTCGATTGTTGCTCACCAGCCGCACCGCTGGTATCGGCTGCGCCGGCTGGGTTGCGGCCGACTGATCCGCCGACGATCCGATCAGCGAAGCCTTGGCATTGGCGAACAGCGACAGCGGATTTTCCACCGATATGGCGGCAAAGGCGATCGCTGCCGCCGACGCCACGAAAATGCCGGCCTTCAGAATGCGCGGCAAAACCGGATGGTTGCCGTCCCCGCCGCTGCCAAAGCCCCGCGGCCGATATTCTTCCTCGTCATGGCTGGAGAGAAACAGCGGCATCGGATCCTCGGTAAGATATTCATCTTCCGTCGCCATCGATGGCGCCGATCCGTAAGCCATGTATTGGGCGCCATCGGCGCCTTCGTCATACTCGTCGAGTATTTGTTCGTCGTATGGTGTGAGCCTGATTTTACGCGCCATGGGTGATGCCTCCACGCTACTACGCAACATCAGGGCATCCCGGCATCCACTTCTTCTTATTCTTGTCGGCCAAGCGCCCCGCTACCGAGGCCTTAAAACGCATTTCGAATCGGACCAAAAAGCGACGATCACCGGCACGATTTGGGAGATATCTTGATTTCATTGCGGCGTGACGTACGCTGCCCACAGGCATTTCGTCGCAATAGGGGGAGAAATATGGGGAAATATGATGAGCGCTAACGCAAGAGTTGCACGCAATTTGATTTTAATTGCAGGCCTGATGTTTTCGACGCAGGCGACGGCGCAGACGGCGGTCGCCAAATTCCACATCCATTTTTCCGGCACCGTGGATTGCCAGCAGCCGGTTCAGGCCAACAACATTCCGATCAGCGGTGACGGCACCGGCGCGATCTTCACCGACGGCGGCGCCTATGCCGACGTCACCGAAACCGCCTTCATCTTCTCCAGCACGATTCACTTCGATGGAAGGCTCGGCGCGCGGCCGACGGCGGCGCCCGGCGGCAGCGCGCAGGTCCGCGTCGCCGGCCGCAACGGTCTCAAGCTGATTTGGAATCTGCCGAACAACGCGCTGGTGGTGAACATCGCCACCCACGGGCAATCCTGCTCGGCGAGTTTTGGCGCCAATCTGTTTCCCGGAAAGCGGCAATACACGCTGTTCGACGGCTCGACCATCCACTACTGCGGCCGGCCGCGGGTCGAACAGACCTCGTGCCAGGTGCAGTAGGGCGCGCGACGCGTCGGGAACGCTCAGGCCGGGACCGTCATTGCCGGGCTTGACCCCGGCAATCCATCCGCTTCGAAAAGATCTTGCGAAGATTGATGGATGCGCGGGTCACCCGTCTACGCCAACCGCCTTCGTCCGAAGGCGGACTTCGGCGCTCAAGAGGCTTCGCCGGGTCTTCGGTATTTGTCCGCCGAAGCTTCAGCGAAGGCGGAAGCCCGCGCATGACGTTCAGAGTTCGGCCCATCACGGATGCAGGATCACCTTGCCCATCGCCTTGCGGCCCGCCAGCACCTTCAGCGCATCGGCGGTTTGCGCCAGCGGAAAGGTGCGGTCGACATGCGAGGAGATCTTGCCCTCCGCCGTCCACTTCACCAGCTTTTCCAGGTTGGCGCGGTTCTTCTCCGGATTGAGCCGCGCCCAATGGCCCCAGAACACGCCGCGGATGTCGCAGCCTTTCAGGAGCGCGAGGTTGAGCGGCATCTTCGGAATGTCGCCGGCGGCGAATCCGATCACGAGAAAACGGCCCTCCCATGCGATCGAGCGCAGCGAGGCTTCGGCATAGCTGCCGCCGACGGGATCGAAGATGATGTCGACGCCCTTGCCGCCGGTGAGCTTACGCAGGCCTTCCTTCAAATCATCCCTGGCGTAGTTCAGACCGAGTTCGGCGCCGTGCTGCCTGGCGAATTCGAGTTTTTCGTCCGACGAGGCGCAGGCGATCACCTTCAGGCCCATCAGCTTGCCGAGTTCGCAGGCCGCCAGCCCCGTGCCGCCGGCCGCCCCCAGCACCGCCATGGTCTCGCCCGGCTTGAGGCTCGCGCGGTCTTCCAGCGCATGCAGCGCGGTGCCGTAGATGATGATGATTCCGGCGGCGCGGTCGAAATCCAGATTGTCGGGAATCCTCACGATCGAATTCGCCGGCAGCGCGATCTTCTCGCGCGCGCCGTTGTGCCCGCAGGAGGCCACCACGCGGTCGCCGACCTTGAGGTCGGTGACGCCAGCACCGACGCTCTCGATCACGCCGGCGACCTCGGCGGCTGGCGAAAACGGAAATGGCGGCTTGATCTGGTACTTGCCCTGGATCATCAGCAGGTCGAAGAAATTCAGCGCCGCGGATTTGATCGCGATCACGGCCTCATTGGCCGCGGGCACCGGATCGGGCACTTCGCTCAGCACGAGATCGTCGGGACCGCAATATTGCGAGCAGAGAATGGCTTTCATGGACACACCTGGTTTTCGGCCGCACAGTCGGGGCTGGCAAGCTTCTTGCCGGATTTGAGGCCGGGCGACAATCGGATTCGACACCAACGCACCACCGCCGTCATTGCGAGCGCAGCGAAGCAATCCAGCTTTCCGGATTGCGGAGCGATGGATTGCTTCGCTACGCTCGCGATGACGGTGGTAAATGAGGAATCGAACGATGTTTGAAAAGAACCTGCTTGAGGGAAAGCGCATCCTGGTCACCGGCGGCGGCTCCGGGCTTGGGGCGGCGATGGGACGCCGCTTCGTCGAGCTCGGCGCCGAACTGATCATCTGCGGCCGCAGGCTCGAATTGCTGGAGGCAACCGCGGCGCGGATGCGCGCCGACCTCGGCGGCAACGTCAGCGCGCTCCGGTGCGATATTCGCGACGGCGCCAGCGTGGACGCCATGCTGGAGGCGATCTGGCAACACGCCCCGCTCGATGTTCTCGTCAACAATGCCGCGGCGACCTTCATCGCGCAGAGCGAGCAGATGTCGTTTCGCGCCGCGGACGCGATCCTTGCGCCGACCCTGCACGGCACGATGTATTGCACGCTCGGCTCGGGCCAGCGCTGGATCGAGGGCAAGCACAAGGGCGTGGTCCTGAGCATCCTCTCGACCTCGACCATCACCGGCCGCGCCTTCACGGTGCCCTCGGCAATGGCGAAATCCGCCATTCTCGCGATGACCAGGAGCCTTGCGGTGGAGTGGGGGCCGAAGGGCGTTCGCACGGTGGCGATCGCGCCCGGCGCGTTTCCGACCCCGGGTGCTTCCGGCCAGCTTCGTCCCGAAGGCCGCGACGAAAACTGGGCATCGAGAAATCCGCTCGGCCGCGTCGGCGAACATCGCGAACTCGCCGATCTCGCCAGTTATCTCATCTCCGACGGCGCGGGCTTCATCAACGGCGAGATGGTGGTGCAGGATGGCGGCGCGCATTTGCGCAGTTCGGGTGCGGAGGATCTGCTGCAATGGACCGATGCGCAGTGGGAGAGCCAGCGGGCGGCGCGGTCGAAGGGCTCTTGATGAAATGAGCTGGACGCCCCGGTTTGCAGGCTTCCGCAACGGTCTTTCCAAAAGAGTATTTCCCCGCTACCCCGTGTGACGCTACGGTGTCGGAGCCATCATCCAGTCACAATAATGAGGGAACCAGATTCGGTCATGTCCGTGCGGCGAAATCTGACAGCTCTGGGGCTAAGCGTGCTGATGTGCGGGGCATCGGGCCTTGCGCATGCGCAGAGCGCGCCGCCGAAAGCCTCAAAGGCTGCGGCCAAGCCTGCGGTGGCCAAACCGGAAACCAAGCCTGCCGCCGCCGTGACGGGCGATGCCGAACCCACGCTGATTGGCCAGTTCGGCACCTGGGGCGCCTATACCGCGACGCCGAACGGCAAGAAGGTGTGCTTCGCGCTGGCAAAGCCCGCGTCGTCGAAAACCAATCCGCCCAACCGTCCGCGCGATCCGGCCTATGCCTTCGTCTCCACCCGTCCGGCGGAGAAGGTCACCAACGAAGTCTCGATCATGATCGGCTACACGCTGAAGCCCGGCTCGGAATCGACACTGGAGGTCGGCGGCGCCAGTTACGCGATGTATACCCAGGGCGACGGCCTCTGGATCAAGAACGCCGCCGAGGAAGAGCGGATGGTCGAAGCGATGCGCAAATCCGCCGACGTCACCGTCAAGGGCGTCTCCGCCAAGGGCACCGAGACCACGGACACCTTTTCGCTGAAGGGCCTCGCTCAGGCGCTCGACCGGCTGGCGCAGGATTGCCGGCGCTAGGCGGTTTTTGAGCTCAAATCGACGTTGTTTGGGAACCCCGGAAAGCCTATCTAAGACCGTCGTAGGGTGGGCAAAGGCGCGTCGCGCCGTGCCCACCATCGACATTCGTGGTGGGCCCGCTTCGCTTTGCCCACCCTACGTTTCAACCACTTACTCCGCGTGTGATTGATGACGCTTGCATTCACTTCGGCGCCCCTGGAAAAGATCGCGCTCGAGACCTACGTGCCGCCGGCGAAACCTTCGCTGGTCGGGCTGTCGCGCGCCGAAATCGCGGAGCGGCTGGGCGAAATCGGCGTTCAACCTTCGCAGCGCAAGATGCGCACGCAGCAGCTCTGGCACTGGATCTACGTCCGGGGCGCGGAAAACTTCGACGAGATGACCAGCATTTCCAAGGAAATGCGCGGCGAGCTCGAGGCGCATTTTACCGTCGCGCGCCCCGAGGTGGTCGCCGAGCAAATCTCCAATGACGGCACCCGCAAATGGCTGTTGCGGCTGCCGAGCGGCGATGATGTCGAAAAGGCGCATGAGGTGGAATGCGTCTATATCCCCGAGACCGATCGCGGCACGCTGTGCGTTTCCTCGCAGGTCGGCTGCACGCTGAATTGCTCGTTCTGTCACACCGGCACCCAGCGGCTGGTGCGCAACCTCACGTCAGGCGAGATCGTCGGCCAGGTCATGGTGGCGCGCGACCGCCTCAACGACTGGGCCGACCGCGAGACGCCGACCGGCAGCCGCCTCGTCACCAATGTGGTGATGATGGGCATGGGCGAGCCCCTGTACAATTTCGATGCGGTGCGCGACGCGCTGCTGATCGTGGCGGACAATGAAGGCATCGGCATCTCCCGCCGCCGCATCACGCTGTCGACCTCGGGCGTGGTGCCGAACATCATCCGCACCGGCGAGGAGATCGGCGTGATGCTGGCGATCTCGCTGCATGCGGTGCGCGACGAATTGCGCAACGAACTGGTGCCGCTGAACCGCAAATATCCGATTGCCGAATTGCTGCAGGCGTGCCGCGACTACCCCGGCGCCTCCAATGCGCGGCGCATTACCTTCGAGTATGTGATGCTCAAGGACGTCAACGATTCGCTCGACGACGCCAGGCTGCTGGTGAAGATGCTGAAGGGGATTCCCGCCAAGATCAACCTGATTCCGTTCAATCCGTGGCCGGGCACGCGCTACGAATGCTCGGACTGGGACAGAATCGAAAAATTCTCCGAATACATCTTCAACGCCGGCTACTCCTCGCCGGTGCGCACCCCGCGCGGCCGCGACATCCTCGCTGCCTGCGGCCAGTTGAAGTCGGAGACCGAGAAATTGTCGGTGCGCGAGCGCCAGGCGCTGCGCGCCATGGCGATGACGGATTGAGGCACAAATAGACGTCGTCATGGCCGGGCTTGTCCCGGCCATCCACGTCTTCGGTGTCTCGACAAAGTAAGACGTGGATGCCCGGGACGGGCCCGGGCATGACGGTTGAGAGAGTTTCGGCTCGCGTTGTTGGATTTGTTAACATGGCACTGATCGGCCGCCTGTTCGTGATCCTGTTCGCCTTTTTCGCCGCTTGCCTGGTGGCGGGGATGATCGTGATCGTCGCGGTGCTGTTTCCGGAACTGAGCGATCTCGGCGCCGGCCCGGTGGATCAGGGCGCGCTCAACATCGTGCTCGGTTTCGGCTTCATCTTCATCTCCGGCTTTGCGTTGCTGCCGGCGATGCTGGTGGCCTTGATCACCGAAGCGTTCTATATCAGGGGCGCGCTGACCTATGCGATCGGCGGCGGCCTGATCGGTCTTGCCTGCTATCTCGGCCTGGTGCCGTTCGATCCCGATACGCTGCGCTTCGAGGGCATCGTCCGGCGGCATCTCGAAATCATGACCGGCGCCGGCATTGTTGCCGGCATGGTTTACTGGATGATCGCCGGCCGCAATGCCGGCGCCTGGCGCGAGCCGCCGCGCCAGCTGAGGCCGCCGCCTCCGCTGCCCTCGCAAACACCCGCGCCGCCGGCGCATTCTCCGCCGCCGCAATCACCGCCGTCATCCTGAGGTGCGAGCCTCTTCGGCGAGCCTCGAAGGATGACGAAGGGCCGGTGCCTGCTGCTCATCCTTCGAGGCTCGCAAGTGCTCGCACCTCAGGATGACGACTGCCCTTTTCATCCCCAATCGCCTCGGCTAAACCCCGCGCCATGAACCGGACTGGACTTTTCATCGCGCTCGGCCTCGCGCTCGTGGTTGGGCTATTGTTCGGGATTTTCCCCGAACTCGACCTCAAGCTCGCCGGCCTGTTCTACGACGCTACGACGCACTCGTTTCCCCTGAAACTCAATGCGCTGGCCGCGATTGCGCGCGACGGTGCGATGTGGATCGCCTGGGCGCTGGCGGCGCCGGCGCTGATCGCGCTGGTGGTGAAACTGATCCGGCCGGACCGGCCGCTGTTGATCTCCGGGCGTGCGATCGTCTTCCTGCTCGCCACCTTGCTCCTTTCGGCGGGCGTTCTCACCAATCTCACCTTCAAGAGCTATTGGGGCCGGCCGCGCCCGGTGGTGGTGAGGCAGTTCAACGGGCCGGATCAATTCGTGGCATGGTGGGATCCGCGCGGCGCCTGCGCGCGCAATTGCTCGTTCTTCTCCGGCGAAGGCGCCACCGCGTTCTGGACCTACGCGCCCGCGGCGCTGACGCCGCCGGCGTGGCGGCCGCTGGCGTTTGCGGCGGCGACTTTGTTCGGCGTCGTCACCAGCGTGCTGCGAATGGCGTTCGGCGGGCACTTCTTCACCGACGTGGCGGCCGCGGGCCTGGTGACGTTTTTGGTGATCTGGCTGGCCTATGGCTATATCTATCGCTGGCCGCAGACGCGCCTCACCGACGAGGGCATCGATGCCGCGCTGACGAAACTGGCCTGGCCGGGCTATCGCTTCTTCCAGCGCTGGTGCGGCCGCGATGTGGGGCCAAAGCCGTCCCCGTGAGCGGCATCATTACGCCAGCCATTACTAAACGCGTGCCCAAGCCTGCGAAATTTGATATTCGCGCATTCAATTCGTCAGACATCAGCCATTACGACCGATTGGAAACTCGATGAGTACGATCCTGAAAGGCCTGCCCAAAGGGGAGAAAGTCGGCATCGCCTTCTCGGGCGGTCTCGACACCAGCGCGGCGCTGCTATGGATGAAACAGAAAGGCGCCCGCGTCTTCGCCTATACCGCCAATCTCGGCCAGCCCGACGAGGCCGACTACGACGAGATTCCGCGCAAGGCGCTGGGCTTCGGCGCCGAAAAGGCCCGGCTGGTGGATTGCCGCACGCAATTGGTCCACGAAGGCATCGCCGCCATCCAGTCCGGTGCTTTCCACATCTCGACCGGCGGCACGACGTACTTCAACACCACGCCGCTCGGTCGCGCCGTGACCGGCACCATGCTGGTCGCGGCGATGAAGGAGGATGGCGTCAACATCTGGGGCGATGGCTCGACCTACAAGGGCAACGACATCGAGCGGTTCTATCGCTACGGCCTGCTGACCAATCCGAGCCTCAAGATCTACAAGCCCTGGCTCGACCAGCAGTTCATCGATGAGCTGGGTGGACGCGCGGAAATGTCGGCGTTCCTCACCGCCAATGGCTTCGACTACAAGATGAGCGCCGAGAAGGCCTATTCGACCGACAGCAATATCCTCGGCGCGACCCATGAGGCCAAGGATCTCGAGAGCCTGAATAGCGGCATCAGGATCGTCAATCCCATCATGGGCGTGCCGTTCTGGCGCGACGATTGCGTCGTCAAGTCTGAGCCGGTGACCGTGCGTTTTGAGGAAGGCCAGCCCGTCGCGCTGAACGGCCGGACGTTTGCCGATCCGGTTGCGTTGTTTCTCGAGGCCAACGCCATCGGCGGCCGGCATGGCCTTGGCATGAGCGACCAGATCGAGAACCGGATCATCGAGGCCAAGAGCCGCGGCATTTACGAAGCGCCCGCCATGGCGCTGCTGCACATCGCCTATGAGCGGCTGATCACGGGCATCCACAACGAGGACACCATCGAGCAATACCGCATCAGCGGCATGCGCCTGGGTCGTCTGCTCTACCAGGGACGGTGGTTCGATTCGCAAGCCCTGATGCTGCGCGAAACCGCGCAGCGCTGGGTGGCCCGCGCCATCACCGGCGAGGTCACGCTCGAGCTGCGACGCGGCAACGACTACTCCATCCTGAACACGGAGAGCCCCAATTTGACCTATCAGCCGGAGCGGCTGAGCATGGAGAAGGTAGACGATGCGGCGTTCACGCCGGCGGACCGCATCGGCCAGCTGACGATGCGCAACCTGGACATCACCGACACCCGCGCCAAGCTCAGTCTCTACGCGGAGGCAGGCCTGCTATCGATCGGCGATGACTCACCGATACTCAAGCTGGATGGCGACAAGAGCTGATAACGGCATAGCTGCGTAGGGTGGGCAAAGCGAAGCGTGCCCACCATCTCGTTACAACCGAGATCGTGATGGTGGGCACGGCGCGAAGGGCGCCTTTGCCCACCCTACGGCCGCATGCATCCGTCATTGCGAGCGCAGCGAAGCAATCCATCCATCGAGCAGCAAGCAAGAAAGCTGGATTGCTTCGCTGCGCTCGCAATGACGGAACAAAAATCGCCGGGATTGCTCCCGGCCATTTTCATTTCGCGATCGCCTTGCAGCTCACCTCGGCGGCGCGATGCCGGGCGGCGGTGGCGGCAGCGAGGCCGCGCCGCCGTTGAGCAGCGGCGTGATGCGGCGGATGGTGACGCGGCGGTTGATGGCACTCGGCCCTGGCGTCTGTTCCTTCAGATATTGCGAACCGTAGCCCTGCGAGGTCAGGTTTTCCGGCGGCACGTTGAATTGCTGGGTCAGCAGCTCCGCGGCCGCCTCGGCGCGGCGGTCCGACAGCGACAGATTGTCGACGTCGTTGCCGACCGCGTCGGTGTGACCCTCGATCAAAAACACCTCGCGCGGATTGCGCTGGATCGCCCGGTTCAGTCCGTCCGCGATCACCTGCAGCTTCGCCGCCTGGTCGGGGGGAATTTCCCACGACCCGGTCTCGAAGTTGATGGAGTTGAGATCGATGCTCGGCATCAACGCGCGCACCGACGGGCTGTAGCGGATTTCGTCGAGCGAATAGCGCCGGTCGATCCGTTCCACCGGCGGCGCTTCCATGGTGTCGTAGATCAGGTCCGGCGGCGCATCCCCGGCGTCGACGATATAGCGGTCATAGGGAATCCCAATCACCGGCGGCGGCAGGTCGACATAGAAGCCGCCGACATCGCGCGGATCGCGGTAGCTGTTGTCGATGATGATGATCTCGCGGCCATCCCGGTCGCGCCGAATCCGGCGCAGCAACTGGCCGTCGCCGCCGACAAAGGTGATGATCTGCGAACCGTCGGGACGGACCACGATGGTCTGTGTCTCGCCGCCGACTTGCCGGGTCTGGATGTCACGCGCGCCGAAGCGGAATCGATCCTCCTCGTTGTGACGGATGAACGACTGGCCGGAGGGATCGACGACGATGACGCGGCCGGGTTCGGTGAAGACCTTTCGGCCGCCCTGATCGCTCTCCTGCCGCGCGCCGCGGAAATCTTCCATGCGGCGCGGTCCCTGGGCGGCTGCTCCCGGCGCAATCGGGGTCATGGCCTCGCGAGGCGGCTGCGGGATCGGTGCGGTAACCGTCGGCGGCGGACGACGGGCCAGCGGCTGTCCGCCGGGCGGCAGCGCGCTCTGTCCGGGACGTCCAGGCGGCGGTGCAGCCGCGCCGGCCGGCGGCGGTGGGGCACTTGCGCCCGCGGGAGGCGGTCCGACCCGTCCTGACGGCGGCGGGGGTGGCGGCGGCGTTGGCGCACCCTTCTGCTGCTGTTGCTGTGGCTGCATGGCCGGCGCGCCGCTTGGCGGGGCCGGTGGCTTCGGCGACGCAGGCGGAGGCGCTGCCGCCGGGGGAGGAGGCGGCGCGGGACGCTGCGGCGGGGTTGGTGGCGCTGCCGGCGGCGGGACATGCGGAGGTGGCGCCACGGGCGCCGCCGGATGGGGCGGCGGCGGTGGAGGTGCCGCGGGATGCGGCGGGGGTGGCGGCGGAGCGGCGGGCCGAGGCGGTGGCGGCGGCGGAGCCGCGGGTCTGGGCGGTGGCGGCGCGGGCCGCGCGGCGGGCGGAGCCGGGCGCGGCGGCGCAGCCTTCGGCGGCTGCTTTGGCTTTCCTTCTTCTTCCTTGGCCTGGGCCATGACCTGCGGCGCGGTCTGCGCGTGCGATGGCGGGGCGATCAATTGCGTCGCCGTAAGAGCGGTCGTGGCAAGCAGCAACAGGCGAAGGTTTGTCATGATGGTCTGGATCCCCGGAAAATTCTTGGCAGGAAGGCTTGGCAGGTAAGCTTGGCAACAAGGCGTGGCGATCAACGAATAGACGTTAGGCCGGATTGTGGCGGCACTCAAAGGCGGACCTGTATTTATTTCTCGATGCGCAAAGCCCCGATTCGGTCCTGTTCATTGCGTATTCAGGGCATGCTTTCAAACCGCCATTTCACATTGTCCCTCCAAGCGCATCCGATGCACCCGGATTCAGATCGGGTCCGGAACCCATTGGACCGTCCATTCCGTCGGTCGCGGGCGAGGGCGTGCGCGGACCTTCCGGTCCTCGCACCGGCAATTCTTCCGGCGTGCGGCCCGGCAATTCGTCGGGCTGTGGCGGCTCGCCGGGCTCCCGCACCGGCGGCGGCACCTCGGGCCGAGGGTCGCCGGGCGGGCTTTCCTGCGGCGGCTCGGTCGGATTGCCCGGCGTCGCCGGCGGGATTTCGGGCGGATCGATCGGCATCTGTTGCTCTCTTTGCGGAAACGCAACCTCGTGCGTCAACGGCGCGGCGGGGGCAAGGTTCCGGGGCGGCTGTCCTACCCGCGCAGCAACAGCGTATTGCTGCGGGTCTTGCCGGCCTCGGCATAGCCGTGCCTGCACATGTCGTCGATGCAGTCGTCCTGCCATTCATCGCGCGACAGATGTTCAATCACGACCGCGCGCGGCCACAAGCGTTCTGCCGCCTCCCTGAAGAAGCCGGTCAGAACGCGGTCCTCGAAACCTTCGACATCGATCTTCAACGCGTCCACGCGGCTCACGCCGGCATCACCGAGAATGCGCTGCAGCCGCAGCGACGGCACGGCGATGGCGTTGCCGGAAGGTTCGCCAGAGGCGATGTGGCTGGCGCCGAGATTGTCGCCATCGGTCTCGATCAGGAGTTCGCCGTCGGAAGGCCCGGCGGCAGCGGCGACGAGCGCGACCTGGCTGAAGCCCGAGGCGGCGCGGTTGAACGCCAGCCGCGCATGGGTGACCGGATGCGGCTCGACCGCGATCACTTTCCCCGTAGAGCCCGTGTGGCGCGCCAGCACCATGGCATAGGTGCCGACATTGGCGCCGACATCGACGAACACGCCGCCCTGGGGCGTGTGCTCACGCAGGAAAGCCAGTTCCTCCAGATTATAGTCCGGGTTGAACAGCGCGCCGCGCTCGGTGGCGCTGGCCTGATGGTAGAAGCGGAACGATGCCCCCTGATAGGACACGTCGACGGGACCTGCGCGAAGGAGATTGACCAGCCGCGACAGCATCGGGCGAAACGCGCCGCGCCTCAGCCGCGAGCGATGCGCAAGCGCGATGACCGCGGCCTGTGCGCGCGTCGGCGCGAAGGCGCCGAACGGCGGTGCCGCCGGATCGTTGGCCGCGGCGATGCCGGAAAGAGGGACGGAGTTTGCCAAGGTTTTCTCGAAGACGCGATTGCCGCGCCTACATAGCCGGTTTTGGGGGCAGCTCCAACGTCACCTGCCGAGCCGGCGAGTCTTTCCGGGCTACGGCACTACCTGCAGCGTTCTCCGTCATGGCCGGGCTTGTCCCGGCCATCCACGTCTTACTCGCTCATGTCGCCCAAGACGTGGATGCCCGGGACGAGCCCGGGCATGACGACTTGATAAAGGCGTATCAGATCTGCCGCTCGACCAGCATCAGCTTGAGTTCGGCGATGGCTTCCGACGGATTGAGGTTTTTCGGGCAGGCCTTGGCGCAGTTCAGGATGGTGTGGCAGCGGTAGAGCCGGAACGGGTCCTCGAGATCGTCGAGCCGCTGGCCGGTGGCCTCGTCGCGGGAGTCCTTGACCCAGCGTGTTGCCTGCAGCAGCGCGGCCGGGCCGAGGAAGCGTTCGCTGTTCCACCAATAGCTCGGGCACGAGGTCGAGCAGCAGGCGCAGAGAATGCACTCATAGAGGCCGTCGAGCTTCTCGCGATCCTCGTGGCTCTGCCGCCATTCCTTCTGCGGCGTCGGCGACGTCGTCTTCAGCCACGGCTCGATCGAGGCATACTGCGCGTAGAAATTGGTCAGGTCCGGCACCAAATCCTTGATCACGGGTTGATGCGGCAGCGGATTGATCTTCACCGCGCCGTCCTTGACGTCGTCCATCGCCTTGGTGCAGGCCAGCGTGTTCTGGCCGTCGATATTCATGGCGCAGGAGCCGCAGACGCCTTCGCGGCAGGAGCGGCGGAAGGTCAGCGTCGGGTCGATGTGGTTCTTGATCCAGATCAGCGCGTCCAGCACCATCGGGCCGCAATCATTGGTGTCGATGGTGTAGGTATCGACGCTCGGATTCTTGCCGTCGTCCGGATTCCAGCGATAAATCTTGAACTCGCGCGTCGCGGTGGCACCGGCCGGCTTCGGCCAGGTCTTGCCGCCCGTGATTCTCGAATTTTTCGGCAGTGCGAATTCAACCATTATTCTAACCTTTCGTCATTCCGGGATGGTCCGAAGGACCAGACCCGGAATCTCGAGATTCTCTGATGTGCAATTGCACATCATAGTTCGATGCTTCGCATCGCCCCGGAATGACGGGCTGTTTGTGGTCGCTCAATACACCCGCGCCTTCGGCGGGATGTACTGCACGTCATTGGTCATGGTGTAGTCGTGCACCGGGCGGTAGTCGATCGAGGTGTTGCCGCCCTGGTCGATCCACGCCAGCGTGTGCTTCATCCAGTTCTTGTCGTCGCGGTCCGGAAAATCCTCGCGCGCGTGGGCGCCGCGGCTTTCACTGCGGTTGGTGGCCGAATCCATCGTCACCACCGCCTGCACGATCAGATTGTCGAATTCCAGCGTCTCGACCAGGTCGGAATTCCAGATCAGCGAGCGGTCGCTGACGGCGATGTCGGTGATGCCGCCATGCACCTTGTGGATCAAATTGTGGCCTTCGTTCAGGATCTCGCCGGTGCGGAACACCGCGCAATTATTCGTCATGACATGCTGCATGCTGTCGCGCAGTTTCGCGGTCGGCGTGCCGCCGGCGGCGTGGCGATAATGATCGAGCCGCCCGAGCGCCTTGTCGGCGGAGCCCGCCGGCAGTTCCGCCTGACTGCCGTTAGGCGTCAGCTTTTCCGCGCAGCGCAACGCAGCGGCCCGGCCGAACACCACGAGATCGATCAGCGAATTGGAGCCGAGACGGTTGGCGCCGTGCACCGAGACGCAGGCCGCTTCGCCGAGCGCCATCAGGCCGGGAACGATCGCATTGTCGTCACCGTTGACCTTGGTCAGTACTTCGCCGTGATAATTGGTGGGAATGCCGCCCATATTGTAGTGCACCGTCGGCACGATCGGGATCGGCTCCCGCGTGACGTCGACATTGGCGAAAATCCGCACCGATTCGGAAATGCCGGGCAGGCGTTCGTGCAGCACCTTGGGATCGAGATGGTCGAGGTGCAGGTAGATGTGATCCTTCTTCTTGCCGACGCCGCGGCCCTCGCGGATTTCGATGGTCATCGCGCGCGAGACCACGTCGCGCGACGCGAGATCCTTGGCCGACGGCGCATAGCGCTCCATGAAGCGCTCGCCCTCGGAATTGACGAGATAGCCGCCTTCGCCGCGCGCGCCCTCGGTGACCAGGCAGCCCGAACCGTAGATGCCGGTCGGGTGGAACTGGACGAACTCCATGTCCTGCAGCGGCAGGCCGGCGCGCAGCGCCATGGCGCCGCCGTCGCCGGTGCAGGTATGCGCCGAGGTGCAGGAGGCGTAGGCGCGGCCGTAGCCGCCGGTGGCGAGGATGGTGGTCTGGGCGCGGAAGCGATGCAGCGTGCCGTCGTCGAGTTTCAGCGCGATCACGCCGCGGCAGGTGCCCTGGTCGTCCATGATGAGGTCGATGGCGAAGAACTCGATGTAGAATTCGGCCGCGTGCCGCAGTGCCTGGCCGTACATGGTGTGCAGCATGGCGTGCCCGGTGCGGTCGGCGGCGGCGCAGGTGCGCTGCGCCTGGCCCTTGCCGTAGTCCAGCGTCATGCCGCCGAACGGCCGCTGATAGATCTTGCCGTCCTCGGTGCGCGAGAACGGCACGCCCCAATGCTCGAGCTCGTAGACCGCTTCCGGCGCGTTGCGCACCATGTATTCGATGGCGTCCTGGTCGCCGAGCCAGTCCGAGCCCTTGACGGTGTCGTACATGTGCCAGCGCCAGTCGTCCGGGTGCATGTTGCCGAGCGCCGCCGAAATGCCGCCCTGGGCCGCGACCGTATGCGAGCGCGTCGGAAATACCTTGGTGATGCAGGCGGTGCGCAGGCCCGCCTCGCCGCAGCCGACCACGGCGCGCAGCCCGGCGCCGCCGGCGCCGACCACGACCACGTCATAGCTGTGGTCTTCGATCGGATAGGCTTTTCCATTGCTGGCGGGACCGCCATTGGGGGCCTTGCCGTTGCCATCAGCAGCCATGGGCTACACTCCGGATGACAGTTTGAGGATGGCGTAGATCGAGGCCAGCGCCACCGCGACCGAGAAGAAATTGTTGGCCATGATGGCGGCGAGTTTCGTCATGTCGCCATGGATATAGTCCTCGATCACCACCTGCATGCCGATCTTCATGTGCCAGACGCTGGCGACGATGAACAACAGCATCACGATCGCGACCAGCGGCGAGCCGAGAATCTGCGCGGCGCCGGCCTGGTTGCGGCCGAGCAGCATCATGACCACGATGATGACGGGCAGGATCAAGAGCACCATCGCGACCGCGGTGAGCCGCTGGCGCCAGAAGTCGCCGGTGCCGGAATGCGAAGCGCCGAGCGCGCGGACGCGGCTGAGCGGCGTGCGCATCGATCGGGGAGCCGCCGAATCAGGTCCGCTCATCGTCCGCCTCCGATCGCGTAAGCGGCGATCCACACCAGGACCGTCAGCGTAATGCCGCCGATCAGCGCGCCCCAGGTCAGCGCCTCGCGCTCGTTCGGCTTGAAGCCATAGCCGAGGTCCCAGACGAAATGCCTGACGCCGCTGAGCAGATGATGCAGCAGCGCCCAGGTATAGCCGAACACGATCAGCCGGCCGATGAAGCTCGACGTGAAGGCCTGCACGTTGGCATAGGCGCCAGGCCCCGAAGCCGCCGCGATCAGCCACCACGCCAGCAACAGCGTGCCGAAATACAGCGCGATGCCGGTGACGCGATGGACGATGGAAAGCGCCATCGTCAGGGTCCAACGATAGGTCTGCAAGTGCGGCGAGAGCGGTCGTTCGATCCTGGCGGTCATTGGCGGCTTTGACGGTTTTTAAGGCCCACGCACGGACCCCTTGAGGGGGCGCGCTGGACGAAGCTTATTTACGAAGTCGAAACAGCCAGCGCAACGACGAAATCCGACGTTTCCGAACGAATGTTCATCCTTTCAGATGAGCCTTGCAAATGAGCCGTGCATTGCCGGGGATTGACAGCGACCGGGCATCGCTGATGGCTGGTATACCTGAAGCACGATTCATGAACGCGCACCGCTTCGACGCGACGACAGGACAAAGGCCGGCATGGCGGGACTGGACCTCCGTGAGCTTCTTCAATTGGCGGCGCTGCTGGTTGCGGTCGGCGCGCTGTCCGGTTTTCTGGCCGGGCTGTTCGGAATCGGCGGCGGCGCCGTCCTGGTGCCGGTGTTTTATGAATGCTTCCGGCTCGCCGGTGTGCCGCTGGAAGTGCGGATGCCGCTGTGCATAGGCACCTCGCTTGCCATCATCATTCCGACCGCGATCAGTTCCTATCGCGCCCATCATGCCCGCGGCGCGGTGGATATGGAGATTCTCAGGGCGTGGTGGCTGCCGGTCCTGGTCGGCGTGATCGCGGGCAGCGTGATTGCGCGCTATGCGCCGGAGCGGCTGTTCAAGATCGTGTTCGTGGCGGTGGCGTATTCGGCAGCGGTACGATTGTTGTTTTCGCGCGAGACCTGGAAGTTCGGCGCCGACTTTCCTAGAGGCGTGTTGATGAATGCGTATGGTTTCATCGTCGGGCTGCTCTCGACCTTGATGGGCATCGGCGGCGGACTTTTTTCGAACCTGCTGATGACGTTTTACGGCCGTCCGATCCATCAGGCGGTCGCGACTTCCTCCGCCTTGGCGGTGCTGATCTCGATTCCCGGGGCGATCGGCTATGTCTATGCCGGCTGGCCCGCGGCGGCGCGCTTTCCGGAAGTGGCGGCGCTGCAATGGCCATTCGCGCTCGGCTATATCTCGCTGATCGGCGCCGTGCTGGTGATGCCGACCGGCCTGTTGACCGCGCCGCTCGGCGTGCGCGCCGCGCATGCGATGTCCAAACGCGCGCTGGAGATGGCGTATGGGGCGTATCTGGTTATCGTCGGCAGCCGCTTTGCGATCAGCCTGATGTAGCCAGAGCGCAGAACAAAAGTTCCATCGATTGCAACTAACGGACGCCGCTTCGCATCGTTGCCATCCACCGCGATTTGGATGATGGTCGCGAGCGGCGAGATCGCTCGGGGCGGGGGACATCCATGAAGCGGCGCGAGTTCGTAACATTGGTTGCCGGCGCGGCGGCAAGTTTGCCGCTCGGCGCACGCGCGCAGCAAGCGGACAAGCTGCCAACCATCGGCATTCTTGGCTCAAGCTCCGCCGGTTGGAGCCATTGGCTCGGTGCATTTGTACAACGCTTGCACGAGCTTGGCTGGATCGAGAATCGCACTGTCACGATTGAATATCGCTGGACCGAAGGACGCAATGAACGCTATGCGGAATTTGGCGCCGAGTTCGCCCGCCGGAAAGTCGACATCATTCTGCCGCTCGGAACGCCGGCAACCATCGCCGCGAAAAACGCGACATCAGTCATTCCCATCGTCTTCCCGATCGCCTCCGACCCGGTCGGCGAGGGCCTGGTCGCCTCCCTCGCGCACCCGGGTGGCAACATCACCGGACTATCAAACCAGCAGCCCGATCTTGCCGGCAAGCGACTCGGGATTCTGCGCGACATCATTCCCGGCCTCAGCCTGTTGGCAGTCCTGAACAATGCTAACAATCGCACTGTCTCGTTGTCGGTGGCCGAAGTTCAGCAGGCGGCGCACAAATTTGGTCTCGACATCGTGTCCGCGGGCGTCAAGCGTGCGGACGATATCGCCCCCGCGATCGAGAGCGTCAAGGGCCGCGCCCAAGCGCTCTATGTCGTTGGCGATCCATTGGTCGCTGACAACCAAATTCAGATCAATACGTTGGCGCTGGCCGCACGGCTGCCGACGATGCATGGCTCGCGAGGATATGTCGATACCGGAGATCTCTTGTCCTACGGTCCGGACTTCTCGGCCTTATTCCGCCATGCCGGCGATTACGTCGACAAGATTCTCAAGGGCGCCAAACCGGCCGACCTTCCGGTCGAAGAGCCCACCAAGATCGAACTGGTCGTCAATCTCAAGACCGCGAAGGCGCTCGCACTGACGATTCCGGAACCTTTCCTGCTGCTCGCCGACGAGGTGATCGAGTGAGGCGGCGCGAATTCATCGCGCTGCTCGGCGGCGCGGCGGCAAGTATGCCGCTCGCGGCGCGCGCGCAGCAGAAGACGGTCCCGGTGATCGGCCTCCTCAGCCCCGGTCCGCCGGGCGCGGGTGGACCACTGATGGACGGGTTCCGCCTGGGACTGCGCGAAGCCGGCTACATCGAGGGACAAAACGTCACCATCGAATATCATTGGGTGGAGGCGAATGACCGGCTGTCAGCGATGGCCGCCGATCTCGTCGGCAGCAAGGTCGATTTGATCCTGGCCATCACCGACCCCGTGGCGCTCGCGGCGAAAGGCGCCTCCTCGACGGTACCGATGGTTTTCTTCATCGGTGGAGACCCCGTGGCCAATGGCCTCGTCGCCAGCCTGGCTCGACCCGGCGGCAATCTCACCGGCGTCACGCTGTTCGGCGACGAACTCAATCCCAAGCGGTTGGAGCTGCTGTCGGAGTTGGTTCCCGAGGCCAGGGCGATCGCGCTGCTCGTGAACCCCAACAATCCATTGGGCGGGCGCGCGCCGATCATATCCAGCAAGATGCAGGAAGCGGCGCGCGCGAAGGGAGTGCAGCTTCGTATCGTGAACGCGGCGTCCGAAAGCGAGATCGACGCTGCCTTTGCCGCACTGCCCGGACAGCAAGTACGCGCGGTCATTATCGATACCGATCTGTTCTTCTTTGGCCAGCGTCAACAGATCGCAGCATTGGCGGCACGCCATTCCGTTCCTGCGATCTATTACCGGCGCGAATTCGTCGCGGCCGGCGGCCTCATCAGCTATGGACCGAGCTTTGCAACGGCCTACCAGCAAGCCGGCGTGTACGCAGGAAAGGTCCTGGGGGGCGTCAAGCCGTCCGATCTGCCCGTGCTGCAGCCGGCCAAGTTCGAACTGGTCATCAATGCCAAAGCCGCCAAGGCGCTCGGCCTTAACGTGCCGCCGACGCTGCTCGCGACCGCCGACGAGGTGATCGAATGAGGCGGCGGGAGTTTATCACCCTTCTCGGCGCGGCGGCGAGTTTGCCGCTCGCGGCGCGCGCGCAGCAGAAGGCGATGCCGGTGATCGGCTATTTTCACTTTGCGACGCCGGAATACACGCCGATGGCGGCTTCGTTCCTGCAGGGACTGAAAGAAGCAGGCTACGTCGCGGGACAAAACGTCGCGATCGAATATCGCTGGGCGGAGGGTCAGTATGATCGGCTGCCGGCCATGGCCGCCGAGCTCGTCGGCCGCAAGGTCGATTTGATCGCCGCCTTCGGTCCTCCTCTCGCCCGCGCGGCGAAAAACGCTACCGCGACGATCCCGATCGTTTTCGAGGTCGGTAACGACGCGGTCGCGGCCGGATTGGTCGCCAGTCTCGCCCGGCCGGGTGGAAACGCCACCGGCCTGAGCATTCTCTTCACCCAGTTGACGCCGAAGCGGCTTGAGTTGCTGTGCGAGCTGGTTCCTCAGGCCAGGACGATTGCCCTGCTTGTGAATCCGAACAGCCCGACCGCCGAGCCCTCGATCCAGGGCACTCAGGAAGCGGCGCGCGCGAAGGGCGTGCAGCTTTCGGTACTGAACGCGAGCACCGACGGCCAGATCGACGCCGCCTTCGCGACATTCGCGACGACGCCAGCCGACGGGCTCGTTATCGCCGCCGATCCATTCTTCGATACGCGGCGCGAACGGCTCATCGGGCCGGCGGCGCGCAGCAGGATGCCGACCATCTACTTTTCGCGCGAGTCGGTCGCGGCTGGCGGCCTTATCAGCTATGGAAGCAGCCTTGGCGATGTTTATCGCCAGATGGGCATCTACGCGGCAAGGATTCTCAAGGGCGAAAAGCCCGCCGATCTGCCGGTCGAACAGCCCACCAAGTTCGAGATGGCGATCAATCTCAAGACCGCCAATGCGCTGGGATTAAGGGTGCCGCCGAAGCTGATATTCACCGCCGACGAGGTGATCGAATGAGGCGGCGCGAATTCATCACGCTTGTTGGCGGCGCGGCGGCGACGTGGCCGCTAGCGGCGCGTGCCCAGCATGCCGGAAAGATCTGGCGCATCGGCGTTCTCTCCGGCAATGCCCGACCGGCCGCGATCGAAACAAGCTTTTTGGGCGGGCTTGCGGAGGGAATGCGGGCACTCGGATATGTCGAGGGCCGGGATTTTGTCATCGAATGGCGTTTTGCCGAGGCAAAGCCGGAACGCTACGCGGAATTTGCCGAAGAGCTGGCTCGGTTGAACGCCGATATCTTCGTTGCCGGCGCACCCGAGGCGGTGCGCTACTTTCAAAAGGCCGCGCCGCAAACTCCCATTGTCATGGCGCTTTCCACCGATCCCGTCGGTAATGGTTTTGCAACCAGTCTCGCGCATCCCGGCGGCAACATCACCGGTCTGGCGACCTCGCTCGACGACACCGCGTCCAAGCAACTCGAATTGCTCATGGAAGCCGTGCCGCATCTCGCCAGCATCGGCATCCTCGCCAATTCCAGCAGTCCGAACTACGCTTCGGTGGCGAGAAACCTGTTCGCGGCGACCCAGGCCAGGGGCTTGAACGTCGCGATGGCCGATGTCCGCACCGCGGAAGAGTTCGACACGGCCTTCGCGCGGCTAAAGGGGGAAAACGTTCAGGCGCTGATGTTGGGATCGAACGTCCTGTTCAATCTCAATCGAGTGCGGATCGCGGAATTTGCGATCAAAAACCGGCTGCCGTCCGTGTTCGGCGTCCGCGAATATGTCGAAGCGGGCGGCTTGATGAGCTACGGGGAAAGCTTTCGCGATTTCTTTCGGCGCTCGGCCGGCTATGTGGACAAGATCATCAAGGGAGCGAGGGCCGGCGATCTGCCGATCGAGCAACCCAATCGTTTCTATTTCACCATCAATTTGAAGACCGCCAAGGCGATCGGACTGGAGCTGCCTGCCGCCCTGGTTCTGCGCGCTGACGAAGTGATGGAGTGAAGTGGCGGGACTTCATCGCGTACCCTCAGTACGGGAGCGGTCCTTGCAATGGAATCGGCCCATCCTCGTCGTCATTGCGAGGAGCGCAAGCGACGAAGCAATCCAGCTTTCTCACGATGAGATGGATTGCTTCGCTTCGCTCGCAATGACGGTAAATGCGCAGTGCATAGGGGTAGGCAAAGCGCAGCGTGCCCACCATTTCAAGCAAGATGGTGGGCACGGCGCAACCGCGCCTTTTGCCCACCCTACGCGATCCCGCTAGATGGTTTTGCTGCGCGCCAGTTCCTCGACTTCGCTTTTGCTGTAGCCGAGCAGGCCGGTCAGGATCTCGCTGGTATGCTCGCCGAGCCGGGGCGGGGCTGCATAGGTATCGAGCGGTGTGTCGCTGAGATGCATCGGATTCTTGATGTTCTTGACGATGCCGACTCCCTTTCCGGCATGTGGCATCTCGGCGATCATGTCGCGCGACTTCAACAGCTCGCTCTCGCAGACTTCGCCGACGGTGCGGATCGCGCCGCTCGGAATCCCCGCTTCATCCATCAGCGGCAGCCACTCGTCGCGCTTGCGCTGCCGGATGATGTCCTTGACGATCGGGACCAGGATGTCGCGATTGCGCACGCGGTCGGCGGCCTTGGCGAAACGCGGATCGTCGGTCAGCTCGGGCCGCTCGACCAGCTTGCAAAAACGCTTCCATAATTCGTCATTGGCAACGCCTAGGCTGATCCAGCCATCGCTCGCTTCAAAGGTTTCATAGGGCACGATCGTGGCGTGCGCATTGCCGCGCCGCTTCGGGGATTCGCCGGTCGCGAAATAGATGCTGGCATTGAAGCTGAGCAGGCCTGCGACCGCTTCATACATCGAAACCGAAACATGCTGGCCGCGGCCGGTGGTCTTGGCGGCATAGAGCGCCGCCAGAATCGCCTGCGATCCGTTCAATCCGGAAACGAGGTCGGCGATCGAGGTGCCGACCTTGTAGGGCGCGCCGTCGGCCGGCCCGGTGATATCCTGGATGCCGGCCTCGCCCTGCACGATGACGTCGTAGCCGGGGCGGTCCTTCATCAGGCCGGTATTGCCGAATCCGGAAATCGAGCAATACACCAGGGTGGGCCGGCGCTTGCTGACGTCGGCGTAGCCGAAGCCGAGGCGGTCCATCGCACCGGGCCGGAAATTTTCCACCAGCACGTCCGACTTGTCGATCAGCCGCCACAGCACCTCGCGGCCGCGCTCGCTCTTCATATCGAGCGTGATGCTTTTCTTGTTGCGGTTGACGGACAGGAAATAGGCCGCTTCGTCGCCTTGATAGGGCGGGGCGAATGCGCGGGTGTCGTCGCCCTCGCCGGGCCGCTCGACCTTGATCACCTCGGCGCCGAGATCGCCGAGCTGCATGGTGCAGTACGGCCCCGACAACACCCGGGTGAGATCGACGACGCGTAATCCTTCAAGCGGGCGCATGCGCTTCTTGCCTCATGTTGCTGCGTGAGAAATTTTCGGAAAACCGGTCGGCTGCAGTACCATGCCCCCGACCTGAATTTCAAATCGAGCGGAAAACAGCTTGGCGTTCGGCGGGGCGTTCATGCATCATTGCGGGGTGGCCATTTCCGATCGGGCCCTATCATCTCAAGGCGTTCCATAGCAAAAACGCCCTTCACAAAGCAACGGAGACAGTTTGCATGTCAAATAACGGGAAACGCGTGGCCTGGGTGACCGGCGGCGGCAGCGGCATCGGCGAGGCCGGCGCCGAAGCGCTGGCCGCGGATGGCTGGATTGTCGTGGTTTCGGGGCGGCGCAAGGATGCGCTGGATGCGGTGGTGGCGAAGATTACCAAGGCCGGCGGCAAGGCCGAGGCGATCCCGCTGGACGTCAGCAACGCCGCCGAGGTCAACAAGGCCGCCGAACAGATCGTCGCAAAACACGGTCGCATCGATCTGCTCGTCAACAGCGCCGGCGTCAACGTGCCGAAACGCAGCTGGGCCGACATGGAGCTGGAAGGTTGGAACCAGCTGGTCGACATCAATCTCAACGGCGTGCTGTATTGCATGCGCGCGGTGCTGCCGGCGATGCGCAAGCAGAAGGACGGCTGCATCATCAACGTCGCCTCCTGGGCCGGCCGTCACGTCTCGAAAATGCCGGGCCCGGCCTACACCACGACCAAACATGCGGTGCTGGCGCTGACCCATTCCTTCAACATGGACGAATGCGTCAACGGTTTGCGCGCTTGTTGTTTGTCGCCGGGCGAGGTGGCGACGCCAATCCTGAAACTGCGCCCGGTGGTGCCGAGCGAAGCCGAGCAGGCGCGGATGCTGCAGCCCGAAGATTGCGGCCGCACCATCGCCTTCGTGGCCTCGATGCCGCCGCGCGTCTGCATGAATGAAATCCTGATCAGCCCGACGCATAACCGCGGGTTTATTCAGACGCCGGCGAGCAGGGATTGATCGCGAGAATCGTAGGGTGGGTTAGTTAGCCGAAGGCGTAACCCACCGCTACTGCCGGCGCGGATAGAGAAGTGTTGGGTTACGCTTCGCTAACCCACCCGAATCCTCACTGGAACCGGGGTTTCGTGCAGACGCCGAACAACAGGGATTGATCCTCCCCTCAACCTCATCCTAAAGGAGCCGAGCGGAGCTCGGCGTCTCGAAGGATGGGCGGCATCAGGGCTCTCATGGTTCGAGACGCGCACGAAGAGCGCGCTCCTCACCATGAGGGACGCCCACACGTATTTCCCCGCAAAAAGTTTCAACCATCACGATAAATTATTCCCCGAAACCGGCCCGAAAACCTCCCGTAGCTCGGGCCAACGGCGACGCAGTCCGATCATCGGCGAAACAAGCGTCGTTGTTGCCTTCATCGCCGGCGGATGTCCGCTGGCACCTCAATCATCGGGAGACGTATCCATGTCGAAGCGTATTGCACTTTTGTCCGCCGCAGCCCTTGGCGTGCTGGCCCTGACCTCAGCCCTGGTTGCGCCCGTCAGCGCGCAGGACAAGATGATGTCCAGTAGCGAGAAGACCGTGATGGTCGGCGGCGCCGCGATGTTCCCGTCCAAGAACATCATCCAGAATGCCGTCAATTCGAAGGATCACACCACGCTCGTCGCCGCGGTGAAGGCCGCCGGCCTCGTCGGCACGCTGGAAGGCAAGGGCCCGTTCACGGTGTTCGCGCCGACCAACGCCGCCTTCGGCAAGCTGCCGGAAGGCACCGTCGACACCCTGGTGAAGCCGGAGAACAAGGCCACCCTGACCAAAATCCTGACCTACCACGTGGTTCCCGGCAGGCTCGAGGCCTCCGACCTGACCGACGGCAAGAAGCTCAAGACCGTCCAGGGCGAAGAGCTGACCGTGAAGCGGTCGGGCGATACCGTCATGATCATCGACTCCAAGGGCGGCTCCTCGACCGTGACGATCCCGAACGTCAATCAGTCGAACGGCGTGATCCATGTGGTCGATACCGTCCTGATGCCGTCGTAACGCTCGCCTGTCCTGTTCTGGTCCCCGACGGGATGTGCGCATGCGAGCCGGGGCAACCCGGCTCGCATTTTTGTGACTACGATGCCCGTCAGGCATAGATCTTATCTACTCTTTGGCAGTAACGAACCCACGGATCCCGGCGTATATTCCGAGTATCGACCTCAGAGATCAGCCATGTCCAGCCTTGCAGCCAGCGACCACCCTACCGTACCCGCCACAACGAAGGTCATTCAGCCGGCCTGGGTGCGGACGGTGCACTGGATCAATGCTTTCGCGATGGCCCTGATGATCATGTCGGGGTGGCAGATCTACAACGCCTCGCCGCTGTTCGATTTCAGCTTCTCGTCCTCGATCACGCTGGGCGGCTGGCTGGGCGGCGCGCTGCTCTGGCATTTCGCGGCAATGTGGCTGCTGATGGTCAACGGCCTCGTCTATCTGACGCTCGGTTTTGCCACCGGCCGCTTCCGCAAGAAACTGCTGCCGATCACGCCATCCGGCGTGATCTCCGACGTCAAGGCCGCACTGACCTTCAAGCTCGAGCATGACGACCTTACCCGGTATAATTACGTCCAGAAGCTGCTGTACGCGGGTATCATCGTGGTCGGCGTCGTGATCGTATTGTCCGGGCTTTCGATCTGGAAGCCGGTGCAGCTGCAATACCTGACGGCCTTGTTCGGCGGCTACGACGTCGCGCGCTACGTCCACTTCATCTGCATGTCGTTGATCTGCGCGTTCCTGATCGTGCACGTCGCGCTGGCGGTGCTGGTGCCGAAGAGCCTGCGGGCCATGATCATCGGCCGCTAATATTCGAGGAGAACTCATCATGGGCCGGCTTCGTTCGCTTCTCATTCCCGGCGTCGACAAGAAGCTTTTGATCCGGGACGCCGTCAAACTGCTGCCCGACCCGGCGCGGCGGCGTTTCATCGCGGGCGGCGCGAGTCTCGGCGCGCTGACGCTTTTGACCGGCTGTAACGTGACCGACAGTTTTTCCGCCGATGACATGCTGGCGAGAATCTCGAAATTCAACGACGCGGTGCAGGCCTTGATTTTCAATCCCTATGCACTGGCGCCGACCTTTCCCGAAAGCGCGATCACCAAACCGTTCCCGTTCAACGGCTATTATGATGTCGACGACGCGCCCGAGGTTGACGGCAAGGCGTGGAAGCTCGAGGTGCGCGGCCTCGTCGACAACAAGAAATCCTGGACGCTGGATGAATTGTACAAGCTGCCGCAGGTCAAGCAGGTCACCCGCCATATCTGCGTCGAGGGCTGGAGCGCGATCGGCAGCTGGACCGGCACGCCGCTGCGCGACTTCCTGAAACTGATCGGCGCCGACACCCACGCCAAATATTGCTGGTTCCAGTGCGCCGACAAGGACGGCTATAACTCGCCGCTCGACATGGAGACGGCGCTGCACCCGCAGACCCAGATGACCTTCAAATTCGCCGACGAAATCCTTCCCCGCGCCTACGGCTATCCGATGAAGATCCGGGTGCCGACCAAGCTCGGATTCAAGAATCCGAAATACGTGATCTCGATGGAAGTCACCAACGACTACAAGGGCGGCTACTGGGAAGACCAGGGCTACAATTCGTTCAGCGGGAGCTGAGCCCTTGGGTCCCGTAGGGTGGACAAAGCGAAGCGTGCCCACCATCTTTGATGAAGTGCATATGGTGGGCACGGCGCAAGAGCGCCTTTGCCCACCCTACGATTCAGCCTCTCGCCACATCCGGCGCGGCGTATCTTTTTGCCATCGCGCCGTCGAATGCCATTCCCATCACGGCGGTCGACGCCGCGACCCCGGTGAATAATTCGAATGCGTCGGCGGCCTGATAAATGGCAAGTTCGCGCCCGGTCATGACGGTCGCGCCTTTGGCCTTGGCCGCTGTCAGCAGCGGCGTCCAGAGCGGCGAATAGACCGCATCGGCAACCCACAATCCGGCATGCAGCAGGCCATCCGGAACCGGCGTGGCCACGCTCGGCAGCATGCCGACCGGGGACGCGTTGACCAATCCCACGACATCGCGCAGCGCGTCCTCGACGTTGTGGGCGACGCTTGTTTTGGTGTGGCCTTCGAGCTTTGCGACCAATCGTGCCGCCTTGTTGGGCTCGGTATCGAAAATCCGCAACTCGCTGACGCCGAGGCCCGCCAGCGCAAACGCAATCGCCTTGCCGACGCCGCCGGCGCCGATCAACGCAACGCAGCCAGGCGAGGAAGCGGTGACCAGCGGGGCGATGGCTCGCGCAAAGCCGGTCCGATCGGTGTTGTGGCCGATCAGCCGGTTGTCGCGGACGACGACGGTATTGACCGCGCCGGTCTGTGCCGCGCCCGGCGATAATTCGTCGAGCAGATCGAGCACGGCTTCCTTGTAGGGAAAGGTGACGTTGATGCCTGCAAAACCGAGCCGCCTGATACCCTCGAGCATCAGTTTCAGTTCGTCGCGCCCGGCGCCGGCGACTTCGATCAACTGGTAATGACAGCGGAGGCCCAGCGCCTCGGCCGCCCCCTCGTGCATGGCTGGAGCTGCCGACTGCGCGATCGGCGTTCCCAGCAGGCCGGTGAGAATGCCGCGGTCGGAGGCGTGTGAGTGGTGCGTATCGGAAGTCATTATTCCCGGTCATGGACGGCGTAAAAACGCACTCTAGCCCAGCCTAACGCATGATCCGGAAAAGTGTGAAGCGGTTTTCCGAAGAGATCATGCGCAACCAAGAATCTAAAGCGCGATGATGATTCATCCTAATCTCATCGCGCTTTAGGATTTGCGCGCCAGCCTGCCCTGAAGCGCGGCTGCGACCGCGCCGAGCACCAGCAGCGCCGCGGAGACGTTGAGCGCGTAAGCCAGGCTGCCGAACGTGTCGGTAACGGCGCCGACCGCGGTCGGCCCCAGCGTCTGGCCGATGCCGAATGCGACGGTCATCGCGGCGATCCCCTTGGGCCAGGCGGCAGGCGGGTAGTTGAAGCGCACGAAGGCGGTGGTCGATCCCACCACCGCGAAGAAGGCAACCCCGAACACCAGCGCCGAGACGGTCAATAGCAGCGTGGAATGCCCGAACAGCGGCAAGCCCGCACCGAGCGCATTGACGCCGAGCACGATGGCGGTCGAGAGGCCGCCACGATCCAGCGCCAGCACGAGGCGCCAAACCCAGGGGGTCGCGAACGCGCTCAGGCCGATCAGGCTCCAGAACGCGCTCTGCGCCATGGCGCCGCCGCCGGCGTCGCGGACATAGGCGATCATGAAGGTCATGTAGGCGATGTAGCCGGCGCCGAACAGGAAGTAGCCGACGAGATAAATCAATATCGGCCGGATCGCGAAGGGTGCCGGCGCGGTCTCGTCGAGGCCGGCATCGCTGTCGATCGGCACCAGCAGCAGCGGAATGGTCAGGACCACCGACAGTCCCGTCAGCACCCACCACACGATCCACCACGAGCCCGGTCCGAACCCCTGCAGCACGAAGGGTGCGATCAGGCCGGAGGCCACGATGCCGAGCCCGGGTCCGGCGTAAAACAAGCTCAACAGAAAATTCGCCCGCGCCGGCCTCGACTGCGCGATCTTCGCGGCCAGCGCGGCACCTGCCACGAAGGCAATCGCGGCACCGATGCCGACCAGCAGGCGCGCAAGGCTCAAAATAATAAAATTGCCGGATATGGCGCTCAGCGCCAGCGACAGCAGGCAGGCCAGCGTGCTCCAGCGGATGGTGGCGGACAGCCCATATCGCCTGATCAGCCGCGCGGCCATCAACGCGCCGGCGAGATAGCCGGCGGCATTGACGGTATTCATGAAGCCCGCGGCCGAATAAGACCACGCAAGCGCGTCGCGCATGTCCGGCAGCACCAGCGCATAGGCAAAGCGGCCGATGCCGAGCCCGACGGTCGGCGCCAGCGACAAAATCAGGATCAACCGCGCCGGATGCGCGGGTAGCTTGGGAGCGGGCGCGTGCAAGGGAATCTCCAGCAAGCTGGACTGTGGCAGGGTATGGCGCCGTTGCACAGGGCGCAGACGGCAATGGTGTCTTGCCATCCGCGCAATGCCGCTTTAGCACTCCGCTTTGTTCGTCATTCCGGGGCGCGCGCCAGCGCGAACCCGGAATCCATCTCACCGCTGGATTCCGGATCGCCTCGCTATGCTCGGCGTCCGGAATGACGAGTTGCGGATACATTGCGAGGCCTTCCCATGACCACCCACAAACTCCTGCTTCTGCCCGGCGACGGCATCGGCCCCGAAGTGATGGCGGAGGTGAAGCGCTTGATCGACTGGCTCGATGCGGAAGGCATCGCGCATTTTGCTACCGAGCAGGGCCTGGTCGGCGGTTCCGCCTATGACGCGAGCCAGCAGAGCATTACGGACGCGACCATGGCGCAGGCGATGGCCGCGGACGCCATCATCTTCGGCGCGGTCGGCGGCCCCAAATGGGACAGCGTTCCCTATGAGGCGCGGCCCGAGGCCGGGCTGCTTCGCTTGCGCAAGGACCTCGGCCTGTTCGCCAATTTGCGGCCCGCGGTGTGCTATCCGGCGCTGGCGGATGCCTCGAGCCTGAAGCGCGAGGTGGTCGAGGGGCTCGACATCATGATCGTGCGCGAACTCACCGGCGGGGTGTATTTCGGCGAGCCCAAAACCATCACCGATCTCGGCAATGGCCAGAAGCGCGCCATCGACACTCAGGTCTACGACACCTACGAGATCGAGCGCATCGCCCGCGTCGCCTTCGACCTGGCGCGCAAGCGCCGCAACAAGCTGACCTCGATGGAAAAGCGCAACGTCATGAAATCAGGCGTGCTCTGGAACGAGGTCGTCACGCAGGTGCATGACCGCGAATACAGGGATGTCACGCTCGAGCATCAGCTCGCCGATTCCGGCGGCATGAACCTGGTAAAATCGCCGAAATCGTTCGACGTCATCGTCACCGACAATTTGTTCGGCGACATGCTCTCCGATATCGCGGCGATGCTGACGGGCTCGCTCGGCATGCTGCCGTCGGCCTCGCTTGGCGAGATCGACGTCAAGACCAAAAAGCGGCGCTCGCTGTTCGAGCCGGTGCACGGCTCCGCGCCGGACATCGCGGGCAAGGGGCTTGCGAACCCGATCGCGATGCTCGCCTCGTTCGGAATGGCGCTGCGCTATTCCTTCGACATGGGCCAGCTTGCCGACAAGCTCGATGCCGCGATCGCAGCGGTGCTCGCCAGCGGCCTGCGCACCGCCGACATCAAGTCGGAGGGGACCACGGCGGTCAGCACGACGCAGATGGGCGAAGCGATCCTGAAGGAATTGCAGAAGCTGCACGCTTAGGAAAGATCGTCATGCCCGGGCTTGTCCCGGGCATCCACGTCTTTCTTCCTTTAAGCAAGCAAGACGTGGATGGCCGGGACGAGCCCGGCCATGACGACGTCGATTTCACTGACGCCAAAATCAATACAGCGGAATACCGCGCGGATAACCGCCCATGTCGGAGGGCGGATTGAGCGGCTGGCGGTCGATCGGGCGGTTGTTGTTCTCGCGCGCGAAGGATGGATAGCCAAGCTCCGGCGGAAAGGCGTAGTCGGTGAACTTGCGATCGCCGGGCAGGACTTCGACGCCGGCATCGAGCCAGGAACGCTTGGTGACATAGATGCGGGTGTGCGGCCCCTGCTGATAGGTCACGTTCGGACCGCTGGTCCCGTAATAGGGCCGGCCGCGGTCGTCGTATTGGCGCTTGGGCTGGGTCTGCGCGCTGGCCGGGGTCAGTGCGAGGCCGACGACGGCGGATGCCGCAAACAGCACCGCAAGCTTTTTCGCAACAGGGAAATTCCAGGTCATCGTGTCCTCACAGGCGGTACGCGCCGATTTCGCCGGCACTTTAGCGGCCGCAGCCATATGGCCACAAGGTCAAACGGGCCACAGTGCCGGACAATAATGCGGGAACATCACAAAAGTTGCTTGAAAACCAGCACCTTGGCGGCGGGGCCGATCACAACCCGCCGCGCAGAGCGGGGGTCTCCGCCGACGTCACCCAGTCCGCCGAACTGGCGGCGGGACCGCAATCGCCGCGCCGGAGTTCGGCGCGGGCGAACAATCCGGCCAGTTTCGGCTCGTTTCCGGCCGTGAGCAGGATCAGCCGGTTCAGCATGCAGCCGATTGCCGCCCGCCGGGCCGGCAAGGTCTCGCCCTGGCATGACCAGCCGGAAATCTCCAGACCGGGCCGATCGATCCGCTTGAGGAAACCAAGGCAGCCCCCGGCGTCACCGGGGCGGCGAAGCAGCATCACCGTGCCGAACTTGCTGTCGATCACGCCGGCTGCTTCCAGCTCAAATGGGCCGTTGGGGTCCATTCGGGCCGCAATGTCGGCTGTGTGGTTAGTGTCGCCGAATTCGCCCCCGGGGCGGTAGATTTGCAGCTCGGCCACCGGCCTTTCGCCCGGCGCCGCCCAATGCATGACGTCCTTGCGGCCGCCTTCGGGGTGCCGAAGCACCTCGTAGGTCATTGTTTTATCGGGAAAATCGGACTGACTGACGGCGAAGGCGGGGTACGAACGGTCAGCCACGCTCCAATCAGCTCGGGCCGCGGTCTCGACCGCGTCACCCAGCTGCAATTGGTCCCAGAGATGGATGCCGACGATGCCAAGCAGCGCCAGAGCGCCTACATAGGCCACCAGGCGCGCCAGCGTGGCGCAGCATTCATCGGCGAAGCTGGTCAGCGCCGGATGAATTCGGGTCGAATAAGAGGGATTGGCCTCAATGGCCCGAAACGATCGCATCAAACGCCCACGCCCGACCGAGAACCGCAAGCGGTCTCGCTGTATAACGTTGTCTTAACGGCGTTTCTCGCATAGAAGCGCTGCCTCTTCCCTTTCCGCAGGCGGCGGGGGCGAGGCATATTTCATCGGAGAGTGAACGATGGGTTACAAGATCGCGGTGGTCGGAGCGACCGGCAATGTCGGGCGGGAAATGCTCAACATCCTCGACGAGCGCAAATTCCCCGCCGACGAGGTGGTGGCGCTGGCGTCGCGCCGCAGCATGGGCGTCGAGGTGTCCTATGGCGATCGCACCCTGAAGTGCAAGGCGCTCGAGCACTATGATTTCTCCGACGTCGACATCTGCCTGATGTCGGCGGGCGGCGCGGTGTCGAGGGAATGGTCGCCGAAGATCGGCGCCGCCGGCGCGATCGTGATCGACAACTCGTCGGCCTGGCGGATGGATCCGGACGTGCCGCTGATCGTGCCCGAGGTCAACGCCGACGCGGTGAAGGGCTTCGTCAAGAAGAACATCATCGCCAATCCGAACTGCTCGACCGCGCAGCTCGTGGTCGCGCTGAAGCCGCTGCACGACAAGGCGGTGATCAAGCGCGTCGTGGTCTCGACCTATCAGTCGGTCTCGGGCGCCGGCAAGGACGCCATGGACGAGCTGTTTCAGCAGACCAAGGCCGTCTACACCAATAGCGAACTCGTCACCAAGAAATTCCCCAAGCGTATCGCCTTCAACGTCATCCCCGAGATCGACGTGTTCATGGAGGACGGCTACACCAAGGAAGAGTGGAAGATGATGATGGAGACCAAGAAGATTCTTGATCCCAAAATCAAGCTGACCGCTACTTGCGTGCGGGTGCCGGTGTTCGTCGGCCATTCCGAGGCCGTCACCATCGAGTTCGAGAATCCGATTTCGGTCGACGAGGCGCGCGACATCCTGCGCAACGCGCCGGGGTGTCTGGTGATCGACAAGCACGAACCCGGCGGCTACGTCACGCCCTATGAGGCGGCCGGCGAGGATGCCACCTATATCAGCCGCATCCGCACCGATCCCACGGTCGACAACGGCCTGGTGCTGTGGTGCGTGTCGGACAATTTGCGCAAGGGCGCGGCGCTGAACGCGATCCAGATCGCCGAATGCCTGATCAACCGCAAGCTGATCAGCGCCAAGAAAAAGGCGGCGTGAAAGAAGCCGTAGGGTGGGCAAAGGCGCATCTTCGCGCCGTGCCCACCAGATACGGAACGCAGAAAGCAAGTTGGTGGGCACGCTCCGCTTTGCCCACCCTACGCACCAAGTGAGATGCGGGAGCCGGAACTGCGATGACCGAGCCGCCGGCGCCATCTCCCCAGCCGCAGCTGAAGCGCGTCGAGCGCGGCCTCGAAGCCGTGCTGTTCAACAGCCGCTGGCTGATGGCGCCGTTCTATCTCGGCCTCGTCGTCAGCCTCGCGGTGCTGATGCTGAAATTCTTCATGCTGCTGTGGGAGTTCATCACGCACGCGCCGGGCTCGAAGGAGACCGACATCATCCTCGGGGTGCTCGGCCTGATCGACGTCACGCTGACCGGCAATCTGATCCTGATCGTGGTGTTTTCCGGCTACGAGAATTTCGTCTCCCGGATCGATGCTGACGACCATCCGGACTGGCCGGCATGGATGACCCGGGTGGATTTCGCCGGCCTGAAGCAGAAGCTGCTCGCTTCCATCGTCGCGATTTCGACGATCCAGGTGCTGAAGGCGTTCATGAACATCGATGCCGCCTTCGACGCCGTCAAGATGGCCTGGCTGGTCGCGGTGCTCTTAGTGTTCGTGATCTCGACGCTGTTGTTGGCCCTGTCAGATCGCTGGGGCGCGGACAAGGGCGAGTAGCGAATAGGAAAAATTTCCATTCGTCATTCGTTACTCGCTATTCGCCTCTTCCCTCACGCTGCGAAATTCCTTGGCCTCCCGATCGAGCACGAACAGCGAGCCCTCGGCGACGCCGAAATAGGCGCCGTGCAGCTGCAATTCACCGCGCTCGACCGGCGTGCGCACGAAGGGAAACGTCATCAGGTTCTCCAGGCTGCGGAACACCGCGGCCTTCTCGATCCTGACGGTAAAATCCTGCATCGTCTCGCGGTCGCGCTGCTCGACGATTTCGCCTGGCTTGATGAACATCGCCATCCACTTGCCGATGAAATCGCCGGGCGAGAGTGGTTCGATCTTGTCGATGAAGGCGCGGATGCCGCCGCACTGGGCGTGGCCCAATACCACGATGTGCTTTACCCGCAGCACCGAGACCGCATATTCCAGCGCCGCCGAAACGCCATGCGCTCCGCCGTCGGGCTGATAGACCGGCACCAGATTGGCGACATTGCGGACCACGAACAATTCGCCGGGACCGACGTCGAAGATCACCTCGGGCGACACCCGGGAATCGCAGCAGCCGATCACCATGACTTCCGGCGATTGGCCGATCTCGGATAATTCGCGGTAGCGCGACTGCTCGGTGGGCAGCCGTTGCGAGGTGAAAGCGCGGTAGCCCTCGATGAGACGCGGCGGAAATGTCTGCATGAGGCTTGCTAACCATAAGCGGCAAGCCGGAACAAGCCTTTCGATTGGGCAGGTGAAGTGGTATCGCGTGGGGCTCGAAACCATCTCAGGGACCGCCTCATGATCCGCCCGCGCCGCAGCCTGTTATTCATGCCCGGTTCGAATGCCCGCGCGCTGGAAAAGGCGCGCAACCTGCCGGCCGACGGCATCATCCTCGACCTCGAGGATTCGGTGGCGCCCGAGGCCAAGCAACTGGCGCGCGACCAGATCGCCGCGGCGGTCGCGGCCGGCGGCTTCGGCAGGCGCGAGGTGCTGATCCGCGTCAATGCGCTGGATTCGCCCTGGTGGGTCGACGACGTCGCCATGGCCGGCAAGGCCCGGCCGGACGGCATCCTGGTTCCAAAAGTTTCAAGCGTGAAGGATCTCAGCCTGATCGCCGACCGCCTCGGCCACGTCAAGGCCGACGACTCGATCAGGGTGTGGGCGATGATCGAAACCGCGCAGGCGGTGCTGGACGCCGAGCAACTCGCCGCCGCCTCTCAGGATGCCGAGATGCGGCTCTCCGGCTTCGTGTTCGGGCCGAACGATATTTCGCGGGAGACGCGGATCAGGATGCTGCCGGGCCGCGCGGCGATGCTGCCGCTGATCACCCATTGCATCCTCGCTGCCCGCGCCTATGGCCTCGAAATCCTCGACGGGCCCTACAGCGATTTCAGCAATGTCAACGGATTCGGCCAGGAATGCACGCAGGCGCGCGACCTTGGCTTCGACGGCAAGACGCTGATCCATCCCGGCCAGATCGACGCCTGCAACGCGATCTTCACCCCGCCGGAAGAGGAAGTCGCCCACGCCCGCCGGATCATCACAGCCTTCGAGCAGCCGGCAAACGCTGCCCGCGGCGCGATCTCGCTCGACGGACAGATGGTGGAGCGGCTGCACGCCGAAATGGCCCGGCGCACCATCGCCATCGCCGACGCGATCGCGGCGATGGGGCATTGATTTCCTTACCCTCCCCTGGAGGGGGAGGGTCGGCTCGTATCGCGCGAAGCAAGATGCGAGACGGGGTGGGGTGATCTCTCAACTCGGGCACCGTTCGAGACGAGAGACCGTCACCCCACCCCGCCGCTCATTTTATTCGCGTCGACCCTCCCCCTCCAGGGGAGGGTAAGTCAGAGCCCCAAACCGCTCCGCCGCCCAAGCGTAGAGGCTGCCGGGAACGGGCGGCTGGTTGCCGCGGCCTTTCGGCGAGACGTGCAGGCCGATGATGCCGGGATCGCCGATCAGCGCGGAAAAATCCGAGGGCTCGAAGAACAGCTTTGGCTCGGCGTGCACCGCGTAGAACGATTTCTTCGGCAGCGCGTAGTGCAACTCGCCGGCTCTGCGGGCGAGCGCGGTCAGCGCCGCCGGGCCATAGATCGCGATGCGAATATCCGACAGCCGCTTCGAGCCGCCGCGCAGTTTTCGTAACGCAAAGGTCAGGCGGTGCCGCAGCGCCAGCCAGTCCGGCGTCAGCGCGTCCTGCGCCATCAGCTTGGCGAACGCGGCCACGATGGCGTCGTCAGGCGGCAGATAGAGCACGGAATTGCCGAGCTGGCGCGGCCGCTCCCAGGCGAAATAGGGTTTTGCCGGATCGATCTCGACCGGCTTCAAGAGCAGCACGTCGGCGTCGAGCCACAGGCCGGCTCTTTCAGCCATCAGCCGCATCCGGAAAAAATCCGAGAATTGCAGGATGGTCCAGTCGCGCCAGACGCCGTCGGGACCGGTCGGGCGCAGTTTCTCCGCGAACGAACGCGGCAGGATCGCTTCGGCCGCGGCGTTGCCGACGCCGTCGGGCAATTTTCCAAGCGGTTCGAAACTGTAGACGGTGACCTTGTGGCCGGCGGCGACCTGCGATCTCAGGCAGGTCAGCCGGAGCGTATCGAGCGGGCCGTGCCAGAAGGTGACGACATCGGGCCGCATGGTTACATGGTTCTCCGTCATCCTGAGGAGCCGCGCTCTTGCGCGGCGTCTCGAAGGATGCTGGCCCGACTGCTCATCCTTCGAGGCTCGCCCAGCGGCGCAAATGCACCGCAAGGCTCGCACCTCAGGATGACGATGAACCTGGGGTTCAAGTCAAATTCATTCTTATTTAGCTTGGTCGGGCTCAGGCCCAGGCGCGCTCGGTCTTCGCTTTTTCCTCGTAAGCGTCGATCGAGCCCTTCTTTTCCATGGTCAGCCCGATATCGTCGAGGCCGTTCATCAGGCAGTGCTTGCGGAACGGGTCGATCTCGAATTTCACCGTGCCGCCGTCGGGGCCGCGGATTTCCTGGGCAGCGAGATCGATCGACAGCGTCGCATTGGCGCCGCGCTCGGCGTCGTCGAACAATTTGTCGAGGTCTTCCTGCGACACGCGGATCGGCAGGATGCCGTTCTTGAAGCAGTTATTGTAGAAGATGTCGCCGAACGAAGTCGAGATCACGCAGCGGATGCCGAAATCCAGGAGCGCCCAGGGCGCATGCTCGCGGCTCGAGCCGCAGCCGAAATTGTCGCCGGCGACCAGGATCTTGGCGTTACGATAGGCCGGCTTGTTGAGGACGAAATCCGGGTTCTCGCTGCCGTCATCCTTGTAGCGCTGTTCCGAGAACAGGCCCTTGCCAAGGCCGGTGCGCTTGATGGTCTTCAGATACTGCTTCGGGATGACCATGTCGGTGTCGACATTGATGATCTTCAAGGGCGCCGCGACGCCTTCCAGTGAGGTGAACTTGTCCATCGAACGGCACTTCTGGTTGGAATGAAGGAAACGCGTTTTGCGGGCGTGGTTTATCGCGAATGCGCCAGCCATTAAAGCGCAAAATGCCTAATCGGCGGTAGCCTCGATTGCCTCCATGTCGTCGTCGGACAGGCCAAAATGGTGGCCGATCTCGTGAATCAGCACGTGGCGGACGATGTCGCCCAGCGTCTCGTCGTTTTCGGCCCAGTAGTCGAGGATCGGCCGGCGGTAGAGCCAGACCATGTTGGGCAGCCGGGCGATATCGCCGTGACTCTGATGCGGCAGGCCCGTGCCCTGGAACAGGCCGAGCAGGTCGAATTCGCTCTCCGCCTGCATTTCGTCCAGCACCTCCTCGGTCGGAAAATCGTCGACCCGGATGATGACGCCCTCGCAAAGTTCCCGAAAGCGCGGTGGCAGGCGCGCGAAAACCTCATGCGCCATGGTCTCCATCTCGGCCAGCGAGGGGGCTTTTGCTTCGATCCACATGCTGCCCTTTTAGCGCCGGTTCCGACCGGTTGCATCCGCGCAGTTGACCTTGGCGCGCCAATCGGAGACCTTGCGCTCCGCAACAGGTTCTTAAGGTGAGTGTGATGGTGCGGATCGGGACGGCGGCGCTGTTGGTCGCGTTTGCAGGCGCCTTGGCGTTGCGCCCGGCCGGGGCGCAGGCGCAGACCGCGCCTTCCGGCGTGCGTGTGGCGCAGGCGACGCCATCAGCGGCCGAGACGCCGCGCCACGTTCGGCCGCGGACGCGGATCAGGGTCTATCCGACCTACGAAACCGGCCCCGATGGCGTCTATCCGCGCTATAACCCCGGTCCCAACGCGGTGCGCGAATGCAACGCCACCTATGTCAGGGAATACCGGCCGAGCGGCACGGTGATCGTGCCGCGGATGAGCTGCTTCTGGCGCCCCGGCTAGAGCATGATCCGGAAAAGTGGACACCGGTTTTCCGAAAAGATCATGCTCAATCAAAAAGCTAGAGCGGGATGACGATTCGAAGAAAAGTCATCCCGCTCTAGCGCCGGCGCAGCGCCCCGACCAGGCCGGTGCCGATTATCAGCGCCGAGGTTCCGTAGACGATGATGGCCATCGCATGCTGGGTGAAACCGCTTGCGGTGCCCGCACCCCCGCCGGGGCCCTGCGAGGCGAGCGCAGCGCCGGCCCGGAGCAGGGCAGCGGCCGGGATGGCCAGCGCGAAGCGCTTGATCCGCTCTCTTGCGCGAGACGATGCCATGATGATCTCCTCTGAGGTATGTTTCCAGAAGATACGCACGCCAGGCTATGCCGGTTTTGGGAAATCTTCGAGCCGATGTTGTCCGAGGCGGAAACCAGGTTTGATTATGTCATCGCTTCTTACGCATTGAGGAGTCCTTCATGACGAGATGGATCGGAGCCGCCGTCCTGGCGCTGACGCTGATGTTCGGCGGCTCGGCCGCAGTCGATTCCGCCGCGGCGTCGCGGGCGCAGAACGCGACGCATCAGCCGCAAGCGTCGAAAGCGGAAGATATGAGTGCGCGGCGTCGCGTCCGGCATTATCGCTACTCCGCGTATCGCCCGTATGATCCGACCTATTATGACCGGCCCACTTACTACGCGCCGGCGCCGTTCTTTCCGTTCCTCGGACTTGGCTACGGGCCGTGGTGGTGATCGCCGATTCCGGAGATCATTGATTCTTCCGTCATGGCCGGGCTTTGTCCCGGCCATCCACGTCTTCCTTCTTGCCTGCGACAAGACGTGGATGCCCGGGACGAAGCCCGGGCATGACGAGCGCATTCGAAATGCGGCGCGGGGCGAGTGCTGAAATGGATCGGGCGCCTTTCGGCGCCCGATTTCATTGCCCAGAGCGTTTTCGAGCGAAGTGGTCACCGGTTCGCATGAGGAAAACGCGTCAAAAAAAAATGAATCCAGAGCCCCGTTTCGATTCCATCGAAACGGAAAAGGCTCGAGGGAATCTTGACCTCAATCCCAATTCTTGAATTTCCAGGGTTTCAGCTTCCAGGGCGTCAGCGTCTCGATGCGCCATTGCTCCCAGCGGTCCGGCGGCCAGTGGCTCAGCCGCGAGGTCTCCTTGATCACGGGGGCCACGATGCGCGGCGCGACGACGCGCCTCAACTGCCGCGTCGCCTCGCTGATCATATCGACGAATTCAGGCTTGTCGGCCATTTGCCGGTCCCTCGAAACGCCACGCCTGGGGCCGAACTAGTCTGCTCCCGAGGCGTTAACGAGAAGCTTCGCGGATGGGGCTTGAGGGATGTGGGCTATTTCCACTCCCGGATATCGACGAAATGCCCGGCGATCGCCGCCGCCGCCGCCATCGCCGGCGAGACCAGATGGGTGCGGCCCTTGAATCCCTGCCGGCCCTCGAAATTGCGGTTCGAGGTCGAGGCGCAGCGTTCTTCCGGCAACAGCTTGTCGGGGTTCATGGCCAGACACATCGAGCAGCCCGGTTCGCGCCATTCGAAACCGGCCTTGATGAAGATCTTGTCGAGCCCCTCGGCTTCGGCCTGCTCCTTGACGATGCCGGAGCCCGGCACGATCATCGCGGTGAGATTGCCGTTGACCGTCTTGCCCTCGACCATCTTCGCCGCCGCGCGCAGATCCTCGATGCGCCCGTTGGTGCAGGAGCCGATGAAGATGCGGTCGAGTTTGATGTCGGTGATCTTCGTGCCGGCCTTTAGGCCCATGTAGTTCAGCGCGCGATGTTTCGACAGCCGCTTGGCCTCGTCCTCGATCTCATCGGGATCGGGCACCATGCCGTTGATCGACACCACGTCCTCGGGCGAGGTGCCCCAGGTCACGATCGGCGGCAGCTTTGCGGCATCCAGCCTGATCTCGTGATCGAAATGCGCGCCGGCATCCGAGCGCAGCGTCTCCCAGTAGCGCATCGCGGCGTCCCAGGCCTCGCCCTTCGGCGATTTCGGCCGGCCCTTCAAAAACTCGAACGACTTTTCGTCCGGCGCGATCAGGCCGGCGCGGGCGCCGCCCTCGATCGACATATTGCAGACGGTCATGCGGCCTTCCATGGAGAGCGCGCGGATCGCGTCGCCGGCATATTCCAGCACATAGCCGGTGCCGCCGGCGGTGCCGATCTCGCCGATGATCGCCAGGATGATATCCTTGCCGGTGACGCCGTCGGGCAACTTGCCGTCGACCACCGCGCGCATGTTTTTCGCCTTCTTCTGGATCAGCGTCTGCGTCGCCAGCACGTGCTCCACTTCCGAGGTGCCGATGCCGTGCGCCAGCGCGCCGAACGCGCCATGGGTCGAGGTGTGGCTGTCGCCGCAGACGATGGTGGTGCCGGGCAGCGTAAAACCCTGCTCGGGGCCGATGACGTGGACGATGCCCTGGCGGCGGTCGAACTCGTCGAAATATTCGATGCCGAATTCCTTGGCGTTCTCCGCCATCACCCGCATCTGCTCGATGCTTTCGGGGTCGGGATTGGGTTTCGAACGGTCGGTGGTCGGGATGTTGTGATCGACCACGGCCAGCGTCTTCTCCGGCGCACGCACCTTGCGCCCTGTCGCGCGCAGACCTTCAAAAGCCTGCGGCGAGGTCACCTCATGGACCAGATGGCGGTCGATATAGAGCAGGCAGGTGCCGTCATCGGCTTCGTGCACCAGATGGTCGTTCCAGATTTTGTCGTACACAGTGGTGGGTTTTTTGTCGGACATGATGTCAGGCCTCGAGCGGGGATTTGAATCGGAGATTGCAATCGCGCGCGCAACGCAGCGCGTCGAGAGATCAGGCCGCGAGCGCCGCCGTCGTCAGCCGACCGAAGAAACGCCAGGGCAGCCGACGGCGGTCGTCGAGCACGACGCGGCACGCGATGGTTTGGTGATCTCTGAACATGGTGGCCATATAGCACACTAACGACCGTCATTGCGCCAACAAGAAAGCGCGGGATCAACTCGTACCCTTTTTAGCACAAATAAAATAGGAGCACAGTTGGATTTGCATTCAACAAAAAGTACTTCCACCTTCGTTATGACAGCCATTTTCAATCGTGGGTTCTATTTACGAAGTTGTTGTTCCTTTTTTCCGGGGCAGTCGTTTGCTGAGCGGGGCCTCGTCATTTGCTTCTTTCCGAACGCGAGCAAACTCGGGTGAAATCTCCTCCAATGCACGCCGCGCAGCGCCAACAACAGTGAAGTAAATGCTGCCACCCTTTTGTAGACGCTCGTACTCAATTGGGTTAGTCGCACCCTTTTCTAAATCGGCCTCTAGTTGAGCCAGGGATGTGTAATTTGCCTCCTTCAATTCTTGGACAAACTCCGACATCGAAGTTGCGGCACCCGAATCTCGCTTAGGATAGAGTCGAGCAAGAAGGGCTGATACGGTATCCAAGTTTATTTCTACCTGACCATCTGTCGCTTTCGAAGTATTCTCTGCCGATTCCTTCGAAGCTAACCGGGCAACGTAAAATTGCTCAAACTCATTGTCCGCAACGAAAAACAATCCGCTCAGCGCACTCAATGCCATTTTTAGATTTGCTGGGACATCCCAATCGCCTTTGTAGTCAACGTGATGAGAAACCGCGGCCCAACAGTGCATGCAAAGAGTTCTTAGCTGTATTTCGAATATTCGATTGCGAATTCTTTCATATCGAGGTCCGGTGTAGCCCGGCCTCATCTTGCAAATGATATGAATGGATTGGTAGCTGAGAGGGTCTTGGCCGGTCTCGATTTTGTCATCAATCTCGATGACTTCGAAATTATCTCTGGCCAGTTGTTTCAGCCTATCGAGATCCGAGCGAAATAAGCATATCACGCGCACTGCAGCGATATCAGCGAATTCCTCAAAGGGTTCGTTGCACCGCTTACGAGCGCATTTATCCAAAAGAGACTCGAGCTCCTTAACTCTACTCTCGATCGTGTGAATCTTGATTGAGCGTGAAGCAATGCGGTCCTGCAGAATGAAGACCGCTTCTTGTTTCAGCGCTTCGTAGACGTGATATTCCGCAGTATATTTGTCGGTAATAGATTCTCGGTCCAGATCAAACGGGGCCGTTTCGTTTGATTTCCCTGCCACTTTTGCTCGTGTCTAGGCCGCATCTGGACCGACCGCGGCGGGCCGGTCCGATTTCTTCTCGACGATGCGGGCCGACTTGCCGCGCAGATTGCGCAGGTAATACAGCTTGGCCCGGCGCACCTTGCCGCGGCGCACCACGGTGATCGAGTCGATCATCGGCGACATCACCGGAAAGACGCGTTCCACGCCCTCGCCGTAGGAAATCTTGCGCACCGTAAAGCTCTCGTTGAGGCCCGAACCGGAGCGGCCGATACAGACGCCTTCATAGGCCTGCACGCGCGAGCGATCGCCTTCCACCACCTTGACGTTGACGATCACGGTGTCGCCAGGGCCGAATTCGGGAATCTGTTTACCGGCGGCCAATTTGTCGTATTGCTCTTTTTCGAGCTGCTGAATGAGGTTCACGGGTAAAATCTCCATCGGCGGCGCGCCCCAGCCGGAAACAGCGCGGGCTGCGCGGGTGTTCGGTTATCCTTGCGCGGATTTGGCGCCCATATACGGCAAAGCCGGCGGCTTGTCACCCTTCCGTCGTGTTTTTTGGGCGTCTTTGGCCGCTCCCCGGCTGGAATTGCCTGGCGGCCCAGAGATCGGGCCGCCGCGCCTGCGTCAGCGCCTCGGCCTCGGCCTGCCGCCACGCCGCGACCCTGGCGTGGTCGCCCGACAGCAGGATCTCCGGGATCGGCCGGCCCTCGAACTCCTGGGGGCGGGTATATTGCGGGTATTCCAGTAAACCATCCGAAAAGCTCTCTTCGGCGCTGGAACTGGGCTTTCCCATCACCCCCGGCAACAGCCGCACGCAGGCATCGATCAGCGCCATCGCGGCGATTTCGCCTCCCGACAGCACGTAATCCCCGATCGAAACCTCCTCCAGGGAGCGCGCCTCGATCGCCCGCTGGTCGACGCCTTCGAACCGGCCGCAGACGATCAGCGGCCCCGACCCGGCGGCGAGTTCGGCGATGGAGGACTGGGTCAATGGCCGACCCCGCGGGCTCATCAGCAGCCGCGGACGATCGGGGGCGATATCGGCTGCATCGATCGCCGCCGCCAGCACGTCGGCCCGCAGCACCATGCCGGGCCCGCCGCCGGCCGGCGTATCGTCGACGCTGCGGTGGCGGTCGGTGGCGGAGTCCCGGATATCGCGCGCGTCAAGCGCCCACAGTCCCGCGGCAAGCGCCTTGCCGGCGAGGCTGACGCCGAGCGGGCCGGGGAACATCTCCGGAAACAGGGTCAGCACGGTCGCGCGCCAGATCATTCGGAACCATCGCGATTTACAGGGAATGTCATACGCGGGCTTGACCCGCGTATCCATCGTCTTCGCGAGAAGATGGATCGCCGGATCAAGTCCGGCGATGACGACCGGAATTACGGTTCGTCGCCCTCTATCTCCGCGGGCAGTTCAATCACCACCCGTCCGTCCGCGAGATCGACCGTGGGCACCACCGCGTTGGTGAACGGCAGCAGCATGGTTGCGCCGTGCGGTGGGGCGATTTCGATGATGTCGCCGGCGCCGAAATTATGGATCGCGAGGACGCGCCCTAGCGGCTCGCCTGCGGCATTGACCGCGGCGAGACCGATCAGGTCGGTGTGATAGTATTCGTCTTCATCGGTGGCAGGCAGTTTGTCGCGCGCGATGTAGAGCTCGATGCCGTTGAGCCGCTCGGCTTCCTCGCGGGTTGCGACGCCCTTCAGCGTCGCCACCAGATGGCCCTTGGCTTCGCGGGCGGTCGCGATTTCAAACGAACGCGCGCCGTCCTTGGTCGCGAGCGAACCGTACTGCATCACGGCCAGCGGGTCGTCCGTAAACGTCCACAGTTTTACCTGGCCGCGCACGCCATGGGCGGCACCGATCCGGGCGATGCAGATCTGGGCCGCCATCGCCGCGCGCCGCCAGCGCTTATTTCTTGGCGGCGGCAGCGGCAGCCGAGGCGGCTGTGGCGGCGGCTTCGGCGTTGGCCTTGCGCTCCTTGCGCGGCACGGCCTTTTCCGGATTGTTGCGCGCGGCGCGCTTCACCACGCCGGCGGCATCGAGGAAGCGCGTCACCCGGTCCGACGGCTGCGCGCCCTTGGCGAGCCAGGCCTTGGTTTTGTCCATGTCGATCTTCAGCCGTGCCTCGTTGTCCTTCGGCAGCAGCGGATTGAAATGCCCGAGCCGTTCGATGAAGCGGCCGTCGCGCGGAAAGCGCGAATCGGCGACGACGACATGATAGACCGGACGCTTCTTGGTGCCTGCGCGGGCGAGGCGGATGACGACTGGCATGGGGTTCTCCTGGTGAGTGGGTGTGAGTTGGATTGAATGTTTCGTTTGATTAGTTCGTCATTGCGAGGAGCACTTGCGACGAAGCAATCCAGCTTCCTGCTCGCTGCGAGATGGATTGCTTCGCTTCGCTCGCAATGACGAAAAAAATCTCATTTCTTCTTCCCCAGTCCGGGGAAGCCGCCGAGGCCCGGCAGGTTCGGCTTGCCGCTCAAGCCCGTCAGTCCCGGCAAATTCGGCAGGCCGGAGCGAAGACCCGCCGGCAAATCCTTTGGCAGCGCCGGCATGCCGCCGGGACCGCCGCCGCCCGGCATCTTCTCGGCCAGCGCCTTCATCTGCTCGGGCGAGGGCATGCCGCCGCCACCGCCAAAACCCATCGCCTGCGCGATGCCCGCCAAGGGTCCGCGCTTGCCCGAACCCATGGCCTTCATCATGTCGGCCATGTTGCGATGCATCTTCAGCAGCTTGTTGACTTCCTCGACCTTCTGCCCGCTTCCCGCGGCGATGCGCTTCTTGCGGCTGGCTTTCAGGATGTCGGGGCTCTTGCGCTCCTGCCGCGTCATCGAATCGATGATGGCGACCTGGCGCTTGATGACGCGGTCATCGAGTCCGGCATTGGCGATCTGGTTCTTCATTTTCGCAATGCCGGGCATCATGCCCATCAATCCGGAAATGCCGCCCATGTTCGCCATCTGCAGCAATTGCTCGCGCATGTCCGTGAGGTCGAACTGGCCCTTGCGCATCCGCTCGGCGGTGCGCGCGGCCTTTTCCGCGTCGATATTGGCGGCGGCCTTTTCCACCAGCGACACCACGTCGCCCATGCCGAGGATGCGCCCGGCGATCCGGCTTGGGTGAAAATCCTCCAGCGCATCGGTCTTTTCGCCGGTGCCGATCAGTTTTATGGGTTTTCCGGTAACCGCACGCATCGACAGCGCAGCACCACCTCGGCCGTCGCCGTCCACCCGCGTCAGCACGATGCCGGTGAGGCCGACGCGCTCGTCGAAGGCGCGCGCGAGATTGACCGCGTCCTGCCCGGTCAGGGAATCCGCGACCAGCAGCACCTCGTGCGGATTGGCCGCGGATTTGATCTCGGCCGCCTCCGTCATCATCTCTTCGTCGAGCGTGGTACGCCCGGCGGTATCGAGCAACACCACGTCGTAGCCGCCGAGTCTTGCCGCCTCCAGCGCGCGCTTGGCGATCTGCGCCGGCTTCTGGCCGATCACGATCGGCAGGGTCTGGATGTCGAGGTCGCGGCCGAGCACGGCGAGCTGCTCCATCGCCGCCGGACGATAGATGTCGAGCGAGGCCATCAGCACCTTGCGCTTGTCGCGCTGGGTCAGGCGGCGGGCGAGTTTTGCAGTGGTGGTCGTTTTGCCGGAGCCTTGCAGCCCGACCATCATGATCGCGACCGGCGGCACCGCGTTGAGGTCGATGCTCTGGCCGTCGGAGCCCAGCGTTGCGATCAGTTCGTCATGGACGATCTTGACCACCATCTGGCCGGGGGTGACCGACTTGACCACGGTGGCGCCGATCGCCTGCTCGCGGACCTTTTCGGTAAAGCTCCTGACCACGTCGAGCGAGACGTCGGCTTCCAAGAGCGCGCGGCGCACCTCGCGCATCGCAGCGTCGACGTCAGCCTCCGTCAGCGCCCCGCGCCGCGTCAGCCGATCGAGAATGCCGCCAAGCTTTTCCGACAGATTGTCGAACACGTCCGCAGTCCTTCTTCACCTCTCCCCGCTTGAGGGGAGAGGTCGGATCGCCCACGGCGATCCGGGTGAGGGGGTACCGAAGCGAGAAGCAAGCAAGAGCCCCTCACCGTAGCCGATGCGTTGCATCGGTGTTTTTCTATCAAGTACGGCGGCCCTGAGGCCGCCTTTGCCCTCTCCCAGCGAAGGGCGGGGCGAGGGAGAAGATAGTCGTCCAAACATTTTCGCGCCCGAGGGCGCATCGCGCTGTCGGGCGTTGACCTCCGGCCTCAAGGGCCGGTCGGCGGGTCGAAAAGAAACTCCTTTTCGATGATTGGCGGCGTTAAACTCCTGCAAGGCCCAAAAGTCAAGGAAAGTCGCGGCAAAATGGCGTTTTCGTGAAGCCAAGGAAGTCGCTTGCCCCTTGCCGAAACGACCGAATTTGGGGCCAATCGGGGCATGAAGCTCACCCGTCGTCGTGTCCTGGGGCTGCTCGCGGGCGCTGCCGCCGCGATCGGCGTGCCGTCAGTGTGGATGTCCCGAATGAAAACCTATGCCGGGCCGGTCTCCGATCATTTCGACGGTGAGCGGTTCTTCGATCCCGATGGCATGCCGCCGAAATCGCTTACCGAGGTGCTGCGCTGGCAGTTCGGCCGCAACCGTCAGCGCCACGCCTGGCCGGAATGGGCGCCGAGCCCGTATGCCGACACGCCGCCGGAGCGTGTTGCCGGCGAAAAGGTGCGACTGTCCTTTGTCGGTCATGCGAGCTGGCTGATCCAGACCGCGGGGCTGAATATCCTGGTCGACCCGCTTTGGTCGATGCGCGCCTCGCCTTTCAGCTTTGCCGGTCCGAAGCGGCACAACGATCCCGGTATCGCCTTCGACAAGCTGCCCGAGATCGACGTCGTGCTGGTGTCGCATGGCCATTACGATCATCTCGACATTCCGACGCTCTCGATGCTGGCCGCCAAATTCTCGCCGCGCGTGATCACGCCGCTTGGCAATGACGTCACCATGCGCGGCGCAGACAGCGCGATCAGGGCCGAGGGTTTTGACTGGCACGATCGTGTCGAGCTTGGCAACGCTGTCGCGGTGACGCTGGTGCCGACCCGGCACTGGTCGGCGCGCGGACTGTTCGACCGCAACAAGACGTTGTGGGCGAGCTTTGTCATGGAAACACCCGCCGGCAAGCTCTACGTCGTCTGCGATTCCGGTTATGGCGAGGGCAAGCATTTCCGCCGCGTCGCCGACGCGCACGGCCCGCTGCGGCTGGCGATCCTCCCGATCGGCGCCTACGAGCCGCGCTGGTTCATGCGCGATCAGCATATGAATCCGTCGGATGCCGTGATGGCGCTCGGCGATTGCGGCGCGCAGGCTGCAGTGGCCAATCACCACGGCACGTTTCAACTAACCGACGAAGCGATCGACGCGCCGGTCACGGCGCTGCACGCCGCGCTCGATGAAGCAAAAATTCCGCGCGAAAAATTCGTCGCGCTGAAGCCGGGGCAGGTATTCGAGATTTGATTCTTGTCGTCCCTGCTTTCGCAGGGACGCGTGTTATGCAGCGTTTCTTCGCTCGCGCTAAAGTCCCAGCCGGTCGCGAATGCGGCCGTAGAGGACGGCGCTCTTCACCGCCAGCGGCCACAAGGCATGGAAGCGAATCGGCTTCACGGCCGTCACCGGCAGGTCGAGCTCGGCGGCTTCGCCCTCGATCAGCCGTCTTGCCAATTGCTTTCCCATGGCGGTGGCGAGCGCGACGCCGCGGCCGTTGCAGCCGAGATAGATGAGCGCACCCGCACCGGGTTCGTGGACATGGGGATAATGATCGGCCGTGATGGCGAGGCGGCTGTTCCAGCCGTGGGTCCAGCGGACGCTGCGAAGCGAAGGCCAGAGCCGCGCAGCGTAGCGCATGAGATAGGCAACCGCCTGGGGATCCCTGATCCATTGCATCGGGCCGCGGCCACCCATCAGCAGGCGGTTCGACGCATCGACCCGATAATAGACGGTGATATGGCCGCTTTCATAAAGCACCGATCGCGTCGGCATGATCTGCCGCGCGACGTCGTCGGGCAGCGTCTCGGTCGCGGTGATGGAGCTGAACACCGGCACGATGGTCCGGCGAAGATCGGGCCAGAGATCATCTGTAAAACCGTTGGTCGCGATCAGGACTTTTTCGGCCCTCACCACCGCGTGCGGCGTCTCGATGCGCCATCGCCCAGACTCACGCCGCAATGACACAGCCTTCGTCTGGCCGTGGACGGCGGCGCCGGCGGCGATCGCAGCGCGCGCCAGGCCGCGCGCAAAACTCAGCGGCTGCAGATCGCCGCCGCGGCGATCCAGCATGGCGTTGACGTATCGGTCCGTTCCCGTCGCTTCGCCAACGGCGTTTCGATCGAGCACGCTGACCGGCATGCCGCGGCGGCGGCACTGCTCCGCGGTGGCCTCGACGGCGGCTGCAGCGGTTTCGCGATAGGCCGCGCGCAGCGTGCCGTTCTGTCGCGCGTCACACTCGATTCCGAGGCGGCGGATCAGGTCGAGCGTGAAGGTCGGCGTGTCCCAGGCGAATGCGATCATCCGCCGACCGAGGTCGGCGCCGAATGTCGCCTCGATCGTGTCGGGATCGAATTTGAGCCCCGGGTTGAGCTGGCCGCCATTGTTGCCCGATGCGCCCCAGCCCGGTTCTCGTGCCTCGAGAACGATCGCGTCCGTGCCTTGCTCGGCCAGATGCAGCGCGGTCGACAATCCGGCAAAGCCGCCGCCGATGATGGCGACCGACACGACCCTGTCGACGTCGAGCGCCGGCGTCGGCACGGGCGGGACGGCGGTATCCGCATAGAGACTGGGCGGCCAGGCAGGAGGGGTGTGAGTCATTGTCGTACGATCCGCCAGCTTCACATCACAGGGGATGCAGCACGCGGCGCAGGAAATCCTGCGTCCGCGCGTGCTGCGGCTGATCGAGCAGGGATTTCGCCGCGCCCTGCTCGACGATGACGCCGCCGTCGATGAACAGCACCCGGTCGGCTACCTCCCTGGCAAACCCCATCTCGTGCGTCACCACGACCATGGTCATGCCGTCGTCGGCGAGCTTTCGCATCACCCCCAGCACGTCGCCGACCAGTTCGGGGTCGAGCGCCGACGTCGGCTCATCGAACAGGATCGCTCTCGGCTGCATCGCCAGCGCGCGCGCAATGGCGACGCGCTGCTGCTGGCCGCCGGAAAGCTGCGCCGGGTAGGCGTTGGCCTTGTCGGAAAGACCGACCTGCGCCAAAAGGGCGCGGCCGCGCTCGAGCGCTTCGGCGGGCGGAGCCTTCTTCACATAGATCGGTCCTTCAACGACGTTCTCGATCGCCGTTCGATGCGGAAACAGATTGAAGCGCTGGAACACCATCGATACCTGGGTCCGGATCGCGACGATCGAAGCGGCTTTGCTCTCGACCCGCGTTCCCTCCACCAGGATGTCGCCGGCATCATAACTCTCCAGGCCGTTGATGCAGCGCAGGATGGTCGACTTGCCGGAGCCCGACGGGCCGATGATGCAGACGACCTCGCTCTTCTCGACGGAAGCGCTGATGCCCTTGAGCACCTCGACCGCACCAAAGCTCTTGTGGACATTGCGAAGCTCGATCATCGGCGGCTCGCCCGCTTTTCGAGATGGCGAACCAGCAGGATCAGCGGAATGCTCATGGTGAGATACATCAGGGCGACGAGGGTAAACACGCTGGTGTTCTTGAACGTCGAGGAGGCGATCAGCTTGCCCTGCAGCGCCAGTTCCGCGACCGTGATGGTGGAGGCCTGCGAGGAATCCTTCAACAGCATGATCATGATGTTGCCGTAGGGCGGCAGCACGATCCGCACCGCCTGCGGCAGCACGACGCGACGCATGGTCAGCCACCAGCCCATGCCGATGGTCTGCGCGGCCTCGATTTGTCCCTTGTCGATCGCCTCGATGCCGGCGCGGAAATTTTCCGCCTGATAGGCCGAGTAGGCAATGCCGAGCCCGAGGATCGCGGCCTGCAACGCGGTCAGCGTGATGCCGAAATCCGGCATCACAAAATACAAATAGAACAACAGCACGATGATCGGGATGCCGCGGATCAAATTGATCAGGCCGGCGCTCACGCCCGACAGGACGCGGATTCCCGAGACCCGCATCATCGCCCAGACCAGGCCGAGAATGGTCGACAGCACCAGCGAGCCGACGGTGACGAGGATCGTCAGCCCTACGCCCTGCAGCAGGATCGGGAAAAATTCGCTCGCGTCAGCCAGGAACTTTTGCATTGATTGAGATCACGCGTTCCAATGCTCGCCCAAAACTGAGTAGCGCTTCGCGCCGCCTCGATCGATCAGGCGCCCTGAGCCTTGAGCCCCCATTTGCCGAGAATCTTTTCGACGGTGCCATCGGCCTTGAGCTTGGCCAGCGAGGTGTTGATCTTCTTGAGCAGGTCCGGATCGCCCTTGCGGACGCCGATGGCGACGGTGCCGACAGTGACCGGCTTGTAGGATTCGACCAGGCGGACTTCCGGAAAATTACCCTGCTTGAGGTTGTAGGCCAGGATCGGATAATCGGCGAAACCGGCCTTGAGACGGCCCGTGTTGACGTCGCGCAGGATGTCGGGGATGTTGTCGTACACCTTGACCTCGGCGAACAGCCCCGTCTTTTTCAGTGCATCGACAAAGGCCGTGCCGACCTGGGCGCCGACGACCTCGCCCTTCAGATCTTCCTGCGTCGCATAGTCCTTCTTGTCGGTCGCCGGCACCACCAGGCCTTCGCCATAGGTGTAGACGGCATCCGAGAAGTCGATCACCTCCTTGCGCGCCGAGGTAGCGAACATCGCCGCCGAGATGATGTCGATCTTGTTCGACGTCAGCGAGGCGACCAGCGTGGAGAACTGCATCGGCTCGATCTGGACCTGGAAGCCGGCATCCTTGCCGATCTCGGTGATGAGATCGACCATCAGGCCCTGGATGGAATTGGTCTTGGTGTCGAGGAAGGTGAAGGGAATGCCGGTCGGGGTCGAGCCGACCTTGAGCACCTGCTGCGCCCATCCCGTCGCCGGCAGGGTAACGGCGAGAGCAATGGTCGCGGCCTGAACGAGACGTTTGCAAAACATCGTATCCCTCCCACAAAATTCGCGCCGGCCCGTCGTCGATGACGAACCGGACTTTTCGTTTCGGCGTTCCGGTCTCGTTGACGAATGAATGGGGCATATCGCCAGCAGGCACGCAAGAGATTTCCAGGCGGAGAGAGGGCGGGAAATAACTAAATACCTCGCGCAAATCACATGCGGCGAGATCGCGGAGTCACGCGCGAAGTCATGCACGGTGCCTGCGCTCCCCTCCCCGCCACTTCGCTACGCGAAGCGGAGGGAGGGGAGAAGAGAGCGCTGCGGCGTATGAGCATCGGCCTTTGCGAGGGCGACGCATCACGGCCCCGGCTTGATCTCCCAGGACACGCTGACATTGACCTGCAGCGTCTCTTCGCCCTGCGCCACCGGAGTGGGAGGTGCGGGCATGCCGGCCGCGAACTTGCGAAACCCGATCGGGCCGGGCGCGTCTCCTTCGGAAATGCTGAGCGGCGCGCCGAGGGTGACGCCGGCGGCCTTGGCCAAAATCTCGGCCTTGCGGCGGGCGTCGGCGATCGCCTGCGCACGGGCGTCGTCGAGCAGTTTCGAGGCATTCGACACCGAGAAATCGATGCCGCCGATATCGGTGGCGCCGGCGCCCACCAGCATGTCGATCGTGCCGGCGACCTTGGCGACGTCGCGCAGGCGCACCGTGACCTGATTGCTGGCGCGGTAGCCGACGATGGAATTCGCCCCGCCGGTGCGGTTCGGCGCGCTTTCCGGCTGCAGCGACAGCCGGGAAGTCTGGATATCCTTGGCCTCGATGCCCGCGGCCTTGAGCGCCAGCAGCACCTGGCCCATCGCGGCATTGTTGGCTTCCGACGCCCCGCGCGCGGTCTTGGCCTCCGAGGTGACGCCGGCCTCGATCTGCGCCTGGTCGGGCGCCACCGATATCGTGGCTTCGCCCGAGACGGAAATCGCCGACGGCACGGCCTGCGCCGACGCGGGCGCGGCCCATACGATAGTCGCCGCGATGGCGATGAAAGGCGCGCAGCGCTTCATGGGCCTCACTTCAGCGGCACATAGACATTGATGACGAGCTTGTCTTCCGCGGTCTTCAGGGGATCGGTGATGTATTCCTCGATAAAGGTGTCCTTGGCTTCCAGCTTCTTGTCGTCGAGGTGATTGGTGATCGCCTCATAGGTGTTGTCCATATTGTCGTAGGAGCCGCGATGGACGAATTTCAAAGCCTTGCCGTCGGGCGATTTGCCCATGCTCATCGCCTTGGTCAGGTTCTTCGGATCCTGATCGACCGGAATTTCCGCCAGATACGTAAAGCCGGTGTCGTCGGTGGAGGTGTAGACGATCATGGCATTGCCTGACGGCTTGATGCCCTGCTTGTCGAGCAGCGCCGACAGCGACTTGAAGGAATCGATCAGGGCGTCGAACGCCGAATCCCAGTTGGCGTTGCCCTTCAGGACGATCACCGTCTTCGGCGCCAGCGTGATCTCCTCGCCGAAGGGATCGGCGGTCTGTACGGGCGCCTCGGCCGCCGGTGGCGCCGCCGAGGGGCTGGCCACAGGCGCCGGCGATGCCATCGGTGCGGGCGCCGGCGTCGCGGTCACGGTCGGGGCGGGCGAAGCCGAAGGCGCCTGCGCCAGCGCGCTGCCAAAGCCCAGCGCCATCGCGGCGAACGGGATCAGCGTTGTCATGACGAGGCGAAACGGGGGGCGGCAATTCATCGAATTTCTCCAAAGCCTCATCCAATGGGGCCGTTCGCTCGAGCGTCCCGGCTCAGGCCGCGAAGGCACCGGCAGGTTAACACGCGGAGGGCGTCCTCGTCCCATGACAGATAATTCATGGCCCTGCGTCCCCGGCAGGGGGCGGCGACACAGAATCACCATACTGGCCAATCCACCCCCACTCGCCATATAAGGCTGGCATCATTCGGGAAATTCCATGAGCGCGCTCGCCAACCACGCGTTTGCCAAGATGAACGGTATCGGCAACGAAATCGTCGTGGTCGATCTGCGCGACGCGCCTGCCGCGGTGACCTCAGAGGAAGCGCGCGCGGTGGCCCAGCCGGCGGGGGTGCCTTACGACCAGCTGATGGTGCTGCAGCCGCCGCGGCTTGCCGGCACCGAGGCCTTCATCCGCATCTACAACAATGACGGCTCGGAGGCCGCCGCCTGCGGCAACGGCATGCGCTGCGTGGTGAAGCGGCTGTTCGAGGCGACCGGCCAGACCTCGGCCACCTTCGAGACCCGGGCCGGGCTGTTGAATTGCTGGCAGGGCGAGGCGGACCTCTACACCGTCGACATGGGGCCGCCAAAGTTCGGCTGGAAGGACATTCCGCTGGCGGAAGAATTCCGCGACACCCGTTCGATCGAGCTGCAGATCGGCCCGATCGACGCGCCGGTGCTGCACACCCCGTCGGTGGTCAGCATGGGCAATCCGCATGCGATCTTCTGGGTCGACGACGTCGACGCCTACGATCTCGCTCGCTTCGGCCCGCTGCTGGAAAATCACCCGATCTTCCCCGAACGCGCCAACATCACGCTGGCGCACATTGTCGATCGCGATCACATCACGATCCGCACCTGGGAACGCGGCGCGGGACTGACAAAAGCCTGCGGCTCGGCGGCCTGCGCCGCCGCCGTCGCCGCGGCGCGGCTCCGGCGCGCCAATCGCATCGTCAGGATTTCGCTGCCCGGCGGCGAGCTCGAAATCGAGTGGCGCGAGGGTGACGACCACGTGCTGATGACGGGAACGGCGACCTTCGAATATGAAGGCCGCTTCGATCCGGCGCTGTTCGCCTCCGTCGCCTAGATCATATGAGTCCAACACAAGTACCATCGACCACTTCTCCCTCTCCCCGCTTTTCGCGGGGAGAGGGTCGGGGTGAGGGGCTCTCTCAGGGAGCGCGACTCGTGGAGAGTCCCCCTCACCCGGATTGCATTGCATGCAATCCGACCTCTCCCCGCAAGCGGGGCGAGGTAAACGAATTTGCGCCAGCCCCCGTCGAGATCGTCACCTTCGGCTGCCGTCTCAACGCCTTCGAATCCGAAGTGATTGCGCGAGAGGCTGAAGGCGCCGGGCTCACCGACACCATCGTCATCAACAGCTGCGCGGTCACCAACGAGGCCGTGGCGCAAGCGCGGCAGTCGATCCGGCGGTTGAAGCGCGAGCGGCCTTCCTCGCGCATCGTCGTCACCGGCTGCGCGGCGCAGACCCAGGCCGAAATGTTCGCTGATATGGCCGAGGTGGATCGCGTGCTCGGCAACGACGACAAGATGCGCGGCGAGGCCTGGCGCGATGCGCGGGCGGCATTTGACCTCGGCAGCCATGAAAAGATCGCGGTCAGCGACATCATGTCGGTCCGGGCGATGGCGCCGCATCTGGTCGATGGATTTCAGAACGGCCTGCCCCGGGTGTTCGTGCAGGTCCAGAACGGCTGCGATCACCGCTGCACCTTCTGCATCATCCCCTATGGCCGCGGCAATTCGCGTTCGGTGCCGATGGGGGCGGTGGTCGAGCAGGTCCGCGCGCTGGTTGCGTGCGGCCACGCCGAGATCGTGCTGACCGGCGTCGACCTGACGAGCTATGGCGCGGATTTGCCGGGCGCCCCGAAGCTCGGTCAACTGACGAAACAGATCCTGCGGCACGTGCCGGAGCTGAAGCGGTTGCGGATTTCATCGGTGGATTCGATCGAGGTCGACCGCGACCTGCTGGACGTGATCGCGGACGACGAGCGCCTGATGCCGCATTTGCATCTGTCGCTGCAATCCGGCGACGATCTGGTGTTGAAGCGGATGAAGCGGCGGCATTCCCGAAAGGATGCGATCGATTTCTGCGCGCAGCTGCGGCGGTTGCGGCCCGACATCGCACTCGGCGCCGATATCATCGCGGGCTTTCCGACGGAAACCGAGGAGATGTTCGCCCGCTCCATCGATCTGGTGGAGGAATGCGACCTCACCTTCCTCCACGTATTCCCCTATTCGCCGCGGCCGGGCACGCCGGCGGCCCGAATGCCGCAGGTGAATGGCCTCGCGATCAAGGAGCGTGCGAAGCGGCTGCGCGCGGCGGCAGAGGCGGCATTGCAGAAGCGGCTGGCATCGGAGATCGGGGCGACACGCGAAGTCCTGATCGAAAGCGCCACCCAGGGCCGCACCGAACATTTCGTCCCCGTTGCGATCAGCGGGGAGGCGCCCGGTGCTGTGCGGAGGCTAACGATCAGCGGGATCGATGGCGCAAGGCTGACTGTGTGAGGTACCTCAACTTGTCATGCCCGGGCTTGACCCGGGCATCCACGTCTTGCTTTCTGTGCGAGATAGACGTGGATGGCCGGGTCAAGCCCGGCCATGACGAGTCTTGAACTACTCCCCCATCCACCCACACGCCCGCAGCCGCTGCAGCAGATGCGCCGGCGCCGGCGCGGTCACACGCACCGGGTCCTTGTTCCTCGAAATCGGGATCACGATCTCGCGGGAATGCAGATGCAGCCGCGGCTCGCCGAAGCGCGGACCGTTACCGTAGATGTTGTCACCTATGATCGGCCAGCCCATCGCGGAAGCGTGCACGCGCAATTGATGGGTGCGGCCGGTGACCGGCTCCAGCGCGAGCCAGGCCAGGCCGTCGCCGCGGCCGAGCACCTTCCAGTTGGTGACGGCCGTCTGTCCCTCCGGATCGGGCTTCTGCCACCAGCCGCGCTCGGCATTGAGGCGGCCGAGCGGCATGTCGATGGTGCCCTCGGCCGCAACAGGCCCGCCCTCGACCAATGCCCAGTAGGTCTTCGAGATCTTGCCATGCTTGAACAGCAGGCCAAGCGATGCGGTCGCCTTGCGATGCCGCCCCAAGACGAGGCAGCCGGAGGTATCCTTGTCGAGCCGGTGGGCCAGCACCGGCGGCCGCGGCAGCCCGAATCGCAGCGCATCGAAGGAGGATTCGAGGTTGGCGCCGCCCTTGGGCCCGCGATGCACCGGCAGGCCGACGGGCTTGTCGATCACCAGCATCAAGCCGTCGCGATGGAGCACGCGGGCCTGGATTTCCTCCGCGGTCAGTTCGGGAACCTCACCGCTTCGCTCGAGGCTTTCGCTCATGGGACGAAACCGCTAACACACCCCCGCCATGAACGATACCACTGACGGAACGACAAAACTGAGCTGGTGGCGGCGGCTGTCCGGCGGGTTGAAGCGAACTTCGAATTCGCTTTCGACCGCGGTCGCCGATCTCGTCACCAAGCGCAAGCTCGACCGCGCGATGCTCGAGGACATCGAGGACGTGTTGCTGCGCGCTGATCTGGGGACCGAGGTGGCGGCGCGGATCGCAGCCGCGGTCGGCCACGGCCGCTACGACAAGGCGATCACCGCGGACGACGTGAAAGCGGTGGTCGCGGCCGAGGTCGAGAAGGTGCTCGCGCCGGTGGCGAAACCGCTCGTCATCGACGGGACGAAAAAGCCGTTCGTCATTCTCGTGGTCGGCGTCAATGGCTCCGGCAAGACCACCACCATCGGCAAGCTCGCGGCAAAGCTTGCCGCCGAAGGCCGCAAGGTGATGCTGGCGGCCGGCGACACGTTTCGCGCGGCGGCGATCGAGCAATTGAAGATCTGGGGCGAGCGCACCAAATCGCCGGTCATATCAGGCGCGCAGGGCTCTGATTCAGCAAGCCTTGCGTTCAACGCGCTGACCGCGGCGCGCGAGCAGAAATTCGACGTGCTGCTGATCGATACCGCGGGCCGGCTGCAGAACAAGGCCGAGCTGATGAACGAACTCGAAAAGGTCGTGCGCGTCATCCGCAAGGTCGATGCCTCGGCGCCGCATGCGGTGCTGCTGGTGCTGGACGCCACGGTGGGGCAAAATGCGCTGTCGCAGGTCGAGGCGTTTCATCGTACCGCTGATGTCAGCGGCCTCGTGATGACCAAACTCGACGGCACCGCGCGCGGCGGCATCTTGGTGGCGCTGGCGGAGAAGTTCAAACTGCCGGTGCATTTCATCGGCGTCGGCGAGGGCATCGATGATCTCGCCGCCTTCACCGCGCGGGATTTCGCGCAGGCGATCGCAGGGATTGAATGATGGACAAGACCACGCCGCATCCGCTGTTCAAGCTTGCAACCGAACTCGGGCCGCTGATGGTGTTCTTCGTTGCCAACGCCAAATTCCATCTGTTCGTGGCGACCGGCGCGTTCATGGTGGCGGTGGTGGCGGCGATGATCGCGTCTTATCTGGTGACGCGGCACGTGCCGATCATGGCGCTGGTGACCGGCGTCGTCGTCATCGTGTTCGGCACGCTGACCTTGGTGCTGCACGACGAGACCTTCATCAAGGTCAAGCCGACCATCATCTACGGCCTGTTCGCCCTGATCCTCGGCGGCGGGCTGTTGTTCGGCCGCTCCTTCATCGCCATCATGTTCGACCAGATGTTCAATCTGACGCCGCAGGGCTGGCGCATCCTCACGCTGCGCTGGGCGCTGTTCTTCCTTGCGATGGCGATCCTGAACGAGATCATCTGGCGCACCCAGAGCACCGATTTCTGGGTCGGCTTCAAGGCATTCGGCGTGATCCCGCTGACCATGATATTTGCCGTCACCCAGATGCCGCTGATCAAGCGCTATCATCTCGAGCCGGCCTCGCTCGAAGCGAGCGAGGCGGCGGAGGGGGATGTGAGCAAGGGGTAAACCGTCATTCCGGGGCGATGCGCAGCATCGAACCCGGAATCTCGAGCTTCCGGGTCTGGTCCTTCGGACCATCCCGGAATGACGACTACGTCGTCACTTCAGCGCCTTGTCGATCGCGTCCTTGAGCACGCTGTTGATATTGTCAGGGGTTACCGGGCCGACCAGCTTGTAGACGATGGTGCCGTCGCGGCCGACGACGAAGGTTTCCGGCACGCCGTAGACGCCCCATTCGATCGCGGCGCGGCCGTTGCCGTCGACGCCGACGATGCCATAGGGATTGCCGTAGCGGCCGAGAAAGCGCCGCGCATTGTCGGGCCCGTCCTTGTAGTTGATGCCGACCACCTGCAGCCGCGTGTCCTTGCCGAGTTCGGTCAGCAGCGGCGCCTCGTCGTGGCATGGGATGCACCATGAGGCCCAGACGTTGACGAGGCTGACCTTGCCCTTGAACATGGCGGGATCGAGCCCGGGCACCGCCGCGCCATTGTTGACGAGGCCGGTCAGTGGCGGCAGCACGGTTTGCGGCGCCGGATGGCCGATCAGGGCGGAGGGAATTCTCGACGGATCGCCGTCGCCCAGCCGAAACCAGAACAGCGCGGCCAGTGCTGCGAAGGCGAGCAGCGGCAGCGCCATCAGCCAGGAGCGGCGCCGGGGCAGTTGGTCCGGGGTAGCGCTCATGGGTTGCCCTCTTCCGTGCGCTGCGACCGCCGCGTCAAGCCGCGGCCTTCCAGATCGGCAAGGATGCGCCGCTGGGCGTGAAAGTCGAGCGCGACCCAGGCAAACAGCAGGATGACCACGACCACCGCGACCGCGTAGGAACCGATGATGAAGCCGGCATGTTCGCCAAGGTTCATGCGGGCCTCTCGTCGGCGTACATCAGCCGCAAGCTGCGAACCCGCCGCCGCAATATCTCGTTCCGCATCGCCGCGACCTGGAGGGTCACGAACAGCAGCGTGAAGGCCACCGTCGAGATCAACAGCGTGACCAGGATCGGCGTGTCGAGTTTCGGTCCCCCGCTGACGAACACCGACGAGGTCTGGTGCAGCGTGTATTGCCCTTCCCGCCACTCCACCGAGAATTTGATGATCGGCAGGATGACCGCTCCGGCAAGCGTCAGGATGGCCGCCGCGCGGGCCGCGCGGGCGGGATCCTCGATGGTGCGGACCAGCGCAATGACCACGAGATACTGGATCAGCAGCATCAGGACCGAACTCAGCCGCGCGTCCAGAACCATGTATTCCAGCGGCAGGTTGCCGCCGCCGGCCCAACTGGCGCGGCCCCATAACCAGCCGGTCACGAAACAGACGAATGTAAAGGCGGCGCCGACCGGAGCCGTCGCCTTGGCGGCGACGTCGGCGAGCGGGTGGCGCCAGACCAGCGTGCCCAGGGCAGCGACGCTCATGGCCGCCCAGCCGAACATGCCAAGCCACGCCGTCGGCACATGGATGAACATGATTTCGATGGTTTGCCGCTGCTCGTAGGGAGCAAGCGAGATGGTAAATAATCGGTAGCAGGTCAGCGCGAAAGCGACGGCAGTCACACCATAGAGCCACGGCAGGACGCGTCCGGCGAAAGCCAGAAAGCGCGACGGGTTGGCAAGGTCGATCAAAGCCATAGAGTGGGTGTCTTACTGAGTGTTCGCCGAGGCCGCAACAAGGCAGGCCCGAGCCAGGATACACGCGAAGAGTTCCGGTTTTACTCCATCTCGAGCCGGAGTGCGGCGGCCGCGGCAAGCGGACCCGCTACAAAACTCATCACGGTTAGCGCGCACAGAATCGTGAACGATGCGCCAAAAGTCTCCGCACCCGTGATCGCCGCGCTCGATGCGGCGACACCGAAAATAAGGACCGGCACCGTCAGCGGCAAGGCCAGCACCGCGAGCAAAAGTCCGCCGCGGCGGAGCGACACGGTGAGCGCCGCGCCGATCACGCCTGTAAATGTGAGCGCCGGCGTGCCGACGGCAAGCGTCAGCGTCACGGCTAGGCTTTCAGAGGGTTCGAGGTTGAGCAGCATTCCCAGGAATGGCGAGGCGACCACCAGTGGAAGACCGGTGGTGAGCCATTGCGCGGCGGCCTTGGCGGCGACCGTCAGTTCCAGCGGCGAGCGCGCCATCAGGATCAGGTCGAGCGAGCCATCCTCGCGGTCGGTCGCAAACAGGCTGTCGAGACTGAGCAGGTTCGCGAGCAACGCGCCGATCCACAGCGTGACGGGTGCGACGCGCACCAGCAACGCCGGCTCGGGGCCGATCGCAAACGGCGTCAGAACCACGACGATCAGAAAGAACAGCACGCCGATCAGCGCCCCGCCGCCCGCCCGCAGCGCGATTCGGATGTCCCTCGTGAGCAATGCGGCCAGCGCGGTCATGCGGCGCCCCCGATCCGCAATTCGGGCGCGGCAATCCCGAGCGGCGCATGGGTGGCGGCGATGATCAGGCCGCCGCGCCCGAGATGCTCACCCATCAGGCCGGCAAACAGGGCTTGCCCATCGGCATCGAGCGCGCTGGTGGGTTCGTCGAGCAGCCAGATCGGCCGGCGCACCGCGAGCAGCCGGGCGATCGAGAGCCGGCGCCGCTGGCCGGCGGACAGATACGCCGCCGGCAATTCGGCGGCATGATCGAGCCCGACCGCGGCAAGGCTTTCAGCGGCGTCCGACACCTCGCCGCCCAAAAAATCCCGCCAGAATTCGAGGTTCTCCATCACGCTCAAAGCGGGTTTCAGGGCGTCGCGGTGGCCGAGATAATGCGCTTGTTCAGCCAGCGTCAGCTCGTTCTCGCCGCCTTCCAGGACGATCGATCCGCTGGCGAGCGTCAGTAGCCCTGCGATCATCCGCAGCAGCGAGGTTTTGCCCGCGCCATTGGCGCCGGTCACGGCCAGCGCGCCACCCGAAGCGGCCTCGAAATCGAGGCCGGAAAACACCTCGCGGCCGCCCCGCACACACCTGACGCCGGACCCTGCGAGCCGCATATTGGCCTTTCACAGCCCTCTGGAAACCTGTGGCTACCGCAGCAGAATTATTGGGTACCGCAAGGCTGCCGCACGCTTGTCGGTGTGGCGGTGCCACTGGAATGATTCTATAAGCCGGAACTTGATGCAGCACACAATCCGCGTCTGCAAGCCTTCAGGGCCCACCTCGCTGACGGTGTTAAAATACCCTTGCCGGGCATAACTGACAATTGGGATTTCCTCACATGACCTCGCTCGACAGCTTCAAAAGCCAGAAGACCCTCAAGGTCGGCGGCAAGACCTACGTCTATTACAGCCTGCCCGCCGCCGAGAAGAACGGTCTCAAGGGAATCTCCAAACTCCCTTATTCCATGAAGGTGCTCTTGGAAAACCTGCTGCGCAATGAAGACGGCCGCACCGTCAAGAAGGACGACATCGTCGCGGTCTCGAAATGGCTGAAGAAGCGCAAGCTCGAACATGAAATCGCCTTCCGCCCCGCGCGCGTGCTGATGCAGGATTTCACCGGCGTGCCGGCGGTAGTCGATCTGGCGGCGATGCGCAACGCCATGCAGTCGCTCGGCGGCGATGCCGAGAAGATCAATCCGCTGGTGCCGGTCGATCTCGTCATCGACCACAGTGTGATCGTGAACTTCTTCGGCGACAACAAGGCGTTCGCCAAGAACGTGGTCGAGGAATACAAGCAGAACCAGGAGCGCTACGAATTCCTGAAATGGGGCCAGCGCGCGTTCTCGAATTTCTCCGTGGTGCCGCCCGGCACCGGCATCTGCCACCAGGTCAATCTCGAATATCTCGCGCAGACGGTGTGGACCCGCAAGGAGAAGATGACGGTCGGCAAGAAGACCGCAACCTTCGAGGTCGCCTATCCGGACTCGCTGGTCGGCACTGATTCGCACACCACCATGGTCAACGGCCTCGCCGTGCTCGGCTGGGGCGTCGGCGGCATCGAGGCGGAAGCCTGCATGCTGGGCCAGCCGCTGTCGATGCTGCTGCCCGAAGTGGTCGGCTTCAAGCTCAAGGGGCAGATGAAGGAAGGCGTCACCGCTACCGACCTGGTGCTGACGGTGACGCAGATGCTGCGCAAGCAGGGTGTGGTCGGAAAATTCGTCGAGTTTTACGGTCCCGGTCTCGATTACCTTTCGGTCGCGGACAAGGCGACCATCGGCAACATGGCGCCGGAATATGGCGCGACCTGCGGCTACTTCCCCGTCGACGCCGAGACCATCGATTACCTGAAGACCTCCGGCCGCAAGGCTGACCGCGTCGCGCTTGTGGTCGCCTATGCCAAGGCGCAAGGCCTGTTCCGCACCGCCAAGTCGCCCGATCCGGTGTTCACCGAAACCCTCACCCTCGATCTCGGCGACGTGGTGCCCTCGATGGCGGGACCGAAACGCCCCGAAGGCCGTGTCGCGCTGCCCGCGGTTGGCGAAGGTTTTACTGCTGCGATGACATCCGAATACAAGAAGGCCACGGAGGCCTCGAAGCGCTATTCGGTGGAGAACAGGAATTTCGATCTCGGCCATGGCGACGTGGTGATCGCGGCGATCACTTCCTGCACCAACACCTCCAATCCGAGCGTGCTGATCGGCGCCGGCCTGTTGGCGCGCAACGCCGCCGCCAAGGGCCTGACTGCAAAGCCATGGGTCAAGACCTCGCTGGCGCCGGGCAGCCAGGTGGTTGCGGAATATCTCGCCAATTCCGGACTGCAGCTCGAACTCGACAAGGTCGGCTTCAATCTGGTCGGCTTCGGCTGCACCACCTGCATCGGCAATTCGGGCCCGCTGCCGGAAGAAATTTCGAAGTCGATCAACGACAACGGCATCATCGCCGCCGCGGTGCTGTCGGGTAATCGCAATTTCGAGGGCCGCGTCAGCCCGGACGTGCAGGCCAATTATCTCGCCTCGCCGCCGCTGGTGGTGGCGCACGCGTTGGCCGGAACGGTGACGAAGAATCTCGCCACCGAACCGCTCGGCACCGGCAGGGACGGCAAGCCGGTTTACCTCAGGGATATCTGGCCGACGACAAAGGAGATCAACGCCTTCATGAAGAAGTACGTCACCTCGACGATCTTCAAGAAGCGCTACGCCGACGTGTTCAAGGGCGACACCAACTGGCGCAAGATCAAGACCGTGGAAAGCGAAACCTATCGCTGGAACATGAGCTCGACCTATGTGCAGAACCCGCCTTACTTCGAAGGCATGAAGAAGGAGCCGGAGCCGATCGTCGACGTGGTCGACGCGCGGATTCTCGCGATGTTCGGCGACAAGATCACCACCGACCACATCTCGCCGGCCGGCGCGATCAAGTTGACCTCGCCTGCCGGAAAATATCTGTCCGAGCACCAGGTGCGCCCCGCGGACTTCAATCAATACGGCACGCGGCGCGGCAACCATGAAATCATGATGCGCGGCACGTTCGCCAACATCCGCATCAAGAACTTCATGCTCAGGGGCGCCGACGGCAATATCCCCGAGGGCGGCCTTACAAAGCACTGGCCCGACGGCGAGCAGATGTCGATCTACGATGCCGCGATGAAGTACCAGGAAGAGAAGGTGCCGCTGGTGGTGTTTGCCGGTGCCGAATACGGCAACGGCTCGTCGCGCGACTGGGCCGCGAAGGGAACCCGGCTGCTCGGCGTCCGCGCCGTGATCTGCCAGAGTTTTGAGCGCATCCATCGCTCCAACCTGGTCGGCATGGGCGTGCTGCCGCTGACCTTCGAGGAAGGCGCGTCCTGGCAGTCGATCGGATTGAAGGGCGACGAGACCGTAACAATACGGGGATTGCAGGGAGACCTGAAACCGCGGCAGAAGCTGACCGCGGAGATCGTGTCCGGAAACGGCGCGCTACAGCGCATTTCGCTGCTGTGCCGGATCGATACGCTCGACGAACTCGACTACTACCGGAACGGCGGCATCCTGCAATACGTGCTGCGCAAGCTGGCGGCGTGAGGGTGCGCTATGACCGGCGGCTCACTGCGAAGTGAGTAGCGGGGCAGGGAGAGGCGGCCTATGAAAGGGCCGCCTTTGCTTTGAAAAGCGGGGTGCGTTCGGGGACGTTCCGCGTTCAGGAAGATTAAAATGTTGACGCTCGATGATGTAGGTGATGTCCGGTTACCGGTATGACAGTGATGATGGCCCATAGTTCGATCAGGCGTCGTTCGATTTCGCGTCATTCGATTTCGCGATGGTCGGGTGCGTTCGGCGTCTGCGCGATGATCGCAATCGTTCGGCCGGCCCATGCCGACCCGCGCGCGGTGATCGAGCTGTTCACCTCGCAGGGATGCTCGTCATGTCCGCCCGCCGACAAGATTATCGGCGAACTCGCCAAGGACCCGTCGGTGATCGCGCTGAGCATGCCGATCGATTACTGGGATTATCTCGGCTGGAAGGATACGCTGGCCGATGCGCGCTTCAGCGCCCGCCAGAAGGCCTATTCCCAGGTGCGCGGCGATCGCGAGGTTTACACGCCGCAAGTGGTGGTCAACGGATCGGTGCATGTGATCGGCAGCGACCGCGACGGCATCGAAAACGCCATCGACGCCACCAGGAAGGACGAAGGCGTGATGTCGGTGCCGGTGACGATGACGCAAGCCGGCAAGGAGATCAATGTTTCGGTCGCAGCCGCAGGCAAGGGCCCAGCCGCCATGCACGGCGAAGTCTGGATCTGCTCGATCTCGAAAGCGGTGCCGATTTCGATCGGCCGCGGCGAGAACAGCGGCCGTCAGGTGACCTACCACAATGTGGTGCGCAACCTGCTCAAGGTGGGCGACTGGAACGGAAAGGCCGGAAGCTGGACGGTGCCGCTGGAAAACATCTCCCGCGACGGCATCGACGGCGCAGCGGTGTTCGTCCAGGACGGCAGCCGCGACAAGCCCGGCCCGATGCTGGGCGCGGCCTACACGCCCCTGCACTGAAATTTACTTCTCGTCATTCCGGGGCGCGCTTCTTCAGCGCGAACCCGGAATCCAGCAGTTACCTGGGAGAGATTCCGGGTTCGCTCATTCAGCTGCGCTGAACGAGCGCCCCGGAATGATTGGTCCCCAAAAAGAAAAAGGACCAACTTTCGTTGGCCCAGTATGGGGATAATTCTCTGCGAACAGGCCCGATCCCGACGACCCCGGGGGGCTGGGGGCTGAGGAATCCGGAACCGAAAGGACCGGGCCAACGCAGGATTGTCTTGTCGCAATCCAGCGGGGCGGTCGGTTGGCGGAAGTAGGGCGGTATTATGATTGCGCTAACGATCCCGTGACGAGGTGTTTCCGGCTGGAAACGACGCACGGGACGATCCGTCGCGGGCCAAAGCGGGTTTGGCCGACTATCCGCCCCCTTGCAGCCGCGCGCCGTTGGCGCAATCATATAGCTCATGTGACAAGGAGGCGCTCCATGAGTTCGATGTCGGAGGAAGCCGATCCAAGCGAGAGCCACGCAGCGGCGCGCAACGCCGCTGCGGGTACTTTGCCGGGACGGGTGACGTTCAATCGTTTCGAACTCCATCGCATCCTCAATTTGTACGGCCGCATGGTCGCCGATGGCGAATGGCGCGACTATGCCATCGACTTCCTGCGCGACCGCGCGGTGTTCTCGGTATTCCGCCGCGCCTCCGAGGTGCCGATCTACCGCATCGAAAAAGATCCGCGGCTCGCGCGCAAGCAGGGCATCTACAGCGTGATCTCGGCCACCGGACTGATCCTGCGGCGCGGCCACGAACTCGACCGCGTACTGCTGGTGATCGACCGCAAGCTGGCGGTGGTGTAGCCATGAAATTCTTGTAGCCCGGATGGAGCGTAGCGCAATCCGGGGACGAACGAGGCACCGGCCCCGGATTTCGCAAGCGCTCCATCCGGGCTACGCTTCGGCCGGTACTGTCCGTCCGCCGTCGCCGAGCGCGAGCTGCATCATCACGGTGTCGAGCCAGCGGCCGAATTTGAAGCCGACATTGGGATGCGTGCCGATCATGTCGAATCCGCATTTCCTGTGCACGCCGATCGATCCGGCATTGGCGGAATCGCCGATCACCGCGATCATCTGGCGATAGCCGCGCGCCTCCGATTCCGCGATCAGCCGCACCATCAGCTGCAGGCCGATGCCGCGGCGATGGATCGCCGGATCGAGATAGACCGAATTCTCCACCGTAAAGCGATAGGCCGGCCGCGGCCGGTAGGCGCCGGCATAGGCGTAGCCGACCACGCGGCCGTCGAGGACAGCGGTGAAATAGGGAAAGCCGCCCTCCATCAGCACGGCGAACCGCCGCGTCATCTCGGCAAGGTCCGGCGGAATTAGTTCGAAGGTCGCCGTGCCGTGGAGCACCGCGTGTTGGTAGATAGCGGTAATCGAAGGCAGGTCGGCCGCGGTCGTGGGCCTGATCTCGAGCGAGGACATGACGAAAGGATATCAGTCGGCGGGGTTTGATCAACTTTCTTTCGTCATGCCCGGCCTTGTGCCGGGCATCCACGTCTTACTGGGGTTGCAGCAAGAAAGACGTGGATGGCCGGGACAAGCCCGGCCATGACGAGGTCGCAAAAGAAAAGCCCCGGCGGTGAGGCCGGGGCTCGAATTCGTCCGCTGAGGCTCAAGCGCTCAGTCGCGCTGGCCGAGCAGCTGCAACAGCAGCGTGAACAGGTTGATGAAGTTCAAATACAGCGACAGTGCTCCGAGGATGGACGCGCGTTCCGCTACCGCGCCGCCCTGCGAGGCGTAGCCGTAGATGTAGTCGTTCTTCAGCCGCTGGGTGTCGTAGGCGGTCAGCCCCGCGAACACCAGCACGCCGATCACCGACACCATGAACTGCAGCATCGAGCTGCCGAGGAAAATATTGACGAAGCTCGCGATGATGATGCCGATCAGACCCATGAACAGGAACGATCCCATCCCGCTCATGTCACGCTTGGTGGTGTAGCCGTAGAGGCTGAGCGCGCCGAAGGTCGCCGCGGTGATGAAGAACACCCGCACGATCGAGGTGTGGGTATAGATCAGGAAGATCGAGGACAGCGAAACGCCCATCAGCGCCGAGAACACCCAGAACAGCATCTGGGCGGTCGCGGGCGCGAGACGGTTGATGCCGGCCGAGATCGCGAACACCATCAGCAGCGGTGCCAGGATGAACAGCCATTTCAGCGGGCTCACGAACATCGCGTAGCCGAACGGCGTCAGGAAGGCGCTGCCGATCTTGGCCGCGGCGCCGGAGGGATCGCTGGTCACCGCCGCCATGTAGACACCGAGCGCGGCAAGCCCGGTGATGGCCAGGCCGATGCTCATGTAGTTGTAGATGCGCAGCATGTAGGCGCGCAGACCGGCGTCGACGGCCGCGGCGTCAACGCGCCCGGCGGCCCGGCCAAAAGGAGAATTATAATTGCGGTCTAGGTCCGACATTGTCGAATTCCCGTTGTTGGTCCGGCGGAGCGCAAGGGGTTTGCGGCGCCGGTCAGAAACCTATCTCAGATACCGCCGATGGCTGACATTAACTTTCGGTCATCAAGCGGCGTCCGACCCGATTGGTATGTGGGAATCTAGCACATCCGCTGCAAGCTTCCATGCGCGGCTGAATGTCGCTCCGGGAGCACGAATGACGGGTCGCGGACAATGCCCGGAGAGTCGCGGACAATGCCCGGAGAATTGCATTGGCGCGCGGCCAATTGTTTCCAGTTTGTCACAAATTGCGCAGCACCGTGGCCGGCTTCTGGTTGAGCGCCACCAGCGTTCCGGCGAGCCCAAGGCCCACCGTGACCAACAGCGCCGCCGCCACGACGCCTGCGGCGCTGCCGGCCTGCCAGACGAAGCTCAGCGTCATCAGGCGGGTCACGATCAGCCAGGCCGCCACCGACCCCGCAATCACGCCAAAAACCGCGGTGGCAAACCCGATCATCAGATATTCCAGCGCATAGGCGCCGATCAGCCGCGCGCGGGTCGCGCCCAGGGTTTTCAGAATTACCGCGTCGTAGACCCGGTGGCGATGGCCGGCGGCGAGCGCGCCGCCCAGCACCAGGATGGCGGAGATCAACGTCACCGCGCTGGCGCCGCGGATCGCCAGCACCAGGTTGGTGACGACGTTGCCGATGGTTTCCATCGCTTCGCGGACCTGTACGCTCGTCACCGTCGGGAAGGCGTCGGCGACCGCCTTGATGATCCGCGCATCCCCGGCCGAATCCGGATGGGTCTCGGTCAGGGTCGCGACATGGGTATGCGGCGCGCCCTTGAAGGCGCCTGGCGAGTACACCAGCACGAAGTTGATGCCCAGCGCCTGCCAGTCGATCGTACGCAAATTGCCGATGGTCGCCGGAATGTTGCGGCCGAGCACGTTGATGACGATCTCGTCGCCGATTTTCAGACCGAGCCCGTCGGCAATCTTCTTCTCCATCGAGACCAGCGGCGGGCCGTTGTAATCCGCGCCCCACCATTGGCCCTCGACTACCTTGGAGCCTTTCGGGATCTCGCCGGTATAGGTGAGGCCGCGGTCGCTCTGCAGCACCCATTCGGCGTCGGTCGAGGCCTTGAGGTCTTCCGCCTTGACGCCGCGGGCCGAGACGATGCGCCCGCGCAGCATCGGCACGTCCTCGATTGTCGATCCCGGCGCGGCGGTTTTCAGGAATTCGCCGAACTGGACGGCCTCGGCGGTCGGAATGTCGATGAAATAGAACGACGGCGCATGGTCCGGCAGCGCCGCCAAAAATTGCCGCCGCAGATTGCCGTCGATCTGGGTGATGGTGACCAATACCGCGAGCCCGAGGCCGAGTGACATCACCACCGATGGCGTCAATGCGCCCGGCCGGTAGATATTGGCGATCGCAAGCCGCAGCATGGTGAAGCGCGACCGCGGCAGGCGGCGTGCCGCAGCCATGACCGCGGCGGCGATGCCGCGCAACAGCACGAACACGGCCATCGAAGAGACGACGAACACGGCCGCGATCCGCTTGTCATAGGCAAGCCCGATCACGACCGCGATCAACAACGCGATCACCAAGGCCATCAAGACGAGATAGCGCCAGCGCGGGCGGTGCCATTCGGCTGTGATCTCTTCGCGAAACAGCGCCGCCACCGGCACGTCATGGACCCGGCCGAGCGGCCACAGCCCGAAGGCGAGCGCGGTCAGCAGGCCATAGACGAACGACAGCGCCAGTTCGCCCCCGTGCAGCGCCGGCACCACCGGCAGCGGCAACAGTTTGCCGAACAGCCCGACGATGACGAAAGGCAGTGCGGCGCCGGCGGCAAGCCCGATCGCGGAGCCAATTCCGGCGAGCACGATCACCTGGGTCAGATAGATTGCAAAGACATCGCGCCCGGTGGCGCCTAGCGCCTTGAAGGCGGCGATGACGTCGCGGCGGCGATCGATATGGCTCTTCACCGCATTGGCGACGCCGACGCCACCGACCAAAAGCGCGGCAAGCCCGACCAGAGTGAGGAACTGGGTGAAACGGCTGATGGTGCGCTCGAGCTGCGGCGAAGCATTGCTGCGGCTGCGGATGCCCCAGCCGGCCTGCGGCAACGCGCTTCTCGCCTCAGTGATGAAGGACTCGGTGGCGCGATCGCTGGCCGCGTTGTCGGGCAACTTCACACGGTAGAGCCAGCGCACCAGGCTGCCGGGCTGGATCAGGCCGGTGGCGCGCAGGCCGGCAATGCTGACCAGGAATCGCGGACCGAGACCGATGCCTTCGGCGAGCTTGTCGGGCTCGGCATCGACCACGCTTCGGATTTGAAAACTCGCGCTGCCGATGGTGACGAGGTCGCCGAGTTTCAGATCGAGCCGCGCCAGCAGCGTGGAATCGGCGGCCGCGCCGAACGCCCCGTCGCGCTCAGCCAACAGATCGGAGAGCGGCATGTCCGGCTGCAGCGTCAGTCGGCCGAGCGAAGGGTAGCTGTCGTCGACCGCCTTGAGTTCGACCAAGGCGAGCTTGCCGTCGGCGGCGCGCACCATGGTCCGCGACGTCGCCGCCACCGAGACCTCTCCATGCGCGCGCAGAAACGCGATTTCATCGGGCTTGGCTTCGCGCTGCATCAGGGAAAACGACGCGTCGCCGCCAAGCAGGGTGCGGCCCTCGCGCGCCAGTCCCTCGGCGAGGCTGGCGGCTACCGAGCCGACGCCGGCGATCGCCATCACGCCGAGCGCGATGCAGGCGATGAAGACGTAGAAGCCGCGCAGGCCGCCGCGTAATTCACGCAGCGCAAAGCGCAGCGCCAGCGACGGCGGACGGCGGCGTTCGATGGCTTCAGAAGCAATGGTCATGCGCCGGCTTTGCGATCCGCAGGCAGGGTGTCGATGCGGCCCGAGCGTAGCCGCACCACGCGATCGCAACGCTCGGCGAGCGCGGTGTCGTGGGTCACCAGCACCAGCGTCATGCCGCGTTCGGCGTGCTTGGTGAACAGGAGATCGACGATCTGCTTGCCGGTCGCCTCGTCGAGATTGCCGGTCGGCTCGTCCGCCACCAGGATGGCGGGATCGGGCGCCAGCGCCCGGGCCAGCGCCACGCGCTGCTGTTCGCCGCCGGACAATTGGGTGGGATAGTGGTGCAGGCGATCGCCGAGCCCGACCGAATTGAGTTCCTGCGCCGCGCGCTTCGCCGCATCGGGATTGCCGGCCAGCTCCAGCGGCACCGCGACATTTTCCAGCGCCGTCATGGTCGGGATCAGGTGGAATGACTGGAACACGATGCCGACCTGGCGGCCGCGGAAGCGCGCCAGCGCGTCCTCGTCGAGGGCATTGAAAGGGGTGCCATTGACCACCACCTCCCCGCTGTCGGGGCGCTCCAGTCCCGCCATCACCATCAGGAGTGTGGATTTCCCCGAGCCTGACGGCCCGATCAGGCCGATCGCTTCACCCCGTGCCACCCTCAGGCTGATATCCTTGAGGATATGAACGCGCGCCGGCCCCGAGCCGAGCGAAAGATTGACGTTCTCTATGGAAATGGTGTCCGGCTCGAGGCCGGCCAATGATGAGGAATCGATGAGACTGTCCATGGCTCGGTCATATGGCACTTCGGCTCGCCGGGTCGAGAGGCGGGCTTCGACGTTCGTGCACATACTCGTGTTGGGCCTGGCCTTGATGACGGCGGGGACGGCCCTGGCCCAGGGTCAGCCCGCCGCCGCGGCAAAGCCGATCAAGCTCGTCGTATTGGGTGATTCGCTGAGCGCCGGGCTTGGCCTGCCGGCCGCCACGGCATTTCCGGAGCGGCTTCAAAAATCCTTGAGATCCAAGGGGATGGCGGTCGATATCGTCAATGCCGGGGTGTCCGGCGATACCGCCTCCGGCGGCCGCGACCGGCTCGACTGGTCGGTGCCCGAGGGCACCGACGGCGTGATCGTCGAACTCGGGGCCAACGATGCCCTGCGCGGCACCGATCCGGCGGTCACCCGCGCGGCGCTGTCGGACATCCTGACGCGGTTGAAGGCGCGCGGGATCGCGGTGATGTTGTGCGGAATGCTGGCGCCGCCGAATTATGGCAGCGATTTTGCCGCGCGCTTCAACGCGATCTATCCGGATCTCGCCAAATCGTTCGGGGTGCCGCTCTATCCGTTTTTCCTGGAAGGTGTCGCCGCGGATGCGGCGCTCAACCAGGCGGACGGCATCCATCCGACGGCTGAGGGCGTCGACGTCATCGTCAAGAATATTTTGCCTATGGTGCAGGCATTTCTCGGCACGATTAGCGGGCAGCGCAGTTGAAAAGCGGGCAGCGCTAACCCTAACGCCGTGTTTTTCCGGGAGGTTTCCGATCTGTTAACGCTGCCTGCTTCGCAGAGTCACATAACTACTGTAGAAATCAGTGATCGGTGATTCGTCACCGGACTTGTTACAGGGCGTGATCTTTCCCGGGATCGGGCCCCAGCATCGGGAGTCTTGCGATGCCGCGTTTGTTTACTGGACTGGAAATTCCGGCCGAGATCGGCCAGACGCTTTCCAATTTGCGGGGTGGCCTTCCCGGCGCCCGCTGGATCGACCCCGAAAATTATCACCTCACCCTGCGCTTCATCGGCGATATCGATGGCATCGCCGCCAACGAAATCGCCTCGATGCTGTTTCGGGTCAACCGCAAGCCGTTCGAGGTGGCCTTGCAGGGCCTTTCCAGCTTCGGCGGCAAGAAGCCGCGCGCGGTGGTGGCCCAGGTGGTACCGAGCCGGCCGCTGATCGAACTGCAGGCCGAACTCGAGCGGCTGATGCAGCGCATCGGGCTCGATCCCGAGGGGCGCAAATTCACCCCGCATGTGACGCTGGCGCGGCTGCGCGACGCCTCCAACCAGGACGTCGCCGACTATCTGTCGGTGCGCGGCTATTTTCCGACGCGGGTGTTCACGGCCCAGCGCTTCGTGCTGTTCTCCTCGCGCGCCTCCACCGGCGGCGGGCCCTACGTGGTCGAGGATTCCTACACGCTGAGCGCGTGAGGCGGCAATCGCTGCGCGTGCTTGCACGGGATGGGCAAAGCGATCTGCGGCACCGGGGCGAGATTCCTTGAGAAGCCGCGAGATCTGGTACAGCCATTACTTCATCCGGATCTGCAAGGTCGAGCGTGACTACGGCCGGTCAGAGCCGTGAGCACAACCGCGCCTCTCGGCGGGTGCTTTGAACCGTCCTCGCGCCAACGTCGACTGAGCTTTATTGTCCAATCAGGACTGGAGACCAGACCAGTGTTCACCAAGCCCCTGCTCATTTCGTCCCTCATCATGCTCGCCGTGGTCTCGGCCGCCGGCGCGCAAACTGCGGGGCCGCTGCCCGATCCGAAGCCGACCTTCTCCCCCGGCATGTACGAGACCGAGGCGCGCAACTCGGCGCTCCCGAATGCGCCGGTCAAGAGCCGTCTCTGCATCGCGTCAGCTGATTATGGCGCCTTCCGCGACGAGGAGATCGGCCAGTACCGCAAGTCGGACCTGGTCAAGCAGGGCTGCAAGCTCGGCGAAACCGAGACGACCGAGAACGGCTTCAGGTTCACCTGGCTGTGCCCGGGGACCAAGTCGACCCTCACCTACGAGTTCAGCAAGGATCTGGTGCGACAGACTATCGAGGTGCTGGTCGCGGCAGCGCCGAAACAGTCCATCCTGACCATGATGCGGCGGGTCGGGGATTGTCCCTGACGGGAGAAGGGGAAGGCGCTGTTGCGGGCTCGTGGCTCACACCAGGAGGCAATCGGTCGGCGCTGGATTCACTTCCTGACTTCAGTTGGCATTTGCGCCGCATCATTCGTTGTTTCAGCCTTGGGACTCGCCGCCCGTCCGATTCAATCAAAGCTCATCCCGCTTCTCGTGCCCGGACGCTGTACAGCAAGAGTGCCGCGAGCCGGGGTCCACCCTACTTTGCATGGGGTTGTTTTCGCGATTTTGGTCCAGGCCCTGCCGCGCGCCCCCGAAGGGACGCTAAGCCGGGTCCGGGACACGAGATCGTTAGTCCGGGAGAGAGAACAAAGCGCATACCCCCAGCATCAATTCTCGGCTTGCATTTTTCTCCATGTTGAGGCCGAAAGGGGGGCATGCTGTCTCCTCCCGCCGCCTCGTTCCGCGCCCATTATCAGGCCCTGGTTTCCTCCGGCGCGATCGAGCCCGATGCCGCGCAGGCGAAGGCTGCCGACGCCTTCGCCGACCTCGAGCAGCGATTGTCGAACTACAAGCCCGTTCGCAAGCAGCGCCTGCTCGGCCGGCTGTTCGCCGACAAGAAGGAGGCGCCGCCGCGCGGGCTCTACATCCATGGCGAGGTCGGTCGCGGCAAGACCATGCTGATGGACCTGTTTTTCCAGCACAGTTCGGTTACCCACAAGCGCCGCGCCCATTTCCACGAATTCATGGCCGAGGTGCATGAGCGGATCTACGGTTACCGACAGAACATCGCGCGCGGCGAGCTCGCCGACGCCGACGTGATCGGTCTCACGGCGGCGGCGATCTTCGACGAGGCCTGGCTTTTGTGCTTCGACGAATTCCATGTCACCGACATCGCGGACGCCATGATCCTGGGGCGGCTGTTCGCAAGACTGTTCGAACTCGGCACCGTGGTGGTGGCGACCTCCAATGTCGCGCCGGAAGACCTGTATAAGGGCGGTCTCAACCGGGCGCTGTTCCTGCCCTTCATCAAGCAGATCTCCGATCATATGGACGTGCTGCGGCTCGATGCGCGCACCGATTTCCGGCTGGAAAAGCTCACTGGGGTGAAGATGTGGCTGGTGCCGGCGGATGCGAGCGCCGACGCTGCGCTCGACAAGGCCTGGGCCAAAATGACCGGCAATGCCAGATGCAAGCCACGCGACATTTCGATCAAGGGCCGCAGATTGCACGTGCCGTGTTCGGTCGACGGCGTGGCGCGGTTTTCGTTCGCCGATCTCTGCGAGAAGCCGCTGGCGGCTTCCGACTATTTGCGGCTCGCGCATGACTATCACACCATCATGGTCGACCACATTCCGGTGATGGATTATCCCGAGCGCAACGCCGCCAAGCGGTTCATCGCGCTGATCGACACGCTTTATGACAATGCCGTGAAGCTGATGGCCTCGGCGGCAGCCGAACCGCAATCGCTCTATCTGGCGACCGACGGCTATGAGGCCAACGAGTTCAAGCGGACGTCGTCGCGGCTGATCGAGATGAGCTCGGAATCCTATCTGGCGCTGCCTCACGGGCGCGGGGATTCTTCGGCGAGCGGATCGAGCGCCGGGCTGGTGGAGACTTGACGGCGTAAGCCGTCATTCCGGGGCGCGTGGCCCGACAATTGGGCACGCCGCGACTTGAACGGGCCGGTCGAAAGGGATAACCAGCCTGTCAGCTTTCTTGCATCCTCCCGCTTGACCTTCAAAGGACAGATTTCCCATGGCGCGCGACAAGATTGGTTTGATTGGCTCCGGTCAGATCGGCGGAACGCTGGCACACCTGATCGGCCTGAAGGAACTCGGCGACGTCGTGATGTTCGACATCGCCGAGGGCGTGCCGCAGGGCAAGTCGCTGGATATCGCGCAATCCTCGCCGGTCGACGGTTTCGACGCCCATTTCACCGGCGCCAATTCCTATGAGGCGCTCGACGGCGCCCAGGTCTGCATCGTCACCGCCGGCGTGCCGCGCAAGCCGGGCATGAGCCGCGACGACCTGTTGAGCATCAATCTCAAGGTGATGGAGCAGGTCGGCGCCGGCATCAAGAAATACGCCCCGGACGCCTTCGTGATCTGCATCACCAACCCGCTGGACGCCATGGTGTGGGCGCTGCAGAAGGCCTCCGGCATGCCGCACAAGAAGGTGGTCGGCATGGCCGGCGTGCTGGATTCCTCGCGCTTCCGCTATTTCCTCGCCGACGAATTCAACGTGTCGGTCGAGGACGTCACCGCCTTCGTGCTCGGCGGCCATGGCGACACCATGGTGCCGCTGGTGCGCTATTCCACGGTGGCCGGCATTCCGCTGCCCGACCTCGTCAAGATGGGCTGGACCTCGCAAGCGCGGATCGATGAGATCGTCGACCGCACCCGCAATGGCGGCGCCGAGATCGTCAACCTCTTGAAGACCGGCTCGGCATTCTACGCGCCGGCGGCTTCCGCGATAGCGATGGCCGAGAGCTATCTCAGGGACAAGAAGCGCGTGCTGCCGTGTGCCGCCTATCTCAACGGCGAATATGGCGTCAAGGACATGTATGTCGGCGTGCCCGTCGTGATCGGATCGAAGGGCGTCGAGCGCATCGTCGAGATTGAGCTCGCCGGCAAGGACCGCGAGGCGTTCGACAAGTCGGTCGGCGCGGTGCAGGGTCTGGTCGACGCCTGCAAGAAGATCGCGCCGGACCTGCTCGGCCGCTGATCGCGTTTGATTCAGGCAGCATCGCTTAAGGGGTTTTCGGGGACCTAGCCATGAATATTCACGAATACCAGGCCAAAGCGCTGCTGCATGATTTCGGCGTGCCGATCTCGAAGGGCGTGCCGGTGCTGCGTGTCGCCGACGCCGACGTCGCCGCGAAAACACTTCCCGGCCCGGTCTGGGTGGTCAAGAGCCAGATCCACGCCGGCGGCCGCGGCAAGGGCAAGTTCAAGGAGGCTTCAGCCGGCGACAAGGGCGGCGTGCGCATCGCCAAGTCGGTCGCCGAGGTCAATGAATTCGCCAAGCAGATGCTGGGCGCGACCCTGGTGACGGTCCAGACCGGGCCGCATGGCAAGCAGGTCAACCGGCTCTACATCGAGGAAGGCTCCGACATCGACAAGGAGTTCTATCTCTCGATCCTGGTCAACCGCGAAACCAGCGAAGTCTCGTTCGTGGTCTCCACCGAAGGCGGCGTCAATATCGAGGATGTCGCGCACAACAGCCCCGAAAAGATCGTGAGCTTCTCGGTCGATCCGGCCACCGGCATCATGGGCCATCACGGCCGCACCGTCGCCAAGGCTCTGGGCCTCAAGGGAGATCTCGCCAAGCAGGCGGAAAAACTGGTGGCGCAGCTCTATGCCGCCTTCGTCGCCAAGGACATGGCGATGCTGGAGATCAACCCGCTGGTGGTGACCAAGCAGGGCGACCTGCGCGTGCTCGACGCCAAGGTATCGTTCGACGACAACGCGCTGTTCCGCCATCCCGATGTTGTCGTGCTGCGGGACGAGACCGAGGAAGACGCCAAGGAGATTGAGGCGTCGAAATATGAATTGAACTACGTGGCGCTGGACGGCACCATCGGCTGCATGGTCAACGGCGCCGGCCTTGCCATGGCGACCATGGACATCATCAAGCTCTACGGCATGGCGCCGGCCAACTTCCTCGACGTCGGCGGCAGCGCCGACAAGACCAAGGTCACCGCGGCCTTCAAGATCATCACCGCCGATCCCAATGTGAAGGGCATCCTGGTCAACATCTTCGGCGGCATCATGAAATGCGACATCATCGCCGAGGGCGTGGTCGCCGCCGTGAAGGAAGCCGGCCTGAAAGTGCCGCTGGTGGTGCGGCTCGAGGGCACCAATGTCGAGGCCGGCAAGAAGATCATCCGCGAGAGCGGCCTCAACGTGCTGCCCGCCGACAATCTCGACGATGCCGCGCAGAAGATCGTCAAGGCCGTGAAGGGAGGCTAGCGCCATGCCCGAGGACCGTCTCGCCGCGCCGAAGCCGCTGGAGGAACATCGCAAGCTCGCGGTGTTCGCCGGCGAGTGGAGCGGGGAAGAGGTGGTATTCCCCTCGCGCTGGGACGCCGGAGGGCCCGCCGTCTCCCACGTGGTGGCGCGCATCGATCTCAACGGCTTCTATCTGATTCAGGACACCCGCCAGACCCGCGACGGCAGGGAAACGTTCGCCACCCATGGCGTGTTCACCTACGACCGCGAGGACCGGCATTACAAGCTGTTTTGGCACGATTCGCTCGGCTATTACGCCCCGGCGCCGGCCTCCGGCGGCTGGACCGGCAAGACGCTGATTCTCGTGCGCGGCTCACTGCGCGGCAATGCGCGCCATGTCTATGAGGTCATCGACGACAATAGCTACACCATGAAAATCCAGTTTTCGCCTGACTCCGAAGGCTGGAACGACGTGCTCACCGGCACCTATCGGCGGATCAAGTGAAGGGCGCGCGCGTAAGCCGCAAATCATCGAAGACGATCTCGAGTCCCGAAGAAATCCAGGCCTATTGAAAAGCAGGTAGACGCATGTCCGTTCTCATCGACAAGAATACAAAAGTCATTTGCCAGGGATTTACCGGCAAGAACGGCACGTTTCATTCGGAAGCGGCGATCGCCTATGGCACCAAGATGGTCGGCGGCACCTCGCCGGGCAAAGGTGGCATGACGCATCTCGGCCTGCCGGTGTTCGACACCGTACAGGAGGCCAAGCAGAGGACCGGCGCCGACGCATCCGTGATCTATGTGCCGCCGCCGGGAGCGGCGGACGCGATCTGCGAAGCGATCGATGCGGAAATCCCGCTGATCGTCTGCATCACCGAAGGCATTCCCGTGCTGGACATGGTTCGGGTGAAGCGCTCGCTGTCGGGATCGAAGTCGCGGCTGATCGGGCCGAATTGCCCGGGCGTGATGACGGCCGGCGAATGCAAGATCGGCATCATGCCGGCCAACATCTTCAAGCCCGGCAATGTCGGCATCGTCTCGCGGTCGGGGACTTTGACCTATGAGGCGGTGTTCCAGACCACCCAGGAAGGCCTCGGCCAGACCACCGCGGTCGGGATCGGCGGCGATCCGGTCAAGGGCACCGAATTCATCGACGTGCTGGAGATGTTTCTGGCCGACCCAAAAACCACGTCGATCGTGATGATCGGTGAAATCGGCGGCGCCGCCGAGGAAGACGCCGCCCAGTTCCTGATCGACGAGGCCAAGCGCGGCCGCAAGAAGCCGATGGTCGGCTTCATCGCCGGCGTCACCGCGCCTCCCGGACGCCGCATGGGCCATGCCGGGGCCATCATCTCCGGCGGCAAGGGCGATGCCGCCTCCAAGTCCGCGGCGATGGAAGCGGCCGGAATCACGGTCTCGCCGTCGCCCGCGCGGCTCGGCCATACCCTTGCCGAAAAATTGAAGCGTTAATTCATTCTTTGGTTCTTTTCGGGGCGAACATTCACCCTAAATAGGGTAAAAGCCCTTCAATCATGCCGATCCGCTGGCCGGGTCGGCTGTCGCGCCGGTTTTCCATGCGCCAAGCCAAATCACCAGGACGTTAATCATGTCTCGCCAGGACGCGAATGCAGCATTTGCTCTCTCCTCCTTTTTGCAGGGCACAAACGCCACCTACATCGACGAAATCTATGCCCGCTACGAGAAGGATCCCGCGTCGCTCGACCCCGAATGGCAGGAGTTCTTCAAGAGCCTGAAGGATACTCCCGCCGACGTCCGCAAGAACGCCGAGGGCCCGTCCTGGGCGCGCAACAACTGGCCACTGGAGCCGCGCGACGACCTGACGTCGGCGCTCGACGGCAACTGGGCGGAAGTCGAAAAATCCGTCGGCCCCAAGATCGCCGCCAAGGCGCAGGCCAAGGGCAGCGAACTGACGGCCGCCGACCTCCATCAGGCGACGCGCGATTCGGTCCGCGCCCTGATGCTGATCCGCGCCTACCGCATGCGCGGCCATTTCCACGCCAAGCTCGATCCGCTCGGGATCGAGGCGCCGCGCGACCGCGAGGAACTCGATCCGCGCTCCTACGGCTTCGTCGAAGGCGATTTCGACCGCAAGATCTTCCTCGATCATGTGCTCGGCATGGAATACGCGACCTTGCGCGAAATCGTGGCGATCTGCGAGCGCACCTACTGCCAGACGCTCGGCGTCGAGTTCATGCATATCTCTAACGCTGCGCAGAAGGGCTGGATCCAGGAGCGCATCGAGGGCCCCGACAAGGAAATCAGTTTTACGCGTGAGGGCCGGCGCGCCATCCTGATGAAGCTGATCGAGGCCGAAGGTTTTGAGAAATTCTGCGATCTGAAATTCACCGGTACCAAGCGGTTCGGCCTCGATGGCGCGGAATCGCTGATCCCGGCGCTGGAGCAGATCATCAAGCGCGGCGGCAATCTCGGCGTCAAGGAGATCGTGGTCGGCATGCCGCATCGCGGCCGCCTGAACGTCCTGACCCAGGTGATGGGCAAGCCGCACCGCGCGCTGTTCCATGAATTCAAGGGCGGCTCGGCCAATCCCGACGCGGTCGAGGGATCAGGCGATGTCAAATACCATCTCGGCGCGTCATCGGATCGCGAGTTCGACAACAACCGCATCCATCTGTCGCTGACCGCCAACCCCTCGCATCTGGAGATCGTCGATCCCGTGGTGCTCGGCAAGGTCCGCGCCAAGCAGGATCAGCATGGCGACCCGCCGGACCAGCGTATTTCGGTGCTGCCGCTGTTGATGCATGGCGATGCTGCGTTCGCTGGCCAGGGCGTGGTGGCGGAGTGCTTCAGCCTGTCCGACCTGAAAGGCTACCGCACCGGCGGTTCGCTGCATTTCATCGTCAACAACCAGATCGGCTTCACCACCTATCCGCGCTATTCGCGCTCCTCGCCGTACCCGTCCGACGTGGCGAAGATGATCGATGCGCCGATCTTCCACGTCAACGGCGACGATCCGGAAGCGGTGGTGTTCGCCGCCAAGGTCGCGATCGAATTCCGGCAGAAATTCCACAAGCCAGTCGTCATCGACATGTTCTGCTACCGCAGGCATGGCCATAACGAAGGCGACGAGCCGATGTTCACCCAGCCGGTGATGTACAAGAAGATCGCGGCGCATCCGGGCACGGTCGAAATCTATTCCAAGCGGCTGATCGCCGAAGGCGTGATGACCGAGGGCGAAGTCGAGAAGGCCAAGGCCGACTGGCGCGCCCGGCTCGATGCCGAACTCGAGGCCGGCACCGGCTACAAGCCTAACAAGGCCGACTGGCTCGACGGCAAATGGGCCGGCTTCAAGTCGGCCGATCAGGAAGAAGACGCCCGCCGCGGCATCACCGGCGTCGACGTCGCGGTGCTCCGCGACATCGGCCGCAAGATTACCAAGGCGCCCGACGGTTTCCGGGTTCACCGCACCATCCAGCGCTTTCTGGAAACCAGGGCGAAGGCGATCGACACCGGCGTCGGCATCGACTGGTCGACCGGCGAAGCACTGGCGTTCTGCACGCTGTTGCAGGAAGGCCATCACGTCCGGCTGTCGGGCCAGGACTCCGAGCGCGGCACTTTTTCGCAGCGGCATTCGGTCCTGATCGACCAGGAAGACGAGAGCCGCTACACGCCGTTCAACCATCTCGGCGGCGACCAGGGCCACTACGAGGTCATCAATTCGCTGCTCTCGGAAGAGGCCGTGCTTGGCTTCGAATACGGCTATTCGCTGGCGGAGCCGAATGCGCTGACCATGTGGGAGGCGCAGTTCGGCGATTTCGCCAACGGCGCGCAGGTCCTGTTCGACCAGTTCATCTCCTCGGGCGAACGCAAATGGCTGCGCATGTCCGGCCTCGTCTGCCTGCTGCCGCATGGCTATGAGGGGCAGGGGCCGGAGCATTCTTCCGCTCGGCTCGAGCGCTACTTGCAGATGTGCGCGGAAGACAACATGCAGGTGGTCAATCCCACCACGCCGGCCAACTACTTCCACATGCTGCGGCGTCAATTGCATCGCGAAATACGCAAGCCACTGATCGTGATGACGCCGAAGTCGCTGCTGCGCCACAAGCGCGCGGTATCGCGGCTCGACGAATTGGGCGCCGGCACCACCTTCCACCGCATCCTCTACGACGACGCGGTGATGCTGCCGGACGAGACCATCAAGCTGGTCGCCGACGACAAGATCAAGCGCGTCGTGCTGTGCTCGGGCAAGGTCTATTACGATCTCTATGAGGAGCGCGAGAAGCGCGGCATCGACGACATCTACATCATGCGCGTCGAGCAGCTCTATCCGGTGCCGCTGAAGGCTTTGGTGCAGGAACTTGGCCGTTTCAAGAACGCCGAAGTCGTGTGGTGCCAGGAAGAGCCGCGCAACATGGGCGCGTGGCACTTCATCGAGCCCTATCTCGAATGGGTGCTGAACCAGATCAACGCACCGAACCGGCGTCCGCGTTACGCCGGCCGCGCCGCCTCGGCGGCGACCGCCACCGGATTGATGTCCAAGCATCTCGCACAGCTCAAGGCGCTGCTCGACGAGGCGCTGAGCTAGGAATTTTCAAACCGTCATGCCCCGCGAAAGCGGGGCATCCAGTAATCCGCGCCGCCGGCCTCGATCGCGATCGTCACGGAGTACTGGATCCTCTGCTTTCCCGGAGGATGACAACACAGACTATTTGAGGAAACGAACCCATGACTGAAATTCGCGTTCCGACGCTCGGCGAATCCGTGACCGAGGCCACCATCGGCCGCTGGTTCAAGAAGGCGGGCGATGCCGTCGCGGTCGACGAACCCTTGGTCGAACTCGAGACCGACAAGGTCACCATCGAGGTGCCGGCGCCGTCGGCGGGCGTGCTCGGCGAAATCGCCGCCAAGGATGGCGAAACGGTCGCGGTCGGCGCCCTGCTCGGACAGATCAATGACGGCGCGGCCGGAGCCGCCGCCAAGCCGGCCGCCGCACCCGCGGCGCCCCCCAAGGCTGCGGCACCGCCACCACCGCCGCCCGCGCCCGCGCCAGTCGCCGCGGCTCCGAAAGCCCCGCCGGCCGACGCGCCGCTGGCGCCGTCGGTGCGCAAGATTTCCGCCGAGACCGGCATCGATGCTTCGACCGTTCCCGGATCTGGCAAGGATGGCCGCGTGACCAAGGGCGACATGCTGGCGGCGATCGAGAAGGCGGCCTCGGCGCCGACCCCGGTCAATCAGCCCGCCGCTGCCGTACAGGTGCGCGCGCCATCGCCCGCCGACGATGCCGCGCGCGAGGAGCGCGTGAAGATGACGCGGCTGCGCCAGACCATCGCGCGCCGGCTGAAGGAAGTGCAGAACACGGCTGCGATGCTGACGACCTTCAACGAGGTCGACATGAGCCACATCATGGCGATGCGGGCGCAGTACAAGGACGTGTTCGAGAAGAAGCACGGCTCTAAACTGGGCTTCATGGGCTTCTTCACAAAAGCCTGCGTGCAGGCGCTGAAGGATATTCCAGCGGTCAACGCCGAGATCGACGGCACCGATCTGATCTACAAGAATTACTATCACATCGGCGTTGCCGTCGGCACCGACAAGGGCCTGGTGGTGCCGGTGGTGCGCGACTGCGACCAGAAGTCGATCGCCGAGATCGAAAAATCGATCGCCGATTTCGGCCGCCGCGCCCGCGACGGCCAGCTCAAGATCGACGAGATGCAGGGCGGCACCTTCACCATCACCAATGGCGGCATTTACGGTTCGCTGATGTCGACGCCGATCCTGAACGCGCCGCAGTCGGCCATCCTCGGCATGCACAAGATCCAGGATCGCCCGGTCGCGATCGGCGGCAAGGTCGAGATCCGTCCGATGATGTACCTGGCGCTGTCCTACGATCACCGCGTCATCGACGGCAAGGAAGCGGTGACGTTTCTGGTGCGCGTCAAGGAAAGTCTGGAGGATCCGGCGCGGCTGGTGTTAGATTTGTAACACAATCAGGGGGAGGGGAAATGGCTCAAATTCTACTTCGATCGGACACCAAACTAACCGAGTTTGGTCATCTGACGCCAATTGATATCGAACTAAACGGCGTAATTCTGGAACTCTTTTATCTGCTCTGCCTCGACAAAGCTTATGATTCAAAGGCGGCGCATTATTATCTTTATGATTACGACTCAAAAGTCGAGAGGATATCGTATCAAAATCCATTCGACATTCTAGCTCTGTTCAAAAACATACCAAAGCATTGTGCTTCCTTTATTTTAGATAGAACGGTGTTCTACACAGAAGAGAAGCAGCGACGTCAGGCCGAAGCGGATAAGAAGAAAGCCGAGGTGGAAGAAAAGCACCAATCCGTCATTCAAAAAAAGTTAGCGAACCTCGACAAGGCGCACAAACTGCGACAAAAAATGATTAAGGACGGAATTAAAGCCGAAGAAGCGACTCAACTAGTTGGGGGACTTCTATTCGACCAGCGCGCGAAATTGTTGCTCGTTGATCAAGACAAGGCGAGCGCATGAGTCGTTCGGCGCGGCCGGTGCTCGATCCCTGATCAGGTGAAACGGCGCGAAAGTTTGGGAAATAGGATGCAGCCACTGCCGATCGAAGTCGTTATGCTCGGCTTAGCCGTCATTCTCCTGCTCGCGCAGATGTTCCTGCAGTCGGTTTCGGCGACCCTTGAGATGGGTGGCGACTACAAGGCCGGGCCGCGCGACGAGGCGAGGGTGCTCAAAAGCGTCTTCGCCGGCCGCGCCGAGCGCGCCTTCCGCAATCTGTTGGAGACCTTTCCGGTGTTCGCGGCACTCGCGCTGGCGCTGGTCGTCACCGGGCGCAATGGCGGCCTGGGCGCGCTTGGCGCGGAGGCGTGGGTGATCGCCCGCATCCTCTATCTGCCGCTTTATTTCATCCAGATACCCTACGCACGGAGTCTCGTATGGTTCGCCTCGATCTTTGCGCTGGTGGCGATGCTGGTGCGGCTGTTCGAGTAGGGTTCATGAAAATTGGGGGGACGAGCTTTGACTGACAAGGTTGCGATCATCACCGGCGGAAGCCGCGGTATCGGCCGCGCTACCGCGATTGCCGCCGCCAAGCGCGGCTACAAGATCGTTGTGGGCTATGCCAGCAACCAGGCTGCCGCGAGCGAAGTGGTGTCGATCATCGAGCGTTCCAACGGCAAGGCGATCGCGGTGAAATGCGACGTCGCCGAGGAGAGCGAAATCCTTGGGATGTTCGAGGCCGGCGATAAACTCGGCACCCTCGGCGCGCTGGTCAACAATGGCGGCATTGTCAGCAGGAGTGGCGTACGCGTCGACGAAATGAGCATCGAGCGGATTCAGCGCGTGATGGCGATCAATGTCACCGGCAACATCCTTTGCGCGCGCGAGGCGGTGAAGCGGATGTCGACCAAACACGGCGGCAAGGGCGGCGTGATCGTCAATCTGTCGTCGGTCGCGGCCAAGCTCGGCGGCGCCAACACCTATGTTGACTATGCGGCGTCGAAGGGCGCGATCGATTCCTTCACCATCGGCCTCGGCCACGAGGTCGCCGGCGAAGGCATTCGCGTCGCCGCGATTCGGCCCGGGCTGATCGATACCGAAATCCATGCAAGCGGCGGCGAGCCCGATCGCGCCCACCGGCTGGCGCATATGGTGCCGATGAAACGCGTCGGCTCGGCCGAAGAAATCGCCAACGCCATCGTCTGGCTGATGTCGGACGAGGCCTCCTACGTGACCAGCGCCATCCTTGATGTCTCGGGTGGGCGGTAATACATCCAGCGTGTGGGAGAATGATTTTGCCGGTGGTTGCGATTGTCGACGGCGTCAAGATCGAATTCTATCCGGATGAGCATCCGCCCCCGCACTTCCATGCCCGTTACGCGGAGTTTGTTGCTCAGATTGAAATCCGGACCAGCAGGGTTTTGCGGGGGTCGCTGCCTCCCGCGAAACTCAATCGTGTGCTATCCTGGGCCGCTCGACATCAATCAGGGCTGATGGACGCCTGGTCCGCGGTTGAGGAACTGCGAAAGCCGGAGAAGATAGATGACTGACATAATCGCGATGCATAGTGCGGAGCCGGTCATTTTCGGGGTCGTCAAGATCGTCTGGAAAGACGGTTTTGCCGGCATCGTGGATTTGCGGCCGCTGCTGGCAAAGGGCGAGATGTTCGATTTTCTTCGTGCACATCCCGACCGCTTCGACGAGCTCAAGCTCGAGGAGCATGGTCACAAGATTTTCTGGCTCGACGATCAGGGTGACGAGATTGATTTTGGATCGGACTCCCTGCGTCAGCGCGCCGAGCGTCAAGCCGGTCTCCTCCACCTCGCCAGCTGAATAGAAAGCTTTCATGGCCACTTACGATCTCGTCGTCATCGGCACCGGTCCGGGCGGATATGTCTGCGCGATCCGCGCGGCGCAGCTCGGCATGAAGGTTGCCGTGGTTGAGAAGAACGCAACGCTCGGCGGCACCTGCCTCAATATCGGCTGCATGCCGTCGAAGGCGCTATTGTATGCTTCCGAGATGTTCGAGGAGGCCGGGCATTCCTTCGCGAAAATGGGCGTCAGCGTCTCAGCCCCGAAACTCGATCTGCCCTCGATGATGAATTTCAAGCAGCAGGGCATCGACGGCAACGTCAAGGGCGTCGAGTTCCTGATGAAGAAGAACAAGATCGACGTCATCAGCGGCAAGGGCAGGATTCTCGGTACCGGCAAGGTCGAGGTCACGGGCAATGACGGCAAGACCCAGACGGTCGAGACCAAGAACATCGTGATCGCCACCGGCTCCGATATCGCGCGGCTGAAGGGCATCGAGATCGACGAGAAGCGCATCGTGTCGTCGACCGGCGCGCTGTCGCTCGACAAGGTGCCCTCGAAATTGCTGATCGTCGGCGCCGGCGTGATCGGGCTCGAACTCGGCTCGGTGTGGCACCGGCTCGGCGCGCAAGTCACCGTGGTGGAATTCCTCGACCGCATTTTGCCGGGCATGGACGGCGAAGTGGCAAAGCAATTCCAGCGCATCCTCGAGAAGCAGGGCTTTGCGTTCAAACTTGGCGCCAAGGTCACCGGCGTCGATACCTCGGGCAAGACGCTGATCGCCCAGGTCGAGCCGGCCGCGGGCGGCAAGTCCGAGGCGCTGGAGGCCGACGTGGTGCTGGTCTGTATCGGCCGCGTTCCCTACACCGAGGGCCTCGGCCTGAAGGAAGCCGGCATCGCACTCGACAATCGCGGCCGCGTGCAGATCGACGCTCATTTTGCCACCAGCCTGAAGGGCGTCTACGCCATCGGCGACGTCGTCGCCGGGCCGATGCTGGCGCACAAGGCCGAGGACGAAGGTGTCGCGGTCTCCGAAATTCTCGCCGGCCAGGCCGGGCATGTGAACTACGACGTTATACCAGGCGTGGTGTATACCACCCCGGAAGTGTCGTCGGTCGGCAAGACCGAGGAAGAGCTGAAGCAGGCCGGCGTCGCCTACACGACGGGCAAATTCCCGTTCACCGCCAATGGCCGCTCCAAGGTCAACCAGACCACCGAGGGGTTCGTGAAGATTCTCGCAGATGCGAAAACCGATCGGGTGCTCGGCGTGCACATCGTCGGCCGCGAGGCCGGCGAAATGATCCATGAAGCGGCGGTTTTGATGGAGTTCGGCGGCTCCGCCGAGGATCTGGCGCGCACCTGCCACGCCCATCCGACCCGGTCGGAGGCCATCAAGGAAGCGGCGCTTGCAGTCGGCAAGCGCGCGATCCATATGTGATCGACGCCCCGGCCGAGGCCGGGCCGGGGACATGACGGGATGATGCGCCGAATTCTACAGCCGATCTGGGTTCTGCTTGCGGTCATCTTCCTGATCGAGGCCTGGCTGTGGGATCACCTCGAGCCTGTTGTGGCGTGGTTCGTGCGGCTGATCCCGCTGCGCGCCTTCAAGCAATGGCTCGCCGAGCGCGTCGATACGCTGTCGCCGGCGATGACGCTGATTGTCTTCATCGTGCCGATCATCCCGCTGTTTCCGCTGAAGATGGTCGGCGTCTGGCTACTCACCCAGGAGTACTGGATGAGCGCCATCGTCACCATCCTGTTCGCAAAACTCCTGGGCGTCGGCGTCACCGCGTTCGTGTTCGACGTCACCCGCGACAAATTGCTGCAAATGGACTGGTTCGAAAAGCTCTATGAGTTCGTCATGGGGCTGAGGGCGAAAGCCGCCGCACTGGTCGATCCCATCAAACTTCAAATCACAAAAGCCCTGCGCGGCGACGGCACTGGCTGGTCCTCCCGCACGCTGCGGCTAGTGCAGCGCTTCCGCAAGAGCGTGCGCGAAGCGCGCTGAGTTTCCTCTCCCTCGCCCCGCTCTTCGCGGGGAGAGGGTTGGGGTGAGGGGCTCTCTCAGCGAATGCCAATGCTAAATCCAAAAGTGTGCCTCGCCCCTCACCCGAAATTCGCCGTGCGAATTTCGACCTCTCCCCGCGCAGAGCGGGGAGAGGTAAGTAAGATACTCACGCCAGATGCAGGAGATGCGGCATGAAAATGCCGAGCGCGGTCATGGCTATGCCCGCCAGCGCCAGCAGGCCCGAGATCCAGGCCAGCGCGATGATGCCGGTGATGATGGTGGCCGACGCCAGCACGATGCCGATCTGGAAAGCGGCGGAGGCGAGTTCGTAGTGATGATATTTCGCTTCCGCGAGGTCGCGCTCCTCCTCGGCATGCTTAGCGCGCTCGGACAATTGGTCCTGCCCTTCGCCGGTCTTGGGATCGGACCGGTAGCGCTCGGCGGTCTTCTGCCAGTCGTCGATCTGTTTTTGCAGCGCCGCCTTGGCGGCATCGTCGCCGGCGGTGCCGAGACCTAACTTGCCTTGTTCGGCGGCGGTCTGCACGACGTTGCGGCGGATACTCTTGGCCTGGAAGAACGCCCACAGGTTGGAGGCCTCGACATTCTTGCTGATCGATTCGGTCTGGGCGCCCTTGCCGAGCGTCTCCGACAGCGCCAGGCACAGCGCGATCACGGCGATCAACAGCGCGATCTTCCTGTTTTCGCCGGCGGCTTCCTTGGCTTGATCCGCCTGCTCCATCATTTCGCTCATGGTTCCCTCCCTGTTCGGTGACATGAACGATTGACCGAACCAACCCGTCCGCGCAAGAGGCAAGCGGAATGCGACTGTAAGTCGTTGAGGAGCTGTCAGGCGCGGGGGTGCGCGGATTTATAGACTTCCAGCAGCCGTTCGCTGTCGATGCCGGTGTAGATCTGCGTGGTCGAGAGCGAGGCATGGCCGAGCAGTTCCTGGATCGCGCGCAAATCGCCGCCGCGGCTCAACAGGTGGGTTGCGAAAGAATGTCGCAGCGCATGCGGTGTCGCGCTGTCGGGCAGCCCCAGCGCGCCGCGCAGCCGCTCCATGGTGAGCTGGATGATCCGCGGGCTGAGTTGCCCGCCGCGTGCGCCGACGAAGACCGGCCCCTCGGGTGGCAGCGGATGCGGGCAGATCGCCGCATAATCCTGGATCAGCGCCAGCACGTTCTGCAGCACCGGCACCATCCGGGTCTTGTTGCCCTTTCCGGTGACAACAAGCACGTCGCCTTCGCCGGGCCGCGGCACGTCGCGGCGCCGCAAACCGAGCGCCTCGGAGATGCGCAAGCCCGAGCCATAGAGCAGCGCCATGACCGCGGCGTCGCGCGCCCAGATCCAGGGATCGCGGGTTTCGCCGGCGCGTTCGTCGGCATCGGCAAAGCGCTTCGCCGCCGCGATCGGAACCGGTTTCGGCAGGCTCTTGCCGACCTTTGGCGCGCGGATCGCGGACAATGCCCCGACCTTGCCCTTGCCTTCGCGTTCGAGGAATCGACCGAACGAGCGCAGGCCGGCGAGCGCGCGCATCAGCGAACGGCCGCCGATGTCGTCCGCGCGCCGCATCGCCATGAAGGCCCTGACGTCGGTGGCTTCCAGCGCGGCGAAACGTGGCAGCGTCACCGGCTCGCTCCAGTGCTCGCAGAGAAATTCGAGGAACTGGCGCAGGTCGCGGGCGTAGGCCTCGCCTGTCTTGGGCGATAGCCGCCGCTCGCTGCGCAGATGCGACAGCCAACGCGTCATCTGCAGCGCGACGGTCTCATCGGCGCAGTCGAGTTCGATCGGTTGAGCGGCGGAGGCTGGCTTGGCCATAGCTGTCCGGGGCAAGCGGTGATTCCTGCCGAGTATATCGCACCGCTTTCGTTTAACCTTCGCTAATCGCCCTGTGGCGGCGGCCGGACACTGGCCCCGGCCGCCCGGCGGTCCTAAGTTAGCCCATCTCTCCGGCCTTCGAACCTGATTCTCCGATGGACCTTTTTGCGCGCGACACCACCCCTTCCGCATCATCGACGCGAATCGTCGATGTGCTGGTGCCGGTCGCGCTCGACCGGAATTATTCCTACCGGGTGCCGCGCGGCATGGAGCTTGCGCCCGGCGACGTGGTCTGTGTGCCGCTCGGGCCGCGCGAGGTGGTCGCGGTGGTGTGGGCGGAAAACGCCAATCCCGATCCGCGGCTGCACAATCGCCTGAAAGACGTCGGCGAAAAGCTCGACGTGCCGCCGCTGAAACAGGAACTGCGCTCGCTGGTCGATTGGGTCGCCGGCTACACGCTGTCGTCGCGCGGCATGGTGCTGCGCATGACCTTGCGGATGGGCGAACATCTCGGCCCCGAGCGGGTGCGGCTGGGCGTGCGGCTGGCAGGCGAGCCGCCAAAGCGCCTGACGCCGGCGCGGCGCCGGCTGATCGATGCGCTGTCGGATGGCCTGCTGCACGGCAAATCCGATGTGGCGAGAGAGGCCGGCGTCAGCGTTGGCGTGATCGACGGCCTGGTCGATGAGGGCACGCTGACGACGGAAGCGATGCCGCGCGCGGCCGCGCCGCCGGCGCCCGATCCCACATTCGCGATGCCGGATTTTTCCCGCCAGCAGCGCACCGCGGTCGACGCGATGCGGGCGCTGGCGGCGAATGGCAGCTTTCACGTTGCGCTGCTCGACGGCGTCACCGGCTCGGGCAAGACCGAAGTCTATTTCGAGGCCATCGCGGAAGTAATCCGCCGCGGCCGGCAGTCGCTGATCCTGATGCCGGAGATCGCGCTGACCGGCCAGTTCCTCGATCGCTTCGCGCGGCGTTTCGGCGTGCGTCCGCTGGAATGGCATTCCGAACTGACCCCGCGCACGCGGCAACGCAACTGGGCCGCGATCGCGGCCGGCGAAGCGGCTGTCGTGGTCGGCGCGCGCTCGGCATTGTTTCTGCCCTATGCCAATCTTGGGCTGATCGTAGTCGATGAGGAGCACGACCAGGCCTACAAGCAGGACGAGGGCGCGCATTACCATGCCCGCGACATGGCGGTGGTGCGCGCCCACATCGCCAAAATCCCGATCGTGCTGGCCTCCGCCACGCCCTCGGTCGAGACCGAGGTCAACGCCCGCAAGGGCCGCTATCAGCGCATCGTGCTGCCGTCGCGATTCGGCGGCCAGCACATGCCGCATATCGAGGCGATCGATTTGCGCCGCGAGCCGCCGGCGCGCGGCCGCTTCATCTCGCCGCGGCTTGCCGAGGAAATAAAAATCGCGATCGAGCGGCGCGAGCAGGCGCTGCTATTCCTCAATCGCCGCGGCTACGCGCCGCTGACGCTGTGCCGCGCCTGCGGGCATCGATTTGCCTGCACCATCTGCGACGCCTGGCTGGTCGATCACCGGTTTCGCCAGCGTCTGGTCTGCCATCATTGCGGCTTCTCGATGCCGCGCCCGAATGTCTGTCCGCATTGCCAGGCCGAGCAATCGCTGGTCGCGGTCGGCCCCGGCGTCGAACGGCTGCAGGAAGAAGCCGCCGCGCTGTTTCCGGAAGCGCGCACCATGGTGCTGTCGAGCGACCTCATCACCTCGATCGAGACCATGCGCAGCGAGTTGAACGCGATTGCGGAAGGCCGCGTCGACATCATCATCGGCACGCAGCTGGTGGCCAAGGGCCATAACTTTCCGCGGCTCAACCTGGTCGGCGTGGTCGATGCGGATCTGGGTCTCAGCAACGGCGATCCGCGCGCCGCCGAGCGCACCTGGCAATTGCTCAACCAGGTGATCGGCCGCGCCGGCCGCGACCAGGGCCGCGGCGTCGGCTATTTGCAGACCCACCAGCCCGAGCATCCCGTGATGAAGGCTTTGATCGCCTGCGACCGCGAGGCGTTTTATGCGAGCGAAATCGAGGGGCGCGAACGCGCGCTCTATCCGCCGTTCGGGCGGCTCGCAAGTCTCATCATTTCCGCGGGCGACCGTCCGACCGCGGAGGGTTTTGCGCGCAAGCTGGCCGCGATCGCGCCGATCGACCCGCGCATCCAGGTGCTGGGGCCGGCCGAAGCCCCGCTCGCGGTGATCAAGGGGCGGTATCGTTTCCGGCTGTTGATCAAATCGGCGCGCGCGGTCGACCTGTCGGAATATCTGCGCGAATGGCTGGCGGCGGGGCCGAAGACCAAGGGCAATCTCAAGCTCGAAGTCGACGTCGATCCGCAGAGTTTCTTGTGAGGGGCTCGTCATTCCGGGGCGCGCGATAGCGCGAACCTCAGATGCGCAATTGCGCATCGGGGAATCTCGAGATTCTCAGATGTGCAATTGCACATCGTAGTTCGATGCTCGCGCATCGCCCCGAAATGACGAATCGCAAAAGGCCTGCCGTCATTCGCGACGGCAGGCTTTTCTTCGGCGTGCAGAAATTCCTGCGGCCGTTACGCCACGCAACGCTTACCGAACTTTTCTGGTCCGAAGAGGCGTTGGGAACGCCGTTAGCCGATGACCTCGGCGGTCACCCGGCCGACTCCAGCGCTGGTGAGCCCGATGGCGCGGGCGGCGCCGGTGGACAGGTCGAGAACCCGGCCGCGGACGAATGGGCCGCGGTCATTGACGGTCACGATCACACTGCGGTCGCCATGGGTCACCCGCAACTTGGTGCCGAACGGCAGCGATCGGTGGGCGCAGGTCATGGCGCTCTGGTTGAAGCGCTGGCCCGAGGCGGTCTTGCTGCCGGATTCGTTGCCGTAATAGGAGGCCATGCCCGAGAAACTGCGTCCGGTGCCGGACGACGGGGCGATCGCCGCGTTGGCGTCGCGCCAGGAGGCCCGGGCAGCGGCCCTCGGGGAATCGCTGGCGACGTGGTGATGGCGATAGCCGTGATGGTGGTAGCGGTGGGATTTGGCCGAGGCCTCGGTGGCGCTGCCACCGACCAGGAGAGTTGCGGCGAAAAGAGCTACTGCCGTGCGTGACTGGGTTGTGCTTCCCAGCGTGGGCTTCTTTATTTTCAGCATATCAGTCCCTCAAGATAGTATTGCCACATATGTGGCAAGTGGAACCCCCGTCCCAAGTTGAGTGACCGCCGTTTGGTAACCTAATGAGGCATAAACGGGGCAGTATTTGATTTTATCTCTCGCTGAAACATCTTGTGACCTAATGAAATTAATCCATAGATATTCCGTAATCTTATATATTAATGATTTATTTACCATTTATTACTTAGATATACAGACGTTTGAAGTCGTCGTCCGAGCAGGCGAGGTTTCAGCAAGTAATGCGGTCACGGAATGACTCAGGGGTTCGCGCTGTTCCAGTCGGCGGGCTCATGCGGGCCATGCATCCGCAGGCGGAACGAATGCCGTCCGGCGTGACGGAATTGGCCGCGGATTATTCGGGGCCGGTCGATATTTTCACGGCGCCGGACGCGCTTGAAAATGGTCCGGCGATCACCGCGAAACCACATGCGACAAGGCGGCACGAAGCGCCTGTCGTCATGTTGCACCTGCGCTCCTGCTATGTTAGCAAAGCCGCGATTTTAACGATCCCGATACCCCTCGTATCGGTCGAAAATCGAAGTCCCGCTTGAATTCCAAGGGCTTGGATCGCTAGGCGCCGCTCGTGGCGACGGTCTTTTCCTTGCGAGTTTGACAGCTAAAAAGAGCGCGCTTGTGGCTGCAGAAGATCCGTCGGTTTCGGGAGTGTCCGGTCGTTATGCAACGGCCTTGTTCGAACTGGCGCGCGACGAAAAATCCATCGACCCGGTCAAGGCCGACCTCGACAGGTTCGATGCCATGCTGGGAGAAAGCGCCGACCTGAAGCGGCTGGTGCGCAGCCCGGTATTTTCGGCGGACTCGCAGTCGAGGGCGCTGGCTGCCGTGCTGGAGAAGGCCGGTATTTCCGGCATCGCCGCGAATTTCCTGAAGGTTCTGACCGCCAACCGCCGGCTGTTCGCGGTCAGTGACGTGATTCGCGCCTTCCGCGCGCTGGTGGCGAAATTCAGAGGCGAGGCGACTGCCGACGTCACCGTGGCCGAAACCCTCAGCGACAGGAATCTCGACGCCCTGAAGACCGCGCTGAAGTCGGTGTCGGGCAAGGACGTTGCACTCAACGTGAAAGTCGATCCCTCGATCATCGGCGGCCTCATCGTCAAGCTGGGCAGCCGCATGGTCGATAGTTCGCTTCGCACCAAACTCAATTCGATCAAGCACGCGATGAAAGAGGCAGGCTGATGGACATCCGCGCCGCGGAAATTTCCGCGATCCTGAAGGACCAGATCAAGAATTTCGGCCAGGAGGCCGAGGTTTCCGAAGTCGGACAGGTGCTGTCCGTCGGCGACGGCATCGCCCGCGTCTATGGGCTCGACAACGTCCAGTCCGGCGAGATGGTCGAATTCGAAAACGGCACCCGCGGCATGGCGCTGAATCTCGAAACCGACAACGTCGGCATCGTGATCTTCGGCGCCGACCGCGAGATCAAAGAAGGCCAGACCGTCAAGCGCACCGGCGCCATTGTCGACACCCCCGTCGGCAAGGGCCTGCTCGGCCGCGTCGTCGACGCCCTCGGCAATCCGATCGACGGCAAGGGCCCGATCCAGTCGACCGAGCGCATGCGGGTCGACGTCAAGGCGCCCGGCATCATTCCGCGCAAATCGGTCAACGAGCCGATGGCAACCGGGTTGAAGGCGATCGACGCACTGATCCCGATCGGCCGCGGCCAGCGCGAATTGATCATCGGCGACCGCCAGACCGGCAAGACCGCGATCGCGCTCGACACCATCCTGAACCAGAAGCCGCTCAACGCCCAGACCGACGAGAAGATCAAGCTGTATTGCATCTATGTCGCGATCGGCCAGAAGCGTTCGACCGTCGCCCAGTTCGTCAAGGTGCTGGAAGAGCAGGGCGCGCTGGAATATTCGATCATCGTCGCGGCCACCGCCTCCGATCCGGCGCCGATGCAGTACATCGCCCCCTTCACCGGTTGCACCATGGGCGAATATTTCCGCGACAACGGCATGCACGCGGTCATCATCTATGACGATCTGTCGAAGCAGGCCGTCGCCTATCGCCAGATGTCGCTGTTGCTGCGCCGCCCGCCCGGCCGCGAAGCCTATCCCGGCGACGTGTTTTACCTGCATTCGCGCCTGCTCGAACGCGCCGCCAAGCTCAACGACAGCGAGGGGTCGGGCTCGCTGACCGCGCTGCCGGTGATCGAAACCCAGGCCAACGACGTGTCGGCCTACATCCCGACCAACGTGATCTCGATTACCGACGGCCAGATCTACCTCGAGAGCGACCTGTTCTTCCAGGGCATTCGCCCGGCGTTGAACGTCGGCCTTTCGGTGTCGCGCGTCGGATCGTCGGCGCAGACCAAGGCGATGAAAAAGGTCGCCGGCAAGATCAAGGGCGAACTCGCGCAGTACCGCGAGATGGCGGCGTTCGCGCAGTTCGGAAGCGACCTCGACGCCTCGACCCAGCGGCTGCTGAATCGTGGATCGCGCCTGACCGAGCTGTTGAAGCAGCCGCAATTCGCGCCGCTGAAGATGGAAGAGCAGGTCTGCGTGATCTGGGCCGGCACCAACGGCTATCTCGACCCGCTTCCGCTCAACAAGGTGCGGGCGTTCGAGGACGGTCTGCTGTCTGCGCTGCGCGGCAAGCATGTCGAGATCCTCAACACCATTCGCGACAGCCGCGACCTCAGTGACGATACCGCCGGCAAGCTGAAGGCGGTGGTCGAGGAATTCGCCAAGACGTTTGCTTGATTTTGCCGTCGTGGCCGGGTGTCGATGCCGGGCCTGATGAAAAGGGGCTTGCGGTCGGATCATGGATCGGATCGCCGGGGTGAACTGAGAGATGGCTTCACTTAAAGACATGCGGGTCCGCATCGCCTCCACCAAGGCGACGCAGAAGATCACCAAGGCGATGCAGATGGTGGCGGCTTCAAAGCTGCGCCGCGCGCAGACCGCAGCCGAGGCCGCGCGGCCCTATGCGGAAAAAATGGATGCGGTGATCTCGAATATTGCAACCGCAGCCGCGAACTCGCCCGGCGCGCCGGTTTTGCTCGCCGGGACCGGGAAGGATCAGGTGCATCTGCTGCTGGTCTGCACCGGCGAACGCGGCCTGTGCGGCGCCTTCAATTCGTCGATCGTGCGGCTTGCCCGCGAGCGCGCGTTGGCGCTGATGAACCAGGGCAAGGAAGTAAAATTCTTCTGCGTCGGCCGCAAGGGCTTCGAGCAGCTGCGCCGTACCTTCGAGAAGCAGATCGTGGAAACCGTCGAGCTGCGCTCGGTGCGCCAGCTCGGTTTCGTCAATGCCGAGGACATCGCCAAAAAGGTCATCGCCCGCTTCGAGGCCGGCGAGTTCGACGTCTGCACGCTGTTCTATTCGCGCTTCAAATCCGTGATCTCGCAGATCCCGACTGCGCAGCAGATCATTCCGCTGGTCGTGGAGGAGAAACCCGCCAACGCCGGACCCGAGACATCATACGAATATGAGCCGGAGGAAGACGAAATCCTGAGCGGGCTGTTGCCGCGCAATATCGCGGTGCAGATTTTTCGCGCGCTGCTGGAAAACAACGCCTCGTTCTACGGCGCGCAGATGAGCGCGATGGACAACGCCACCCGCAACGCCGGCGACATGATCCGCAAGCAGACCCTGATCTACAACCGAACCCGCCAGGCGATGATCACCAAGGAACTGATCGAGATCATCTCCGGCGCCGAGGCGCTGTGAGCGGCATGTCAACAGGAGGCACCCCATGGCTTATGTGACATCCGCGACCACCAAGGGCGGCCGCAACGGCCGCGCCATGCTGGACAATGGCGCGTTGGCGCTCGCGATGGCTGCACCGAAGGAAATCGGCGGCGCCGGGGACGGACACAATCCCGAGCAGTTGTTCGCGCTCGGCTATTCGTCCTGCTACGGCCAGGCGATCATGCTGATTGCGAAGAAATATGGCCTCGACGGCCAGGCGGCGCGGGTGACTTGCGAAGTCACGCTGGATCAGAAGGACGGCGGCTTCGGCCTTGCCGTCGAACTCAAGGTGTCGATACCCGGCGCCGACAAGGAAAAGCTGCAGCAATTGGTCGAGGAAGCCCACACGGTTTGCCCGTACTCGAAGGCAACCAAGGGCAATATTCCGGTCAAGCTGACCGTCGTTTAAGGTTTCGGACTTCAAGGAGAGAGTTTCATGGCTACACCCGCCAACCAGACCGGACGCATCACGCAAGTCATCGGCGCCGTCGTCGACGTGCAGTTCGAAGGCCATCTGCCGGCCATTCTGAACGCGCTCGAGACCCAGAACGGCGGCAACCGCCTGGTGCTCGAGGTCGCCCAGCACCTCGGCGAATCCACGGTACGCACCATCGCGATGGATACCGCCGAAGGCCTGGTCCGCGGTCAGGAAGTCGGCGACACCGGCAACCCGATCATGGTGCCGGTCGGTGTCGGCACGCTTGGCCGCATCATGAACGTCATCGGCGAACCGGTCGATGAAGCAGGCCCGATCCCGTCGGAAGGCAACCGCGCCATCCATCAGCCGGCGCCGGCCTATACCGATCAGTCCACCGAATCGGAAATCCTCGTCACCGGCATCAAGGTCGTCGATCTGCTGGCGCCCTATGCCAAGGGCGGCAAGATCGGCCTGTTCGGCGGCGCCGGGGTCGGCAAGACGGTGCTGATCCAGGAACTGATCAACAATGTCGCCAAGGCGCATGGCGGCTATTCCGTGTTCGCCGGCGTCGGCGAGCGGACCCGCGAGGGCAACGACCTCTATCACGAGTTCATCGAATCCGGCGTCAACAAGAAGGGCGGCGGCGAAGGCTCCAAATGCGCGCTGGTGTACGGCCAGATGAACGAGCCGCCGGGCGCCCGCGCCCGCGTCGGCCTCACCGGCCTGACCGTCGCCGAGCATTTCCGCGACCAGGGCCAGGACGTGCTGTTCTTCGTCGACAACATCTTCCGCTTCACGCAGGCCGGCTCCGAAGTGTCGGCGCTATTGGGCCGCATCCCGTCGGCGGTGGGCTATCAACCGACGCTCGCCACCGACATGGGCGCGATGCAGGAGCGCATCACCACCACCACCAAGGGCTCGATCACCTCGATCCAGGCGATCTACGTGCCCGCCGACGACTACACCGATCCGGCGCCGGCGACGACGTTCGCCCATCTCGATGCCACCACCAACCTCGATCGCGCGATCTCGGAAAAGGGCATCTATCCCGCGGTCAATCCGCTGGACTCGACCTCGCGCATGCTGTCGCCGCTGATCGTCGGCGAGGAGCATTACCAGACCGCGCGCATGGTCCAGCAGATCCTGCAGAAGTACAAGTCGCTGCAGGACATCATCGCGATTCTCGGCATGGACGAACTGAACGAAGAGGACAAGATCACGGTGGCGCGCGCGCGCAAGATCGAGCGCTTCCTGTCGCAGCCGTTCTTCGTCGCCGAAGTCTTCACCGGCTCGCCCGGAAAATTCGTCGACCTCGCCGACACCATCAAGGGTTTTCGCGGGCTGTGCGAAGGCAAGTACGACAACCTGCCGGAGCAGGCCTTCTACATGGTCGGCACCATCGAAGAGGCCGTCGAAAAGGGCAAGAAGCTCGCGGCGGAAGCGGCGTAACCAACACAGTCGTCATTGCCGGGCTTGACCCGGCAATCCATCGTTAGAGAAAGCTTTTTTGATTGATGGACCCGCGGGTCAAGCCCGCGGGTGACAGCCGAGAGAGTAGCTCCATGGCCACCTTCCACTTCGATCTCGTCTCGCCCGAAAAGCTCGCCTTCTCCGGCGAGGTCGATCAGGTCGACGTTCCCGGCGTCGAGGGCGATTTCGGCGTGCTCGCCGGACATGCCCCTGTGGTGGCCGCGATCCGGCCGGGCATCCTCACCGTGACGACGGGCAGCACGCACGAGAAGATCATCGTGCTCGGCGGGCTAGCCGAGGTGTCGGAAAAGGGTCTGACGGTGCTGGCTGATGTCGCCACCTCGATCGAGGAACTGGATCGGGCGAGGTTCGCCGACAAGATTTCCGACATGGAAGAAAAGCTCAAGGAAAAGGAAGGCTCCGAACTCGATCGCGCCGTCGAGCGGCTCGATCATTTCAAGAGCATCCAGCACCAGCTCAACGCCACGGCGCTGCATTAGCGATCCGGCTTTTCCCTCCTAGCGCTGCTGCCGTTCCGTCATCCTGAGGTGCGCGCCCCTGCGCGCCTCGAAGGATGACGTGCCCGGCTGGGACGATTTGTCCTTCGAGGCTCGCCCAGCGGTGCAAGCGCACCGCAGGGCTCGCACCTCAGGACGACGACCGACATCTGCCGAAACCCGGTTGCGCCTCGGAACTTCTGGCGGCATTCTCAGACCTGCATAGCGTCGTCCCGGGCAGGCCTTCATGAAACGCAAGATCGCGGCGATTTTCGCGGCCGATATTGCCGGCTATTCGCGGCTGGTCGCCGAGGACGAAGAGGAAACGCTGCGGCGTCTGGCCTCCTATCGCTCGGTCACCGACGATTTCATCGCACGCTATGGCGGCCGCATTTTCAACACCGCGGGTGACGCCGTGCTGGCCGAGTTTCCGAGCGCGGTCGAGGCCGTGCGCTGCGCGATCGACATCCAGGAAAGCCTGCGCACCCGCAACATGGCCTATCCGTCGAGCCGCCAGATGAGCTTCCGGATCGGCATCACCATCGGCGACGTGGTCGAGCGCGACGGCGATCTGCTGGGCGATGGCGTCAATATCGCGGCGCGTCTGGAGGGTCTCGCCGAAGTCGGCGGCATCTGCGTCTCCCGCTCGGTGCACGAGCAGGTCGCCAATAAGCTGTCGGTGCAGTTCGCCGACATCGGTGCGCAGGAAGTGAAGAACATTCCGACTCCCGTCCACGCCTATCTGGTGGCGATGCGGCGCGAGGACGGAAGCTTTGCGATGCCGCAGGTGAAGAAGCCGGCCGCGAAGAACTCGCCCGCGCCGAACTGGATGTGGCCGCTGGCGGTCACGGTGGTATGCGTCGTTGCGATCGGCGTTACCGGATTCTTGTACTTCACCAAGCTCGAGATGCCCGGTAAGCGTAGGGCGTCAGCTTCGGTCAGCAATGCCGATGCGCCTCCGACCCCGGTTCCGGTCCCGCCGCCGAAGCTCGCGACCGCGCCACCACCCTCACCTCCGGCGAACCCATCGGGTGAAAAGTTCGCGGCCGAGACGGTGCCGTTCGTTACCGATCGGGTACGTCTGGCGTTGGCGGGCGAGTATGCCCCGGCCGCCGACTACAAGGCGTTCGCGCTGAACCCCAACGGTACCTTCGGTACCGTCAGCGGCCAGCCGAGCGAGGAAGCCGCGAAAAGCGCGGCGCTCGAGCAATGCCAGCAACGCTCCGACGCCACCCAGGCGCCGCGAAAATGCGAGCTCTATGCGCTCGGCAATGCCGTCATCTATCCGCATGGCCGTCCGCCCGTGCCCCCGCTGCCATGGATCCGGCGCGACCCGTCGACCGAGCGGCCGTTCGCGGCCAAGGAGGTGCCGATCGTACGCGAGCAAGGAAAGGCCAGGATCGAAAACGTCTATCCGCCGGGCCGCAAGAGCAAGACGCTGGCGATCGGTCCCGGTGGCGCGTTCTTCTTCATGTTCGGTACCGAATCCATGGGGGAATCCGCACGCCGCGTCCTGGAAACCTGCGGCGCCGTGGTCGGCGTCGCCTGCATGATCGTGGCCGCTGACGATGTCTTCGTCGTTCCGGTGCCGACGACCTTGAAGGCGATCGGCTTCTTCCGGCCGGAGCGCAATCCATCGATCGCCAACGATGCGCGGGATGACCTGGTACGGAAACTCGCCGACGCAACGGGCGGATGGAACGCGGTCGCCGTCGGCACAGCCGGCCGGCCAGGACTGGGACTGAAGGCGTCGAGCGAACAAAACGCGGTCAATGAAGCGCTCGGCAATTGCGTCAAGCACGACAGCGATTGCCACGTCATCGCCATCGGCCCGTTTGCGGTCGGACCGAATTAGGTCCCGTCATCCTGAGGTGCCCGCGCCGCGCGCGGGCCTCGAAGGATTGCCTACAACACACCCTTTCGTCACGGCCGGGACAAGCCCGGGCATGACGAGTCTTGGCTTCTCAGGATGGCGTCGTCGAGGGAATTGCGAATCTCGCGAAATGCTGCGCCACCGTGCGATAGACCTCGCGCCGGAACGGCACCACCAGCTCGGCGACGCGGTCGAGCCGTTCCCATCGCCATTGGTCGAATTCCGCTGGCTGGCCGTTGCGTGGCGTCAGCGGATCGATTTCATCATCGGTACCGGTGAAGCGCAGCGCGAACCATTTCTGGCGCTGGCCGCGGAATTTTGCCAGCCGGTGCGACGACGGCCCGCCATACGGCGGAAACTCGTAAGTCAGCCAGTCGGTCTCGCCGAGGTACTCGGCGCTCATCACGCCGGTCTCCTCCCAGAGTTCGCGCATCACGGCCTCGCCCGGATCTTCGTGCGCATCGATGCCGCCCTGCGGCATCTGCCATTCCAGGCCGGGCAGGATGATTTCCGGCCCGTCGTCGCGGAAGCGCCGGCCGATCAGGACAAGGCCGGACGCGTTGAACAGCGCGATCCCGACATTGGGGCGATAGGGTTTTGTGTCTGTCATGAACTCCACGCTGTCATTCCGGGGCGTGCGCAGCACGAACCCGGAATCTCGAGATTCTCAGATGTGCAATTGCACATCATAGTTCGATGCCATCGGACCGCGCTTCGCGCGGACCCGTTAGCATCGCCCCGGAATGACGGGGCCACCCCTCAACCGCCCGCGAGCCTTGAAAATTCCTTCACCACGCGCTCATAGACCGGCCGCTTGAAAGGGACGATCAGTTCCGGCAGGTTCTTCATCGGCTCCCAGCGCCAGCCGACGAACTCCGCCTTGTGGCCGCCGCCGGGGCTCGCGACATTGATTTCGGAATCCTTGCCGGTGAAACGGACCGCATACCATTTCTGCCGCTGGCCGCGGTAACGGCCCTTCCAGGTGCGCCCCGCCACCGTGCGCGGGATATCGTAGATCAGCCAGTCGGCGACCTCGCCGAGTTTCTCCACCGAGCGGACGCTGGTCTCCTCATAGAGCTCGCGCTTGGCGGCCTCCCAGGTATCCTCGCCGGGATCGACGCCGCCTTGCGGCATCTGCCAGACATGGGACTCGTCGACATGCTCGATGCCCCCGGCGCGGCGACCGATGAAGACGAGCCCCGCGCGGTTGATCAGCATCATGCCGACGCATGTTCGATAGGGCAGGTCTTCGTAGCGCGCCATTCCGTCAGAGCCTCTTTCGAAGTCGCACGGCCGATCGGCCGGCCTGACCCGCAAGTCGCGCGGGCCGCGATGCTAGCTCGATTTTGATTTCAGCATCGCCGTTGTCAATGGCACAAGCATGATGCCGTGGCTATCGAGAGTCTTGATCCAGACCCCGATGCGCTCGATCGAAATCGGCAGCGCCGAGGCGACGCCGACCGCGATACCGTGCTCTTTGGCCAGGCTTTCGAGCTTGCCGAGCTCCCGATCGATCTCGGCCGCCGTCGGCACCGCGTCGATCGAGACGTCGGCCCGGGCGAACGGCATCGCCTGGCTGCCCGCCAGCGCGGCCGCGGCGCTGCGCGGCGCCGAGCCGTCGTCGAAATAGCCGAGCCCGCGCTTGGCCGCCTCGCGCACGATCGGCTGCATCACGGCATCGGCTGCGACAAAACGCGCACCCATGAAGTTGGCGATCCCGGCATAGCCCTGGAAACGGCTGAGGTGCCAGTACAGCCGGTCGAGATTCTGCTCGGGCGCAAGCGTGGTGAGCAGGGTTTGCGGCCCCGGATCGTTGTCGGGATAGTCGTACGGCTCCATCGGCACCTGCAGCAGGATTTCGTGGCGCTGGGCGCGGGCTCGCTCGGCGAGCTTGCCGGGATCGGAACCATAGGGCGTGAACGCCAGCGTCACCGCGGCAGGCAGTTTCATGATGGCGTCGGTGGTCTTGGCGGCGCCGACGCCGAGGCCGCCGATCACGATGGCAACCACCGGCATCCTGGCCGCCTTGGCGCGGTCGGCCTCGGCGGCATAGACCGTGAAGGGTTTCAGGCCGTCCGCGACCACCGGGATCATGCCGTAGCGCGACTTTTCCAGCAGCCTCGGATCGATACCCGCCATCAGGGCGGGTGCTGCCTCGGCCGTGGCCTTGTCGGGCGCATCGCCGGAGATCACCACGTCATGGCGCGCGCCGCTGGAGCCGTCGATGATGGTGATGGTCTTTTGCTCGCCGGCGGCGGGCGGTTTGGCCGCAGGCTTGGCGTCGACCTCGGAGGCAGCTGAAGGCGCCGTCGCCATTTTCTCTCCCGCGGGCGTCGAGGCGGGTATCGCGATGCGGACGATCGGCTCGCCGCCCAGCGGATTGTCGTGGAAGATGGCAAAGCCCGCAAAGGTCACCAGAAACAGGCCAAGCAGCACGGCAAGCGCCTGGGTTACCGTAAACGGCAACCGAAACCGGCGCTTGCGACGCAACCTCTTCTGTCCGAGCGGCGTGCTCAGATCGTCGGCCGCTTCTGCCATGGACCTTTCCCGAATCAACCGGGCCGACGATACCACGGCGGGGCAGAACGGCGGCAGATGCGCAACCACCAGAGTTCCCGCAAAAAGCGGACGCCTTGAGGGGTCAGGCTTTCCAGCAAAAAGGGCGGCCCGAAGGCCGCCCCTTGCGCAAAAACAGCTTGCCGGATCAGTTCGCCGCCTTGTTGGCCGGGCCGTCGGTCGTCGTCTTGTCGGCGGTGGTCGGCGTCACCGGGTTGGCCTTGATCCCGTGCAGCAGATCGTCGGCCATCTTCAGCGCCTTGTCGTCCTTGGCGTCCAGCGGCACGTAGGATTGCGACCCCGTCTTCTCGTCGCCGTCGTTCTTCAGATGGCCGCGCAGCGAGGCTTCGCCCTTGGTGTCGACCCGCGCCTTCAGCTCTTCCGGCACGTCCTGCAGCACCTCGATATCGGGAACGATGCCCTTGGCCTGGATCGATTTGCCCGACGGGGTGAAGTAGCGCGCCGTGGTCAGCCGCAGCGCGCCGTTGCCGGAACCGAGCGGGATGATGGTCTGCACCGAGCCCTTGCCGAATGAGCGGGTGCCGACCAGCGTTGCGCGCTTGTGGTCCTGCAGCGCGCCGGCGACGATTTCGGAGGCCGAGGCCGAGCCGCCATTGATCAGGACGATCACCGGCTTGCCCTTGGTCAGGTCGCCGGGATGAGCCGTGCGGCGCTGGGTTTCGTCGGCGTTACGGCCGCGGGTGGAAACGATCTCGCCGCGCTCGAGGAAGGCGTCGGACACCGTCACCGCTTCTTCGAGCAAGCCGCCGGGATTGTTGCGCAGGTCGATGACAAAACCCTTCAGCTTGTCGCCGATCTGGGTCTGCAGGTTGGCGATTTCCTTTTTCAGACCCTCGGTGGTCTGCTCGTTGAAGGTGGTGATGCGGATATAGCCGATATCGTCGGCCTCGACATGGGCACGCACCGAGCGGACGCGGATGTTGTCGCGCACCAGCGTGACGTCGATCGGATTGTCGTTGCCCTTGCGGATGATCTTCAGCCTGATCTTGGTGTTGACCGGCCCGCGCATCTTCTCGACCGCCTGGTTGAGGGTGAGGCCCTGCACCGCCTCGTCGTCCAGATTGGTGATGATGTCATTGGCCATGATGCCGGCCTTGGACGCCGGCGTGTCGTCGATCGGCGAGACCACCTTGATCAGGCCGTCTTCCATCGTGACTTCGATGCCGAGACCGCCGAATTCGCCGCGGGTCTGCACCTGCATGTCGCGGAAACTCTTGGCATCCATGTAGCTCGAATGCGGATCGAGGCCGGACAGCATGCCGGAGATCGCGCTTTCGACGAGCTTGCTGTCATCGGGCTTCTCGACATAGTCGCTGCGGACCCGCTCGAACACGTCGCCGAACAGATTGAGTTGGCGATAGGTGTCCGACGTCGCCGCCCGGGCACTCGATCCCATAAACACGGCGCGTGGCTGGGTCACGAACAACGTCAATGCAGCGCCGGTGGCGGCACTGAGGAGAACCAAAGAAGTCTTGCGCATCATCCGCGAACCTTTTCGCCTTCATTTGCGGCCCACCATGGGCCTGGATCGATTGGAGTGCCGTCCTTACGGAACTCGACGTAAAGCACCGGTTGGCTCGCGTTGGTCGCGAGAATGGATGCGACCTGGGACGTGGTCCCCATGACCGCGACCGGCTCCCCCGTAAGTACAAACTGGCCGATGTTGACCGAAATGCGCTCCATCCCGGCGATCAACACATGATACCCGCCCCCGGCATTGAGGATCAAGAGTTGTCCGTAGCTGCGGAAGGGACCGGCGTAAACAACCCAGCCATCACACGGTGTTGTGACCTGTGCTCCGGGCCTGGTTGCCAAAGAAATGCCCTTTTCGACGCCACCTGCGCCGTCGGAACCGCCAAAATCGCGAATCTTGACGCCGTTAACCGGCAACGCGAATAAACCCTTGGCGGAGGCAAAGGCAATGGCCGGACTGAGCCGGGCCGGATTCTTCAGCGCCCCCAGATTGGGCTTGCCGTTGACGGTCGAAGGCGCCCCCTGCAGGCTGGCAGTCGCGGCCGCCTTCGCCGCGCTGTTCAAATCCAGTTCCATCTTGGCGATCAGGCCCTGCAGGCTGTCGACCTGCTTGGACAGCGCGATGGCGCGCGCGCCCTCCGCGGCTATGTCCTTTTCGACCGAACTCTGCTGCCGCTGCCGCTCGTCGACCAGGGCCGCCAGACGGGTCTGGTCGTCCCTCAGTCTGTCGCGATCGGTCCCGAGCCGGTCGCGCTCGCCGGCGATGGATTTGCGGACATTCACCAGTTCGGTGAGGTCGCCGGTCAGCGTTTGCGCGCGCGCCCGCAATTCGGGCACCACCGCGCCGAGCAGGATCGCGGTGCGCAGCGATTGCAGCGCGTCTTCTGGCCGCACCAGCAAGGCCGGCGGCGTACGCCGCCCGGCCCGCTGCAGCGCCGCCAGCACCTCGACGATCTCGGTGCGGCGCGAATCGAGCGAGCCGCGGATCTCCTGCTCGCGGGCATCGAGCGGCCGCAGCCGCGCCTCGGCGTCCGCGATCCGGGTCTCGACGCCGCGCACTTGGGCGGCGATGTCGATCAGTTGCGCATTGAGCTTGCTGCGGTCCTGGCCGATCGCGGAGATCTCGGCCTGCAGTTTCGCTTGCGCCTCCGCCGCGGTCTTTTGCTGGGCGCGGGTGGCCTCGAGTTCCTGCTCGCGCTGCTTGATGGCGTCGGGCGAAGCGGCCGAGAGCTGCGGCGCTGTCCCGGCGATCTGGGCAGCCGCGGATGTGGACAATGCGATTCCCGCAAGGCCGGCCGACAACAGCGCGACGCGGACCGATCGGCCACGGCTGATGGTGTCAGGGTACGAACGACTAGTCTGCGTTGGCTGCATCGATGTTGGTCGGCGCTCTCTCGAGGCGTGCGCTGGCGCTCAGGCGCGGTGATAGGGATGGCCGGCCAGGATGGTCGCGGCCCGGTAAATCTGTTCCAGAAGCATGACGCGGACCATTTGGTGCGGCCAGGTCGCGGAGCCGAATGCCAGTCTCAGTTTTGCCTTGCGCCACAATTCGGGCGAAAGTCCGTCCGCGCCACCGATTGCGAAAATTGTGTTGGCGACCGCTTCATCGCGCCAGCGCCCCAAATGCCGGGCAAAGCTCGCGCTGTCAACATTCTCGCCGCGCTCGTCGAGCGCCACCAGCACGGATTTTTCGAAGATGGCGGCGGAAATCGCCGCGGCCTCCTCGGCGATCCGGGTCGCGGCGTCGCGCGCGCGGCTTTCGGGGATTTCACGGATTTCCAGCCCGCGGAAGCCGAGCTTGCGGCCGACATCGTCGAATCGCTCGCGGTAACGTTCGCTCAGTTCCCGCTCAGGGCCCTGTTTCAGGCGGCCAATGGCAATGACGACGAGGCGCATCAGCGCATGCTTATCATGCGCGCCAGCCGATTCGCATCGGCTCGAACAGCTAGATCGCCTTCGCCGCCACCGGGCCTTGAGTCCACAATCGCTCGAGATTGTAGAACTCGCGCACCTCGGGTCTGAACACGTGCACGATCACGTCGCCGGAATCGATCAACACCCAGTCGCAATTGGGCAAGCCCTCGATGTGGATGCTCTTGATGCCGGTTTCCTTCAGGCCTTTGGCGACATTTTCCGCGATCGCGCCGACGTGTCGGTTGGCCCGGCCCGTGGTGACGATCATGTAGTCGGAGAATGCAGATTTGCCGCGAAGGTCGATGGTGACCGTTTCTTCCGCCTTCATATCGTCGAGGCGGGAGAGGATCATATTCAGCGTCTTGTCGGCGTCGGGTTGCGCCTTCAAGGCCGCAGCTTGTGTCGATGTTTTACGCGTGGACTTCTTAGCCTTGGGTAAAACAGACTTGGACAATACAGATGTGGCCAGGGACCATTCCTTTCACTGTATCGCGGGCGCCGAATCTCTTGGAGCCCGCTGGCTATACTACGCATGTGGGGTTAACGGTTTCAATATTCCAGTGACGCTGTGCCGTCAGATTGTCCTCCAGCTGCCGTCGGGGTTCCGCAAGCCGGTCGATGACAGATCGAGCTTCATGCCGGTGAGAAAGACCCAGGCCGGCGCGCGGCGGTCCGCCAGCGTGCCTGCCTCATTCTCGGGCAGGCGATACCGGGAAAGCGCCTGCGCCGCGGGCGCTGCGAGCGCGCGGAAGCTTTGCGGCGGGCGGTCGATCACGGCGATCGGGACTTCGGATGCAATGCGCCGCCAGTCTTGCCAGCGATGAAATTGCGCGAGGTTATCAGCGCCCATGATCCAAACCAGGCGCAGCCCGGCAACACGGCGGCGCAGATAAGTGATGGTGTCGACAGTGTAGCGGGTTCCGATGACGGATTCGAGACAGGTGACGTCGATGCGCGGATCGTGCGCCATCGCTCGCGCGGCCTCGGCGCGCTCATCGAGAGCGTGCAGGCCGCCGTTTTCCTTGAGCGGATTGCCGGGCGTCACCAGCCACCACACGCGGTCGAGCCTCAAGCGCTTGATGGCGAACAGGCTGATGGCGCGATGCGCATCATGCGGCGGATTGAACGAGCCGCCGAGCAGGCCGATGCGCATGCCGTCGGTGTGGAGCGGGATGGATTGGGCTGCCGTTTGAGACGCGACTACTCGATTCAAACCGGTCACCGCGGGTGAAAGACGTTCTTGTCCGACGCGTTTTCTTCACGCGAACCGGTACCTACCCCGGATCCAGTCCGGGGCAGGCTTTCGCTCGAAAACGCTTTTGTCTTCACGGCCGCGTCTGTCCCGTGCCGTGAATGCGATATTTGAAGCTGGTCAATTGCTCGGCGCCGACCGGCCCGCGGGCGTGGAATTTCCCGGTGGCAATGCCGATCTCCGCGCCAAAGCCGAATTCGCCGCCGTCGGCGAACTGGGTCGAGGCGTTGTGCAGCACGATCGCCGAATCGACCTCGTCGAGGAATTTGCGGGCCGTGGCTTCGTCCTCGGTCACGATCGCGTCGGTGTGGTGCGAGCCGTGGTTGTGGATATGCGCGATTGCCTCGTCGACGCCGTCGACCACTTTCGCGGCGATGATCGCGTCCTCATATTCGGTATCCCAGTCCTCGTCGGAAGCAGGCTTCACCCTGGCGTCGGTGCGTTGCACGGCGGCATCGCCGCGCACCTCGCAACCGGCGTCGATCAGCATCTCGACCAGCGGCTTCAGCGCGGTCGCAGCGCCGGCGCGATCGACCAGCAGCGTCTCGGCGGCGCCGCAGACGCCGGGGCGGCGCATCTTGGCGTTCAGCACGATCGACTTCGCCATTTCGAGATTGGCGGCATGATCGACATAGACGTGGTTGACGCCTTCCAGATGCGCGAACACCGGCACGCGCGCTTCCGCTTCGACGCGCGCGACCAGGCTCTTGCCGCCGCGCGGCACGATCACGTCGACGCCGCCGGAAAGTCCAGTCAGCAACAATCCCACCGCGGCGCGGTCGCGCGTCGGCACCAGCGTGATCGCGGCTTCGGGCAGACCGGCCTCGCGCAGGCCCTGCGTCAGGCAATCATGGATTGCGCGGCAGGACCTGAAACTGTCGGAGCCGCCGCGCAGGATCACGGCGTTGCCGGATTTCAGGCACAAGACGCCGGCGTCGGCCGCGACATTGGGGCGGCTTTCGAAGATCACGGCGACGACGCCGAGCGGCACCCGCACCCGCTCGATCACCATGCCGTTCGGCCGCCGCCAGCTCTCGGTGACGACGCCGACCGGATCGGGGATCTCGCGCACAATGGAGATGCCGTCGGCCATCGCATCGATGCGCGCTCGCGTCAGCGCGAGCCGGTCGACGAAGGCCGGGCTCGCGCCGGTGCTGCGCGCTTCCGCGACGTCCTCGGCGTTGGCGTTGAGGATCGTGGGTGCGTTGGCGCGGATGGCGCGCTCCATCGCGGCAAGCGCGTTGTTCTTCTGCTCGGGCGAAGCCAGCGCCAGCACCCGCGCGGCGGCCCGCGCGCGCGCGGCGAGTTCGGACATCAGCGCCGGCAGATCGGCGCTTCCATCGATGGCTTTCAGCGGCGCGGTCATCTCGGTTCCAGCCTCGTTAAGGCAATGTCCTAGCACGGAAATTGGGGATTTGCGAAGTGCGGCGGCGGCATGGCTGGGGGCATCAGGGCGGCCGGTCGGCCATTGGCCTAGTCGCGGCCAAAGTGCCTATTGCGCGTCTGTCGAGGGTCAAAGCTGCTTTGGCCGGGAAATGACACGAGGCTGAAGCGGGGTGCCCTCATACAATTCGCCGACCGCGCACTTCAGCCCGAACATCGGCAGCAACAATTCGGCCGCCGGGCCGACAAGGTGCGCGGACTGCCAGCCGTTGGCTGTCCTGACATCGACCCTGACCTCGACGCGATCCTGTTCGACGATGAGCACGGCTTCGCAGGGCTGGTGCGAAAGATAGATTTCGCGTTTCACGTCAATCCAGCGACCGGCCGTTCCGGGGATCGGAACATCATCGGTGGCGGACACGATTTCGGCGAGGAGATACACGCGGTCGGAAAACCGCTGCTCCGCATCGTAGTCTGCGTCGATAACGCCTACGTCGGGCTCGGGTCTGTAGGCCGAGGATCCAATCTCGACTCCCAGACGTTGGGTGGCCACACGGGAGGGATCAAACCGACGCAGGGCGTCATTCAGAAGTCGTTCGAGATTGCTCGCGATCCGATTATGCGCGATCGTCGGTGGCGTCATCATCATCGGAACACCCGATATGAGTTCCCAACGCTCATGCTCGGGGCGCCGGTCCTGAAATGCACGAAACTCGGCGACCGACATTTGCCCCGCGAACACGTTCTCCGGGACGGCGAGACCCATGGACGCCTCCACATTTCGGGATTTGACTATCCGCAAGATAGGCCAACGCCACCAATGTGACAACTCGGAGACCTTGGGGAAAGGCGCGAGCACGGCCCTGAATACGCACCGCGGATCAGTCGCTGTGCCGCCGTGGGCGAACTGATCCGACCACTCAGGAGGGCCGCTCAACAAGTTTTAGCAGGTTTGAACGCATGTTCGCCCGAGCCTTATCCTGCATAGGACTGTAAACGTCGGGCGAAACGAAGTTAGGCGACCAGTCCGGAGGGGGCGTCACCGCTATTCTCTTGCCGACATAGCCCCCGGTGTTGGGGACTTCCTGTTGTGTCCCTCTTTCCAGGCCTGCCTTCATCTCTGCCAAACCGTTGCGGCAAACCAAATCGTCGTCCTTTCGCAATGGCGCGGTCTTCCGCTCGAGTGCGATGGCGATATCGATAATTTTCGCCTTGAGGTCCGCTGGTTGCTGTTTGAGAAAATTCAAAGCGGCTGCCCGCTGCGTAAGGAGCTGAGACACACGATTGTCTGGAGCGGTCCGGTCTTCGCACTTGGCCCCGTCGATGATGATTAGCTCAAAGGCGTACAGCGACATCAGCCCTGCGGTAACCCGTGGGTCTTTGGCCAGATCGGCTATTTTTGCACTGTCGCCCACGATCCACAAATCTCGCGCATAGAGGAGTGGGAGGAAAAATCCTCCTCCATTATCTGTTCTTGTTTTCAGCCAACTCAATTTTCTCGCAAATTCGGTGGCCGGGTAGGGGCGCAAGAGAACGGATCCCAGTTGGCTCCAGTTTCGAGCCGACAACAGCGAATCCAGTTCAACGTCGGGAGGCAACGGCGAGGCCGTGGTCGCGGCTTGCGCTTGTGCCATCGCTCCGCCGGAAGGCACCGCAAATGCGGACAGGATCACCAAAGCGACTCGGATAAAAAGCTGCGGACGCAAGTGATGCCTCTATCGCCGACGCGCGCACCAATACGCCGTCATGCCCCCGACTATCGTTGCGGATCGCGTAAAGGGCAAGCTCAAGTAGTGCCGCCGGATTAGAAGCAGCCGCGACGAGGTCGTCAGCCCGGGTCGCTGTGCCTCGGCCCGCCCACCACCAGATCGTCGCGGTGGATCATCTCCGCCCGGCCGCTGATGCCGAGGATCGCCATCACGTCCGGCGAGGAGCGGCCCCTGATCTTTTCGGCGTCCTCGGCGTCGTAGGCGACCAGCCCACGGCCGATCTCATGGGTGTCGGGGCCGCGCACCACCACCGCGTCGCCGCGCGCAAATTGGCCGTCGACCCGGATCACGCCGGCCGGCAGCAGGCTTTTTCCGGCTCGCAGCGCGCTCACTGCGCCGGCGTCGATGGTCAGCGTGCCCTTCGGCTCCAATGATCCGGCGATCCAGCGTTTGCGCGCGGTGACGGGGTTGGCAGGGGTCAGGAACCAGGTGCAGCGTCCACCGTCGGCGATGGCCTGCAGCGGATGCTCGATCTTGCCGGAGGCGATCAGCATATGGGTGCCGCCTGTGGTTGCGATCTTCGCGGCCTCGATCTTGGTGGTCATGCCGCCGCGCGACAGTTCGGATTCGGCTGCTCCCGCCATCGCCTCGATTTCGGCCGTGACGGTCTCCACCACCGGAACGAGCTTTGCGTTGGGGTTGGCAGCCGGCGGCGCATCGTAGAGGCCGTCGATGTCGGACAACAGGATCAGCAGGTCTGCGCTCGCCATGGTGGCGACACGGGCGGCGAGGCGATCATTGTCGCCATAGCGGATTTCATTGGTGGCGACCGTGTCGTTCTCGTTGATGACCGGCACCGCGCGCCATTCCAGCAGTTTGGCGATGGTCGAGCGCGCGTTGAGATAACGGCGGCGCTCCTCGGTGTCCTGCAAGGTCACGAGAATCTGGCCGGCGCCGATGCCGTGATGGCCCAGCACCTCCGACCAGATCCGCGCCAGCGCGATCTGCCCGACCGCGGCCGCAGCCTGGCTTTCCTCCAGCTTCAGCGCGCCACGCGGCAGTTTCAAACGGCTGCGGCCGAGCGCGATCGAGCCCGAGGAGACGATCAGGACGTCGCGGCCCTCGCCATGCAGCTTTGCGAGATCAGCCGCCAGCGCCGCGAGCCATGCCGTCCGCACTTCGCCGGCATCGGAATCGATCAACAGCGACGAGCCGACCTTGACGACGATGCGGCGGAATTTTTTAAGGGAGGGGCGGGCCATGGGAATGAGATTTAGCAGCAAAGCTTCTCGACAGGCTAGCTCGTTTGCGGCGCCCATGGCTCGGCCAGCGCCGCGCCCTTGGCCTTGTTCGACACCGGGGCTTCGCCGATCACCGCGACCAGCGCCCGCAGCGCCTCCGGCACGCCCTCGCCTGTGACGCCCGACATCAGCAGCGGCGTTTTCTTCGCAGCGCGCTTCAAACGATCTCTCTGCTTCTTCAGTTCATCCGGCGTCACCGCGTCGATCTTGTTCAGCGCGACGATCTCGATCTTCTCGGCAAGTTGGCCCTCATAGGCCTCGAGCTCGGTGCGCACCGTCTTGTAGGCCTTTCCGGCATGCTCGCAGGTCGCATCCACCAGATGCAGCAAGACACGGCAGCGCTCGACGTGGCCGAGAAATCGGTCGCCCAGTCCCGCGCCCTCATGGGCGCCCTCGATCAGGCCGGGAATGTCCGCCAGTACGAATTCGCGGCCATCGGAATTCACTACGCCGAGCTGCGGATGCAGCGTCGTGAAGGGATAGTCGGCGATCTTCGGTTTCGCCGCGCTGACTTTCGAGAGGAACGTCGACTTGCCGGCATTGGGCAGCCCGACCAGGCCGGCGTCCGCGATCAGTTTCAGCCGTAGCCAGATCCAGCGCTCCTCGCCGACCTCCCCGGGATTGGCGTTGCGCGGCGCGCGGTTGGTGGAGGTTTTGAAATGCGCGTTGCCGAAGCCGCCATTGCCGCCTTCGGCGAGCGTGAATTTTTCGCCGAGCGTGGTGAAGTCGTGGATCAGCGTCTCGCGATCCTCGTCGAATACCTGCGTGCCCACCGGCACCTTGAGCATAACAGGCTTGCCATTGGCGCCGTGACGGTCCTTGCCCATGCCGTTGGTGCCCTTCTGGGCCTTGAAATGCTGCTGATAGCGGTAGTCGATCAGCGTGTTCAGCCCGTCGACGGCCTCGATCACGACGTCGCCGCCGCGGCCGCCATTGCCGCCACTGGGTCCGCCGAACTCGACATACTTCTCGCGGCGAAACGCCACGCAGCCGTTACCGCCGTCGCCGGAGCGGATATAGACTTTTGCTTCATCCAGGAATTTCATGGGCCATAGGTAAGGCAGAGGGGCCGATGCGGCAACCTCGCAGATGCCAGATATTGAAGAAAAGCCCTAATTTTAAGGACTTTTCGGGGCTTCGGGCGATATTCCTCCTGTGGCTCTGTGCCAGTCACGAAGCATTGGGCCGGCGGCGGATCAGGAATTTCTGCATCCCCTCCAGCACCAGTTCGCGGCGCTGGTTGAAAACAGTCGAGCGCAGGCTCACGACGCCCGTGGTCTTGCCCGGCGTCAGCTCGCTCACTTCGAGCGCGGCGTAGATCGTGTCGTCGGCGAATACGGGTTTCAGGAAACGGCTCGACTGTTCGAGAAACCCGACCAGCGATTCCTCCACCAGATAGGGGAACAGTCCGGCTCCCGGCGCGGTATGGATCAGGGTCTGGAAACCGTGCGCCAGCAGGTTCGGCATACCGCGCGCGCGGCAATATTCGACGTCGTAATGGATCGGATGGGTATCGCCGCTCGCGGTCTGGAACGCCGCAAACACCGCCGAGGTCATGGTGCGGCTTGGAATCACAAAGCGCTCGCCGAGCACAAAATCCTCGAACCAGCGTTGCGCCGGCACCACGCGATGCGTTGCGGGATCGAACTCGGTCATGGCGGGCTTCCTGCACGGGTAGGCAATGGCATATCGGTATCGCAGAGATGTTGTCGCCACAATCGTGTCAATTCGTCATGCCCGGGCTTGTCCCGGGCATCCACGTCTTTAAAACGGCGCAGGCTGAAGGAAAGACGTGGATGGCCGGGACATAGGCGAGCGGAAGCGACGCCGTCCTTTCGGACGGCTATGCCCGGCCATGACGACGAGTATTATGTTGCGCGGCGCGATCAGAAAATGAGCATCCTTTCGAAAATCTCCACCGCGGCAGACGAGCGTACCGCGCGGCTCGCCGGCATCGGCCTGATGCTTGGCGGCGTTTGCTTCTTTTCGTTCGGCGACGCCATCGGCAAATTCCTGGTCTCGACCTATTCCGTCGGCGAGCTGTTGCTGCTGCGCGCGGCGACCTCGCTGATCCTGATGACGCCGTTGATCTGGCGCAGCCGCGGAGCCTTTGCGCTGATACGGCGGCCCGTGCTGCAGGTGCTGCGCGTCGTGCTCTCGATATCGGAGATCGCGGCGTTCTTCGCAGCCTCGGTCTACCTGCCGCTTGCCGATATCATTACGTTCTACCTGGCGGCGCCGATCTTCGTCGCCGTGCTGTCGGCGATCCTGCTCGACGAACAGGTCGATCTCAGACGCTGGGTCGCGGTCGGGGTCGGCTTCTGCGGGGTCTTGATTGCGCTACATCCGTCGGCAGGGGTGTTCGGCTGGCCGTCGGCCATTGCGCTGGGAGGCAGTATCGCATTCGCCGTCATGATGGTGGTGACGCGTTCGCTGCGGGGCACGCCCGACGTGCTGTTGGCGTCGATGCAGTTCTTCGGCACCTTCCTGTTCGGGATCGTGACGCTGCCGTTCGGATGGCTGACGCCGAGCCCGCGCGACCTCGGGTTCTTCATGCTGGCGGGCGGGCTTGCAGTTTTTGCCTCGCTGTGCGTCAACCGTTCATTGAAACTTGCGCCCGCCAGCGTCGTGGTGCCTTACCAATATTCGATGATCGTGTGGGCTGCGATCTTCGGCTATCTCGTGTTCGCCGACGTGCCGTCGATGGCCACGATTATCGGCGCGGCGGTCATCATCGGCGCGGGGCTCTACATCTTCCTGCGCGAGCGCGCACTCGGGCGCGAGGAAACGGTGGTCAATCCGCCGGCGTGAGGCGCCGGATCGGCATGCCGGCGAGATCGCGAAGCTATGCCGATTATTCACACTCGTCATGCCCGGGCTTGACCCGGGCATCCATCCATCTTCGCAAGAAGCTTCTTCTCGAAGACGATGGATTGCCGGGTCAAGCCCGGCAATGACGAAGGCGTAAGGGTGAAGTGCTACCGCTCACGCCTTGTCGAACTGGCCCAGTTCTTCAGCGACGACCACACGCTGCGCGTGAGCCGGAAGCGGTCGACCGGGGCGGAGGATCCGAGCGCCTCGAAGCGATGCAGTTCGACGCCGCTCCACTGGAAGCCGCATTTTTCCAGAATGTTGCGCGAGGTGGGGTTGGTGACCCGTGCCCCCGCCAGCAGGTGCTCCACATCGAATTCCTCGAAGGTGAAATCGATCGCCGCGCGCGCCGCCTCGGTGCCAAAACCCTGGCCCCAATGCTCGACACCGAGCCAATAGCCGAGTTCCGGCGTGGCCGCCTCGCCCCAGTCGACGCCGACAATGCCGATCGGCGCAAAATCCTTCTCGATCAGGAACGCGGTGCCGCGATCGTCGCTGGCGGTTCCGCGGACGAACTCGATCGCATGGTCCTCGTGATAGGGGTGCGGCAGACGACGGGTATTTTCCGCAATGCGGCGGTCGTTGGCGAGACGCGCGATTGCTTTTACGTCCGCGAGCGTCGGCCGGCGCAGCATCAGCCGTTCGGTCTCGAGGACGCAGGGACTGGCCTCGCGCAATGTCGGGGGCGGGATATCCTGCAGCATGGCGGGCTCCTGGTATGACCCAAATAAAAAGAGGAGGCCGGTTTCCCGCCTCCCCCTTGGAGCCTTCTCGAGCTCCGCCGGTTCAACAGGACCCGGCGGACTTCGACGCATCCACCGTCTACTCGGCTGCACCTTCGGTCATCGGAACCACCGATACGAACGTGCGGCCATTGGCTTTGGCACGGAATTCGACATGGCCCTCGACCTTGGCGAACAGAGTATGGTCGGTGCCCATGCCGACATTAAGGCCGGGATGCCAGGTGGTGCCGCGCTGACGCGCAATGATGTTGCCGGGAATCACGCGCTCGCCGCCAAACGCCTTGATCCCGAGCCGCTTGCCCGCCGAATCCCGTCCGTTTCGCGATGAACCGCCTGCTTTTTTGTGAGCCATAACCCGTCTCCAAACTCAGCCGTATCTCTAGATCAATTCCCTAACGGAATCATTTCACTTTTTGTCACGCGAACTTGTCGCGCTTCACTTCTTGTCGCTCTTGCCCTTCGCCGCCGGCTTGGCCCGCGGCTTGGCCGCGGCCTTCTTGGCAACGACCTTCTTGGGCGCTGCCTTCTTTTTTACCGCCTTCGGCGCCTCGTCGCCGTCCTCGGACGGCTCCGGCGCGACCTTTTCCCGCTTCGGCCGCGGGCCGATCGAAGGTTTGGCGTTATCGGTCAGGATCTCGGTGACGCGCAACACCGTGATCTCGTCGCGATAGCCGCGCTTGCGGCGCGAATTCTTGCGGCGGCGCTTCTTGAAGGAGATCACCTTCGGGCCGCGCTTGTGCTGCAGCACCTCGGCCGCGACCGAAGCGCCGGAAACCGTGGGCGCACCCAGCACCGGCTGGTCGCCGCCGACCAGCAAAACTTCGCCAAGCTGCACGATCGTCCCGACATCGCCGGCGATCTTGCCTATCTCGAGCACATCATCCGGAACGACGCGGTACTGCCGGCCGCCGGTTTTGATGACTGCGAACATCGTTTTATTCCTTCGTGTTCGATCCCGGCCTCGGATATATCCCCATAAAGGGGTTTGTCCGGGCCGGCTTTTTCTTCAGTCGTTATGGACTAGCTTTTCGCGCCGTCGGGGAGCGATCCCTCAAATCCGCGCAAAAACAATCGGCGCTAGGAATTCCCGCGCCGGGTGGGCGGACTTATAGCCGGCAAACGGCTCAAGTCAAGGAAAACTGGGCCGAAAACCGGCCAAATAGCAGGGACTTGGGCTCGAAGGGACGAATAGCGAGTACCAATGGCGAATAGGGAAGGCGTCCATTCGCCACTCGCTATCAGCCATTCGCCCCCATGAAACCAAAGGGTTCCCCGGCCGTTGTGGTGCAGGCTTCCAAGGGCAAGGGCAAAATGGCTGAAGATGTAATCACGACAACCGGCATCGCCCACCACGGCGCGGCCCGGCTGCCCTCGGTGGACGTCGACAGCTTCAATATCGAGCTCAAGGACGACGACGGCTTCCTCGGCGACCGCGCCAGCAAGGGCGCGTTCCGCAAGATGCTGGACAGCTTGCGCAAGCCGCTGAAGAAGAAGAACGGCGACGATCCGCTCGGCAGCAAACCCGCCGAAGAGATCAGCAAGACCGCGCTCGACGAGGCGCTGGTGGGCGACGACATCCACGCCGCTGCCCTGGTGCACGGCGCGATCGAGGAATTCGCCCATGAACTCGCCTATGTGACGCAGCGCTTTCTCAAGACCAAGGCATGGGCCGATACCGAACGCATCGTGGTCGGTGGTGGCTTTCGCGAGAGTCGGGTCGGCGAACTGGCGATCGCGCGCACCGACGTCATTCTCAAGAACGAGGGTTTCGAGGTCGACCTCGTGCCCATCCGCTTTCACCCCGACGATGCCGGCCTGATCGGCTGCCTGCACCTGGCGCCGTCATGGATCTTCGAAGCCCATGACTCAATCCTCGCCGTCGATATCGGCGGCACCAACATCCGCTGCGGGGTGGTCGAGACCCGCTGGAAGAAGGCGTCGGATTTGTCGAAGGCCGTGGTCTGGAAATCGGAACTGTGGCGCCATGCCGACGACGAACCGACGCGGGAGGGCGCGGTGAAACGGCTGGTGAAGATGCTCAAGGGCCTGATCGAGGAGGCCGATGCGGAGGGACTGAAACTCGCGCCCTTCATCGGCATCGCCTGTCCCGGCGTCATCAACGACGACGGCTCGATCGAGAAGGGCGCGCAGAACCTGCCGGGCAACTGGGAGAGCAGCAAGTTCAACCTGCCGGCCAGCCTGGTCGAGGCGATCCCCATGATCGGCGATCACGACACCGCGGTGCTGATGCACAATGACGGCGTGGCGCAGGGGCTGTCGGAAGTGCCGTTCATGCAGGACGTGGAACGCTGGGGCGTGCTGACGATCGGCACCGGGCTCGGCAATGCGCGCTTCACCAATCGCCGCAGGGAAAAAAACAAGGACAAGGACGACAAGAACGACAAGGACGACAAGAACGACAAGGACGAGAAGAAAGACAAAGACAGGAAGAGCAAGGATTGAGGCGCGCCGGCAGGTAACCTTGACCGGTTAGATTAAAACCGGGATCGCGTTGCCGCTTCCGTGCGGAACGCTACGGTCAAACGGTCGCTCAGGCTGGCCAGCGAAGCCGCACTTCCCGGCCACGATTGCAACGAAGGCGACACGGGACCGCCGGTTTTCATCGCGTCTGGCGGTCCCACCCCCTGGGCCTGCCGCCGGCCTGCCCGCGGGGAAATTCCCGCTTCCCGCGCCTTGTCTGCCCCGCCGTCCTCGCCTAGAACTCGCCCCGACCGCGGGCCAGGAATCGCCCGTCATGGCGCCCGGAGAGGTGGCAGAGTGGTCGATCGCACCGCACTCGAAATGCGGCATAGGTGCAAGCCTATCGGGGGTTCGAATCCCTCCCTCTCCGCCAGCCGCCTTCACGCTTCGCAGGATCGGAAATTCCTCTCTCGCGAAGCAGGATGCCCTCCGAAGCCTTGGCGAGGCAGGACTCAAACGTGCAAATGCTTTGCCAGCCATTTCATCGGCGACGCGGTCGTGCAGCGCCGCCGCCGGCCGAAAGTTAACCTTTGCCCGTTCGGTTCATCTTAACCGACGAGAATTGTTGCCTTGGCACGCCGATCGGCCTAAAAGCCCGCTTTCACCGGAAAGACCGACGATGGCCCATAATTTTGCGATCAACGACAACGTTCATCACCAGCTGCAGGGGCCGCAGGGCCGCTCCGTGGTCAAGGAGCGCGCCATCTATACCATCGTCAGCTGCCTGCCGATCGAGTCGGACGGACGCCCGCGCTACCGCATCAAGAGCAAGACCGAGAACGTCGAACGCGTGGTCACGGAAGAGCAGATCAGCCGGCTCGGCTGATCGCTTCGGCGCCCGCTTTATTAGAATTTCGTCATGTTGCGCGGATCGGCTTGCTATTCTTGTCGTAACGGCGTACACGCCTCGCATTCGAATAATCGATTTGCTTGTTGATCGCGCCGAACCGGCTCTAATTCCCAAGACATCGCTGAAATCGGATCAAGCCCGCGCGAAGGTCGTGCGGGCGCATCGCGCATCTTGGAGAAGTAAAATGACAACCGGAACGGTCAAGTGGTTCAACGCAACAAAGGGCTTTGGCTTCATTGCCCCTGACGATGGCGGCAACGACGTGTTCGTGCACATCAGCGCCGTCGAGCGCGCCGGCATGGGCTCGCTCAACGAAGGCCAGAAGCTTTCCTACGAATCGAAGCTCGACAGCCAGCGCGGCAAGACATCAGCGGAAAACCTCCGCGCCATGTGACGTCGGCCGATCGGGAGATTATCCGCGGATGTACCGGAATCTCCCGCATCGGTGACGCTTGCAGCGACATCGAAACAAAGCTCACCGGCCAAAACCGGCGGGCTTTTTCGTATCCGGCAGAGGAGGGCTACTGCAGCCGGTCGAGCCGCAGCCGCTGCCGTTCGTCTGTCAGCCGCCACGCCGTCAGGTAAGACACCGCCAGGGTGGACAATCCGCTGCCGCCGGACAACAGGAACATCAGCAGGATCTGATATTTCACGGCCTCGATTGGATCGAGGCCCGCCAGAATCTGTCCGGTCATGATGCCGGGCAGGGTGACGATCCCCGCCGCCGACATCTGATTGATGATGGGCAGCAGCCCGCGGCGGATCGCCTCCCGCACCAATGGCGCGATCGCCTCGCGATAGCTGGCGCCAAGACAGAGCCGTGCCTCGATTGCAGGCCGCTCGCGCTTGACCGATCCCAAGAGGCTGTCGAGCGACAGGCTGGCGGAGTTCAGGACGTTCCCCAAAATGATGCCGGCGAGCGGGATCGCGTAATGCGGATTGAACCACGGGTCGGGGCGGATCGCGGTGGTCAGCGCGAGGACCGCGGTGACGAAGGTGGCAAAACCGACGCTGATCGCGCCGATGACGAAATTCGCGCTTCCCTTGAAGCGGCGCTCCGGCCTGGCGGCGACCTCGCGCGCCGCGACCAGCACCATCACCAGGACGAGCAGCAGCGTTGCCGCCGGATTGTTCAGGGAAAAGATGAATTTCAGCACGTAGCCGATGGCGACCAGCTGCACCACCATTCGCGCGGCGGCAATGGCGAGCTGCCAATGCAGGCGGATCTTGAGCAGGATCGAAAGCACCGCATCGAGAACGATCAGCGAGGCCGCGGTGGCGATGTCGAACGGTGTCAGCAGGATCGGGGTCATGTCGTCTCCAGCCGTCCCGCGACCATGCGATAGTGCCGCCCGCCCAGTCGCGCCGCCTGGTTCGGATCGTGGGTCACCAAGAGGATCGATGTCCCGCCGGCCATTCGTTCCCGGAGCAGGGCCTCGAGCTGCGCGACCGATACCTCATCGAGCGGACCGGTCGGCTCGTCCAGCAGCAACACCGGCGGGTCCGGCAGCAGCGCCCGGATCAGCGACAGCCGCTGCTTCTCGCCGGTCGACAATTGTCCGACTGGAGCGTCCAGAAGATCGCCGCGAAGGCCGAGCCGGCTTGCCAGGGCCGCCAGGTCGCTTCGCTCGCGGTGCGGGAAATGGTCGATGACCTTGTCGGTCCACCAGCCGGACTCCGCCGACACATAGGTGACGCGCCTTCGCCATTCGGGCGCGGGCATCGAGCCGCGTTCCCGCTCTTCCAGCCAGGCCTCGCCCTCATTGGGGTCGAGATCGGCGATCATGCGGAGAAACAGGCTCTTGCCCGATCCCGATGCGCCGGTGATCGCAGCGCATGCGCCCCTTGCGAGCTCGAGCTCGAACGGGCCGGCGAACTGGCTGCGTAGTTGTTTGATGGTTAGCTGCATCCTGCCCACCAATATCACCGGGCGACCGCAGGCGCGGCCCTTGCCCCCTATTGCGCCTTGTCGTGCGCGGCGATGCCGGTCGCCTTGTAATCATAGGTCGGATAAAACTCGGTGTGGTAGCTGCCCCAGGCGGTATTCTCGAAGATGCGGTTGACCTCGCGCAGCCGCGAGGCCGGAAGCCGCAGCGTGACGACCTGTCCGATCCCCATCATCACATACCAGCTGACGACTTCGACGCCGGCGGGCGGGAACGCCTTGTAGTAGCCCTGCTTGTCGAGCTGGGCGTTGAGCTCGCTTAGGGGGCGCGACTGGTCGTGCTTCAGGAATATCGTGATCATGACGGCATTGTCGGCCGTCGGCGCCGCGTTTTCGGCCGGCGCCGCCGCGGTCTGCGCGCCGGCGCCCGGGTCGAACGCCAAAATACCGGCCAGCGTCAGCATGGCCATCAATGACCTCTTTGCCAGATCCATCGTAACCTCCCTTTCCGTCGGTTGATCATCTTCGCAGCATCGGCGACGCAGCTTTCCTGGCGTCACGCCGAAATCAGGATTTTAACATCGCGGCAGGATATTGCGTACAATGCCCGCCGGAGAAGCCTATCATGGCGACCACGCAATTCAGAATAGCGCTTCCGCTGCTGCTCACTCTCACCGCGGGGTTTGTCGATACCGCGGGATTCCTGGCGCTGCAGGGGCTGTTCACGGCGCACGTCACCGGCAACTTCGTGACGCTCGGCGCCGCGCTGGTGTTCGGCACCTCGGGCGTGGTCGCGAAACTGCTGGCGCTTCCGGTGTTCTGCATGGTGGTGATCGCAACGCGGCTGATGAGTTCGGCGCTGCCGAGCGGAAAGCTTCCTGCGCTGGAGGCTCTTCTGGGCCTGAAAGTCCTGTTGCTGGCCGCGGGCGCGGCGCTCGCAATCCATTTCGGCCCGTTCGGCAATGGCGATGCGTGGCAGGCGGTCGCAACCGGCATGGTGCTGGTGGCGGCGATGGCGATCCAGAACGCGGCGCACCGCATTCATCTCGGCAGCGCGCCGCCCTCGACGCTGATGACCGGCACCACGACGCAGATCATGATCGATCTGGCCGACATGCTGCGGGCCTCGCAGCCGGAGAATGCCGCTTCTCCACGGCCGCGGTTGCTGGGGATGTCGGTCAACATCGCCGTCTTCGCGGCGGGCTGCGCCGCGGCCGCCCTGCTTTACGCCCGCGTCGGCGTCTGGTGCTTTGTCGTGCCGCCGCTGCTCGGCATCGGCTCGCTGGCCATGCGTTGCGCCGGCGGCGGCAAAGAGGATCAATGAGCGCCGAACTCGCCAGATGTGAAGCAACTCACATCCCGGCGGTCGCTTCGGGGCTATTCATGGGCCGGGGTTCAGACCCAAGGACGGTCCCAATGAAGACGCGGCGGATGGCCTATTGGTGGTTCAGGTTCGTCATCTCCGGGCGATTCCTGGAAAAGTTTCTCAACCCGCGGTCGGCGAAATAGAGCTGAGCGGCCCGCCGCGCATCGCGAGGAAAACCGGCAGCCACTTTTTCCGGCTCATGTGCCAGAGCGTTTTCGAGCGAAGCCTGCCCTCGGGCTTGACCCGAGGGTGGTCACCGGTTCGCGTGAAGAAAACGCGTCAAAACAAGAATCTGGAGCCCCGTTTCGATTCCATCGAAACGGAAAAGGCTCTAGGCGCGCGTTTTCTCGGGCTGGCCCATCAGCTTCTTGCAAAAGGCGGCGCCGCCGCTGACGGCATCGCGCCCCTTCCATGCCATATAGGTCAGGCGCCCGGCCAGGGATTGGTGGCCGCGCAGCCGGCGCGATCCCAACACGTGACCAAGCTTTTCCGGAAAGCGGGCCAGTTCGGCCTGCACCAGCGCGGCGATCGCTTCCATCAGCGCATCGAGCCGCGTGCCCCATTCCGATTGATCGAGCTGGTCGATGCGAACCCTAAGTGCGTATTCGGTGTCGTAGACCTGGGTCAGAAGCTCCTTGGCGACGAGCACGCGGTTGTTCTTCAGCGCGATGCGCAGCGCCAGCCGCCAGTCGTCGATCAGGTCCAGCACCATCGAGACCGCGATGGCATAGGGCGCGGTGGCGATATCGGCGGCGTTCTTGCTCGAAGCGGCCTTGGTGGCGAGGCGGATCAGTTGCCATGGCGTCTTGAGCCGCTTGGCGATCAGCGCCAGCGCGAACGGAACCGCGTCGGCATGATCCTTTCTGAACGCATCCAGCAGCTTCTCGATCTTGTCGACCCGCGCGTCGTCGAACTTCTGGATCGATACCGGCAGCGCCTCGTTGAACTTCGCCAGCGCGTCGCGCGCGCGTAGCACGCACATCATCTTGGTGAGGTCGTCGTATACCGCGCGAGACGCCGTATAGACCGCGAGCTTGGCGCGGGTATCATCGGCGCGATCCGGCGAGTTCAGCGTGCTCTCGAGATATTTGACGACCTTGGTCTGGAACGTGGAGGCCACCTTGCGGGCTTCGCGCTGATTGTCGGCGGTGATCAGCTCGTCGATTTGCTTGATATAGTCGCGCGTCATGGTCGGCAGCAGGTCGCGGCTGATCCATTCCCAGATCGCAAACTGCGAACTGCGCTGGATCCGGCCGGCATTGCCGTACTGGTGCGCGCCGTCGGCAAGCAGCGGCTCCAGCGGCGCGAAGAAATACCGCGACGGATTGGCGACGCGCGTCTGGTTGGAGCCATCCTTGCGGACTTCCGCGCGCAGCTTGGCCAGGATCTCAGCGGAGCCGGGTATTTCGTCGTCGCCCAGTTCCAGCCGTTCGAGTTCGGTCAGAAGGTTGCCGCGCGTCGTCGGCGTCAGCCGCTGCAGAAATTCCCCGATCCGGTCGGCCAGTGTCATGAAACGTCATTTCCGCCATCTGATCCGCTACCCGAGGATCGGCCCATCTTGCGCTGGTATCGTCGCGCAAAAGTCCAAACATCTGACGAACAAAATCCCATTGCCGCAAATTAAGAAGTAAATGCTCCACCCGTGAAACTACGTGGTTCCGCGGTCGCGGGTGGAATTACGGCATGGAGTCCGTGGAACTACGCGAATTTCTGGCAAGCTACGTATTTATAGGGCTTTTTGAGCGGCCCGGCGCGAAGCCTGCGGCAGCGCACACAGGCGTTTCTGTGGGGGATTCCGGCAAAACACCGTAGTCTTACCGGGTAAGAAATTAACTCCCGAAGAGGTTGGGACCGTTAAACAGATTGGATGTCACCGCCAGAAGCCAGTGATACGCAATTTTCCAGGTGGACCGAACACGGCACGTCCACCGACGACGCGAGCGAAATCATCCGGCTGTCCGCCGCGCGCATCAGGGCGATGGAAGAGGCCGGGGCCGAGATCGCCCGCCGGCTCAACGGCCCGTTGACCGCGCTGCTGCTATACATGGGCGAGATCAAGCAAAACAGCCAGCAGCTTGCGCAGGCCGCCGGCAATCGGCTTTACCTGCAGCAGGTGGTCGAGAACGCGCTTGCGCAAACCGAGCGCGTCTGCGCTCTGATCAAGCAGATGGCAGACCCTCAAGAGGGCCTCGCCGGGGCGCCCTGCCGCAAGGCTGCATCTCAGCGCCGGATCGGCCATGCCAGGGAAATTCGCACGCCGGGCGCGATGTTTTCGTCAGAGGCCGGTCAGAGGCCCTTGACCAAGCGCGAGCGCGAGGTCCTCGATCTCATCAGCCAGGGCTTTTCCAACAAGCAAGGCGCCCTGCGGATGCATATCAGCCCCCGGACGTTCGAAAGCCATCGCGCCGAGGCGATGCGCAAGCTGGGCGCGCGAAACACCGCGGACCTGGTCCGTCTGGCGCTCCTGCATCCTGCGGTCTAGATGTGGTCTTTCAGGAGGTTGTCCATCTGGTCTGAACCGAGGAAACTGAGGTTGCGAAGCTTCAATGTTCCAGGGAGAGACCAGATGAACGTCCACAAGAATGCGCCTTTGACGCCCAAAGGTCGAGAGGCGATGGTCCGCAGTGTGGTGGAAGGGGGACTGAGCAAGGCTGACGCGGCCTACCAGTTCAACACGACGCC